>ENA-ORXD01001528-ORXD01001528.1-sediment-metagenome-genome-assembly--contig:-NODE-1528-length-18636-cov-16.888033_pt1 | contig 18636 bp, 15 predicted proteins | sample MGYA00237862_ERZ511471 | MGnify/ENA metagenome assembly ERZ511471
ACCAGCCGCTCGCCGATCACCGACGCGCCATACTGATTGACAAAATCCAACATTTGCTGCGCGGTGAAATTCATCAGGTAGGGGAAGAAAATCGTCAGAAAAAGTACCGGCAAGATGATGCGCCAATCGCGAAGCTGATCGCGAACTTCACGGCGCGTAATCACCAGGGCAGGTCGAATTTTCTGCATCAATCCGCTCATCGGGTTACCCTTCTTGCTCCGCTAATACCGCCAGGCGGACAGCTTCAATATACGCGTTTTCAAGGCTATGCGGCAGCTCCTGGAATGACATTACCTCCAGGTGATCCTCCATCAGCTTGCGTAACAAAATCGCGTTGGTAGTTTGTGGATTGTTAATTCGAAATCGCAACCGGTTAGACTCTTTCGCGGTTAAATCCACACCCGCTGGTAATTCCCCCTTCCAGCCATCGACATGTGCGGATAAAACCGCTTCATATTCGGTTGAACCCAAAAGTTCTTGCTTTAGCGTTTCCAATCGCCCCCAGCGAATGATCTTCCCTTTCCGAATAATCGCAACTTGGTCGGCCAGCTCTTCCGCTTCAGACAGATTGTGAGTGCATAAAACGATCGTCCGGTCTGCCGAACGCAATCCATTGATCGCGTCCCGCACCATCCTGGCGCTTTCCGGATCCATAGCCGATGTTGGTTCGTCCAAAAGCAGTACCGGCGGTTGGTGTAAAAGCGCGCGCGCCAGAGACAATTTCTGGCGCATTCCCTTTGAATAAGCGCTTAATCTTTTCTTTCGATCTTCGGCCAGACCAAATCGTTCCAGCAGTTCCTGGCTACGCTTGCGGCTTTGTAACCGATCCAGACCATACAACTGTCCAAAAAAATCCAGATATTCATCAGCATTCATCCGCCCATAAAGGCCGTGCTGCTCGGTCAACACCCCAACCACAGACCTGACCTTTCCGGCTTCTTTCACTACATCGAAACCAGCCACACGCGCGCTGCCACGCGTGGGGCGTAGAATGGATGTCAGCATTCGCACCGTGGTGGTTTTTCCTGCCCCATTCGGCCCCAGCAGCACTAACACATTTCCCTGCGGCACGTCCAGATTTACCCCGTCCACCGCGGTGAAATCATCAAACTTCTTGGTCAGGTCCTCGGCAAAAATCATTTTGATCTTCTGTCAACGATACCCTACAGATACAAAAATACTTAATGAGCTTGTGAACTTTTTATGCTTCTACTTCAGGATCTTCCTGAACACTGGCTTCAATGCTTTCTGCTTTTGTCTTTCCATCATTGCGATGTCGCAAGAATAACGCAAGTACGCATCCGGCGGCGACAACAGCCATTAAGGTCTGGTTGGCGTTGATGGTGCCAATGCTCGAGGCATCCAGACGCAAATATTCCAACAAGAAACGGCCGATTGGGTAGATCACAAGATAGGTAAGCAGAATATCGCCGCCTTTTAAGCGGTTGGCGAACTTCTTGCCAATCCACAACAATACGGCCATATTCATCAGGTTCCACAAGGATTCATAAAGGAACAACGGGTGATAATAGGCCACATCCATATATTGCGGTAAACGATGCGCCTCATCGATATACAGAGCCCAGGGAAGATTAGTCGGCGCGCCGTACAGTTCCTGATTGACGAAATTCCCCCAGCGGCCGATGGCCTGAGCCAGTGCCAGCCCGGGAGCGACGATATCGCCGAACACCCCAAATTGAATGTTGTTCCGCTTACAATAAACCAGTACCGCGATCATTCCAGCCATCACCGCGCCTGGAATCCCCAGCCCGCCATTCCAAATTTTCAATATTTCAATTGGATTTTGGAAATAATACGAGGTGGTCAACCCGGCTGCCTGCATCGAATCTGGCGGAGTGAACACATGCCATAAGCGAGCGCCAATAATGCCAGCTACCAGGATATAAGGCAACGCATCCCAGATAAACTCGGAATCCATGCCGCGCTTCTTTGCTTCCCGCTCGGCCATAAACGCTGCCAATACCGCGCCGAACATGATGATTACACCATACCAGTGAATAAATAAGGGTCCGATTGCAATGCCTTCTCTAATCATAAGCGCTTGAATAATTCCTTTCTGGGTTGCCTGAATCGAAAAAAAATAATCTACAAATCCATATCATCATGAGCCTGTTTGCGCACCGACCAGATGCGCTGAACAGCGGTGAAATTTGAAAGAACCGCGATAATTCCCAGACCCACAAGAGGAATATTAAAAATCAACGCTGGGATCAAGATGATATATCGCTCCACCCGCGAGAGCAAGCCGATTTTGGCGTCAAAGCCCAGCGTCTCCGCGCGTGCGCGGGTATACGAAACCATTACTGATCCCGCCGCGGCAATATAGACCAAACCACAGCCCAGCCAATTGTTGACAGATAGAAAATAAACCAATAAACCGCCAAAAAGAACCAGTTCTGAGTAGCGGTCAGTTACCGAATCGATGAACGCGCCAAACTTGCTCGGCTCGCCGCGCAAGCGCGCCATGGTGCCATCCAACGCGTCGACTGGCGCCATCACCAGAATCAACAAACCGCCCCAAGTAATGTGTCCGCGCGCGATCAAATATGCCGCGATCGTATGTCCAATTAACCCCGAAAGCGTCACCGTATTGGGTTTTAGACCTATACGGTTCAAGAACGATGCGATCGGTTCGAGCACATTTTTAAAAACGATTCGCAAGAAATCTGTGAAGGTTTTTACTTTTTCCTCTTTTATCGCTTGTTCCACAGTACACCAATTCCATCATTATTAATAATAGGATTATCTCACTAAAAACCTAAATTCAATCTTCAGAAGAATCTTCTTCATTGTAATCGAAATTTGAATCTTCATCCTCATCTTCATCGCGAATTAGCACTTCTCGTTCGCGCCCCCCGCCCTGACTCGGCCCAACCACGCCCAATTCTTCCAGTTCATCGATTAACCGCGCCGCGCGTGGATAGCCCACCCGCAACCGGCGCTGCAGCATCGACGCGCTGGCGCGCTGTTCTTCTTTGACGATTCGAATGGCGCGCTCTACCAGATCATCCTGCCCTCCACTGGCGGCTGCGCTTTCGATCATTTCTTCCCAGGGCGCCGGCTCCACTTCGCCGCTTTGCTGTTCCTGCCAAAATTCGATTACTTTTTCGATTTCATTATCACTGACCATCACACCTTGCGCGCGCAATGGCGTTCCCGCTTCAGGGTCAAGGAATAGCATATCCCCATTACCCAATAAAGATTCGGCGCCATTGGTATCCAAAATCACCCGTGAATCGATTGAGGATGCCACATTGAAGGCGATCCTGGCCGGGAAGTTGGCTTTAATTAAACCGGTGACCACATCGGTGCTGGGGCGTTGAGTGGCGACAATCAAGTGAATTCCAGTCGCGCGCGCCAATTGTGCCAGACGAACCAGAGCGTGTTCAGTTTGGTCAGGCGCAGACATCATTAAATCCGCCAATTCGTCGATCAAAATCACCACGCGGGGAAGTGCTTCCTCGCCTTTCCGCTCGGCCTGTTCATTAAACGAATCGATATCTCTTACCTTTGCCGATTCCAGTAAACGGTATCGCCGATCCATTTCTGCCAAAGCCCATTTTAGCACGCCCAGCATTCGTTCTGGATCAGTTTCCACTTTATTATAAAGGTGTGGAAGCCCATTAAATCGGACCAGCTCAACCATTTTTGGGTCCAGCATAGCCAGTTTGAGCGTCTCTGGCGAATTATTCATCACCAGACATAATGTCACAGCCGCGATGCATACCGATTTTCCCGATCCGGTGGTTCCCGCGATCAGCAAATGCGGCATGCGGGATAAGTCACCAACTACAGGGTTGCCAGAAACATCCCGCCCTAAAGCCAGTGTTAGCGGAGAACGCATTTTTAGGAACTGGCGGGATTCTAATAAATTGCGTAAACGGACAATGCTGGGTTCGGCATTAGGCACCTCAACCCCCACGAACGCCTGTCCAGGAACAGGGGCTTCGATTCTCAGCCGTTCCGCGGAAAGCGCTAATGCCAGATCTCGATGCAAATTTGCAATTTGCGCCACCCGGATCTTCTGCCTGTTGATCTCTCCATCCGGTGTGGTCTTTTCAACAAACCCGGGCTCTACAGCAAATTGCGTCACCGTGGGCCCTTGTCTGAAACCCACAACACTGGCCGGAATTCCAAAATCCGCCAGTGCTTTCTCGATGCGCCGGGCAGTTTCATGGATGTTACTCTCATCCGCCTTTACCGCTTTATCGGATAGTACCAGATCCAGAGGAGGTAAATGTTCAGCCCGCTTGACCGGCGCAGGCTGCTTTGGTTCCCCGGTTTTTTTGGATTTTCGGGCGCCCGCGCTCTGATTTTTTTGGGAGCCATCAATCCCACTGACTGTTTGCGTGGGCTCGTTTTCTAACTGCTCTTCTTCTAAAAGCCGATCAACCAGCTTGCCAAGCGCCTGTGTCAGGCCAAAACTGCTCATCGTCAGTATTAATGTAATCAGCAGCCAGATGATGGTGCTGATCGGAGCAGGCAAAAAACGATCGACTATTTCTGCCAGCCCCCAACCGATAAACCCGCCATCCAAACCCTGTGAGGCGCGTTGCAAGGATTGGCCTCCCAGGGTGGAAAGCAGCGCCATCAAGCTGAACATCAATCCTTCCAGAGCGATAATTCTTTTGATTGGGAAGACGGGTTGTTGTCCGTTGTGACGAATCATTAACATCACCCCGGCGAACCCAAAAAGGAATACAGTAAAAAAGGCGCCCCAGCCCATCCAGGTCTTCAAGAAAGCAACCCACACGGAAAGAATACTTCCCTGGGTAAATTCTAAAAGGCCCATCAAGGTGATGATAGCCAGCACAACAAATAAAAGTCCAATCGCATCGCCCGCATAACGGTTTACACGAATGGACTCAACTGTTTGCTTTGGGTCAGTTCGACCAGTCTCTTGTTTGAATTGTTGGGTGCTTTTCGATTTTCCAGAATTACTACTCATTCAATGTCCACCAAGCCTAATCCCAGCCGCCTCCGATCAGAGTCAATATGCAGAATTTCCACCTGAACAACCTGCCCGGGATGGAAAACTCGGCTTAAATCTTTACTCTCTGATCCAAGATTCATAGAAGAAACATGGATCAATCCTTCCACACCTTCATTAAGTCGGGCGAATACCCCATATCGCTTAATGGCGGTGATGGTCGCGCGCACTTCGTCTCCGGGGGCATATTCTTCGGTTAATCGATCCCATGGGTTCGGACATAACCGTTTGAGACTCAAAGCCACGCGCACATTCTCTTCTGAAACCTGCAAAACCAGCGCGCTGACATTTTGATTTACCGTCAGCACTTCAGATGGGTGGTTAACCCTGCCCCATGAGAGTTCTGAGACGTGAATTAACCCTTCAACCCCGCCCAAATCAACAAACGCGCCAAAATCGGTAACATTGGTTACCGTCCCGGTTACGATATCATTTGGTTTCAATGATTTGAATAATTGTTTGCGCTGTCCTTCGCCAGCCAATGCCGCTCGTTCAGAAAAGACAATCCGCTCCATGGAAGGTTCGCACTCAATAATTTTTAATTGCAGCGAACATCCCAGATAGTGTGATAAGCGGTCTCTTCGCTCATTTTCATCATCCACATTTGAAATATCCACCAGGTGAGATATTGGCACAAAACCCTGGATTCCCTGTCCATTGACCAGCAAGCCGCCCCGGTTAAATGCGTATACTTTCAAAACGATGATCTCATCGTTCTCATAGACGCTTTGCGCTTTATGCCAATCAACTGTAGTTTCCTCAACTGGAGGGGTCTCTGTCACCCCTATCCCCTCAATACTCTGGTTTTGTACTGTTTCCTCGTCAGCCAGAACTGATGCCCACCAACCCTCATCTAATTGTGAATAATCACGCTCAACCGAACTATTCTGTTTTAATACCATTCTTTATCCTCCCCTGCTGAGACGATAATGCTACCTGGTAAATACGCTAATTTATATTATCTCAATTAATGAAAAATTAATCAAGAATAATGCGATTTATTCATCAATTTGTTGCTCTAGAGAAGCTTCTTCTTCCATTTCAAGGATCGCTTTGGCTACCTCTTCGATCGCGACGCGCTGTTTTCGATATAAATCGGCTTCAGACATAGCCAGGCGCATGGCCACTTCTCGGACTTTTTTACCTTCCAAAAACTTCAACTCCAATATGTTATACAGAATCCATTCCGCTGTAAAGCGCCGTTCTCCATCTGGTTTCAATCGTTCAATCGCTGCGCGCAGAATCGATCTTAAAGCATTGGCGGAATTACCTTCATGGTCAGCCAATGCCGCTTCGACAATTCTAAGTTTCAAAAGAGGGTTCTCGGTTAATTTCGGACCGCCCCAATAATGAGTGAGCGCATCTTTCACCCACACGTTCAATTCTTCAGAATTTTGTCCCTCTGCGTCAATCAACACATCTGTTTCGGTTGTATATCGTCCAGCCGCGCGGACTGCCTGTAAATAATCCATCTCAGGACGCAATAGTTGCAGGTTTTGAAGGTACTGTTCTTGAACATTCCGATCATTCAATGCCTGTCTTGCGCGTTGGGCTAATCTACTAATTGAACCTATTTGGTCTTCGTCCAATTCCTGATTTTCCGAAAGTTTAACCCCCAACAAGCCAATTAAATGAAATCTCTCATTCGATTCATCTATTAATGGGATCAAATAATCGCTGCCCCATTGGAACCACTCACTTTCAAAGCCATTGTTCACGATTTTTTGATAAAGCTCTCTGGGCACATTTTCGCCCGGATCCACCTTACCGACAGCCACATATTGCTCCACGTCTTCCCCATTAAACACCGCGGCGTACGCTCCCGGAGATTGAATTTGGTCGCAGATTGCTGCCAGCACCGTTTCAAGAAACTGTTTTAAATCGCTGCGCGTCATTAACCGGTCTTCCAGATTGCGCAGCATATTCATCTCTTTTTCATCCTGATCCAGGAATATCCAACGCGCGCCAAACGGCCCAAAAATGGTGATCAGGTGTTCCATTAACAAAATCGTGGCTGCCATCACCACTGGCACAAATCCAGTATAAGTTTCACCGAATGCCTCACCGATACGCCGGGTAAACGTGACCATCATTAAGGTCACACTGGCGGTGACCGGACCGCGCATAATCCACTTAATCAACCGCTCCTTGATCACCCGGTCTGGCCATGAAACCCCAAAAAACGCCACGGCATACGCCATCAGGATGATCAATACCCCCACGAACCCGACCATGAAAATTGAAATCGCCCAAAATATCAAAGGGTGCCGGGCCGCGATTTCAGATCCAAACAGCATAAATGGGAAAGAGCCCAGCGCCGGGGCGATCGAGCCAATCATTAGGTATCGAATGCGCCGCTGGCTGGTTGGTGTTTTAGTTCGTTGATACGCCCGCACCAACAGCCATAAGGAAATGACCATTAATCCGAGGTAATAAAGAGAGAACAGATCAGTCAGCGCGTTGGCGGCAAAATATGGGGCCGGAAGCTGGTCAAACTGAATTTCACCAAACAGCACATCAAACGGTAAGGCCAAAATACATAATGCCGAAAAGCCATAAACCAGCATGATTAACAACTTGCGTCTGCCTCGACTGGGTTTTCCCGTGGTTGCTAACAGCGCGTCTGAGAATTGCAAATACGCCGCCGGTAAAATGATGATGCCAACCCATTGGAAGCGCAGCCAGAAAGTGATCACTTCTTGAGCTTCAGCGGTCATCCCAATTGCCTCAGAAGTGAATACAATCACCACGCACAGCATAATCGTGGCAAAAGAGCGCGCTACGCGATCTCGCAAGTTAAACGAAAGCGCGTAAAGTAATAATGAAAACGCGGTGATTGCGACTCCAGCAGTTAATATCTCGCTGAAGCCTTTTAGAAATAAGAGCGCCCCCTGAAAACTGCCTGACATACAGAATATCCTTAATTAACGCACATACCGCGCGAAAAATAACGCGATATCCTGGTTGGAATAATAATGATCGTTAAACCCACAAAATTCGTAACCCAGCTTATTCGCCAATTGAATGCCAGGGTGATTCTTCGACTGCATCGCGAGCACGACCCGCCGTAATCCCCGTTGGACCGCCCATTGCTGTGCCGCGAGAAGCAAGGCAGTGGCAATTCCTTTGCGGCGCAGCTTTTCCCCCACCACAATATCGCTGATCCAGGCTGAGCCGGCAGAAAAATGGTCATCCAAGCGCATATATCCTACCGGGACCGATTCAATGGTAGCGGTCAGCATGGTGAATGGCTGCGGCCAGATTTGTTGAGAGAGTTCCAGCGCGCGAGGGTATTCCACCTTAACTGATCTTGGCAATCTGACTTCTCGAAAACTAACTGAAATCTGCCCTTCCTCAATCAGCCGTTCCATTTGCCAGACGTAATTGGTATTAAAATGATGTTCCAATTTCAGGAGAACGGGTAAATCGGCAGGCACAGTGGGTCGAATTTCGATTTCCGGCATAAATAACACCCTTTTACTCTTGAGCTACAACACGTACTGAAGTAACACATATTGGATATGCATTTTCTTGTCCATCAAATGCGACAAGACGTAATAAATAATCTCCCGGCACCCTATCACCGACAAACCATATAGCCGTTTGTTCATTTTCACTGCTTACATTTCCGGCAGAAATGGATGTCCAATTGTCGCTTCCTGGTTGTCCAAACTCATATTTATAGAATCCCAGATTATCCAAATTCACAATGAATTGTAATGTAACCGTGCCACTCACATCGGCTCCAGGAAGCGGCGCAACCCACTCGATCCTGCCGGGCTGGCAGCCTTCAGACAATGGCACATTCACCGCATTCGGGGCGGGTGTCGAGGCTGCTTCCGCTGAGCCTTCCGCAGCAATCACCGGCGAAGTTGGCGTTGTGGTGGCCAATAAATCCAACGTTGGGGTTGGCAGCGCTGTCACGGCAGGCAATGCGGGGCTGACAAATGTCACCAGCACAAACACGCTTAGCCCCATCAGCGCCGCCAAAGACAACACAGTCAGTCCAGTGCTTAATTTTCGTTGAGAAGTCTCTTTCTCCAAACCAAAAACAGCTGTGCGCCATTCATTCCAGGCCACAAAAACTCTGCGGAGATAAAGCAAAGCAATTGCCCCCAGAATTGCATAGATCCATATCTCAAATTCACCTAAAAAAGCGATCAATTCTTTCATACTTGGCACACACAACCCGGCCATCCCAACGGAGATGGCCGGTGGTTTTCGCATCTCCTTGCGCCGAAAGGATTATAGGCTTTCGAGCACACCCAAGAAAATTTGCTTAATCTTTGGAGCAATAACCCTTCCCGCTTCCAATACTTCTTCGTGTGAGGTTTCAGTGCTTCCATCCAGATTGGCCTTGTTGCTGATTCCGGAAATCCCCAAAACCCGCATTTTCCCGTGACGAGCCACAATCACTTCTGGGACAGTGGACATCCCCACTGCGTCTGTACCAATCGTCTTTAAGAATCGTAACTCAGCTGGTGTTTCAAAAGAAGGTCCAGCCAAAATTGTGTAAACGCCTTCGTGTAATTGAACGCCGCTCTTCTTAGCTGCTTCGCGAGCCAGGTTGCACAGCGAGCGGTCATATGGCTGGCTCATATCCGGGAAGCGATCGCCAAACGCGTCCAAATTGGGCCCGCGTAAGGGGCTGACCCCGCCCATTCCAATTAAGTTGATTTGGTCTACAATCAGCATCACGTCACCGGGCGCGTAACTTTGGTTAACCGCGCCAGCCGCGTTGGTGACAAATAAAGTGTCTATCTGCATGCGGTTCATTACCCGCACTGGTAATGTCACCTGAGCCATGCTGTAGCCCTCATAAAAATGAGAACGGCCTTGCATGACCAATACTTCCTTGCCAGCCAGTTTGCCAATCACCAAACGCCCCATATGCCCCTGAACCGTCGATTTTGGCCAATTTGGAATTTCGCTGGCGGGGATAATATCCGCATCTTCAATCGCGTTTGCAAGATCATTTAATCCTGAACCTAAAATCATGCCGATCTTTGGTCGATATTTTGTTCGCGCCTCGATGGTTTTAACCGCCTCATCAATTTGCTCTAAAGTAATATATTCTGACATTATTTCCTCCATCGAGAGATAAGATTTTTCATTGCGGCATCAAAGTTAGGCCAAAAATGCTTTCCGGTAAGATTAGTTGTTTCTCGGAAAGCATATACTCACATTATATCAGAACTGTTAATTAGAAAGCGCTGAACGAAAAGCCGCTGCGGTTTTCTTGATATCCTGGTCTTGAATCCAATAATGGGTCACCAGGCGGAATTGCCTTTTCCCGGTGGTTCCGACCAAAACACCCTGTTCTTTGACTTTACTGGCCACTCCTTGCGCGGAATCTGTGATTTCCTCGGCCAGGTTCAAGAACACCATATTAGTCGAATTGGCCTTCTTCTCCACGACCAATCCAGGCACCTCGCTTAATAAATCCCCTAATTGGGTTGCCCGCTGGTGATCTTCTGCCAGGCGTTGCGTCATTTTTTCCAGAGCGACAATACCCGCCGCGGCTAGAATCCCAGCCTGGCGCATTCCGCCGCCCAACATTTTGCGCAATCGCAGCGCTCGCTGAATAAATTCTTTTGTGCCACATAAAACCGATCCAACCGGCGCGCATAAACCCTTGCTCAAGCAAAACGTCACTGAATCGAATGGTCTGGCGAGTTCTTCCGCGTCAATTCCGGATTCACAAGCGGCATTGAACAAACGCGCGCCATCTAAATGCATTAAGAGCCCGTTTTGATCCGCAATTTTCCTGACTTCCAGCATGAATTCTTGTGGCACCACCACCCCGCCACACCGATTGTGCGTGTTTTCCAAGACAATCAAACGGGTACGGGGATAATGTGGATTATCCAAATCACGTATCGCCAGGCGTATTTCGTCCAACGAGACTGTGCCGTCTGCCAGATTGGGTAATGTATGCGGGTGAACGCTTCCCAACGCGGCTACGCCGCCTGCCTCAAATAAAAAGGTATGAGCCAGGTTACCCATGATGACCTCATCACCACGCTCGCATTGTGCCAGCACGCCGATCAGGTTTCCCATTGTCCCTGAGGGAACAAACAACCCGGCTTCTTTTCCCAGCCGCTCTGCAGCCATATGCTGTAAGCGTTGGACGGTCGGGTCTTCACCATACACATCATCACCAACCACCGCTTCCGCCATCGCCTGACGCATTTCAGCAGTAGGCTGGGTAACCGTGTCTGACCGTAAATCAATCCATTCCATGCAGTTTGCCTCGATTTTTATTAATTTGGTCGATCATCTTTCTGTATGCAATTGATCAAGAATATTCTGTAAATCAGCCGGCAGTGGCGCAACAAAAGTCCGCGCCTGCTTTTCCCCTGGAATTTGCACAGTCAGCTTATAGGCATGTAAAAACTGGCGGCGCAGGGGCAAAGACGCCTTGCGATGACCATATATTGCGTCGCCCACGATTGGGCAGCCAATAAAGGCCATGTGTAAGCGAATTTGATGCGTGCGACCGGTCAGCAGATTCACTTCGATTAGACTGTGCTTTTCAAAACTTTCCAATGTCCGATATTCAGTATAGGCGTCCCGACCTTTACCGGGCGAGAGAATCGCCATCTGTTTACGATGGGCGGGGTCCCGGCCGATTGGCGCTTCAATCCGGCCGCTGGGAGTTGGCGGAGCGCCATCCACCAGAGCCAGGTAGATCTTCTTGAGCGAACGTGATTTAAATTTGGATTGGAGCCACTGATGCGCTTTGTCATTCTTCGCGATCAGCAACAACCCCGAGGTATCTTTATCCAGGCGGTGAACAATTCCCGGACGCTGTACTCCCCCCACCCCTTCCATCTCTGGAGCGTGGGCCAGCGCGGCGTGTACCACCGTGCCGCTGCTATGTCCGGCAGCCGGATGCACCACCATTCCGGCAGGCTTATTAATTACCAATAAATCATCATTTTCGAAAATGATCTCCAGCGGAATGGCTTCTGGGACCAGGTTGCTGGGTTCGGGCGCCGGTACGCGCATGACTACCCGTTGCCCCCGTTCTAATGAAAAGCCGGTTTTTGTGATGACCTGATCATCAACTGTGACCAAACCATTCTCAATCAATGCCTGAATTCGTGAACGGGAGAGTTCGGTGTAATTCCGCGCCAGATATTTATCCAGCCGTTCATGCTCGCCTTCGTCGAACTGAAAATGGATTTCCTGTTCTTTACTCAATGTTGGAGTCTCCTTGAACGGTCGCGTCTGGGGAGTCTGCCTGGATTGTTTGCGCAGCTTGTGCAGCCTGTTTTTGGGCGGCGCGTTCTTGGATAAACATACTGATTAACAAGACCCCCACCCCAATGGTGATGCTCGAGTCGGCAATATTGAATACCGGAAAATTTCCAACCGAGATAAAGTCAGTGACATGCCCAACGGTGAGGCGATCAATCAAATTACCTAACGCGCCAGCCAATTGCAGGCTTAACGCCAACCGTAATGCCCATTCTTCTCTGGGAACGCGCGGATAATAAAAAATGATTGCCCCGGAGATGATGAATGCCAGCACCGTGAATACCATGCTGGCGCCCTGGAACATTCCAAACGCGGAACCAGTATTGTACCAGTGCACTATTCTGGCATAAGGGGTAAGCCACGCCCACGGAGACCAAATTTCCCCCAACTCAAGAGAGGCGCGCACCAAAGACTTTGTCCACTGGTCCAGGCCAATCACACTACCGGAGATCAGAAGCAGAACCAGGTAATCTTGCAACCTTCGTTTCAAAATACCCTCCAATGATTTTCTATCCCCCAATTCTACTCGATTTTTAAGTTTCCTACTTCACCGACCAAATTTGCCAAACTTCCCATTTCCACAAACACAAAATCTTGAGTCAGAATGGGGAATTGCTGCATGCCATCTGGCATAATAAAGAAATGTGCCAGGCATTTCCGCTGGCAATCACTGGCTCCCAGGTCTGGGACAGGCGCCTTCATCTGCCAGGATTGAATGGCCTGATGGCTCCATTCACACTCATAATTTGATTCACCTTCAATGTAACCAAGCCCAACCATCTGCATTTGGGCGGACAGGTAATCAATATGCCAGTGAAGTTTCTTTTTCTCGCTTAAATGCCTGGAGACCCTGCCGCGAATCCCGCCTGGGCCTCTCGCGCTGCCGAAGTAGAGATAATAGCCGGAGGAAAAACCAAACCTTCCTTTCCTTCCAACCTGAATTTCCCTATCCATTTCATTGAACAAAACCAGAATATAACTTCCATTCACAGCCGGTAATTTAAGAAACAAGGGATTAAGCATACCTATCTCAATTTACGAGCCGCACATCCTAATCATATGACGCCAGCAGCTAATAATCATTGCACAGAGATACCAGAAAATCTCTAATTTTGGATGTGCTATCCTGCCAGGAGGGAAAATCATTAAAATGCCGGCGGGCAGCCAGGCTCACCTGCTCCAAACGACTACGATTTTCAGCCAGATTCTCGATCAAAGAGGCCAGCGCTCCTGAGTTATCCGGCTGAACCAGGTAACCATTTTCACCTTGTTGAATGATCTCGCTGGCTGCGCCGGCCGTGGTTGCTACCGGGATAACCCCAAAACCCATCCCTTCCAGATAGATAATTCCAAAGCCTTCGTAACTGGAAGGCACAATCATGATATGGCTTTCACTTAAAGTCTGGATCACTTCAGCATCATCCAACTGGCCGCGGAACATCACCCTTTTCGTAATACCCAATGCCTTGGCCAAATTTTGCATCTCACCAGCGTAGAGTGGATCCGCGTCCAATCTGCCGATGATCTCCAAGGTCCAGTTGGTTTCCATAATCGAGGAAACCGCGTGCAGCAAAGTATGTAATCCTTTACGGGGAATTAAATTACCCAAGAAGACCAGCCTGATCGGACCTGGCGATTGGCTGCGCTGAGAAATCGCCGCCAGGCGCATTCCCTTACCCAACCGGTCCCCGCCTGGATACGCGATCACATTACAAGGGTTTTGGCCGATCATGGTCTGCACCGCAATGCTGGTAGTGCGACTATTGAAAATGAAGGCATCAATCGTCTTTAAGTAAGCTCTCTCCACTGTCTGGTAAATCCAATGTTCCAGTTTGGAGTGAACTTCATTACTGCGTAAATGATGCACAATGGAAACAATCGGGAAGCGCGCGTCTTTCTTCAACTGTCGGTTAACCAGAAATAGAGAAGGATGATTTAACTCGTCTTGCAGCAGAACATCCAATTCCATTTCCCGCAACTGCCGAATCAATTTGAAATTCAAGTTGTCTGCAATTCGCAAGGGATAATCTCGCCAGGGAATAGAAATTACTTTGACTTCATCTCCTTGAGAGGTTAAATAATCCACCAATTTGCGGTCATAAATATAGCCCCCCGATAAATGCGAAAGCTGTCCATAAATAATTAAGCCTATACGCAAAATAATATCTCCACGATTAATTTTGGATTCATTTATAATTCTATCGGGTTCAAAGCCCAATCACAAGCCAGCATTCATGTTTCTTAATCCCAAGTAAAGTATCAAAACACCCTGCCGTGATAGAAGTCACGGTCAGGGTGTTTAGGTTTCTAAAACTGTGCAACCCTATGCTTTCTGAAGTGCTACTTTTACGGATTGCTGATCGAATTGATCTTCAATCATCGGCGCGCCTTCCGGAATACGGGCGGATTTTAAATCAACAGCCAATGTCTCTGCCATAATGTAGTCCTGGAAGGCTTGAACAGCCTCTTGCAATCCCAGAGAAGCCTGGTAAACCACCACAATCCGGTCAGAGATTTCCAAATCTGCTTTCTTACGTAGATCTTGCACGCGGCGCACAAATTCTCGTGCCAGGCCTTCGTGAACCAGCTCTGGGGTAAGATCGGTTACCAAAGCGGCCAGGTACGCGCCTTCACTGGCTACTGTGTAACCTTCACGGGCTGTTGCGCGCACTTCTACCTCTTCGGGCAGCAGATCGTAAGATTGACCGTCCACTTCCACTTTGACCGGCTGGTTATCCAACAACAGCCGGGCAGCTTCGTCCGCATTTAAGGTCATGACCGCTTGTCGGATCGCCGGGAACAACTTTCCGTATTTCTGACCCAATTGTTTGGGTAACGGATTCAGCGAATAAGAAACCGCTTCCGCCGCCGCGTCTAGCGCGCGCACAGATTTGACGTTAAGCTCATCTTCAAGCAGCTCAGCATACAAACTGATCGCGCTGCGTTCTTCCGCGCTGCCTACCGAGAAAGCAGCCTCCGCCAGCGGTTGGCGCACTTTCATATTGGCTTTATTGCGGGCGGCATGTCCTACCGAAGCCAGTTTCATAACCAGGGTCATTTCGCGGTTCAGCTTCTCATCCACCCAATCCGCTTTATAAGTGGGCCATACAGCCAGATGCACCGACTTTGGCGCGTTTTCGTCCATGCTGCGAACCAGATTCTGGTAAAGCTCTTCCGCCATGAAGGGCATGGTTGGGGCCAACAGTTTGCTTAAAGTAGTCAGCGCCTCGTATAAAGTGGCGTAAGCCGCGTATTTATCTCCATCCGACTCGCTCTTCCAGAAACGGCGGCGTGAGCGGCGCAAATACCAGTTGGAGAGCTGGTCGACAAAGGTTTCAATCGGACGGGTTGCGCCCAGCACATCGTAATTCTCCAGCGCGGTGCTCACATCACGGGTGAGGGTATGCAGTGCGGAAAGCAGCCAGCGGTCTAAGGAGCTGTACTCTGGCGTCACTCCCTCCTGCGGCTGCCAGCCATCCAGGTTGGCGTAAGTTACAAAGAAGGAGTAGGTATTCCACAATGTCAGGGTGAAATTGCGCACCACCTCAGATACCAGATCAGCCGAGAAGCGGCGCTCTTGCCCTGGCGGGCTGGCGGTATATAGATACCAACGCATCGCGTCTGCGCCGTTCTGATTGATCACATCCCACGGTTCCACCACATTGCCTTTCGATTTGGACATCTTCTGCCCTTCGGCATCCAAAATCAGACCCAGGCAAATCACATTCTTGAAGCATTCCGAGTCAAACAACAAGGTGCTGATGGCGTGCAATGAGTAGAACCAACCGCGGGTCTGGTCAACCGCCTCGCAGATGAAATCAGCCGGGAATTGTTGCTTGAACATTTCCTCATTTTCAAATGGGTAATGCCACTGAGATACCGGCATGGCGCCCGAGTCAAACCAAACGTCGATTAACTCTGGTACGCGGCGCATGGTGCCACCGCATTCTTTACATTTCCAGGTCACCCGGTCTACATGCGGGCGGTGCAAATCCGACTGGCTCAAATCATAGCCTGCCATCTCAGACAGTTCTGCGACTGAACCAACGCAATGTTGGCTGTGGCAGCTTTCACATTCCCACACCGGCAATGGCGTACCCCAGTAGCGTTCGCGCCCCAGTGCCCAGTCGATATTATTCTCCAACCAGTTCCCAAAGCGGCCATTCTTGATGTGTCCGGGATACCAGTTGATTTCCTCATTCAGCGAGACTAACCGATCTTTCAATTGACTGGTGCGGATGTACCAAGTCGGGCGGGCGTAATACAGCAAGGGTGTATCGCAGCGCCAGCAAAACGGGTAGGTATGGGTGATCTTTCCAACCCGGAACATTAATCCCCGGTGCACCAGTTCTTCGATGATCAGCGGATCTGCGTCTTTGACGAACATACCTGCCCATGGGCGCACCTCAGACAGGAAAGTACCATCGTCCGAAACGGTCATGATCACCGGTAAATCCCAATCCATCGCCAAAGACATATCTTCCGCGCCAAAAGCCGGGGCAGTATGAACCAGACCGGTACCATCTTCAACCGAAACGTAATCCGCCATAGCGACAAAATAGGCGGGTTTATCTGAAGGGATGAAAGTGAACAACGGTTTATATTTCAGCCCCTTCAGCTCCTTGCCCTTCATTTCCCGCACCACTTTGACCGGCTCTTCACCAAACACTTTTTCAACCAGGTTTTTGGCCAGGATCAGTTTTTCACTACCACCTTCATCCAGTTGCCGCTCAACTGTCACATAATCCACGTCTGGTCCAGCCGCAACCGCGACATTGGCCGGCAATGTCCAGGGGGTGGTGGTCCAAACCAGCAGAGAGGTATCGGGAACATCCACCAATGGCATGCGCACGAAGATGGATGGATCTTCCGCGTCATCATAGCCTTGGGCCACTTCGTGATCAGACAGCGGAGTACCACAGCGCGGGCAGTATGGCACAACCTTGAAGCCCTGATACAACAGACCTTTGTCCCAGAAGCTTTTCAGAATCCACCAGTTGGATTCGATATACTCGTTTTTGTAAGTAACATAAGCGGTATCCAGATCTACCCAATATGCAATGCGCTCGGTTAATCTTTCCCACTCCTTGATGTAGTGGAAAGCGGACTCGCGGCACAATTCATTGAATTTATCAATACCGTAATCTTCAATTTGTTGTTTATTGGTAAAGCCCAGGCTTTTCTCCACGCCGATTTCCACCGGCAAGCCATGCGTATCCCACCCACCCCGGCGTGACACATGATAGCCTTTCATGGTTTTATAACGCGGGAAAATATCTTTGAACGCGCGTGCCAAAACATGGTGCACGCCCGGCTTTCCATTGGCAGTTGGCGGGCCTTCAAAGAATACGTATTCAGGTCCACCTTCACGTTGGCGCATGGATTCATGGAAAACATCGTGGGATTTCCAGAAGCGCAGCACCCCTTCTTCCAGCAAGTTCACATTGAGCTTCGAAGAAACTGGTTTGAACATCCTTCCTCCTCAATTCATTGATGATAAACTGATAATGACTTGGTTAAAATAAAAATCCCGTCCCAAATTCAGGGACGAGAGACATACTCCCGCGGTACCACCCCGCTTCTCAGCTTTCACTGAGCGCTCTATCGGACGCTTTCAAAGAAAATTTAGAAAATGCCCGCGCCCTGCTAACGGAAGGCGTATCCGGCGCACCTACTGACAGACTGGCTGGGTTCAGCTTGCAGCTCCGGAAGGATTTTCAACCCGTCTTTTCGCCCCGGCTCACACCATTCCCGGGTTCGCTGTCGAAACGGCCATGGTTTACTCGTTTCCATCTTCGCTTTTTCAATGTCGCGATTATGCCATAAAAGCACTAAAAAATCAACTCGTTGCTATTCAATGGTCATTGTTATGAAAGGCCGCAAACAATACTTACTCAACACATCCCGCAAATTGGTTATTTGCGGCCCTTCCAACATTCCAACCTCGAAAACAAAAGTAGATTTGACTATTCAATCACGCCATAGAATAAGGGCAAGGGTTCGCAGGCTTCCTTACCCAAGACATACGCGTCTTTCACCCGGGCGACTGCGGCAGCCAGTTTGGCCGGGTCGTTGGCATGAATGGTGGCCAAAATATCTCCAGCTTTCACCGCGTCTCCAACTTTGCTGTGAACCATAATACCCACCGCATGATCCACCGGATCTCCCTTTTTAGCCCGGCCAGCCCCTAACTCCACCGACGTTTCACCAATCTCGCGGGCGTTGACCTGTTGCACGAACCCATCTTCTTCGGCTTTAATTTCTGCCACCAATTTGGCTTTCGGCAGTTTTTCTGGCTGGTCAACATAGCTTAAATCACCGCCCTGAGTTGCTACCAATTTCTTGAACATTTCAAACGCGCT
>ENA-ORXD01001529-ORXD01001529.1-sediment-metagenome-genome-assembly--contig:-NODE-1529-length-18636-cov-4.093001_pt1 | contig 18636 bp, 17 predicted proteins | sample MGYA00237862_ERZ511471 | MGnify/ENA metagenome assembly ERZ511471
CTCGGCACGCTCCATGGTGCGCGACGTGAGGACGACGTCGGCGCCCTCCTTCGCGAACAGAGCGGCGGCGCGCTGCCCCACCGGCCCCGTGCCGGCGAGGACGACCACGCGGCGTCCCTCCACCGGCGCGGCCGTGATGATCTTCACGACGGCCGCCGTGGCCGTCGTGTTGCAGCCGTTGGCGTCGAGCATGACCGAGACCCGCAGCGGGCCGAAGAACGACTGCGTCGCCTCCTGCAGCATCGACTCGCCCTTGCGCACGTCGATGCCGCCGATGAAGACGGCGGAGTTCTTGAGGTCGGCCGGCCCGCGGGTGAACATCGCCCCGTAGACGAGGTCGCGCACCTCGCGCGGCTCGATGCCGCCGTGCTGCAGGATCACGTCGACACCGGCGTCGTAGGCGGTGATGGCGTCGAAGACGCTCGGCGCCCGGTCGCCGTCGAGTTGCACCAGGATCTTCTTCATCTCGTCACGCCCTCCCTCGCCGTGTGAGGCCCGCCTTCCGCGGCCCTTCGCCGCGGAAGGCGGGCGGTATACTGCCTCCTGTCGCGTCGCTCCCCGCGCACCGGCGGCACGCGCCGCGCGAGAGGCAGGAGACTTGGACACGCTGCACGCGCTCCCCCTGCGCAAGGGGTGGATCTACGAGGCCGTCGTCTGCACCTTCTCGGGCGAGACGCCGCACGCGGCGCCGTTCGGCGTCTCGACCGACGACCACGCCACCCTCGAGCTCGACATGTACGAGGGCTCCGAGACGCTCGACAACGTGCTCGCGAGCCGCGAGCTGGTCGTCGCCTTCCCCGCCGCCGTGACAGCGCTCTTCGAGGCGCTCTTCGCGCCGCAGCGCCTGTCGTTCGGCCTCGCCGCCACGGTGCGGGCGCCGACGCTCGACGGCGCCGTGGCCACGGTCGAGCTCGTCGTCCACGACACCGCACCGACGGAGGGCGGCACCCACGTCACCGCCCTGCCGCGGCGCACACACGTCGCCGCCGCCGAGGTGACGCTGCTGAACCGGGCCGAGGGCCTGCTCCTCGAGAGCCTCGTGCTGGCGACGCGCCTCGAGCGCCTCGGCGCCGCCGCCGTGCTGCCTCACGTCGCCGAGAACCTGCGTGTCGTGCGCAAGGTCGCGCCGGGGTCGGCCGCCGAAGCCGCGCTCACCGAGCTGCTGAGCCGGCGCGGCGCGCGCCCGTAGACGCACCTGGTGAAGGCGCGCCGGCGCCGTCCGGGCGGCCGCTCCGCTCACGGCTCGACCTCCACGCGCGCCTCGGTGTTGCGGCCGCGGGCGACGAACACCTCGGCGCGCGCGCCGCGCTCGTCCAGGAAGGCGCGCACCGCCGCTTCGAGGCGGCCGGCGCCGGCCTCCTCGACCAGACCGTAGACCGCGGGCCCCCACGAACTCTGGCCGGCGCCGGCGGCGCCGGCGCGCAGCATGGCAGCGACGGTGTCGCCTTCGACCTCGGCGTTGTAGAGGCCGTGCTGTGCCTCGGCGAAGTAACGCCCGGTCTTGCGGTCGATCGCCGTGAGGGCGCGGCCGAACTCGTCGATGTCGCGCTCGACGAGGGCCGGCATCAGCTGGAGCTGGGTGATGCGACAGATCTCCTCGGAGACGCGCACGGACGGCGACAGCCCCGCGAAGATGCCCTCTTCGCTGCGCCCGCTCAGGCCGCTTGCCACCTCCGGGACGGCGACGACGAAGCACCAGTCGGCCGGGAAGTCGCGGCGCCAGACGATCGTCGGCGTCGCCTGCTGGCCGTCGTTCGCCTTGCTGTGACCGGCGTCGACGACGAACCCGCCGCCGGCGAAGGCCGCAAGGCCGATCCCCGAGCGCCTGCCGCGACCCAGGGCGCCGGCGATGTCGCTGGCGCGGAGGTCGAGGCCGCACACCGTGGCGAGCCCCCGCCCCACGGCCAGCGCGAGCTGCGTGCCCGAACCGAGCCCCGCGTGGCGCGGGATGCGCCCGCGCACCGCGATCGACACCTGGGGGTCGACGCCGAAGTGATCGCAGAAGCGACGACGCCAGGCGCGGACGCGCTCGGCGTCGTCGCCGAGCGCATCCGCGGCATCGCCCTCCTCGACGACCACGGTCGTGCTCGGGCGGTCGATGGCGACCCCGAGGCTCCCGTAGCAGCGCCTGAGGTCGTCGCTCAGGTTGGTGAACCCGAGATGGAGCCGGCTGCCGGTGGCGACGGTGACCCTCATCGCTTCTCGCGCGGCATCTCGGGGCAGTCGCGCAGCGCGCCGGCGATGTCGTCGACGCCGCCGAGCACGCGCAGCCCCTCGATCGTGCGCAGCCGGTCGGCGTTCTCGACGTCGAGGGCACGGATCGCGAGGGTGAGCTTCTCGCCCCCGGGGCGCGTGGTGACCGTGGTGCCGGGGCGCTGGTCGACCGGCAGCATGAAGATGGGGATGTCGGTCTTGCCGACCTGGGCCACGGCATTCGTGATGATCGTGTCGGCGATGCCGTGCGCGACCTTGGCCGTCGTGTTCGCGGTCACCGGCGCGACGACGAAGCAGTCGTAGCGGCCGATCTGCATGGGGCCGACGATGAAGGGCGAGTTGGCGTCCTCCTCGACGATCACCTTGCGGCTGATGCGCTCCACTTCGTCCCAGAGCTTGTACCAGCGCACGACCTTGACCGCGGCCTTCGAGAGGACGGTCGTGAGCTCGACGTCCTGGCTCTCGCGGATCGCCGCCATGGCGGCCACCGTCTCGGGCATCAGGTCGCCGGAGCCGGTGATCCCCCACACCACCTTCAGTGTCATCGCGTCCCTCCCTCGAGCCACCGGTCGCGCAGCTGCCGCACCCCGGTCATCGCGCCTCTCCCCCGCCCGCCGCGTCGTGCAGCAGGCGCGTCATGCGGACCAGGCGGTCGACCACGCGGTGCGACGCCGCGAGGCCCTCGTCGTCGGCCTTGACGCCCTCGGCGCCCTTGTCCCGCGACCAGACGGCGGCTCCCAGGTTGGCCCCGAAGGAGCCGCCCCCGACCGGGACCATCTCGTTGATGATGAAGAAGCCGATGAGCGCGAGGAGCGCGGGCTCCTGGCCGCCGCTGCGGTCGCCGCCCACGCAGAGCCCCGCACCCACTTTGTCGCGGAAGGCGTGCTGGTCCTTGGCGACGAGCGCCCGGCAGCGATCGAGGGCCGCCTTGAGCTGGCCGCTGATCTGACCCTGGTAGACGGGGCTGCCGAGGATCCACGCGTCGGCCGCCAGCAGCTTCGGGTAGAGCTCGGCCATGTCGTCCTCGATGATGCAGCCCTGCTTCTTGCGGATGCAGTAGTCGCAGTGCCGGCAGAAGCCGATGTCCTTGCGGTGGAGGGTGTAGTAGTCGACGGCGACGCCGTGCTTCTCGGTCGCGTACTCGAGCGCCTCGTTGACGGCGTAGTGTGTCGCCTTGCGGCGCGGGCTCCCGGCGACGCCGAGAACGGTGATGGCGGGCGCGAGGACGGTGCTGTCGGACGGTGTGCTCATCGCTCCCCTGTGGCGTCGCGTGGCCGGTCGTCGGGCCGCCGGTCCCGGCACTGAGGCGGGAGAGCGGCGGGGAGACGCGGGCGGGGGCCGGCACCGACCTTGGGCCGGCCCCCGCCGCGTGCGTCCCGCAGTAGCCTAGCAGCCTGCCCGGTCGCCCGGGCGTCGCGGCTGCAGGCTACTCCAGCTTCTTCACGTCGGAGACGAAGTCGTACACGACCGCCGCCAGCACACCGCCGACGACCGGGCCGATGACGTAGATCAGGAAGTCACCCCAGCTGTACTCACCGCCCCAGAACGTCAGGGCGAGGATCGGGCCGAAGGAACGCGCCGGGTTCATCGACGCGCCCGTCCACGGGCCGGTGACCCAGATGTCGGCGGCGACCACGAGGCCGATGGCAAGGCCGGCCCACCCCGCCGGGGCACGCTTGTCGACCGCCACGCCCCAGATGGTCAGGACGAGGAAGAACGTCGCCACGGCCTCGGAGACGATGGCCTGGATGTAGCTGATGTCCGTGCCCGGGGCGGTGCCGCCCATGCCGGCGTCGACGGCCCTGGTGCCCAGGATGATGATGAGCACCACGCTGGCGGCGAAGGCGCCGATGAGCTGCGCCACGATGTACGCGACCATGTCCTTGGCGGGCAGTCTCCCGGTCGCCCACAGCGAGATGCTCACCGCCGGGTTGATGTGGGTGCCCGAGATATGGCCGAAGGTATAGATCATCGCCAGAACGGCGACGCCGAAGGAGAAGCCGATGAGGAACAGCCCTGCCGGGTCTACTCCCTCCGCCAGGAAGAGGACGACGGCGAGCACGGAGCCCGTGCCCAGGAAGACCAGCACGAAGGTCCCGATCAGCTCCGCGATACAGCGCTTCGCGAGAGTCGGTTGCGGCACAGTACCACCTCCTGCAGTCAGTGGATGGAAACGGGGCCGGGGCGGGGGCCCTGAGAGCTTCTCGGCCCCCGCCCGTCACCCGCTCGATCGCTCATCAGACTAAGACGATCGCCTCCCGTCTCAGACCGCGAGGTGCCACTGGCAGTAGCCCTTGGCGCCGGTGCCGAGGCCGGTCGCCATCGGGACGTTCCTCTTGATCAGCGTGCAGGTCGCGCAGTCCTTGCAGCCCCGCACCGGCGCGCCCGGCTTGTCCGGCGCCACGGCGACGGCGTTGGTCATGATGGTCGCCGTCGTGCACTCGGGCGTCAGGAAGCAGGGGAAGTCCGCCAGCGTCATCAGGGCGGCGAACCGCTGTGTGATGGCGCAGGCCGGGTACGTGTAGCGCTGCGGGTTGGCGATGACCTCGTGGTTGTCGACCGGGCTGAGGTCGACCTCGATGCCCTTGACCTTGGCACCGGCACCGAGCGGGGTGATGTCGAGGATCGACTCGCCGCGCTTGAGGATGTCCATGAAGTCGACGTTGTGGAGCTCGTCGGCCTCGCCGCGGTCCGGGTGCATGGCGCAGTAGTTGTGGAAGCGCTTGTTCAGCAGGTCGATCACCATCGGCACGGTGAAGCTGTCCTTCCACAGGATGTACGCCGTGGCGCAGGCCGTGGAGCCGGTGGCCACCGAGAGCACATCGTAGACGCTCTTGTAGGCGCCCTTCTCGAGGCCGCGGCGCAGGGTGTTCTCGAGGACGTCGGTGACGGCCTCGTAGATCGCGAACACCATGTCGTCGTTGAACATGTTGTAGGCCGACTGCGCCGTGTGGTGGGCGACGTCGCCGACGCAGTACGCCGGCACCGCGCAGATGTTCGCCGGGTGCACGCCGCCCTTCAGGGCCGCGAGGATCGTCGGCTTCATGCGGTCCTTGTACTGCTGCATGTACTTGCGCACGTCGAACGAGTTGTGCGGGCCGTGACCGCCGAGGTTGTGCGTGTCCATCAGGTGAGCCTGTGCCGCGATCGGCTCGCGATAGACCATCTGCAGCATCTCGATCTCGGCCCTCTCGGCCTCGGCCAGGGTCTTGCCGGACTCGATCGCGCCGCGCAGCGCCCCGCCCAGCCCGTACGAGGTGTTCATGCCCCAGGACTTGCTGGCGAGGATGGTCTTCTTGTGGTCGGCGGGGATGTCGAGCCCGACGAGGATCTGGTTCACCAGGTTCGGCACCGAGCCGACCGACATGGCGAAGTCGACCACGCAGGTCGGGCCGTACATCCCGCCGTAGCGGCGGACGGCCTCACGCGACACCAGGGCGGCGTTGGCGCCGATGGCGTCGATGAACTTCCACATCGAGTCCTTGAAGGCCGGGTCCTCGTCGTAGAGGATCTCGAGGATCGGCGGGGTCTGATAGTGCTCGACGAACGGGTCGTCCTCGGGGCGGACGTAGTCGGTGAGCCCGGTCATGATGTCGAAGTGGGCGTTCACCGAGTCGACGTGGAGGGCGATGACCTCCTTCGACTGGCCCTCCCCGGCCTTCATCTTGTTGACCGCGTCCACGTAAGGCTTCGCGTCCTTCACGTGGAACTTGCCGCCACGCTTCTCCTTGTTCACGCCGAAGACTGCTCTGGTCGCGCCTACGGCTTCGTCGATGACCTTCTCGTACAGCGACATCGTTACCTCCGTGGCTCGTGGGTTCCGATCGGCGTCGTGAACTTGAACCGGGAGCGCATCACCTCACTTCGTCTCAGTCTCGGGGCCGTCTCATCTTTGTTGCCTTCGGGTCACCGCGCGGTGCGGCCCGCACAACGGACCGGCCGCACCGGGGCCGAACCGGCGAACGAGTGGATCAGGCGAGTGCGTCGCGGCACTCCGAGCAGAGGATCCGCGGCAGTTGCTTGCGCGCCTTCTTCTGCGGGAACGGGTAGCCGCCCTCCCAGATGTCGACGTCCTCCCTGATCACGTGCTCCATGCAGAGACCCATGCCGCACACGATGCAGATCCCGACCGCCTCCGTCTGCTTGCCTGCCTTCGCACACACGTAGCACTGCATACCTGACCCTCCTTTGGCTGGTGTGATGCCTGGATGTCACCGGTGTGGTGCCTGCACGCCCAACTGGTGAGCGGTGGACGTCGCTCCTCGCTCCTGTGTCCCACCTCCTGGCGGCTCGCGGCCCGTCCGCCTTACATGGGAGCCCGAGGCTCCCCACCCCTGCGACCTGGCGGTCGTACCCTGGACAAAGGGAAGCAGCCGGGCTGCCGAGCGCGTGGTTCACTCTCGGCAGCCCGGCTGCACGGGGGCGGAGAACCTCTACAGCCGGGCAGTCCCCTCCGCAGGGTAGCCATGTCACTGACGTCACTTCTCGGCGGAGTCGCGGACTGTCCCTCGCGGCACGTCCTATCCAGTTTTCTGACCGCCGAAACCACAGCGGACGTTAGTCACTCAGGCACCGTGAGAATAGGGTGAGCGGGGGGTCGGGCGGGTCGCGTCAGGGCGTTGCGGGAGGCCCGGGTCCGGGCGTCGCGAAACCCGGGTCAGGGCCTCGCGAGAGGCCCGGGCCGCGGTGTCAGGAGGCGGTCGGCGACGGCGCGACGGTCTCGCCGACGACGAGGCGCAGCACGTTCGCCCAGCCCGGCGGGTCGCAGTAGGCGGCGCCGTGGCCGGCGCGCTCGACGCGCAGCGCCGGCATCGCCGCCACCTGCTCGCCAAGGGTGGTCACGACCGCGGCGCCGGTCGGTGTCGTGAGCTCGCGGCGCGGGCCCTCGACGTAGCACGCCCAACCCTCGAGCAGACCGGCCGTGGCCGGCGCCGGCACGGGCAGCGTGCCGTGGGCGCAGGTGACGCGGCCCGAGCCGACGTTCACCGGTCCGACGAGCAGGCGCTCGACCGCCTGCTGCCACAGGCCCACCAGCTCCATCCGCGCGAGATCGTGCACGCGATCGAGACCCTCGGGCAGGCGCAGCGCGAGATCCGCGACGGTCTCGACCCGCGTCTGCAGTTCGAGCTCGCCCTGGTGAGGATGACGCGGCCGCAGGTCGACCACTCGTCGGCCGGCCTCGAGGAGCGGCTGCGCCGCCTCGAGGCCGCCGTGGCGTCCGGCGGTGCGGCCGGCTTCGCGGCGGCGCGAGCGCACGCCGCGGGTGCGCCGGCGGGTGCACCGGCGGCCCCGGCGTCGGGTGCGCCGGCGAGTGCGCCGGCCGCCCCGGCGACGGGTGCACCGGCCGCCCCGACCGCGGGTGCGACGTCTTCGGCCGGGGCTACGGCGTCTGCGGCGGCGGCCGGCGATGAGCCGGCGGCGGCTCAGACGAAGACCGCCGCGAGGGCCCCGGCCCGACCGGCGGTCGAGGTCGGCCTGGAGGCCGGGGTGTCCGCGCCGACCGACGCCGCCTCGGCGGCGCCCGGCGGGGCCGAAGCCGCCGCCGAGGCGCCTCCGGCCGCCGCCGGCACGACTGCTGCCGCCGGCGACGCGGAGACGACCGCCGGCGACGTGACGGCCGAGAAGACATCGCCCGACGCCGAGGGGCCGGAGGCCGGGGCAGCCCCCACGGCCGTGCCACCGTCCCCCGAGGTTGAGTCGGCGCCCGCGGCTGCCGGGCCGGCGGCGGAGGCCGAGGCGGCGGCTCCTGGGCCGGCGCCGGAGGCCGAGGCGGCGGCTCCCGCGGCCGCGGCGGCGCCCACGGCTGCGGCCGCACCGTCCGACGCCGCTTCCGTGCCGACGATCGACCGTGTGCGCCGCGCCTGGGAGCTCATCCGCCAGCGTGTGCAGACGACCAGCGTGCCGCTCTACGCGCTGCTGCGCGACGCCCGCCCGGCGTCGCTCGAGGGCGACCTGCTGGTCGTGACGATGCCGTCCCAGTTCTCCCTCAAGAAGGCGGGCGAGTCCGGCAACGCCGACCTCCTCGCCGACGCCGTCGAGGAGGTCCTCGGCTGGCGTCTGAAGCCGCGGTTCGCACCGGGATCGCCGGCGAGCGCGCCTGATACATCGGCGGCGGCGAGCGCCGCCCCGCCGCAGGAGATCGACTTCACGGCGATGATCCGCATGGCCGAAGAGACGTTCGACGCCGAGCAGCTGCCCGACGACCAGTAAGGAGTGCCGCCGCCATGAACCCCCAGTACCAGAAGATGATGAAGCAGGTCCAGGAGATGCAGCGCAAGATGGCCGAGGCCCAGGAGCAGCTCGCCGACGAGACCGTCGAGGCCAGCGCCGGCGGCGGCATGGTCACCGTTGTCATGACCGGCTCGCTCGAGGTCCGCGAGGTGCGCATCAAGCCCGAGGCCGTCGACCCCGACGACGTCGAGATGCTCCAGGACCTCGTGACCGCGGCCACCAACGAGGCTCTCCGGGCGGCCCAGGCGCTCGCCTCCGAGAGACTCGGCGGCGCCACCGGCGGCCTCGACCTGCCCAACATCCCCGGCATGTTCTGAGCGCGGCGCCGGCGGTCGACGACGACGCGCCGGCGACCGGCGTCGGGGGCCGACTGCGGCGCATCGCCGGGGCCGGTCCGCCCTCGCTTGCCCGGCCCCGAGCGGGCCGCCGTCCTCGCGGCCGGGCCTCCTGCCCACGCCGCCTCGCGCCGCATGTCGAGCGGATACTGGTCTGCATAGAGGACTCCGTCGCTCCGCATTCTCGGCCCCGTGTCACGGCGCCGGCGTGCCGTCCGGCGGGCCGCGCCGCGTCCGCCGCCGGCCCGCTCCCCGCTCGCCTTGCGATTGAGGACTCCGGCGGGGTAGAATCGAGTCCCGCGCCCGACCCCGGCCGTCCCATGCTGGGCGCCGCGCGGCCTGAGGCAAGCACTGCATACCAATGCGAAGGCGGTGCATGTGTATTCACCTGCGATCGAGCGCCTGATCGCCGAGCTCACCAAGCTGCCCGGCGTGGGCCCTCGCACCGCGCAGCGCCTCGCCTTCCACATCCTCAGGCTGCGGCCCGAGCAGATCCTCCCGCTGGCCGAGTCGATCGTCGAGGTCAAGGAGAAGATCGGCTTCTGCCGCCGCTGCTTCAACCTCGCCGAGGGCGAGCTGTGCACCATCTGCGCCGACACGCGCCGCGACCCGCACGTGCTCTGTGTCGTCGAGCAGCCCGCCGACATCGTGCCCATCGAGCGCACGCGCGAGTTCCGCGGGCTCTACCACGTGCTCGGCGGGGCGCTCTCGCCGCTCGACGGCGTCGAGCCCGGCGACCTGCGCATCGCTGAGCTCGTGCGTCGTGTCGACGACGGCATCGATGAGGTGATCATCGCGACCAACCCGACCATGACCGGCGAGGCCACGGCCATGTACGTGGCCGACCTGCTGCCGGCGAGGGTCCGCGTCACCCGGCCGGCCAGCGGCCTGCCGGTGGGCGGCGACCTCGAGTACGCAGACGAGCTCACGCTCGGGCGGGCCCTGGTGGGCCGCGCCGACGTGCGCCGAGGAGAGGAGTGACACGGTGACGACTGCGAGCCGCAAGACCACGCCGCCGGCGACCACGCTGACCGAGATCCGCTGGCACGGCCGCGGCGGCCAGGGAGCAGTCACGGCCGCCAAGATGGTGGCCGAGGTCGGCCTCGGGCAGGGCAAGTACTTCCAGGCCTTCCCCGAGTACGGCCCCGAGCGCTCCGGCGCGCCCATCGTCGCCTTCACGCGCATCAGCAACGAGCCGATCCAGCTGTACGCCGGCGTCGAGCACCCGCAGATCGTCGTCGTGCTCGACCAGTCGCTCCTCAGCATCGTCGACGTCACGCGCGGCGCGCCCGACGACGCCGTCGTGCTCGTGAACAGCGAGCTGAGCCCCGCCGAGCTGCGCAAGAAGTACGGGGTCGAAGGGCGCCGGCTCTTCACGGTCGCCGCCTCGCGCATCGCGACCGAGACCATCCGGCGCCCCATCCCCAACACCCCCATGGTCGGGGCGCTGACGCGCATCACCGGCCTCTTCCCCATCGAAGACGTCGCCGAGTTCATGCGCGCCGACTTCGGCAAGAAGTTCCCGCCCAAGGTCGTGGAGGGCAACATCCAGGCCCTGACACGCAGCTACGAGGAGGTGCAGGGCGAATGAGCGCTGAGAAGAAGGCGGCCGCCGCGAAGCCCGCACCCGCACGCAAGACGGCCGCCGCGACCGGCAAGGCCGCTCCGGCCGGCAAGGCGGCCGCGAAGGCCGCCCCGCGCAAGACGGCCGCCGCGAAGGCCGCCGCGGCGGGCAAGGCGGCCGTCAAGGCCACTCCTCGGCAGAAGGCCGCCCCGCGCAAGACGGCGGCCGCGAAGGCCGCCCCGGCCGCGAAAGCCGCCACGGCGCGCCAGAAGCCCGGCGCGGCGCACGCGACGCGCGGTGCCAGGAGCCGCAAGCCGGACTGGGACATCAGCGACCTCGACACCTGGGGCCCAGACCGCCACGAGCTCGGCGCCACGATCCCCGAGGCCGGCAACTCGATCGACAACGAGACCGGCGGCTGGCGCACCTTCGTCCCCGAGATCGACAGCGAGAAGTGCGACGGCTGCATGCTCTGCTACTTCTACTGCCCCGACGCCTCGATCAAGATCGAGGGCGGCAAGGCGGTCGGCGTCGACCTCGAGCACTGCAAGGGCTGCGGCATCTGCGCCAAGGAGTGCCCGAGGGACGCCATCACGATGAAGCTCGACGAGAAGGAGTGAGCGTGGCTACGATCGACGCCCACACGCTCGCCGTCACCGGCAACGAGGCCGTCGCCGAGGCGATGCGGCAGATAGACCCCGACGTGGTCGCGGCCTACCCGATCACGCCCCAGACCGAGATCGTGCAGATCTTCGCCCAGTTCGTCGCCGACGGCAAGGTCGACACCGAGTTCATCACCGCCGAGAGCGAGCACTCGGCGCTGAGCGCCGCGATCGGCGCGGCGGCCGGCGGCGCGCGGACGATGACGGCGACCTCCTCGCAGGGCTTCGCCCTCATGTGGGAGGTCCTCTACATCGCCGCGTCGTACCGGCTGCCGCTCGTCATGACGACCGTCAACCGCGCCCTCTCGGGCCCCATCAACATCCACTGCGACCACTCCGACACGATGGGCGGCCGCGACACCGGCTGGGTGCAGCTCTACGGCGAGGACCACCAGGAGGCCTACGACAACTGCCTCCAGGCGGTGCGCATCGCCGAGCACGACGACGTCAAGCTCCCCGTCATGGGCATGCTCGACGGCTACGTCATCAGCGGCGCCATCGGCCCGCTCCAGATGCTGACCGACGACCAGGCTCAGGCCTTCATCGGGCCGTACCGGCCCGTGCACCCGCTGCTCGACACCAAGCACCCGGTGACCGTCGGCCCGTTCGACGGCCTCCACGGCTTCTACTTCGAGCACAAAGTCTCGCAGAACCGCGCCATGGACCGCGCCCTCGGCGTGATCCAGGAGATCGCCGACGAGTACGCCGAGCTCTCCGGCCGCAGCTACGGCCTGGTCGACGACTACCGCATGGACGACGCCGACATCGCCATCGTCGTCGTCGGCTCGACGGCCGGCACGACGCGCATGGTCGTCGACCAGCTGCGCGAGGGCGGCGTCAAGGCCGGCATGGTGCGGGTGCGCGTCTTCAGGCCCTTCCCCGTCAAGGCCTTCGTCGAGGCGCTCAAGGGCGCCAAGGTGGTCGGTGTGCTCGACCGCGCCGACTCGTTCGGCGCCCAGGGCGGGCCGGTCTTCCTCGAGGTGCGGGCGGCGCTCTACGACAGCGACCCGCGCCCCCAGGTCCTGCCCTTCATCTACGGGCTCGGCGGCCGCGACATCTTCCCCGACAACATCGAGCAGGCGTTCGCCGCCCTGCAGAAGGCGGCCAAGGCAAAGCGCCGCACTTCCACCGAGCGGCGCTACCTGAACCTGCGCGAGGACTGAGGTGACCCGGATGGCCAAAAAGAGCGGCGGCAACGGCAACGGACGGGGCACCCTGACCGGCTCGCATATGTACGAAGTGCTGCAGGGCATCGACTTCGAGAAGCGCGAGCTGGTCGGCAAGCGCAAGGGGGTCGGGCTCTTCGACCTCGTCAAGGAGAAGGACGGCCGCCTGCGCTGCTACGCCTGCACGCTGTGCGAGCGCAGCTGCCCGGTCGACTGCATCGAGATCGAGCACTGCCCCGAGTTCGAGACCCTGCCCTTCGACGTCGACGCCGAGCGCGCGGCGGCGCTCGCCGAGCAGCCCGAGATCGAGATGGCGAGGTTCGACCCCGTCGTCGCCCGCATCCGCGAGGGCTCCGGCCTGGTCGAGGCGTTCCACGCCACGCAGGAGGCCTTCGGCTGGCTGCCGCGGGCGACGCTCGAGGCGATCGCCGACGAGATGAAGCTGCCCTTCTCGCGCGTCTTCGGCGTGGCCAGCTTCTACAGCCAGTTCCGCCTCGAGCCCGTGGGCAAGTACGTGATCGACGTCTGCATGGGCACGGCCTGCCACGTAGCCGGCGCCCCGCTGGTCGTCGAGGCCTTCGCCCAGGAGCTCGACGTCCCCGTCGGCGGCACCACCCCCGACGGCCTCTTCACCCTGCAGACGGTCAACTGCGTCGGCGCCTGCGCCCTCGCCCCCGTGGTCCGCATCGGCGACGACGACACCCACGGGCGCGTCGGCCCCAACGAGGCGCGCAAGCTGGTGCGCAAGCTGCGCAAGGCGGAGGTGGCGTCATGACCCCGCCCACCAGCAAGGCCACCGACGCCGACAAGCGCACCGCGCGCATCCGCAAAGCCCTCGCCAAGGCCCCCGTCAAGGGCGCTTACCTGGCGAGCGACGACAAGGTCGAGATCCGTGTCTGCGCCGGCACGGCCTGTCACGCCTCGGGCCGCGTCGCCCTGCGCAAGGCGCTCGACAAGGCCCTCGCCGAGCGCGGCCTCACCGACAAGGTCGCCGTCGTGGAGACCGGCTGCCACGGCTTCTGCGAGGAGGGCCCCATCGTGGTCGTCCGCCCGCAGGGCCTCTTCTACCCGCGCCTCAAGCCCAGGGACATCGCCGAGATCGTCGAGACCAGCGTGGTCGGCGACGGCGTGGTCGAGCGCCTGCTCTACCGCGACCCGCAGACCGACGAGCCGCTGGCCCACGAGGGCGACATCCCGTTCTACCAGGGCCAGCGCCGCATCGTCCTGGCCCTCAACGGCAAGATCGACCCGTACTCGATCGACGACTACTTCAACCACGGCGGCTACTCCGCCCTGGCCGAGGTGCTCTGCGCCGACGACCCCGAGGCGGTGATCGCCGAGGTCGAGGCCAGCGGCCTGCGCGGCCGCGGCGGCGCCGGGTTCCCGACCGGGCGCAAGTGGCGCTACTGCCGCGAGAACCCGGGCGAGAAGCACTACGTGATCTGCAACGCCGACGAGGGCGACCCCGGCGCCTTCATGGACCGCTCGGTGCTCGAGGGCGACCCGCACGCCGTGATCGAGGGCATGACCATCGCCGCCTTCGCCATCGGCGCCGGCAACGGGCCGGTCGAGGGCTACGTCTACGTGCGCCACGAGTACCCGTTCGCCGTCGAGCGCCTGCGTCACGCACTCGGGCAGGCACGCGAGCGCGGCCTCCTCGGCGACGACATCCTGGGCTCGGGCTTCAGCTTCGACATCCGTATCAACCAGGGGGCCGGGGCCTTCGTCTGCGGCGAGTCCACGGCGCTCACCGCGTCCATCGAGGGGCACCGCGGCATGCCGCGCGGCAAGCACATCCGCACCGTCGCCCAGGGCCTCTGGGGCCAGCCCACCAACCTCAACAACGTCGAGACCTACGTCAACGTACCGTGGATCGTGCTCAACGGGGCCGAGGCGTTCGCCGCCATGGGCACCCCGACGAGCAAGGGCACCAAGATCTTCTCGCTCACCGGCAAGATCGTGAACGGCGGCCTCGTCGAGGTGCCCATGGGCGCCACCCTGCGCGAGGTCATCTTCGATATCGGCGGCGGCATGCTGCCGGGCCGCACCTTCAAGGCGGTGCAGCTCGGCGGCCCGAGCGGCGGCTGCCTGCCCGCCGCGCTGCTCGACGAGCCGATCGACTTCGAGAGCCTCGTCGCCGCCGGCTCGATGATGGGCTCCGGCGGCATGGTCGTCGTCGACGACACGACCTGCATGGTCGACTTCGCCAAGTTCTTCCTCAAGTTCACCTCCGAGGAGAGCTGCGGCAAGTGCGTGCCCTGTCGCGTCGGCAGCCAGCGCCTGCTCGAGATCCTCGAGCGCATCAGCGCCGGCGAGGGCACGCTCGACGACATCGAGCGCATGGAGCGCCTCTCCGAGGACATCATCGAGGGCTCGCTCTGCGCTCTCGGCGGCACCGCCCCCAACCCCGTGCTCTCGACGATCCGTTACTTCCGCGACGAGATCGAGGCCCACATCGTCGAGCACCGCTGCCCTGCCGGCGTCTGCCGCCCGCTCATCCGCTACGAGATCGACGAGGAGGCCTGCACCGGCTGCCACGTGTGTTTCGGCGCCTGCCCGACGCAGGCGATCTCCGGCGAGCGCAAGCAGCTCCACGCGATCGACCAGAAGCTCTGCATCAAGTGCGACACCTGCCGCCAGGTCTGCCGCTTCGACGCCGTCCGCGTCGCGCCGGCGGTGCCCGTGGCGGCTGAAGGGAGGCCGCAGTGAGCACGCGGACCAAAGCCTCCGTCAGCCTCACGGTCGACGGCAGGAAGCTCAGCGCCAAGGCGGGCGAGACCGTCCTCGACGTCGCCCGCCGCAACGGCATCGACATCCCCGCCCTCTGCCACGAGGAGGGCATGGCCGCCTGGGGCGCCTGCCGCCTCTGCCTCGTCGAGGTCGAGGGCACGGACAAGCTGCAGACCGCCTGCACCACGTGGGTGCGCGACGGCCTCAAGGTGAAGACCGACACCAAGCGCGTGCGGGCGCGCCGCGAGAGCTACCTCAAGATGTACCTGTCGGACCACGACTCGTACTGCGAGGCGCCCTGCACGCAGGCCTGCCCGACACACATCGACATCCCCGCCTACATGGCGGCGCTCGAGCAGGGCGACCCGGCGGGGGCGGCGTGGATCGTGCGCCGCGACCTGCCCTTCCCCGGCATCCTCGGGCGCGTCTGCCCACGGCCCTGCGAGCCCGAGTGCCGGCGCGGCGAGGTCGACGAGCCGATCGCCATCTGCGCCCTGCACCGGGCGGCGGCCGACCACGGCACGGCGGCCCTGATCCCCGGCATGCCGAGCGGCCGGCGCGTCGCCGTCATCGGCGCCGGCCCGGCCGGCCTCACCGCCGCCTGGTACCTCACCGAGACGGGCCACGAGGTCACCGTCTACGACACCAACGACAAGCCCGGGGGCTCGCTGCGCTACAGCATCCCCGAGTTCCGCCTGCCCGAGAAGGTGCTCGACGCCGAGCTCAAGCCGCTCTGGGACGCCGGGGTGCGCTTCGTCGACGACACGGCCCTCGGCTACGAGGTCACCGTCGAGGGCCTGCTCGACGCCGGCTTCGACGCCGTCGTCCTCGGGGTCGGGGCCTGGCAGCAGGCGCGGGCGACGATGCCCGGGGTCGAGGCCACGGTCGAGGCGCTCGACATGCTGCGCAAGGTGCGCGAGGGCCGCAAGGTGCGGCTCACCGACCACGTCGCCGTCATCGGCGACGGCACCGCCGCGCTCGACGCGGCGCGCACCGCCCGCCGCCTCGGGGCGAAGAAAGTCACGGTGCTCGCGCCGCACGCCGGCGAGCGCCTCGAGGCCGGCGCCCGCGACCTCGCCGAGGCCCTCGACGAAGGCGTCACCTTCGAGTTCGCCGTGCAGGCGAAGAAGGTCAAGCTGGCGCGCGGCGGCAAGCCGAGCGCCGTCGAGTGCGTGCGGGTGCGCCGCGAGCGTGGCAAGACGCGCGAGATCAAGGGCTCGCGCTTCGAGCACCCGGCGACGACCGTCATCACGGCGCTGTCGTACCGTCCCGACCTCGGCGACAGCGCCGACGAGGTGACGGTCTCCTCGTGGGACACGCTCGAGGCCAACCACTACACCGGGCGCACGGCCGACCCCCGCGTGTTCGCCTGCGGCGACGCCGTCACCGGCGCCCGCTCCGTCATCCACGCCGTGGCCGGCGGCAAGCGCGCCGGCCTGGCCGTCGACGCATGGCTGCGCGGCGCCGACCTCGACGCCCTCGAGGAGAAGCTCGCCGTCTACGCCGGTCTGCCCTATCTCGAGCAGCTCAAGGCCGAGCCCCAGCTCGGCGAGGTCGGCGCCCGGCTCGCTGAGCGCAGCCCCGTCTGGCTCAAGATGGGCATCGCCGCCGACGAGGCCAAGCGAGCCACCATGCCGCGCATCGGCAAGGCCCGCCGCACCGGCACCTTCGACGAGGTCGAGAAGGGCTACTCGCTGGCCGCCGCCCGCGCCGAGGCGGCGCGCTGCCTGCAGTGCGTCTGCCCCTCGCTCGGCGACTGCGAGCTGCAGCGCCTCGGCGTCCAGCACGAGATCACGACCAACGACCTCGTGGTGCCCGGCGCCCGCGTACGCAGCGTCGAGCCGCGCCACGAGCACCCCTTCATCCAGCGCGACATGGACCGCTGCATCGTCTGCGGGCGCTGCGTGCGCGTCTGTCGCGACGTCGCCGGCCCGGCCTGCTACGACTTCACCGGGCGCGGCTTCGCGATCACCGTGGACACGCCCTACGGCGAGGCTCTCCAGCTCGCCGACTGCATCACCTGCGGGCGCTGCGTCACCGCCTGCCCGACCGGGGCGCTGACGTTTAACCAGCGCGAGCTGCGCTCCTACCTGGTCGACGAGTCGCGCTGCATCATGTGCCGCGAGTGCGTCGAGGTCTGCCCGGTCGACGCCCTCAAGGAGACCAACCATTTCGAGAAGGCGCGCACCGAGTGGCACAAGCTGCTCGCGCACTCCAACCAGCTCGCCGGCGGCCACCGCATGTGTGCGGGCTGCGGCGCCCCGACCGTCGTGCGCCAGGTGCTCATGGGCACCGACGACCCGGTCGTGGTCAGCGCCGCGACCGGCTGCCTCGAGGTGTCGACGACGATCTACCCGTACACCTCGTGGACCGGGAGCTACATCCATACCGCCTTCGAGAACGCCGCCGCCACGCTCTCCGGCGTGGAGACCGCCTACCGCTCGCTGAAGAAGCAGGGCAAGATCGACGAGAACGTCAAGTTCATCGCCTTCGGCGGCGACGGCGGCACCTACGACATCGGCCTGCAGTCGCTCTCCGGCGCCATGGAGCGCGGCCACCAGATGCTCTACGTGTGCTACGACAACGGCGCCTACATGAACACCGGCTTCCAGCGCTCGGGCGCGACCCCGCCCGGTGCCTGGACGACGACCAGCCCCGTCGGCAAGGAGCAGGCGGGCAAGCTGCAGGACCGCAAGAACCTGACCGACATCATGATCGCCCACGGGCTGCGCTACGTCGCCCAGGCCTCGCCGCACGACCCGCGCGACCTCGTGCGCAAGGCGGCCAAGGCGCTGGCGACGCCGGGCCCGACCTTCCTCAACATCCTCTCGCCCTGCCCGCGCGGCTGGCGCAGCGACGGCGCCGAGAGCATCGACCTCGCCCGCCAGGCGGTGAACACCTGCTACTGGCCGCTCTTCGAGGTCGAGGACGGCCAGTACCGCCTCACCTATCGGCCGAAGATCAAGGAGGACCTGCTGCCGTGGCTCCGCCGCCAGGGCCGCTTCGCCCACCTCTTCAAGCCGGGCAACGAGGAGGCGCTCGAGCGTGTCCAGGCGTGGGTCGACCACGAGTGGGACAAGCTGCTCGTCAAGTGTGGCGAGCCGGTCCAGACGGTCTGGGAGGAAGAGCAGGCGAACGCCTGCAGCCTGTGAGCGACCCTCCGGGTCGAAGGACCCGGGCGGACACGTGACGATCAGGGCGGGGCGGCGGCCGGCAGGCCGCCGCCCCGCCCCTTCCCGCACCTGTCGCGCCGCCGCTCGACCCGCGGACGCAGGGCCGGACGGCGGTGTACCCTCGCGCAGGCCTTGAAGCCCCTTCCCTCCACGCACTCCTGCATATAGAGTACGCACTAAGTGAGGGTCCGGCCGCGGCGGCCGGGACGTGCGCTCGACGCGCACCGCGTCACAGGCCCGCCGCCGCAGGTCGAGGGTGCCGAAGCGCCTCTTCACAGTCGACGCCTCCGCACTCTGAGCACACACCGTCACCGTTTCGTGAGGGGAGGTGGGCCTAGAGCAGCGAAACGGCAAGTCGCAGGGGTCGTCCGGCCGGCTCTGCCGTGATCCGCCGGCCGTGAGTCTTCGGCCCACCGTCATCCTCGAAGAGGAGTTTGGGGGAATGGCAGAAGAAACCATCGTATTCGCACGAAAAGCGTCGGGCCTGGTGCAGGAGATGAGCTGGTGGGACGTGCTCCTCTTCACCATCGCCGGTCCCGCCGCCGGCGGCATGACCTACTA
>ENA-ORXD01001531-ORXD01001531.1-sediment-metagenome-genome-assembly--contig:-NODE-1531-length-18604-cov-4.092514_pt1 | contig 18604 bp, 19 predicted proteins | sample MGYA00237862_ERZ511471 | MGnify/ENA metagenome assembly ERZ511471
AATGCTTCCACGGGCTCTAGTTTCGAAGCACGGCTGGCTGGATAAATGCCAAACAACAGACCAACTGCCAATGAAAACAGCACTGCCAGCAGGACTGAACCAACCGTAATGACTGGATTGAGATTGAAACTTGAGGCAGCAGCAATATTTTTAATGATCAGGGTCAAACCCCAAGCCAGGAGAACGCCCAAAATGCCTCCAGTCAAACCAATGATCAGGGATTCAACCATAAACTGCATCAGAATATCGTGGTTGCGTGCTCCCACTGCTTTGCGTAAGCCAATTTCTTTGGTTCGTTCAATGACTGATACAAGCATGATATTCATGATCCCTATCCCGCCAACCAGGAGTGAAATTGCAGCGATGCCGCCCAAAAAAACCGTCATCACGCCAATAATGGAAGTGGCAGCTTCAGTCATGGTTTCCTGCGAAAATATACTGAAGTCATCATCTTCACCCGTGCGTATCTTATGACGGGAATGCAAAATTGAAGAGATTTCACTAATCGCGCTGGAAATGGCGTCAGAATTCACCGCTGAAACCGAAATAAGATTCACCTCATCCTTGGCGCTGGTACGCGCCATCAAGCGCGAAAGCGCGGTGGTCAAAGGCACGATGACCTGATTATCAGCTGATCCCATCGAAGTGCCGCCCGAGGATTCCAAAATGCCAACCACCTCGTATAGGTTATTTCCAATACGAATCTTCTCTCCCAAAACCCCAATATCCGACCCAAATATTTCTTCCACCACGTCACTGCCTAAAATCGCATTGGTCGCGCGACTATCAATATCCGCTTGGGTGATGAAACGTCCGGAGGCGACCGAAGTATTGCGCACGATTGCGTAATCGGGAGTAACCCCCATGATTGTGGTGGATGTGCTCTCTCCGCCATAGATGACCTGCATGCTGGTTTGTACGGAAGGTGCCACTGCCATCACCGAAGGCGCACCGCCCGATTCTACGATCGCTTGCGCGTCAGCCAGGGTTAGCGGTTGCGGGTTGCTGTTTTCATAAGCTCTGGATACATAGATCAGATTGGTGCCCATGGACTCGATCGAACTGGTTATCGATGAAGAAGCGCCCTCTCCGATCGCGATCATGGATACTACCGCAGCCACCCCGATCACAATACCCAGCATGGTTAAAGCTGTGCGTAATTTATTAACGCTTAAGCTCTCTAAGGCTTCTTTCAAAAATCGCCAGCTATTCATTTTCCACCTTCCCATCCAAAATTCGTACTGTCCGTTGTGTCAACTCGGCAATTCTAGGGTCATGCGTCACGATGATCAATGTAACCTCGCGCTCTTTATTTAAGCTAAGCAAGAGCTCCATGATTTCTTTGCCGGAATTTGAATCCAGATTGCCGGTAGGTTCATCCGCCAGGACAATAGCCGGATCATTGACCAGGGCGCGTGCAATGGCAACACGCTGCTGCTGGCCGCCGGACATTTCAGACGGCTTATGGTTCATACGGTCCCCCAGTCCAACCCTCTCTAACAATTCTTTGGCAACTTGCTTCGGATCGGCGTGTCCATTATCACGGTAACGCAGCGGCAGCATGACATTTGTCAACGCGCTTGAACGTGCCAGCAGGTTATAGGTTTGGAATACAAATCCTACCTGCTTGTTGCGGATTTGTGCTAACTGGTCATCTGTCAAATCAGCCACATTTTCTTTGTTGAGCATATACGTTCCGCTGGTGGGACGATCCAGACAGCCTAAGATGTTCATCAGGGTTGATTTACCCGATCCTGAAGGTCCCATGATGGCAATGATTTCACCCTTTCGAACCTGCATGGATAATCCGCGCAAGGCATGCACCTCTACCGATCCCATTTGGTAGGTTTTCACCAAACTCACTACCTCGACAACATTTTTCTTCATTTTTTCCTTCCAGGTTCTTGTTATCTATTTGGCATATCAGCAGGAGGTTGACCGCCGCCTGCCCCGCCACCGGGACCTTGCATCATCATTCCAGGTCCAAACATCTCGCTTTCGCTGGAAGAATACAACACGACCTGCTCTCCCTCCTCAATTTCGCCGCTGATGATTTCCGTGTAGAGATCCGAGCTTGCACCAACTTCAACCTTCACCAAAGTGTTCTCGCCTACTCTCTGATAGATTTCAACCATGGTGGAACCATCCCGGCTGATGATGGCATCGTTGGGAACCAGCAAAGCATCCTCGACTTGGCTGGTGATGATGCTGACTACTGAAGTAAATCCGGGTTTGACCTGACTATCTGAGTCTTCAACTTTAACCCAAACGGAGAATTGCACCACACCATTGCTATCTTCAACACCCGCAGTGGCAATGGAATCCACAAAGCCGGAATATACTTTGTCGGCAATAGCATCAAAGGTGATTACTGCCTTTTGCCCAACCATGACCTTGTTGATATCCACTTCGGAGATGGAAACATTCACCATCAGGCTCTCTAGATTATCCAAACGGATGGCTTCATCCCCGCTTGCAACCAATTCTCCTGCAACCGCTTCTATGGATGTCACTGTTCCGTCAAAAGGCGCAATGATCCTGCCGGTGTTTATCGTGTTTTGCAGAGCCTGTACGGATGCTTCGGCTGCTGCAATTTCATTATCCTGATTGAGGTAACGCTTATAGGCAACGCGTGCTTCTTCGACAGCTGCTAATCCCAGGTCGTAATCAATGAAATTGGTCTCCACTCCGTAATCGTAATAAACACCCAGAAGATTGTTTAAATTACGCAATGCTTTGTCGCGCGCTTCAATGGCTGTTTTTCTTTCATCGTAAGCGGCAACTTTTTGTGGATCATCGCTTTCGAGATCAGCTAATGCATCGTAAGCAATCTCTTTCTCCCAAACCACCTGTTTGGCATCGTAATATGCCGAACGGACAGCATCAATTGCTTCATCCGAGGCTCCTTTTCGATTGTAATAATCGCGATCCGATTTATACTGCCTGAGTGCGTATTCTGCATCTGCCAGAGTCTGGGTTGCGTTGTAAAGATCCGTGTTGGTCTTTTTGAGATTCTCAAGCGTTACCTCGGCATCCAGCAAGCTGGCCTGTGCCTCAAGAATCGCTGAGTCCAACGAGTCATCCGTGAGAGTCATCAGCACATCATCCTTGGAAATCTTATCCCCCACTTCCACCTCGAAAACATCGACAATGCCGACTGATTCCCAGGACAGGGTTGCTGAAGGGACAGCCTGCAATGTGCCAACCACATCAATTGTCTCCGTCAGTGAGCCGCGAATCACCTCGCCATATTGAATGTCTGTCTCATCGCCTTGGGGGTTGGATAGCAACGGCAGAATCGTACTTGCCAGGATTGTAATCACCAGCAATCCGCCAAGTGCCCAAACGATTTTTTTCTTTGAATGGTAAAAATCAATCACTTTTTTCTTTATTTTTTCAATATCCATTTTGACCAAGCTCCTAAAGAATTTTCTTTTTAGATTTCTCTCGTTTCCAGAATAGAATCTTACTCATACCCGCTCGAAAAAACATGTGTGCCCAGTAAAAAATGCGCGTGAATGAAGTCACAGCCAGATATGACAGCCATCACCCGTTTGCATTCCTCATCTTGTGTTAAGATGCAGTTATGTGGAATCAAAAAATTGACCGGCGTGTGATCCAAATCTTGCGTTGGTCGATCATCGTTCAGATCGTCTTCCTGCTGCTGAGTTCTTTCTCGCCCAGGCTGTCCCTGCGGGAAGGGCAATTTATATTTGCAGATTCAGATTATCTTTCACTGATCTCGATAGCTTTGATGGCTGTGATTCTTATCCTGATTTGGCTGCCGAGCATCGAACAGCACCTCACGCGTCGGGCATTCCTTGCCATTTTGTATTCAATAGCCTTGATCACGATCTTCTCGCGACATATATTTTCTTTAACCATCGGGCGTCTGATTCCCAATGCTTCACCTGGATTATTCCGCTGGGATGCCATCTTTTTCCTGATCATTCCTTTGGTGTTCATTGCTTGGCAATTCCCATTAAAGCACGTCATTTACTATGCCTTCGTGGTTTTGCTCGCAGATTTTCTGCCCTCGCTTTTCGATCCTAACCGGGTGAATTTGGTTGCCTTTAACGAGATGCTGGATCCAAAATATAAGATCAGCATAATAATCAATCGGCCAGATGTTGATATCATTTTTATGGTGGCAGATTTCATGGGGAGTTTTGCCCGCAGTGTAATTCTTGTGATCGTTGGCTGGGTCGAAAATAGTCTGGTAACCGTACAGCGCAGCCAACACACGCAATTGGTTGAGGCGAACGTAAAATTGCAGAAATATGCCTTAACCAGCGAAAAGCTGGCCCAAACCCAGGAACGCAATCGTCTGGCACGCGAGCTGCATGACACGCTGGCGCATACCCTCAGCAGCAACTCGGTCCAATTGGAAGCCGTCAAAGCTTTATTTGATCGCAATCCTGAAGAAGCCAAGCGGATGCTGACGCAAACATTAGAAAGCACCAAGAAAGGTTTGAAGGAAACCCGCCGCGCTTTAGTGGACCTGCGTTCATCAGAACTGGAAGCGTATGGATTAACTCAGGCGATCCGCAACATGGTCTCATCTGCTGCTGAACGCGGCGGGTTTAAAACAGAATTCCACCTCGAGAAAGGTTTGGATATGCTTCCGGATGAAATCAGCCACAGCCTTTACCGCATCATCCAGGAAGCTGTTGAAAACATTCTGCGCCATTCAAATGCAACCGATGTTGGGGTTAGTTTGTTTTCGCAGGGAAAACAGATTAAACTAATCGTTGCGGATAACGGGAGAGGCTTCGATCTGAACAATATTCAGAAGGACCATTTGGGAATTCGTGGCATGCGTGAACGCATTGAGATGCTGGGCGGAACTTTCGAGGTTGTCAGCAATATGAATCATGGTACGCAGATTTCAATACTGATTGAGATGGATTATGATCAAGATCATCATCTGTGACGATCAAGAAGTGGTCTGCCAGGGATTGAAGGCTATCCTAAGCACTTCCCCAGACTTCGAAGTGGTGGCAATTGCCAATAACGGCGCGGAAGCATTAGAAAGACTCGCGGCTCAACCGGCAGATGTGATCCTAATGGACTTGAAAATGCCTATAATGAACGGCATTCACGCAACCAAAGCAATAAAAGAACAGTATCCTCAAACCAAAGTATTGGTGTTAACCACCTATGATGCGGATGCCTGGTTGTTTGATGCAATCCGGAATGGTGCTGACGGCTATCTGTTAAAAGACACCTCGCGCGAAGCATTGATTCAAGCGATTGAAGATATTACTTCAGGCAACACACCGGTGGATATCAAAGTAGCCGGGAAACTCTTTCATCAATTGGCCAAGCAAACCATCCCAGGTGATACAACCATCGGTGAAAATTTATCCCAACGTGAAAAAGAAATTCTCAAGCTCATCGCTCAAGGTTTGCCCAATGCCGAAATTGCTCATACGCTGTTTTTGTCCGAAGGAACCGTGCGGAATTATGTCAGTTCGATCCTGGAAAAATTGGAAGTGGATGACCGCACCCAAGCTGCCGTTGTAGCCTTGCGCTATGGGTTGGTAGATTAGAAACACTGCCTAAGTGGTATAAAAAAATCTTCTCGCGGTGTTTTTTAGTATATACGTAACGAATCTCCGGTTAGAATGGGGGCATGAACTCTGATGCATATGATGATTTCAGCCAGGATTACGATCTTTTTGTGGATTGGCATTCGCGCTTGGCGGCAGAGATGCCCTTCATCCAGCAATACCTCCGGCAAATCAAAACGCAGTCACAAAATCCGCCGGCCATTCTGGATGTGGCTTGCGGCAGCGGTATGCACGCCATTGAATTGGCACGGCGGGGGTGCAAGGCATTTGGAGCCGATCTCAGCTTGCGCATGATCGAAAAAGCCCGGCAGAACGCTGAAAATGCTGGGGTGAAGGTTCTGTTCAAAGTTTGCGCTTTCGGAGATCTTGCAGCGCAATTTACCAATGAAGTCGATTTCCCATTCGATCTCATCCTCTGCTTGGGTAATTCTCTGCCTCATCTTGTTTCTCTGGAAAGCATTCATTCCGCCCTGGCCGACATATCAGCTTGCTTAAATGTGGGAGGTTTTCTTATCCTGCAGAATCTCAACTTTGACGCCGTTCTGCGTGGACGAACACGTTGGATGGCACCCCAATCGGCACGGAAAGATAATCAAGAATGGATTTTCCTGCGTTTCTACGATTTTGATTTGGACGGTTTGATTACGTTTAATATCATCCGACTTAACCGTCGAAAAGAAGAAACATGGTCTCAGCAAATCTCCACTACTCGCTTGTTTCCTCTGCGGCAGGCTGAATTGCTTGAGCTTCTGAACGATACTGGGTTCGTGGATATCCGCAATTTTGGTTTCATGGGCAAGGAAGAGTTCAAGCTAGAATTAAGCGAGAATCTGGTATTAGTTGCCCGCAAAGGTTAATAGGATAATTTTTGTCTTATTTATCAAACTAATGATATAATCGCGCTATGCCCAAGCGACGTCTGGCTGTTAGCATAACTCTCCTAGTATTGCTGATCTTGGCAAGCATATGGATTTATTTGAATCCATCCTTGCAAGAAAGGGTTTCATGGCATTTAAATCAGTGGCTGGGAAGATTGCGTACCTGGTTGCATCCCCCGCAGGCAGTATCCTTTTCCCCTGTCTTAGGGGGTAATGATGATGCTTCCACATTGCCGGACGAACTGGTGGCAGCTGCCCCATCAGGTGAAATGGAAAGTTCGGGCGATGTGGATGCTGCCTCGGGCTTTGAGCAGCTTCCCAAAGCTTACTCCATTGCGGGCGGGAATTATTTTTCGCAATCAGGTCATATGAATTACTGTGGACCATCAGCCTTGGCAATGCTGCTCTCCTATTGGGAGTGGGATGGCACCCACGACGATGTGGCCAGGGGAGTAAGAACCTACAACAAAGATAAAAACATCATGCCTTATGAATTGGAAGATTTCACTGAAAATGAGGCTGGATTAGGTATGATTGTGCGCGTGGGAGGTAGTTTGGAGATTCTCAAGCGCCTGATCACAGCTGGTTTCCCAGTCATTGTGGAAAAGGGTCCACTATTCCGCGACATCCAATACAACATCACCTGGATGGGGCATTATCAGGTATTGAGCGGATATAACGACCAGGAAGGGTTTTTCATCGCGCAAGATCCCTACATTGAACCCAATTACCAGCAACCTTATGAAAGTCTGCTCGAAGAATGGCGATCATTCAATTATTTGTATCTGGTGGCTTTTCCCCCGCATTTAGAAAATGATGTGCTCAATTTGCTTGGAGATGATGCGGATGAAGAGCAAAATTATCGCAATGCGCTCAAAATCGCTCAGGATGAAATCTATCAATTGGATGGCGTAGATCAATTTTTCGCTATGTTCAATTACGGTAGCAACCTGGTAAAGTTGCGCGATTATAACGGGGCTGCCAAAACTTACGATCAGGCTTTTATCCTTTATGATTCTCTGCCAAAAGACACTACCGTCCCTTATCGAATTTTATGGTACCAGACTGGTCCTTTCCTCGCATACTATTACACCGGCCGTTATCATGACGTGATCGAAAAAGCGACTAAGAACTCCATCGAAATGGTAAGAGATAACGAACCTGCTCTGGAAGAAAGCTTCTACTGGCGGGGAAAAGCAAAGATTGCCATCGGTGATAAGGAAGGTGGAATTAAGGATTTCCGCACTTGCCTTGAATTGCACCGCGATTTCCAACCGTGTGTAGATGAGCTCAACGATCAAGGAATCTTCCTGGATTAGTCCAATTCTAAGCAATCAACCCTTTCAATTTAAATCACTGGTCTAAAAGACGCAAGCCGAACTCTTCTAGATTCTTTTACATCGCATAGAACTCAATCAAACCAAAAGCCATTAAAATTATTGTCATGGACATGCCGCACAACCGAGCAAGAATCCGAAATTTTGCCATTCTGATCATTCTCTGCTGCTGCCCGTTTGCCGTGCCGCAAACCGCCTTAGCGCAGAGCAGTTTGAATGTTTATCTGGAATCGCCGGACCTCAGCCAGTTCCCAAAAATCTCACTATTTCTGGATGTAAACGACAGTCAGGGCAAGTTCATTTCCGGAATGGGCTTGGATAATTTCAGCGTATATGAAGATGGATTTGAACGCATTGTCAACGAAGTCCAGGAGCTGGAACCTGGTTTGCATACCATTCTAGCAATCAACCTGGGTGCAACATTAAGCAACCGAGCGAACACTTCCATTCCCACGCGCTATGAAGAAACCATTTATACCATCGCATCCTGGCTGAATACCCTCGACAGCCAAGTGCCAAACCAATACAGCCTCACCAGCAATGATGGCGTTTTGGTCGAGAATTCCCAAGAGAAGAACACCTTCACCGATATTCTTCAATCGTACAAACCCAATCTTTTCAACTATCAACCTGACCTGGTCAGTCTTACGAAGGCTTTAGAACTGGCCGCCAAACCGAATCTGATTGCCCAGAGTAAACAAGCTATCTTATATGTCACTCCCCTGCCGCTGGATCAAGACCTGAATGTGATTTCATCTCTGCAGGTGCGCGCTGCGGAGATCGATGTGCCGGTGCATGTCTGGCTGGTCGCTCCCGCCACTGCCGCTAATGCACCCGCTGTCCAGTATCTCAGTCAACTGGCTGGTGGGACGGGCGGTTCCTTTCTTTTCTTCAGCGAAGGCAGCCCATCTCCTGATGTGGAAGCGTATCTGGGTGGCTCGCGCAGAATCTACCGTCTGCGCTATACCTCCTCAGTGAGTCAGAGCGGCAGCCACCGTGTGCGTGTTTCTACTCGCTACGGCAACTTAAACGTGGATACTCCCGATATTCAATTCGCGATTACATTGAATCTGCCTAGTGCAACCCTGATTAATCTGCCCAAGGAAATCAAACGGGAATATGTTGAAAATGCCTCAGGCGGAGGAAAGAGTCTGCAGCCAATATTCACCACTTTGCAGGCTCTCATCTCTTTCCCCGATGGTTATGAGCGTCAGTTAAAGGCTACCAGGCTGTACGTGGATGGTGAAATTGTGGCCGAAAATACAGAAGAGCCTTTTGATTATTTTGGTTGGCCGATTGGGCAATATGCCTTCAGCGAAGAACATCTGGTGGCTGTAGAGGTAGAAGATATTCTCGGTTTTCGCAGCATTAGCCCGCCGGTCGCAATCCAATTAACCGTTGCTTCACTTTACCCAGCCTGGCTGACCTCAGTGCTGAAGTTTATCAACCAAGGCGGTTGGATTCCCATGACCATAATTGGTCTGGGCGGATCGGTCGTAGCAGGTCTGCGTTTACGCCAGCGTTGGATCGCCAAACGTAGTACAGTTAAGAATGATGCGTTAACCGACCCCTTGCTGCAATCTGTGCCTGGGTTACAGCTTCCCTGGCTAAACGGTTACGATCCCGAATCATCTTTCTCGACCAATGCGATCTCCGACCAACAAATAGTTCCTCCAAGCCTGGTTTGGAATAATACATCAGAATCTCCTGCTGGTTTGCGAGAAATTCGGCTTGAGAACCGCGAGACCATCATCGGCAGAGATCCCAATCAGGCTTCGGTTGTATTGGCTTTACCTTCCATCAGCCCGCAGCACGCCCTTTTGTTAAAGAGTGACAAAGGTGCTGTATCCTTAGCGGATCTTGGATCAGAAGAAGGCACCTGGGTGAATTATGCCCCCATTTCCAGCGCGGGTATCTTGCTGCACAATGGAGACTTGGTGCGGTTTGGTCGATATTCCTTCCGTTATCAAATTGGCAAGATACATTAACCGGCTGCATGAACGGGATTGTTGCCATTGCTTGTAAATGAGATTTTTTAGTCCTATCAACCAATTCTGTGTTAAAATTTTTATCCTTGCTGGTTTAAATTGCCAGGAGGGATGGCCGAGTGGCTTAAGGCGCCTGTCTTGAAAACAGGTGTGGGGCGAAAGCTTCACCGTGGGTTCGAATCCCTCTCCCTCCGCCTTAACAAGCAAAGCCTTTACATTCGGGGAGGTGCCAGAGTGGCCGATTGGGACCGCCTGCTAAGTGGTTGTCGGGAATTAAACCTCGACCGAGGGTTCGAATCCCTCCCTCCCCGCTGACCTGGAACCGCGCAATTGCTAGGGCGGCTCCTTTTTTTCAAGTCTGAAGTCGCTTGGTCTCTCCTATATGGTTATAATACACAAATTAAATTCAAGGATCTATCATCATGGCGTTTTCAAAGAAATCCCGCATTGTGCAAGAACATCTTCTAAAGTTCGGTTTACGTTTAGAAGTCTTCGAATTCAGCGAGAGTACCAAAACCGCTCAGGAAGCAGCGGATGCAATCAGTTGTGAGCTTGGGCAGATCGTTAAATCGCTGGTTTTCCGAAATAATGATCAAGCCCTGCTCTTTCTGGTGAGCGGCAAGAACACGCTAGACGTAAAAAAAATATCCGGTGAACTGAAACTGGATATTTCCAAAGCGGATGCGGACTTTGTCAAAGACACAACCGGTTTTTCCATTGGCGGAGTGCCTCCTATCGCTCATAAAACCAAACTAACAACCTTCATCGACCAGGACCTTCTAGATTATAAGGATGTATGGGCGGCGGCAGGCACTCCCTTTTCGGTCTTTCGACTTGAAAGCCGCATGTTGCAGCCTTTGACAGATGGTAAGCCGATAAAAGTAAATTAAGCGACCAGACTTAATGCCAATTTGGCTGCTTGACTGGCATCAGGAGCATAACCATCTGCGCCGATTTGTTGTGCAAATTTATCTGTCACCGGTGCTCCGCCTACCAAAATCTTTACTTTATCGCGCAAACCAGCTTCATGAATTGCCTCTATCGTGGCAGGCATGTTGGCCATGGTGGTCGTCAACAAGGCAGACATTGCCACAAGCTGGGCTCCGCTTGATTTAAGCGCTTCGACAAATTTTTGCGGTTCTACATCTGTTCCCAGGTCATTCACCTCAAAACCCGCACCCTGCAGCATCATTCCGACCAGGTTTTTTCCAATATCATGCAGGTCGCCCTTGACCGTACCGATCACGATTTTTCCAACGGGCTCAACATCTTCCGCTATCAGCAATGGTCTTAAAATTTCAAGACCGCCTTGCATAGCGCGTGCAGCCACTAGTAATTCCGGCACAAAATATTCTCCCTCTTCAAACAACCGCCCAACCTCGCTCATGGCAGTCATCATGCCTTCTTTCAATATTCTTTCGGCGCTGATCTTTTCTTCCAATGCCTGATCAACAGCTGCGACGACTTGCTCCCTATCCCCTTCTAGGATCCTTTGAAAAATTTCTTTCAAAACTGCTGACATGCTTTTTCCTCCGTTGTGCCTAAGCTATTCTTCTCATTGATTTTTGGTATCCGGGAACTCGTTTGATTTCCGCTATTTCAGAAAATTTCACTCCTGGCTTCTTTAACTCAATCTGTGTAATTTTATCAATACTTTTCAGCAGTCTTTCACCAGTATTGCATGCAGAGATTCTTTTGCTAAGATCTTTGAAGTTTTCATGAACTTCTTCTAATTTATTTTTAAAAACCTCGTTGTTGTCCCTGCCATGGAGGAGGCGCGCCATTTTTAAATTCCTCCACGCTGGGACCATGCAATTTTTCCAAACGGTTCAGTCCATATAAGTAACTGAACACCAGCAGCAGGATCAAGGCAGGCCACCCGCTGATCAGGTTGAACATTGCCAAGCGCTCAACATCCCCTTGAGCATATAACCCATATTGAATCACCAATTTGATAACTGAATATGCTGCCCATACTGCAGTAACCTCACTATAAGCCGGTCGAACTCGGGGATGCCAATACCACTCCAGCGGCCAGCGGCGCGTGATATAGCTGGTAAAAGCGACTGCTGGTCTTCGGACGATAAGGCTGGCAACCAGAACGGCTGTCATCAGAGTTCCATTCACTAAGGTTGGCAAAAAAAACGCTTGAGCGCTCTTGAGGAGATAAGTCAATCCAAACGCCAGGGCTGCAGCGCCTAAACCGGCCAGAGCCGATAACACTGGCTGACCGCGCATCAACCGCAAAACAGCAATGAGTATGCCGCTGCCCAACGAAACCCATAAAGCCATTGAAAAACCAAAAGCAGCTTGGATCAGAATGAACAACAATGGCGGAAGAATTGAATCCACAAGGGAATTGCGGCCTGAAAAAACCAGTTTGAATTCATCAACCAGTTCTTTTAGGTTTGCCATGGGATTGAATTATAGACCAAAAGAGTCTTGTTTGATAAGACGCATGAATATTAATGGGAATGATTAGTACCGGCAAATTTCAAGAAAACAATTCCCGAATGATCCCCGCGGTAAGCAGGTCTAGATCCCGTAGAACAATATCCGCAGAGGAAAGAGAACTTTCGGAATGGGTTGTAGTCACTGCAATGCATTTCATTCCTGCAGCTGCAGCAGCTTGAACGCCAGGCAAAGCATCCTCGATAACCAGACAATGATCTGGGTCAACCGAGAGCTGGCGGGCTGCCTCCAAAAATACATCCGGCGCAGGTTTGCTGGCACAATCCTCCCCGCTGACTACGGTATGAAAAAAAGAACGGGCTTGCAAGGCATCCAGTACCGCGTGTATGTTTTCCCATGAGCCAGATGAAGCCAAAGCCTGCTTGATGCCGTGGACATTGAAGACCTGCAGCCAATGCTCCACACCTGGCAGAAATTCTGCACCTTTCTGAATGGAAGCGCGGAATAAACAGTCTTTCTCCTCGCCAATCGCATCAATCACCTTTGGCTCACAGATACGCGGATCGGCACATTGAATGACCTGGGCATTGGTCATTCCAAAGGTTCTTTTCATATCCGTCTGTGTGAATGCGCTATTCCGCTTTTGAAAGACTTTTTGCCAAGCTGCAAAATGAAAAGGTCCAGAATCCAACAGCACTCCATCCATATCCCAGAGCGCCGCCTGCAGTTTGCCGAATTCATCCATTGCCGCTGCTCCCATATCCGCAAGCGTTGGCATAATCCTGTAGAACTCTGCGGATCCGCGCTGATACCAATGCTTCCGGTTTGTTTTCCAACAATCCTTCGCGAATCTGCCAGTATTGATCCGGAAAAAACTGGCTTATGAGGGTTAGCGGGGGTGGATTCTGGTTGAGGTTCTCGAACAATGTTTGTATAGCGGTTTTGACTTCAGGCTCTGCCCAATAATAGCGCGAGCGGTCGCTGTAGCTGTATTTGCGCGCCAGGAGTTGTGTAAAACCGTCTCCTTGATAATACTTTTCCCAATGGATAGGTTTCAATTGCATAGTCTTCTCAAGTTCCGGAATTAGGCTGGAAAGATGCACGCCGGGTTTGCCAATCAGCCACTCATTTTCCAGCATGGCCAATGCGAACAGCGCTTCGCGCATGGCAAATGTCAGCGCTGGCCCAACCTTGAGAATGGCAAAGTGGTCTTCTACCAACTGCTGCAAAGCCCAGGCCGGCTGATAATCGGTAGAATGCGCTTCATAAATGAATTGATCGTATTCTTCGCATAAACGCTTTAAGCCATCCGCTGCGGTGCGTTGATAATCAAACACCACTGTATCCCCGAACTCTACTCCTGGCTGCACAACCAATGCAATAACCCGCCGCCAGGCTTCATCCAATCCAATTTTTGAAAATTCTTCTCGGGTGACTTCCCAGGTCTCTTGAGTTTCATCCACGCTGGATACTTTAAGGGCATCCTGCGCGACAATTTCACCTCCGGGAATGGGTACTTCCGTGCCAATTACGTAATGCAGTGGGGATGAATTTGAACCACTTGAACCATAGGTTTCCTCGGCTACTTGGCACAATTGCGCCTCACGCAAAGCGATCAGGTGGATATCCTGTTTGCGATCGCGCAGATCATCCCCCAGCAGCATGCTGGCATCCAGATGGATTTTGCTGTAACCGGCACGCACATATTCTCGCACTAGGTCAACAGCTTTCCGCATCGCCATCTCAGCGGGTTCATTCTGCCATACGCTCGGCCCCAGATGGTCGCCGCCCAATATCAACCTTGAGGAAGGGAACCCTGCTTTAGATGCGACAGATTGCACGAAATTCATAAAATCCATCGGTCGCATGCCCATGTAGCCGCCGAATTGATTGACTTGGTTGCATGTGGATTCAATTAAAAGTACAAAACCATCAGCCAGGGCTTGCTGCATAGCTGCCCGCAGCACCAGAGGATGGGCTGAACACACTGAATAAATACCGCGCGCTTCACCCCGCTTTTGTGTTTGTACAATTTTGGATAACACATTTGAGTCAATATTCGCCATTTGCTTTGTTTTCACCTCGCTGCACTATTGTATCTGATTTCAGTAAAAGGCCCTGCGCACATGTTACAATCCCCTGTACAATTTATCCGAAAGAGGCCTATGTTCATCCTGCTCTCGAAAGTATTGCCCTTATTCATTTATCCGCTGGGCTTGGCGAGTATCCTATTGCTGACGGCATTGCTTTTTTCTCGTAGCCGTAAGCTGAGTTCCATCTTGGTTCTCATTGCTCTTCTCATACTATGGCTGAGCGGCACCAGCGGTTTCTCCAATTTGCTCGCGCGCTCCCTGGAATTGAAATATATGCCGCCCAAGGATATTCCCTCGGCTGAGGTGATGGTCGTGCTGGGGGGTGGAACGGAATCCGCAGTAGCGCCCCGCAGTAGCGTGGAGGTCAATGGAGCCGGTGACCGGGTGCTGTATGCCGCCCAGCTTTATCGGCAGGGAAACGCTCCTCATATCCTGCTGAGTGGCGGCGAAATTGAATGGCTGGGCAGCGGCAGTACCTCCCCGGCTGAGGATATGGCTGTTATCCTGACTGACATCGGGGTTCCGCAGGATGCCTTGTGGCTGGAGAAAGAATCCAAGAATACCTATGAAAATGCCGTATTCGCCAAAGAATTCCTGTCTGAGAAAGGCATTGAACGCATTTTACTGATCACCTCCGCCATGCACATGCCACGCGCCATGGCGTTATTTGAAAAACAAGGTTTCGAGGTCATCCCTCTGCCTGTTGATTACAGTGTTACTGCAAATGAAACAGCACTGAGAGACTCGCAAAATTTTCTCGCCAAATTAATAGATATTTTGCCCAGTGCCAGCAATCTGGGTCTCACCACCAACGCCATGAAAGAATATCTGGGCTATTTTATTTACCGGCTGCGCGGTTGGTTGTAAAGTACATCAATGTCATTGGATGCCGATACCCGCAGGGCAGCTCAAATTCTATGGGATTACCTTAAGCTGAATCAACCGTTAAAACGCTGCGATTGCGCCATAGCGATGGGCAGCCACGATGTGAGAGTAGCGGAACATGCTGCCCATCTTGTGCTGCAAGGCTGGGCGCCCAGGTTGGTATGTTCAGGCGGGTTTGGCCGTTTGACCCGAGAGGTGTGGCATCTGCCGGAAGCGCACCACTTTGCTGAAGCAGCAGAAAAAGCCGGGTTATCACGCGATAAGATTTTGCTGGAAGATCAATCCACTAACACAAGCGAGAATATCCTTTTTTCCAGGCAATTGATCGCATCCTGCGGGATTTCAGCGCAAGCAATATTGCTGGTGCATAAACCCTATATGGAACGGCGCGCGCTGGCGACTGCATTGAAAGTCTGGCCTGAAGTGGCATACTGCGTCTCCTCCCCGCCGCTCTCATTCGCGGATTATCCCAATGAAGAAATCAGTATAGAGGTGCTGTTGCAGATCATGGTTGGAGATTTCCAGCGTATCCTGCTCTACCCTGAAAAAGGTTTTCAGATTGAACAAGATGCGCCTCCCGCAGTCATGCGGGCTTTTCATACATTGAAAAGTAAAGGGTATATAGAACACATCCTTACAGAAAATGGTTTTTCGATTGACCAAAGCACTTGATTTGTTCATTCAATGCATGTGTATAATGAAAATAACAACAAAGAAAATGGAGTGTTATGTTTGATAATTCAAAACAAATAGGGAACCGGCGCTTGGCGGTGTTAATTGATGGCGACAATGCGCAGCCATCCTTGATTGAAAAAATCCTGTCTGAAGCCAGCAAGTATGGCACTATTACCGTACGGCGTAACTACGGTGATTGGACCACATCCAATATGGGCGGTTGGAAAGATACGCTGCAGACCTATGCCATCCAGCCCATTCAGCAATTCCGCTATACCATCGGCAAGAATGCCACCGATAGCGCCATGATCATCGACGCCATGGATCTGCTCTACAGCGGAACGGTGGATGCCTTCTGCTTGGTTTCAAGCGATAGCGATTACACCCGTTTAGCCACGCGCATCCGTGAAAAAGGCTTTTTTGTGATGGGAATTGGGCAGAAAAAAACTCCGCGCGCTTTTGTGAATGCCTGTGATGTGTTTGTCTATACCGAAAACCTGATGCCGAGAAAAACCGAGAAAAAGCACACCGCCCGCAAAAAAGGTGCTGCTTCAGTGAAGGAGCAAGAGCCCCAAACCCCAGATCCGACCAAGCTGCTCAAGCAGGCTTTTGATAATGCGGTGCAAGAGGATGGCTGGGCATTCTTGGGTACGCTAGGTCATCACTTGCGCCAGCTGGACCCTGGTTTTGATGCGCGTACTTATGGGTTCAGTCAGCTTTCTTCTTTGATCAGAGGCCATCCTAAGATGTTTGAAATCCGCGAAGTGAAGGGAGAAGACGGCAATTCATCCGTGTATGTAAAAGTAATAGAAAAATAATCCTGAGGAAAGGATTTAGATGAGCAGCATACTGGATACGATCTATAAACGGCGCAGCATCCGCATCTTTGAACGCAAGCAGGTGGAGAAGCGCGTCCTGGTGGATTTGCTGAAAGCCGCCATGGCAGCCCCCTCTGCCAGCAACACCCGCCCGTGGGAATTCGTGGTGGTGACGGATCAGATTCCTTTAAGTGAATTGCAGACCAGTTTGAAGTATGGAAAATACAACGCACCTGCAGCCATTGTGGTTTGCGCCAATCTCTCGATCGCCAAGAACGAATCTGCTTTTCGTTTTTGGGTGCAGGATTGCAGCGCCGCAACGGAAAACTTGCTGATCGCTGCGGCTGGCATGGGATTAGGGACGGTTTGGATCGGCGCCTATCCCAAAGAGGACGTTCTGCAAATCCTGCGCAAGGTGCTCAAAATCCCCGAAGAAGTCTATCCGCTCAGCTTGGTTTATGTGGGTTATCCGGCAGAAGAAAAAGAACCCCGCACCCAGTATGAAGAATCGCGCGTGCACTGGCAGCAATATCCCGCAAATTGATTTGCAGCAAGCGATTTGCTATACTTGAAGCAAAACAGGATAAAAGAATCCTCATTAAATAAATTACTTGGAGGCAAATATGGACGACTTTCTGAAATTTCGCAAGATGATCACCCCGGTTATTATTCAAGTCTTGTTCTGGGTTGGCGTAGCTGTCTCGGTCATCGGTGGCTTGATCACGATGGGTTCCAGCTTTGGCAGTTACGGCGGTGGGATTGGCACATTTTTGATGGGTCTGCTGACCCTCATTCTTGGACCGGTGGTTGTGCGGATCTATTGCGAGTTATTGATCCTTTTCTTCCGCATGAATGAGACGTTGACCGAGATCAAGGAAGGCTTGGCCAAGAAATAAGAACAGCTTTATTGGTTGGATTTTTTCTGTTAGACTGTTTCCGATCTGCAAACGATTGCCCGCCCTTTAATAGGTGGCTGGCAGATTGGACTTTAATGGGCAAGAAATAAAATGGCATTCATACCCGAAGATATCTATAGACTATTGGTTGCATTGTTATTGGGCGGCATCATTGGCGCGGAGCGGGAACGCCATAAGAAAGCCGTTGGGCTGCGCACGCTGATCCTGATCTCGGTCGGTTCTGCGCTGTTCACCATACTTTCGGTGCGCATTGGGGGAGTTGGCGATCATGAACCCAGCCGCATTGCAGCCAATATTGTCAGCGGTATCGGTTTTCTGGGGGCGGGTGTGATCCTGGAAGAGCGCGGACGCGTGGTGGGCTTAACCACCGCAGCGACCATCTGGGTGGCAGCTGCGCTGGGCATGGCAGCCGGCGCCGGTGAATACCTATTGGCAGGTTTGGCGGCCTTTCTGGTCATGATCGTGTTGCTGCTCTTCACCCGCTTGGAAGATTTTCTAGAAATCTCCAGCGAGGAGCGCACCTATCAGATCACCGCCAAGATCGGTTGGGAAAAATTCAAAGAGCTGCGCAATTTGTTCAAGGATCACGATCTGGTGATCAACAGTTATAAACAGGAGAAGCGCGGTCAGGATATGGTCTGCACCTTTGAGGTGCTGGGGTCGACCAAGAAGCATGACAAGGTCGTGCAGAAACTCTTATCTGATAAAGAGATCAAGGAAGTCTGGTTTTAACCCAAAAAAATGCTTTTCTCTATAGCCACACATGATCTTCATGCTTTGAGTGAAATGGCTTTAGCGAAAAGATCTCTGATCCATTGAGCTTTCATTAATTCACAAATTGGTTGATCGTCTCATACCAGTTTGCTGCCGTTGGGAACTTGTCCATCTGGAACGGCCAACACAATGGCGCCCTGCGCGTTCTCAAAACCTGTGACCAGACACTCTGACAAGAAAGGTCCGATCTGTTTGGGCGGGAAATTCACTACCGCCAGTACGTGTTTGCCGACCAGTTCTTGCTTGGTATACAA
>ENA-ORXD01001532-ORXD01001532.1-sediment-metagenome-genome-assembly--contig:-NODE-1532-length-18599-cov-3.937372_pt1 | contig 18599 bp, 16 predicted proteins | sample MGYA00237862_ERZ511471 | MGnify/ENA metagenome assembly ERZ511471
ATGCCCATGACGTCGTGGCCGAGCAGCCCCTTGGCGCGACGCCGCTTGATGACCTCGTTGAGGTGCGGGCGCAGGTAGGAGTACTCGGCGCGCAGGTAGACGATGCCGAGCGACGCGCCGATCGCGCGGCCGCCGATGGTCATGCCCTCGAAGACGAGGTCGGCGAACTCGGTGAGGATGACCCGGTCTTTGAACGTACCGGGCTCACCCTCGTCGGCGTTGCAGATGATGTACTTCTGGTCGGCCTTCTCCGATGCGCAGAAGTTCCACTTCATCCCGGTGGGGAAGCCGGCCCCACCGCGGCCCTTGAGCCCGCTGTCGGCGACCGTGTCGACGATGTCGCCGCGCGAGAGCGCGAGCGCCGCCTTGAGGCCGGCCTCGGGGTCGACGGTCGCGTACGTGAGCGCGTTGCCCCTGGTCTCGATGGTGGTCGCCACGGCTCAGCCCTCCTGGGCCGCGAGGGCGCGGCACTCGGCGAGGATGGACGGCACGAGCTCGGGGGTGACGCGCGTGTAGACGCGGTCGTTGACGAGCAGCGCGGGACCCTGGTCGCACATGCCCATGCAGCTCGCCCACTCGAGAGTGAAGAGGCCGTCGTCGGTGGACTCGTCGAAACCGACGCCGAGCTCCTTCTGCAGGGCCTCGGCGACGGCCTGCTTGCCGGCGAAGTCGCAGGAGAGCGTCCGGCAGAGGCGGATCACGAAGCGCCCCTCGGGGGCGCCGTGGAGGAAGGCGTAGAACGAGGCGACGCTGTAGACCTCGACGGGGTGGATGTCGAGGGCCTCGGCGACGACCTGCATCGCCTCGGGGTCGACGCCGCGGTACCGGCGCTTGACCTCCTGGAGGATGGGGATGAGCGAGCTGCGGCCCGGTCCGAGCTTCTCGATGAGCCCGGCGACCTCGGCGCGCAGCTGGTCGGGTGTCGTGGCGAGCATCGGCAGCCTTCCTACTTCGTGGACGCGAGCAGCTTCTGGACCTTGGCGACCAGCGTGGCCGGCTCGACCGGCTTGGACTGGAACTCCTCGACCGGGACCATCTCCTCGTCCTTGTCGATGTTGAGGCCCATGGCCGCATTGACGCTGGTCAGCATGATGATGGGCAGGGTGTGGCCCGCCTTGCGGATGTCGCGCGCCATGCGCAGGCCGTCGTCGGGCTCCTCCATCATCACGTCGAGGATCAGCAGGTCGGGCTTGGCCTCCTCGAGCGTCTGGATGCCCTCGCGCTTGTTGGGCGCACTCACCACTTCGAAGCCCTCACGCTCGAGCACGAGCTTGCCGGCCTCGACGATATCGGGGTCGTCATCGACGATCAGGATCTTGGGCACCGCACTCTCCCTCTCTCGCTTGCCTGTCCCCGTGGCTCGGCGCGCGAGCGCCGGCGTTCGTGGCGATCGTGTCGTGACGGTCCGTGGTGGGGCGCCCCGTCGGCGCCGTCGTCATGCGACGGCGCCGGGTTCGGTCGCGGCCTTCGACCCACAGAGCCCACGTTGAAGCATGGCCTCGATCTACCGGGATTCTCCCGGTTCGAGGGTGCTTGTGCAAGCCGTAACGAGCGGCTGGGGGGCAGACCCAAGGGGGCGCCTCTACGCGGGCGCGGAGGCGCCGCCGGCGGGCGCGTCGTTGAGCGTGACCGTGAACGTGCTGCCCACGCCGGGTTCGCTCGTGACCGTCGCCTCGCCCTCGTAGAGATTGGCGATCTTGCGCACCGTCGACAAGCCGAGGCCGCTGCCGAGCACCTTCACCGTGTGCTCGTTCTTGATGCGCATGAACTCGGTGAAGAGCTTGGCCTGCTCGTCGGCCGTCAGGCCGTAGCCGGTGTCGGTGACGCTGACGCGTAGGCCGCCGTCGAGCCGCCGGAGCTCGACGCGCACACTGCCGCCGTCGCGGTTGTACTTGACCGCGTTGGAGATGAGGTTGTTGAGCACGATCTCGGCCTCGCCGGCGTCGGCCTGGAGCTCGGCGCCGGCGTCGGCGTCGAGCTGCATGGTGATGCCGCGGCGCTCGGCGTCGACGGCGAAGAGCTCCATCGACGCCTTGGCCAGCTCGACCATGTCGAGGCGCGCGATCACGCGCTCGCGCTTGCCCGACTCGATGCGCGTCAGGTCGAGCAGGTCGCCGATGAGCTTCTTCATGCCGTCGACGCGCACGATGCTGCGCTCGATCATCTGCAGGTTCTGGTCGGCCTCGGTCGTGCGCAGGATGTTGAGGTAGCCCTCGACCGCGTTCAGTGGCGCCTTGAGCTCGTGGGCGAGCACGGAGATGAAGTTGAAGCGCACCTGGCGCTTCTCCTCGGCGAGCTTGCGCGCCTGGCGGCTGAGGATCAGCTGGCTCGTGGCCTTGCGCAGGGCGTAGCGCAGCTCGTCGGGTGAGAAGGGCTTGGCGAGGAAGTCGTAGGCGCCGAGCTTGGTCGCCTTCACGGCCGTCTCGAAGGTGGCGTAGGCCGTGATCATGATGGTGAGGATCTCGCGCCCCTCCTGGCTCATCGCGTCGAGCAGCTCCATGCCGCCCATGCCGGGCAGCTTGAGGTCGAGGAGCAGCAGGTCGACCTGCTCGCCGTCGCCGAGGGCGCGCAGGAAGTCCTCGGCCGAGGTGAAGTACGAGTACTCGAAGCTCACGTCGACGAGCACGTCGGGCACGTGCACCTTGTACTTCTCGATGATGCGGCGCACGCCGAGGCAGAGCGCCTCCTCGTCGTCGATCATGACCACGCGGATCACCTGCTGCTGCGGGTCCATGAGCGTCTCGCGCGTCGCCGGGGCGGTCGTCATGCTTCGGCTCCTCCGTCGATGCCCTGCAGGCTCACCGGCACGCTCACGCCGCTCTCGCGCCGCGGCAGCACGATCTTGAACGCGGTGTAGGTCGGGCCGCGCTCGGGCACCGCGTTGGACTCGACCGAGATCTGGCCGCGGTGCATCTTGACGATCCCGTGACTCACGGCGAGGCCGAGGCCGGTGCCCTTGCCCACCTGCTTGGTCGTGAAAAACGGGCTGAAGAGCTTGTCGAAGTGCTCGTCGGCGATGCCGTGACCGCTGTCGGCGACGCTGAACGAGATCTCGTCCTCGGTGTCCTCGAGGGTGATGGTGATGCGGCCGCCCTCGGGCATCGCCTGCTGGGCGTTGGTGATCAGGTTCACCAGCACCTGGACGATCTGGTCGGCGTCGAGCTCGGCCGTCGGGTCCTCGAGGCGGGCGTCGACGACGACCTCGACGCCCTCCTCGGCGGGTACCGTGCGCAGGACCTCGTCGACGAGGGCGCCGAGGTCGGTCGGCTGGCGCACGACGCGGTTCTGGCGGGCGAAGTTGAGCAGCCCCGAGATGATGCGCTTGCAGCGGTTCGCCTGGTTGACGATGAGTTCGAGATCCTCGTGGTCCCCGCTCTGCTGTTCGCAGTCCTCGAGCAGGAGGTTGGCGTGCAGCAGCAGGATGCCCAGCGGGTTGTTGACCTCGTGAGCGATGCCGGCCGCGAGCTGGCCCATGCTGGCGAGCTTCTCGGACTTGACCAGCGCCTCCTTGGTGCTCTCCAGCGAGCGATGCGACTCGCGCAGCTCCCCGACCGTCTTGCGCAGCTCCTCGACCGAGTACGGCAGGCACATCTCGACCTCGGCCAGCCCCTGCGAGATGGCGACCGCGTGGTCGCGGCAGGTCTCGTAGCCGCAGGCGCCGCAGTCGAGCTCGTCCTCGGGGGTGAGCTTGTTCATTCGGGCGAGGATCTCGCGCAGCTCCTCGGGGTCGGGGACGTGGTCGAAGCGCTGGTCGTAGGCCTTGAAGGTGCGCCTCAGGTCGACGTCGTCGTACTCGCGCATCGCCGCTTCCCAGGCCTCCTCGTCGAAGGTCGCGCGGCGCTCGCGCGCCTCGCGGCTCACGTCGGAGCGGCGCTTGAAGACCGGCTCGGGCTCGCTGTAGCCGGGGCCCATGATGCAGCCCTCGCAGCAGAGGATGTCGAGCAGCCGGGCTTCGGTCTCGCCGGTCTTGAACTCGACGATCGCGTCGACCAGGTTCTCGCGCCCGTCGGCGCTGACGATGTCGCCGCGCAGGAGGTCCTCGGTGAGGCCCGCCGCCTGCAGGAGACCGCGAGTGATGGGGAAGAGCCCCCCGAGGCTGCCCCGCGGCGGGTCGAAGTCGTCGTCGGCGGCCTCGAAGGCGGCGAGGTCGAGGCCGCGCCGCTCGAGCAGGGTGCGCAGCTCGCCGTAGGTGAGCACGGCGTCGACCTCGCCCTCGAACTGCTCGTACTCGGCCTCGCCCTTCTTCGCGATACAGGGCCCGACGAAGACGAGCTTGAGGCCGGGCCCGTACGTCTTGTGCAGGGCGCGGGCGACGGCGATCATCGGCGAGACTATCGGCGCCAGGCGGTCGAGCAGCTCGGGGTGGTACTTGCGCACATAGCTGACGACGGCGGGGCAGGAGGTGGCGATGTAGCGGCCGTCGTCCTCGAGCAGGAGGCGGGCGTAGGCGCGGGCCACGAGGTCGGCGCCGAAGGCGACCTCGTGGACGCCGGCGAAACCCAACCGGCGAAGAGCCGCCACGAGGGCCGCGGCGCCGACGTCGTCGAACTCGGCCGGGTAGCTCGGGGCGACGATCGCGGCCACCGGCGCGGGGCCGGCGAGCAGCGCCTCCGCGTCCTCGATGCCGCTCTGGATCTGCTTGGCGTTCTGGCTGCACACGGTGACGCAGTTGCCGCAGCCGATGCAGCGCGTCTCGATGACCTTGGCCTGGCCGTCGATGATCTGGATCGCCTTGGCCGGGCACTCGCGCACGCAGGTGTAGCACATACGGCACTTCTCGCCGATCGTGGTGACGAGCTTCTGGAGGGCGACCCTGTCTTCGTTCATGCCGGTCTCTCGATCCTTCTCGGCCCTCGCGGGCTCACGCAGGTCTCTCGGCGCCGCCCGACGGCGGGCTCAGCGCCTGTCCAGCAACTCGGCCACCTTGGCCAGCAGCGCCTGGGCGTCGATGGGCTTGTCGAAATAGGCGTCGACGTGCATCTTCTCGAGGTCCTCGCTCGAGCGCGGCCTGAAGTCGAGACCGAGCGCGCTGCTCACCGAGGTGGAGAGGATGATCGGCACGTCGGCGGTGCGCGGGTCCTCGCGCAGGCGGGCGGAGAGGGCGAAGCCGGCGTCCACGCTCGTCATCATCAGGTCGGTGACGATGAGGTCGGGCCGCGCCTCGTCGATCCGCGCCGCGGCCTCGGCCGGGTTGGTCGCAGTGACGACGCGGTACCCGGCCCGCTCGAGGATGATGCGGTTCAGCTCGAGGAAGTCGTAGTCGTCGTCGACGATCAGTATCAGTGCCTGCTCAGCGCCCATTCGCCGCTCCCACGGCCGGGGTCAGGATGGTTCAAGTATAGCCTCAGGCGGGGGCCCGTCCCGGGCCCCCGCCCGGCGCGCCTCGCGAGAGGCGCGCGCCGTCTGTCGGGCGTGCTCAGACGCGCTCCTTCTCGGCGTACTTCGTGTGCAGGAGGTGGTGCGAGATCTCGCCGCACGGCGCCCCGAGGTACTCCTCGTAGAGCGCGCAGATGTACGGGTTCTCGTGCGACTTGCGCAGCTCGCGGTGCTCGTCCTCCTGGTAGATGGCCTGGATGCGCTTCAGGCGCACCTCGTCGGTGGTGAAGCGCGGCTGCCCGCCGCCGCCGATGCAGCCGCCGGGGCAGGTCATGACCTCGATGAAGTGGTACTCGGCCTCGCCGTTCTTCACCTGGTCGATCGCCTTCTGGGCGTTGCCGAGGCCGTGCGCCACGGCGACGTTCACGTCGACGCCCTCGAGGAAGGCCCAGTCGCCCTTGGCGCCCTCGATCTTGACCGTCGCCGTCTTCACGCCTTCGAGGCCCTCGATGGGCTCGACGTGGAGGTTGGGAAAGGGGAAGGGCGTCTCGGTGACGATCTCCCAGACCGTGCGCAGGGCGGCCTCCATGACGCCGCCGGTGACGGCGAAGATGTCGGCCGCGCCGGTGCTGATGCCCAGCGGCGCGTCCATCTTCTCGTCGGCGAGGCCGCGGAAGTCGATGCCGGCCTGCTTGATCATCTGGCCGAGCTCGCGCGTGGTGAGGACGATGTCGACGTCCTGCACGCCGCTGTCGGCCATCTCGGGCCGCGCCGCCTCGTACTTCTTCGCCGTGCAGGGCATGATCGAGACCACGACCATGTCCTCGGGCCGCACGCCTATCTTCTCCGCGTAGTAGGTCTTGGCGAGCGCCCCGAACATCTGCTGCGGCGACTTGCAGGTCGAGAGGTTGTCGAGCATGTCGGGGTTGAAGTGCTCCATGTAGTTGATCCAGCCCGGCGAGCAGCTCGAGAACTGCGGCAGGGCCACCTGCTCACCGTCGAGGAGGGCGCGCTTGAGCCGTGTGAGCAGCTCGGTGCCCTCCTCCATGATGGTGAGGTCGGCGGTGAAGTTGGTGTCGAAGACGGCGTCGAAGCCGAGCTTGCGCAGGGCCGCCACCATCTTGCCGGTGACCAGGGTGCCGGGCTCGTAGTCGAAGCACTCGCCGAGCGCGGCGCGGATCGCCGGCGCGGTCTGCACGACGACCGTCTTCGTCGGGTCCTCGAGCGCCGCCCAGACCTCGTCGATCTGGTTGCGCTCGGTGATGGCGCCGACCGGGCAGACCGCGGCGCACTGGCCGCACTGCACGCAGGTCACCTCGTCGAGGTCGACGCCGAAGGCCGGGCCGATCACGGTCTGGAAGCCGCGGCCCTGGGCGAACAGCCCGCCGACGCCCTGGACCTCGTTGCACACCGTGACGCAGCGGCGGCACATGATGCACTTGCCGGTGTCGCGGATCAGCGCCGGGGTCGAGGTGTCGACCCTGCGCTGCGTGCGCTCGCCCTGGAAGCGCAGCTCGTCGATGCCGAGCTCCTGGGCCAGGTTGCGCAGCTCGCAGTCGGCGCTGCGCGAGCAGACCTGGCAGTCGCCGTCGTGCTCTGAGAGGAGCAGCTCGACCACCGTGCGGCGCCCCTCGCGCACCTTGCCGCTCGTGGTGTGCACGACCATACCGTCGTTGGCCGGCTGAGAGCACGAGGCGACCAGCGTGCGGGCGCCCTCGATCTCGACCAGGCAGACACGGCAGGCGCCGATGGGGTCCCGGCCCTCGATGTGGCAGAGGGTCGGGATGCGGATGCCCGCCTGGCGGGCGGCGTGGAGGACCGAGGTGCCCTCGGGGACCTCCACCTTGATGTCGTCGATCGTCAATGTCGGCATTCTGAGCTCCTCACCCTCACGAGCAGTACTTGCCGTAATCGCAGCGCAGGCAGCGCCTGGCCTCGGCCAGGGCGACCTGCGCCTCCCAGCCGCACTCGACCTCGTCGAAGGTGCACACACGCTGCTCGAGCGCGAGCTCCTCCACCGCGGCCCTGTCGTACTCGACCGGGTCGGCGTCGGGGTCGAAGTGGGTCCCGACGTCGAAGGCCCGGCGCCAGAAGGCGTGGTTCGCGCCGCTCAGGTACTCGTCGATCGACACGGCGGCCTTCTCGCCGGCGCCGATGGCCTCGACCACCGAGGCCGGGCCGGTGACGGCGTCGCCGCCGGCGAAGACCCAGGGCTCCGACGTGCGGCCGCTCGTGCGGTCGGCGGCGAAGTAGCCCTTGCGGCTCAGCTCGACCTTGACGCCGTCCATCATCGGCTCGGCGTCGAGCCACTGGCCGATGGCGGCGATCACGGTGTCGGCCTCGACGACGAAGTCGGGGTCGTGGCCGGAGACGGGCCGGCGACGGCCGCTCTTGTCGTAGTCGCCGAGCACCATCTCCTTGCAGCGCACGCCGGTGACGGCGCCCCGCTCGTCGCGGACGATCTCCTGCGGGGCGACGAGCGTGAGGACCTGGATGCCCTCGAGGTCGGCGGCGTCGACCTCCTCGGCCCACGCCGGCATCTGCGCCCGCGTGCGCCGGTAGAGGATGCGCACCTCCTCGGCGCCGAGGCGCAGGGCCGTGCGGGCGGCGTCGATGGCGGCGTTGCCGCCGCCGATCACGGCCACCTTCTTGCCCATCGGGGCCGAGCCGGTGAGGTTGTACTCCTTGAGGAAGGAGAGGCCGTCGTAGACGCCGGGACCGTCCTCCCCGGGGATGCCGATGGTGCTGCCCTTCGGGGCGCCGACGCCGAGGAAGACGGCCTCGTAGCCCTCGTCCTTCAGGCTCTGCAGCGTGAAGTCGCGGCCGAGCGCCTTGCCGCACTCGATGGTGGCGCCCATGTCCTCGATCATCCTGATCTCGCGCTCGAGCTCGGGGCGCGGCAGGCGGTAGGCCGGGATCGCCTGGACCAGCATGCCGCCGGCCTGCGTCTCGGCCTCGAAGATGGTGGGCTTGTAGCCCAGCCGGGCGAGGAAGAAGGCGCACGACAGCCCGGCCGGGCCGCCGCCGACGACCGCCACCTTGCGGGCGGCGTTGGCCGGGTCGGCCTGGATCTCGGGCAGCACCGGCGCGCTCTCCTGCTCGACCATGAAGCGCTTGACGTGGCGGATCGCCACCGGCGAGTCGAGCCCCGCGCGCTGGCACTTGCTCTCGCAGGGGTGGAAGCAGACGCGGGCGCAGATGCTGGCCAGCGGGTTGCGGTCGCGGTGCACCCTGAGCGCCTCGTCGAAGCGCTGCTCGCCGACGAGCGAGACGAAGCCCGGCACGTTGACGCTCGCCGGGCACGCGTTCGAGCAGCGGGCGATGAACATGTTGGCGCAGACGCCCGCCTCGCAGTGCTTCTCGTGAATGTGCTGCTCCCACTCCTCGCGGAAGTGGCGGATCATGCTGAGCACGGGGTTGGGCGCCGTCTGGCCGAGGCCGCAGAGCGCGGTCTGCTGGATCGTGTGGCCGAGGCTCACGAGGCGCTCGATGTCGCCCTCCTCGCCCTGCCCCTCGCAGATGCGCGTGACGATCTCGAGCATCCGCTTGGTGCCGACTCGGCAGGGCGGGCACTTGCCGCAGCTCTCGTCCTGGATGAAGTCGAGGAAGAAGCGGGCCATGTCGACCATGCAGGTGTCCTCGTCCATGACGATGAGGCCGCCCGAGCCCATGATCGCCCCGACCTCCTGCAGCGACTCGAAGTCGACGGCGACGTTGAGGTGCTCTCTGGGGATCGCGCCGCCCGACGGGCCGCCGAGTTGGGCGGCCTTGTACTGCTTGCCGTTGGGGATCCCGCCGCCGATCTCGTAGATGATGTCGCCGAGCGGGATGCCGAGCGGCACCTCGACGAGGCCGACGTTGTTCACGGCGCCGGAGAGGGCGAAGATCTTCGTCCCCGGGCTGCGCTCGGTGCCGACCGAGCGGAACCACTCGGAGCCGTTGCGGATGATCTGAGCGACCGTGGCCAGGGTCTCGACGTTGTTGAGGACCGAGGGCTTGCCCCAGAGGCCCTTGTGGGCGGGGAAGGGGGGCCGCGGCCGCGGCTCGCCGCGGTGGCCCTCGATCGAGGTCATGAGCGCCGTCTCCTCGCCGCAGACGAAGGCGCCGGAACCCTTGGCGATGTGCAGGTCGAAGCTGAAGTCGGTGTCGAAGATGCCCTCGCCGAGCAGGCCGTAGGCGCGGCAGTCGGCCATCGCCGACTCGAGGCGCTCGAGGGCCAGGGGGTACTCGGCGCGGCAGTAGACGTAGCCCTCGTCGGCGCCGATGGCCCTGGCCCCGATCAGCATGCCCTCGATCACGGCGTGCGGGTCGGCCTCGAGCACCGAGCGGTCCATGAACGCCCCGGGGTCGCCCTCGTCGGCGTTGCAGAGGATGTACTTCTTGTCGCCCTCGGCGTTGTGGCAGAACTCCCACTTGAGGCCGGTGGGGAAGCCGGCCCCGCCGCGGCCGCGCAGGCCGGCGGTCTTGATCTCGTCGATGATGCCCTGCGGCGTCATCCCGGTGAGCGCCTTGGCGAAGGCCTGGTAGCCGTCGCGGGCGATGTACTCCTCGATGCTCTCGGCGGCGATGCGGCCCTTGTTGCGTAGCACGCGCAGGTCCTGCCGGGCGAAGAACGGGATGTCCTGGTAGAGCGGGATGATCGCCTTGCTCGTCGGGTGCCGGTACATGAGGCGCTCGACGGGGCGGCCCTTGACGATGTGCTCGGCGACGATCTCGGCCGCGTCCTCGGGCTTGACCTTGTTGTAGAAGACGCCGCCCGGGTAGACGACGACGATCGGGCCGCCGGCGCAGAAGCCGTTGCAGCCGGTCTCGATGATGCTGACCTCGTCGGCCATGCCGTGGGCGCCGAGCTCGTCGAGCACGGCATCGCGCACGCGCTCGGCCCCGGACGACAGGCAGCCGGTGCCGAAGCACATCATCAGATGGATGCGGGGGGTGGCCATCGTGGGTGTCCCTTCAGTGCTCATGCTCTCGCTTGCGGTGGTCGCGGGGCTCACGGACGCACCCCCTCACCGAGGCTGACGACGAGCTTGGGCACGAGCTTGCCGCCCAGTACGTGCTCCTGGAAGACCTGGCGGGTCGTCTCGGCGTCGAGGTCGCCGTAGAGCACGGGCTCCTCGTCCAGCACCTCGACGGTCATCTCGGGCTCGTGCTCGCAGGCGCCGATGCAGCCCGAGGTCGTCACGCGCACGTCGGTGCGGCCGCTCTCGCTGAGCTCCTCGACGGCCGCCGCCAGCACCGCGCGCGAGCCGCTGGCGATGCCGCAGGTGCCCATGTGCACGGTGAGGCGCACGTGGTAGCCGTCCTCACGCAGGGCGGTCTCGGCCTGGGTGCGGGTCTTGATCGCCTGCAGGTCGGCGAGACTCTTGATCTTCTGGGGTCCGTCAGCCGGCGACATTGACCGCTCCTTCCTCGACGGGGGCCGTCTCGCGGTACTTCGCGAGGATCTCGGGGACGCGCGACGGGCGGACGCGCTTGTAGACCTCGTCGCCGATCGACATCGCCGGGGCGAGGCCGCAGGCGCCGAAGCAGCGCGCGACCTCGAGCGAGAACACGCGGTCCTCGGTGGTCTCGCCGACGTCGATGCCGAGGCGGCCCTTGATGGCGTCGAGGACCGCCTTGCCGCCGCGCACGTAGCAGGCCGTGCCGAGGCAGACGCGGATCACGTTGTCGCCGCGGGGCACGGTCGAGAAGAACGAGTAGAAGCCGACGACGCCGGCGACCTCGCTGTAGGGCTTGCGCAGGCGCGTGGCGATGTGCTTGAGGGTCGCCTCCGGCAGGTAGCCGTAGATCCCCTGGGCCATCTGCAACACGGGGATGAGGGCGCCCGGCTTGCCTTGGTACTCGTCGATGACCGCGTCGAGGCGCTCGAGCAGCTCCTCCTCGCTCGCCTCCTCGCAGCAGCAGGCGCACTGCCTCACTTCTTCACCCATGTCGCTCTCCTTCTTGTCGCTCGTTCGCTGATCCGCATCCGCGGGATGGTGTCCTTGGTCGCGCTGTCTGTCGTCGGGCGGCGCGCTCATGACAGCGCGCTCTGGTAGTCGAGCAGCGCCGGGTCGCGCCGCCGGAGCTCCGCTCCGCGCAGCGTCACCCGGCGCCCGCCGTCGACCAGGTCGAGGCGGAACTCGATGCCGGGGTTGGTGGCCGCCATCGTCACCAGGGTCGTCGCCAGGTCGCCGAGCGGCGGCCGGTCGACGTTGGTCAGGCCCATGGTGGCGGTCACCGCCGTGCCCCCGAGCGCGGAGGGGCCGACCTCGAGCCGGCCGCCGGCGGCCTCGGCCTCCTGGCGAAGGAGACTGAGACCGAGGCCGGTCCGCTTGCCCGTCTTGCTCGTGTAGAAGGGGTCGAGCGCCTGCTCCGGCGCGACCCGCAGGCCGTGACCGTCGTCCTCGACGCTGATCGTGAGCGTGTCCGCGGCACGGTCGGCGGCGACGCGTGTCGCGACGACCGTGGCGCCGGCGCGCACGGAGTTCTCGAGGAGCTCGAGCAGGTACAGGGACAGGTCATGCAAGGGCCACGCTCCTGCCGTCCGCACCGCGCAGGGCGAGCACGAGTTCGGCGAAGGTCGGCGCGGCGACGCGCAGCGCGGTGCGCGCCGACCCCAGGGTGTCGAGCGTGTGGCTGTCGGAGGAGCGCAGCAGCGGCAGCCCGAAGGCCGCGTACTCGGCGAGCTTGGGCGAGGCGGCGCTCACGTGGCGCGAGACCTCGACGGCGTCGAAGCCGGCCTCGGCGGGGAAGACGCCGAGCTGCCCGACGACGCCGAACGAGTGCCGGTCGACGTGGGCGGCGACGGCCAGGCCGCCGTGACGGTGGACGAGGGCGACGACGGCGCCGACGTCGAGCGGCGTCGCCGTGGCCAGCGCGGCCGGCTCGGCGCCGCGGCGCGTGCCGTCGGCGGCGAGCAGGTGCTGCTCGCCGAAGAAGTCGGCGTAGCCCTCGCCGGCCGCGGGCAGCAGCCCGGTGACCTCGGCGCCGGCCGCGGCGGCGCAGGCGGCGTCGGGGAAGAGGCCGACGACGTGGCACTCCTCCAGACTCGTCACCTCCATGCCGGCGATCACGGCGAGCCCGTCGGCGGCCGCCTGGACGGCGGCCGCGTTGCCGGTGGTGTTGTGGTCACACACGGCGATCATGCCGAGACCCTCCGCCAGCGCCCGCTCGACGATGCGCGGTGGGGTCATCTCGTCGTCCGCGCAGGGCGAGAGGGCGGTGTGCACGTGCAGGTCTGCGAAGCAGAGCTTCACGCACGACTTCCTTTGACCCCGAGGGCGTACAGGCGGCCGGCGATCTCGAACGTGTCGGCCTCGCAGCCGTAGAGGGCGAGGCCCTCCTCGACGGCCTTGGCGACGACCTCGTCGTCGGGCCGCCGGCCGCCGGCGAAGATCACTGCGGCCAAGTCGGCGTGGCCGGCCACGGCGATCACGTTGAGGTGGACCTGGAGCGTGACCAGCACGCCGCCGGCCGGGGCGTGGGCGAGCACGTCGCTCAGCAGGTCGGAGGCGTAGCCGCGCGTCACCTCGGCGGCGCGCTCCACCTCGTTCGGGGGGACGAGCTCGACCAGCTCGAGCTCGCGGGCGATGTCGTCGAGCGTCATGACTGTGCCTCCTCATCGGTCACGTACGGGCAGAACGCGCGGGTGGCGCGCTCGAGGACGATGTCCTCGGCGAGCGCCGCGCAGGTCGGGGCGCCGCAGGCGCCGCAGTCGCGTCCGGGCAGGGAGCGGGTCAGCTCGTCCAGGCGGGCGAGCTTGGCGATGGCGCGGGTCATGTCAGGGTCGAGGCGGATGCCCGGGCGCGGCGCCGGGGCGCGGCGCGGCGCGCGGGCGACGCCCGCCGCGCCGGGCAGCGGCGCCGCCCGCCAGCGGTGCGTGGCGACGGCGGCGTCCTCGGCGAGCAGCGGCGAGCCGAAGCAGCCGCCGTCGCAGACGTAGGGCTCCACGGCGAGCACGTCGCCGAGGAGTCCGTCCTCGATCTCCTCGAGCACGCGCAGCACGTGCCGCAAGCCGGTGACGACCAGCGTCTCGTCGTCGGCGACGGCGGGCGAAGTCGAGTCGTCGGCCGGTGGCGTCGCAGCGGCCGGTCCGCCGGCCGCCGGGGTGGCCGCGCCCGGTCCGCTGGGCGCGGGCGCCGGGCCGGTCGCGGCGACGGCCTCGTGGCCGGCGAGCAGGGGCGCGACGCGCTCCTTGAGGCGGTCCGGCGTCATGATGCCGCGCAGGCCGCTGGCGCGTCGCTCGAGCAGGGCGGTGCGCTGGCTCGGGCAGGAGACGACGAAGGTCGCCGACGCACCGTCGGTACCGTCCTGCAGAGCCTCCCAGGGAGAGGCGAACGGCGCCAGGTGGGGCAGCAGGGAGGGGAAGCGCAGCTCGACGAGATTGACGACCGCGGGGCAGACCGGCGAGATGAGCGGCAGCGGCCGCTCGCCGGCGTGCGCTCCGCCTGGCGCCTCCGAGCGCGCCGTCTGGAGAACGGCATCACGCAGAGCGCGCTCGTAGCCGTCGGCGGTGACCACGCGGGCGAAGCCGCAGGCCTCGACGGCGCGGGTCACGACGGCCGGCGGCGCTTCGCCGCCGAAGCCGGCGAGGAAGGCGGGCGGCAGGGCCACGAGCTCGGTCGCGCGCTCGGGCTCGCCGCCGGTCTCGTCGATCGTCAGAGCGGCCGGTTCGCAGACGGCGACGCAGGCGGTGCAGTCGATGCAGAGGTGCTCGAGCAGACGGGGCTCGCCGTCGCGCACGCGCAGGGCGGCCGTCGGGCAGGCGGCCAGGCAGCGCAGGCATTGGCGGCAGCGCCCGGGCACGACGGCCACCGAGCGCGGGCGCTCGACGTCGGCGGGGCTGGCCGGCCTCAGGCTGACGCTGAAGCTCACCCGCGTGCCCTTGCCCGGGGTCGTGTCGATCTCGAGGGCGTCGCTGTTGCGCCGGATGTTGGGCAGCCCCATGCCGGCGCCGAAGCCCAGGGCGCGGGCCTCGGACGAGGCCGTGGAGAAGCCTTCGCGCAGGGCGTCGTCGACGTCGGGGATGCCGGGGCCCTCGTCGACGACGTCGACGTCGACCCGGCAGTCGCCGAGCCGCGCCTCGAGCACCCCACGGCGGGCGTGGATCACGACGTTCATCTCGGCCTCGTAGGCGGCGATCATCGTGCGCCGGATCGCCTCGGGGTCGGCGCCGACGCGCTTCAGGTGGTCCTTGACCAGGCGTGAGGCGGCACCCGCCTCGTTGAAGTCGTTGCCGCGGATCGTGTAGGTCAGGTACTGCACGCCCGGCCTCAGGCCCCGCTCCGGGCGCCGCGCCCGCCGGCACCGCCGTCGGGGGCGCCGTTCGCGCCCCGCTCACCCTCGCCGCCGAGGTAGCGGTAAATCAGTCCGCAGGTCTCGAAGACCCCGACGGGGGAGACCATGAGCAGGGTGCCGTTGGCACGCGCCAGCTCGGTCACGTCGTCGCCGGGCTCGATGCCGCCGACGAAGCAGATGCCGGGCACGTCCATCAGCTCCGCGACGCGAAGCATCTGGACGCTGGCCAGGTTGCTCACCAGCAGGGTCGTGTCGGAGGCCTCGTTGAGGAGGTCGCTGACGCGGTCGCCGGCGTAGATGCGGGTGACCTCGGTGCCACCCGGGCGGCCCGGCGTGACGACGCGGGCCTCGATGTCTTTTGCGAGCTCTTCGAGTCTCATCCTCTTCCTCGCCAGCAGCGAGCCGAGCTGCCGCACCATCGGTGCGAGCTCGGCGTCGCCGGCTTCGCCGTTGCCGTTCGTCTGGGCGCCGAGCCGGGCGAAGTAAGCCGCCGACTCGAGCGCCGCGGTGATGTCCATGTACTCGACGAAGATCTCGCGCGGGAGCCGCAGGGGCGTGGGGGCGAAGGAGATCAGGCTCTTGACGCCGGCGCGCACGAGGGTCTCGGCGACCTCCTGGGCGGCCTCCCCGGGGACCGTGAGTACGGCGATCTCGATGCCGAGATCGCGGACCAGCTGCTCCATGCGCTCGATCGCGAGGCAGCGGCAGCCGTGCACGACGGTGTCGCGAAGCGCCGGGTCGCTGTCGAAGGCGGCGACGATCGCCACCGACGGGCTGGCCTCGGCGAAGTGGGAGATGACGGCGCGGCCGAGGTTGCCGACCCCGACCAGGCACACGTCCTGCCGGGCGGCGCCGTCGAGAAACGCCGAGATGCTCTCGATGCAGGCGGCGACGTCGTAGCCCTTGTTGGGGCTGCCCGAGTAGCCGATCGCCATGAGGTCGCGGCGCACCTGCGGGGCGCTCACGACGGCGTGGCGCGCCAGCTGGTGTGAGTAGATGCTCTCGGTGCCGGCGGCGTGCAGGGCGACGAGCAGGCGGCGATACCTGCTCAGGCGCGCCACCGTCTTGCGTGAGACCACCGGCTCCTCCGTCCGTGGGCCGCTCTGGATTCGTGACAGAGCGAACGCTGTGAAGCGATTCACAATCTACTGCACGCGAGACCGTCTGTCAACGCGCCGTACTGTACGGAATGTCCGAACAGCTGCAGAGAATAGTGGCGCGCGCGTGCGACCTTGTACTGAGGCCCGGCAGAGGGTCTGGTAGAGTACCGGGCACTCCCGCTTGTCCGCTTCGGGCGGGACTCGAGGTGGCGCCGTCCGGGTGTGCCGCCCCGAGGTCGTTCTCGAGCGTCGTCCCGGCAGACGGATCGCTACGGAGGTGTCGTCAATGGCAGACAAGCCGACCTACATGGAGCACATGCCCTACTTCGTCGGGCCACTCGCGCCCATGACGGCGGAGACCGCGCGGGGGAGTTGGGTCACCGACAGCGACGGCAACGAGTGGCTCGACTTCGTCATGGGCATCGCCGTCGTGAATACCGGCCACTGCCACCCGAAGGTCGTCGCCGCCGTCCAGGAGCAGGCCGCGAAGATCACGCACGCGCAGATGGGCGTGTACCGGCACAGCCCGATGCTCGAGCTGGCCGCCAAGCTGCAGGAGATCCTGCCCGAGGGCATGGACCAGGTCATGTTCGCCAACTCCGGCGCCGAGGCGGTCGAGAACGCCGTCAAGCTGGCGAAGCAGGCCACCCGGCGACCGGGGATCATCGCCTTCCAGGGCGCCTTCCACGGCCGCACCCACCTCACGATGGCGCTCACCGACTCGGCGGTGCACTACCGCGGTCACATGGAGCCGCTGATGGGCGGCATCTACCACGCCCGGTACTGCTACCCGTTCCGCACGCCGGCAAGCGAGGACCCGACGGCCTATGCCCTCGAGGACGTCCGCCGCGTGCTCCGCGCCGAGATCGTCGGCGACGACGTCGCCTGCATCCTCGTCGAGCCCATCCAGGGCGAGGGTGGCTTCATCGTGCCGACGGCCGAGTTCATGCAAGGCCTGCGCGCCATCGCCGACGAGATCGGCGCTCTGCTCATCATCGACGAGATCCAGGCCGGCATGGGCCGCACCGGCACGTGGTTCTGCCACGAGCACTACGGCGTCAAGCCCGACATCCTGACGAGCGCCAAGGGCATCGCCTCCGGGTACCCGCTGGCGGCGATCGCCGCCCGTGGCGAGCTCTGGGACAAGTGCATGGCGGGCTCGATGGGCGGCACCTACGGCGGCAACGCCGTCGCCTGCGCCGCCGGCGTCGCCACCATCGATGCCATGCGTGAAGACGGCATGCTCGAGAACGCGGCCCGGCAGGGCGAGAAGTTCCGCGCCTTCTTCGAGGGCCTGCAGGCGCAGTACCCGTGTATCGGTGAAGTGCGCGGCAAGGGCCTGATGATGGCCGTCGAGTGCGTGCAGCCCGGGGGCAAGGAGCCCAACGCGGCGGCCGCCAAGGCGTTCGTCGCCGAGTGCATCAAGCGCCGGCTCGTGCTCATGGGCGCGGGCGCGTTCGGCAACTGCTTCCGCCTGCTGCCGGCGCTCAACCTGACCGACGAGGACTTCGACGCGGCCACGGGCATCTTCGAGGAGGCCGCCAAGGTCGCCTTCGCCTGAGTGAGCGCAGACCGGCGCGAGTGCGCGCCGGAGCACGACCGCGGGCGGGCGCGGCGCCGCATCGGCGCCGCGCCCGCCCCGTCTCGTGTACGGCCGGCCTCGCCCGCCGCAGCGCTGCGCGCGCCGGCGGGCCTCGCCGGCGGGCCCCGCCGGCTGCCCCCCGGCCCTGTGCTACACTCGAATCCATGGATGCCCCCGAGGCGCCGCGCTTCACGACCCAGGTGCGCGTGCGCTACGCTGACACCGACGCCGCCGGCGTCGCCTACTATGCGAACTACCTCGTCTTCTTCGAGGTCGCGCGCGTCGAGTTGCTGCGCGCCCTCGGGCACCCGATCGCCGAGGTCGAGGCCGCCGGGCTGCACCTGCCGGTGATCGAGGCGCACGTGCGCTATCGTCGTCCCGCCCGCCTCGACGACCTCCTCGACGTCACCATCGTGAAGGGCCGCGTCGGGCCGGCGTCGTTCGAGTTCGACTACGAGGTGACGCGCGACGGTGAGCTCGTGACGACCGGCTGGACGCGCCTCGCCTGCGTCGACGCGGCCAGCGGCCGCGCCGTCGCCCTGCCCGACTGGCTGCTCGAGCTCTTCGAGCGTATCCCGACCGGTGCCGAGGTCCTTTGATGGGCGTCCCCGGCTCCCCGACCCCGCCATCCGACGGGCTGCCGCCGGGCGACGCTCCCGGGCCGCCCGCGCCCGAGCTGCCGCCCGACTTCGAGGTCTCGATGCCCGACGACCTCGACGTGAGCTACTGCTACCGTCACCCGGACCGCGAGACCGGCGTGTCGTGCGCCAACTGCGGGCGGCCGATCTGCTACGAGTGCATGGTCCCGGCCGCGGTGGGCTTCCGCTGCCCGGAGTGTCTCAAGGAGCAGCAGACCGCGGCCGGCCCGGCGCGGCCGCGCGTCATCACGCGTGACGAGATGCGCTCGCGCTGGGCGACGGGTGGGCGCGCGGCCGTCGGCGCCCCGGTCACGCGTGCCCTCCTCGTCGCCAACGTCGTCATCTTCCTCCTCGACCTCCTCCTTCAGACGATGGGGACGCCGCTGCCACGTTACGGGACCCTCCGCGGCCTCGGCGCCCTCGTCCCCGCGCTCGTGGTCCTCGAAGACGAGTACTGGCGTCTGTTCACCTCGATGTTCCTCCACGCCGGCATCTTCCACCTGCTGTTCAACATGTGGGCGCTCTACATCGCCGGGGGCTACCTCGAGCGCGTCGTCGGTTCGGTGCGCTTCACCTTCCTCTACTTCGTCTCGGGGTTCGCCGGCTCGGCGCTGGTGCTCGCCGCCTCGCCGCCGGGCACGGCCACCGTCGGGGCGTCGGGGGCGATCTTCGGGCTCTTCG
>ENA-ORXD01001534-ORXD01001534.1-sediment-metagenome-genome-assembly--contig:-NODE-1534-length-18582-cov-3.529046_pt1 | contig 18582 bp, 15 predicted proteins | sample MGYA00237862_ERZ511471 | MGnify/ENA metagenome assembly ERZ511471
GCAGCTCGGCCACGCGCGCGCCGACCTGGCCGGTGTAGTTGTCACTCGAGCCCTCGCCGAAGAGGAGCAGGTCGCAGCCGGGGAGCTTCTTGACGGCGGCGGCGAGCACTGCCGCCACCGCCGCCGGGTCGGCCCCCGCCAGCGCGGGGTCGTCGACGACGGCCGCGCTGTCGGCGCCCATGGCGAGCGCCTCCTTGATGGTCTCGCGGATCTTGCGGTTGCCCTCGGCGACGCTGACCGCGGTCACGGTGCCGCCGGCGGCGTCGCGCAGCTGGACCGCCGTCTCGAGGGCGTTCTTGTCGAGGTCGCCGAGCTTGAACGGCACGGCCTCGAGCACCGCCTCCCGGTTCTTCACCCGGACCATCTGCAGGTCGGGGTTGGTCTTCACGCACACGACGATGTCCACGCCGTCACCTCTCCTTCGCTCAGTCGCCTCGCCTCAGCTCATCCGGTACTGCACGCCGTACGGCCCGCTCGGGTACTTCCACGTGAGCGCCCGCTTGTCGCAGCAGATCATGCAGGTGCCGCACTCGAGGCAGCCCTCCCAGTTGACCGTCATGCGGCCCGTGTCGTCGAGCTCGTAGAGGCTGGCCGGGCAGACGTAGAGGCAGGCCCGGTCGACGCACAGCGTGCGACACACCTCGGTGTCGATCACGATGTGCGGCTCCTTGTCGAGCTTGAAGACGTCGAGGCCGAGCTTGGCGTCGATGGCCATCGCGGCCTTCGAGCCGGCGGCGGCGTTGTCCGCGGCGGCCGTCGACGCCGCGTCGTTCGCCGGCGTCGCGCCGTTCACGGTGCTCTCGTCGCTCATCCCATCACCTCAGATCCTGCGCGCCGACCAGGCGTCCTTGACGGTGCCGGTGTTCATGAAGTCGCGGCGGATCCCGCCCCACGCCGTCTTGAAGAGCCCAGGCGTGGGGCCCGGACCGACCGTATAGATCTGCTCGAGCAGGCGGGAGACGGCGCGCGGGTAGTGCGTGAAGAGGCGCGGGTTCTCCATGAACGCCGGGATCGCGCGTGCCGTCTCGAGATCCTTGAGCACGAAGCTGCCGCGCAGCGACGCCTCGTAGCCGGCGAGGCCGGCGGCGCTGAAGTCGCCGCGCGCCTTCGCCGCCTTGACCGCCTCGGCGGCGTAGTAGCCCGAGGCGACGGCGAAGTCCATGCCGCGCACCGTGATCAGCGCGTTGAGCGCCAGCCCGGCGGCGTCGCCGGCCATCAGGTAGCCGTCGCCGGCGAGCTTCGGCACCGCCGCGATGCCGCCCTCGGGGATCGCGTGCGCGGAGTACTCGGCCACAGTGCCGCCGGCCACCAGCGGCTTGATCTGCGGCAGCGCCTTGAAGCGGTCGAGCAGCTCGTAGGACTCGCTCGGGTCCCGCGGCTTGATCCTCTCGGCACGCTCGCGCATCGCCTTCATGCCGACGACGACGCCGAGCGAGATGCTCTCCTTGTTGGTGTAGAGGAATCCCCCACCGAGCATCCCGTCGGTCACGTTGCCGAGGAAGAGCTGGGCGGCGCCCTCGCCCGGGTTCAGGTGCCAGCGGTCCTCGATGACGCCCGGGGGCAACTCGATGACCTCCTTGAAGCCCAGGGCGTGGTCGCGGTCGACCGGCTCGGCCGCCAGGCCGGCCTCGCTCGAGAGCAGCCGCAGCACGCCCTCGGCGACGATCACGACGTCGGCGCCGATCTCGTCGTCGCCGGCGCGGATGCCGATGATGCGACCCTCCTCACGCAGCAGGGCGTCGACCTTCATGTTGGGGACGACCATGCCGCCCTTCTCGCCGACCTTGTCGGCGAGCCACTGGTCGAAGCGGGCGCGCAGCACGGTGTACGACTGCGGCGGGTCGGCGGTGAAGCGGTCGGAGGCGACCTCGATCGTCGTCTGGGCGCCGTCGCCGAGCATGGTCACCAGCTCGCGGGCGACGGCGCGCTCGAAGGGCGCCTCCTGCCAGAGCTCCGGGTAGAAGCTCCTGATCGGGCTCGCGTAGAGGCGCCCGCCGGTCACGTTCTTGGCGCCCGAGTAGTCGCCGCGCTCGAGCACCATGACCTCGACGCCGGCGTCGGCGAGGCCGTAGGCCGCGGACAGGCCGGCAGGTCCCGCGCCGATGACGGCAACCTTCCTCGCGCCACCCGCGGCGGCCGCTCGGCCCGCGCCGTTCCCGCCCTCAGGGCCGGGGTCGACGGCAACCGGATCCAGAAGGCCACCCGCGCCGTCGCCCAGGGTGTCGGCGCCGGTGCCGTGGGCCACGGGGCCGATAAGAGGGGCGCCCACCGGGCGCTGGCTCTCCTGCACGGTAACCAGCTCGCTCACTTCGTGCGGACCACCGGCAATGAGCAGCGCGCCGCCCGCGGCCGTAACGGTCTGAGGGGCGGCGCCATGAACCGGATCGACGAGGCACCCCGAAGCGCAGCGGTCGTCGGCTAAGCCCTCGGCCCGGTCTGCGCACCAACGCTTGATGTTGTTGATCGCGATGGGACTGCCCGTCACCGCAAGCGTGCAGTTCTGCTCGCAGGGGTGCGGGCACGTCCGTCCGATGATGCCGGGCAGGGGATTGTCGCGCTTGATGATCGTGGTCGCGAGATGCGGATGCTCCTCGAGACCCTGGAAGATGTAGGCAGGTATGTCGAGCGTGGACGGGCACGTCGAGCGGCAGGGAGCGGTCACCCACCCGTGCGTTTTAGTCAGGTCGCAGGTCATTCCCGCGGCATGCTCGGCGAAGTGGCCTTCACCCAGTTCCATCAGAGAAAGAAGGGGGTCGCGTATGGTATTGGCGATCCCGCACCAAGCAGAGTCATCGATCGATTCAACGAGGTCGCGGATCTTGTCCACCGTGTCCTCGTCCCCCTGGCCCGCGGCCAGTTTCTCGAGAAGCTCTCGGAGGATGTCGACGCCGATGCGGCAGGGTCCGCAGCGGCCACATGACTCCTCTTGTATCAGCGCGAGATACTTCCTGGCGAGATCGACCAGGCAGACGTCGCCGTTGATGACCGTGCCCCGCCAAGAAACGATCGCCTTGATCTCCCGCATGTCGGGCTGAGCCAGCCGGTCGATGACCTCAGAGGCGGTGGGGCCCGGGTACCTGTCGGAGAGCGCAGCCACCGGCCCGCGTGCCGTCGTTGTTGATACCTCGGGGATTCCCACAAAGCCTCCTTGGGAGATTGTTCACAGGCATGCCCGGCGGTGCAGGGCGAAAAGACTTCTTGGAAGGCCGATGATATCGCATCGAGGCCGCGCGGGATATTGATCGGCGTTACAATGAACCCATGGAAAGGCTTTGGGCGCCCTGGCGGCTGGAATATATCAAGGGGGACAAGCCTGAGGGCTGCATCTTCTGCGATAAGCCGCTCGAGGGCGACGACCGAGCGGCGTACATCGTGCACCGCGGAGTGCATGCGTACGTGCTCCTAAACGCCTATCCCTACAACAACGGCCACCTGATGATCGCGCCCTACGCTCATCTCGCGGCTTTCGAGGAACTCCCCTCAGAAACCATCCACGAGATGATGGATCTCGCCCAGCAATGCTCGCGGGCACTCAAGCTTGCATTCCAGCCCGATGGCCTCAACGCGGGATTCAATCTCGGGGCGGCCGCGGGAGCCGGCATCAAGGATCACCTGCACATGCACATCGTGCCTCGCTGGAAGGGAGATACGAATTTCATGCCCGTGCTGGCCGATCTCAGAGTGATCCCCGAGTCTCTAGACCGGTCTCACCAACTCTTGGCTGATGCCTTCGCGGAGTTGGAACGCGCCTGATTTCAGTCGCCGGCAGGCGCTTCCGGCTCCGCGCTCAGCTCGGGTGAAATCGTCAGCGCCAGCATAGCCACGTCGTCGCGGAACACTCCGCCCGCGAAAGCCGCGACTTCGTCCAGAATCAGGGACGGCAGGTCCTCCACCGAGGCAGTGGCCTTTTGAAGCAGTGCAACCAGCCCATCCTCACCGAAGAACCGGCCCTCGTTTCGGACTTCGATGAGCCCATCGGTGTAGAGCAAGAAGATGTCTCCCTCGGCCATGCTCTGTTCGCCGGCCTGCCAGTAGACGTCGTTGCGCACACCCAGCGGTATCGACCCGGACGCGAACTCCTCCACTTCACCGGAGGCACGTTTGACGAGGCAGTATGGATGGCCGGCGGAGCCGTAGTGCACGCTGCCTGAGGTTGTATCGAGAATCCCGAGAAAAAGGCTTACAAAGCCTGGAAACGCTTTTTCGATGAGCAGTGCGTTGGTCTCGGCGAGGACCTCGCGGGGGTCGAGGGACTGGTGGGTGAAGGCGTGCACCACGTCCTTGACGAGCAGGGCCATGCGCGCGGCCTCGATGCCGTGGCCGGAGACGTCGCCGATGAGAAACGCGACCAGCCCATCCCCTACAGGGAACGCATCGTAGAAATCGCCACCCACGAATGCCGCCTCAGTCGCCGACCGGTACAGATGTCCGAGCCGCACCCGGCCGATCTGCGAGGGAATGTGGAGCAGGGCGAACTGCAGGCTCTCGGTGATACGGAGTTGCTCTGCATAGAGCTGCTCGTGTCTCGCGGCTAATTTCCGGTAGCGCTCCCGGCCGTGACGCAGCGCCTCCTCAGAGCGCTTACGCTCGAAGGCCTCGACGATCGCGGGCGCCAACGCCTCGAGCATTTCCTGGTGCGCGGAATCGTAGCCGTTAGGGTTGTTGCCCACGGCGAACATGCCGAGGATCTTGCCGTGCTGAATCAGCGGCACAGCTAGAAACGAGTTGAGCGTGGGATGCCCCGCGGGCAGGCTCGTGCTTTCCGGGTGGATGAGGCCCTGATTCGAAACCAGGCTCTTGCCCTCACTCAGTACCCTTCCGAACAGGCCACCGACCTGGAACGCGGGCGTCGGTCCGGAACCGGTCCTGCCGTGACCGTCCTGGTTTCCGGCCGCCTCCCAAGAGGGGTTGCTCACGGCAATCTGTTGCAGGTGGCCATCGGAACCGAACTCCCCAATGAATCCCATGCTGCTGTCGGTGATGTCCTGGGCCACTTCCAGGCACACGTCCCCCAGGGCCTGCTGGCTCCGATGGCTCATGGCCTCCTCGAATATCCGCGCGATGCCACCAAAGAGCGCCCTGTCTCGCTCCACGCGACTCTCTGCAAGGACCCGTTCGGTGATGTCCTCGATCACCGACGCGAGATGGAGAACCCGGCCCTCGGGGTCGAGCACAGCGGATGCGGAGATCCGCGCCCAGATGTATTTGCCACCCTTGCGCTTGAGCCGCAACTCAAGTGCGGTCGAATCCGTCCCTCCCGCAATGAGGGCATCTATCAGACCTAGCCTGCCGCCGACATCGTCGGGGTGGGTGACCTCCTCGATGGACATGCCCACCAGCTCCTCACGCTCGTAACCAAGGACGGCGGCAAGCCGGGCGTTTACTTCGAGGTACTTGCGATCGAGCCCAACATAAGCGATGCCGACGGCATGCTGCTCGAAAGTGGCGCGGTACCGTTCCTCGCTGCGCCTGCACGTCTCTTCGGCCTGCGCCCGCTTGAGAGCCAGGGCAGCCTGGTTGACGAACGCCTCGACGGTGGCTCCGTTCTTGAGCTCGCGATCACCTTTCGTGCCAATGACGACCGATCCGAGGATGTCGGCGCCCAGTGCAACCGGCACGATATACATGCCACCCGCGTCCAATTCTTGCTCGAGCAGGTGGCAGGTTTCCCGCGAGAAGGGGACCGCCGAAAGCACCTCGATACTCCCGCCGTCGAGACGCTGTATTCCTCCCGCCGCCAGCCGGCGACGCGACTCTTCGCTGCGCGGAACGATCATCCCCTGGGGTTCCTGGGCCAGTATCTCGGCCGCGCGTGCCCAGTCTTCGCGCGGCCCGGCCGCTGAACGTACCGTCGAGCTATCGCGGGCGAGATCGTAACTGGTCACGGCCACCAATGAATTCCCGGTCAGAGCCGCCACCTGCTCGGCAATGTAATCGTAGATCTCGTCCGGTGAGAGATCGGTGAGGAGGTGCGCCGCCGTCGCCGACAGGAACTCGAGACTGGCCCGCTGGCCCGCCAAGGTTTCCAGTGCCTTCTTTCGCTCGCTGATGTCCATGAAGACGCCTACGCTCCCGCGCACCCGCCCGTCGACATCCCGCAGAGGACCGGCGTTGCCGAGCGTGGTCATCCAATCCCCGTTCGGCTTCAGTACCTGCAACTCCCAGCCGCGGACGCCCACACCCCGAGCGGCGGCGAGCTGCATGGGGAGTTCCTCCGGCGACAGCTCCTTGCCTTCACGGAAATATCGCCGCGTGCCAACACGAGCAGGTCCTCCTTTTGGGGTGTCGGCCCCTGGGGCAAAGACGTTCTCCCCCGTCTCGGCGTCGAAGAGGGCATTCGCGGTCACGTTTCCCACGATGTCGCGACCTTCCGGATCCTGGGCCACCCAGATGGCCACGGGCATGATGTCCATCAGGGTCTCGAGCTCTTCGAGCCTGCGCCGCCGCTCTTCTGAAACCTCGGTCCGTTCGCGGGCGAACTCTTCGGCACGAGTCGTCATCACCCGTAGTTTCTTGACCTCGGCCTCGAGCTGCCGGACGGCCGCCTCGGGGGAAGGAAACGGCCCCAGGGCCGTTTCGAGCACCTCGCGCTCGACTGTGCGCAGAAACGTGAGGGAGACACAGGTTCTATCCCCCGGCAACCGGGCGACGTGAATCTGATCGCTCAGCGATACCATGAGAGGCAACCCGAGTCCACGCCTACGAGAATGGTCGTCCTTGTAGAGGCCCGGCTGAAAGACGCCATCGTTGCGGACTTCGATGACGACCCGGTCGTTGAGCACCCAAGCCTCGACCTCCACCTCGCTGGCGGCGTGCTCTATGGCATTTGCACAGGCTTCAGAAACCGCCACCTGGAGGTCGAAGATCCTCTCGGGAGGCAGTCCGGCGGTGCTGCCGACCTCCTGCATCAACTCGCGAGTCTCGGCCAGACGCCCCAGATTCGGAGGAATGGTCAGCCGGAAATACGCCCCCCCACCGGCCGGAGCAGGTCCGTGTCGCTTCAAAATGGAGTTTCCCTTGCTCGGGGTGTGACAACGCCGCGCGAAGACAATTTCACAGATAATTCTAGTCTATCTGCTGGTACTAGGAGCTTTCCAGACGCAGGAGTTCCCGCAGCGCGCGTTCTCCAACCTCGAGCTGCTCCGGCGTGGGTTCGGTCGTCGTGAGATGCCGCTGCAGTGATCGACCCGGCAGGAGCAAGAGCCGCGCCGCCAGCGAGTCGCCGTGTCTGCCGGCCCAGCGCAGGGCTTCGAGCGCCGCCCCCAGGCTCACAACGCCGGCCACCCCTGAGGCCAGCGGTGACCTGCTGCCCGACCGGCTGCCCAGAATCAGGTTGGAGGCTACGGTAGCGAGCAGATAGGGCCCCACAAGGTTGGTGCCGCAGCGGTCGTGCTCCTTGCGGGCCGCGCGCGAAGCGGCGCGGCCACCGGTCACTCCCGCCGGACCGTGGCCCGCGTGCCCAGGCCGCGGACGGCCGGCGGCCGGCCCACCAAATGCAGCCTCCAGTCCTCCGATGACCTTGTGCTCGGCCCCGTGGTAGCTGGAGATGGACGAGTTCTTGAGAGCGAGCACGGCCGGCACGAATGCCGCCAGAGCCATCCCCGTCTCGCGCACCAGGGGCGATTTGGGGAAGAGGGTCTTGACCACCGACGTGGCCGCCACCGAGCCGGCGAGCGCCCCGGCGACCCTGCCGCCTTGGAGCGGGAGCTCAGCCGCGGGCAGCCTGAGCTTGACCAACCCGAGCACAACCATGGTCTCCGCGAGCCGTCCGAGCCCGCGCACGAACGGAATGCCTTCCTGTTCCGCGGCGCCGGCAGGCACGTCCGCGCCGGCCGGCCGCGCCGCCTTCGCCCGGGGCCGCGCGGGTTTGCCCGGACCCGCCAAGCCCGCGGCGAACGCCGCCATGAGTCGGGCCGCCGCCCGCGAGCCCGCCTCGGGCACGCGCGGCTTGCGGCCCGAAGCCGTTTCGATGACGCCCTGCTCGTTCCGTACGGCCGCGGACCAATAGCGCTCCGAGACGAGGATCAGGCCGTTCTGCAGTGCCACGCCCCCGATGCGCGGCGCGGCGGGCCGCGCGGCAGCGGCGGGTCTAAGGTCGGCCGAAGGCCTCACGCCCGCGGCCCGAATGGCGCCGGGAGCGCTGATCCTATCCGTCCTGGCCGTTCCGGGCCGCCTCGATGCCGCCCCAGTCGCCGGACCGGCGGCATCGCCCGCCGGACCGGGAGCGCCGGTTGAGAACTCACTGTCGCGCTTCATGCTCTGGTCATCGCTCACGCTTCTGCCTCCGCGATGTTGGTGTTGCTCAGTTCGTCGGCCCGGGCTTCCTCCGCCAAGGCCGCGCTCCATTCGTTACGTCCCGCGGCCGATGTGCTCAGCCAGCCCTCGCCGGCGTGCGCCGCTTCGCGCGCCGCCGCGCGGGCCGTCGCGCGTCGGGAGCCGCCCCGCACCGCCGCCGACCAGGCGGCCTCAGTCCTCCGGTGGGCTCCGATGAGAGATGGGATATAGACCACCAGACTTAAGCCGATCGTCATGATGCCCGCCACCAGGAAGAGGCGGGTGATGCCGACCGCCTGTCCCAGTATGCCACCCAGCACGAGGCCGCCCGTGCTCCCGAACTGGCCGAAGCCCGCCCGCACCGCGATGAGCCGTCCCTTCTCCCCACCGGCCGGCGTCTCCTGGAACATGGTGATGGAGGGCACGAACAGACCGACGTTGAACGCGCCGGCGACGCCCATCAGGGCGATCGAAAGCCAGAAGTTGGGACTGAAGTAGATGCCGACGAAGCAGGCGGCGATGGCGATGAAGGAGAGAAAGACGTACCGGTTCTTGTCGCCCCTCAGAACCATCCGGCTGATCACCACCCCGCCCACTATCAGCCCGGAGGCCGTCAGCACCTCGAGGGCGGCCAAGCCTTGTGACCCTTTTCCGAACACGTCGAGTGCCAACCCGTAGGAGTTCGGGGCGCTCATCATGACGGCCATCAGCGGGAAGACCGCGAGGAGCAGATTGGTTCGCAGCCGTGGAATCCGCCACAGCTTGACGAACACTCGAGGCGATTCGACGATGAGCTGTCCCACGCGCGCCCCCTGGCCCGTCGCGCCGACCGCGCTGGGCAGTCCGAACAGGAGCAGGGCCGAAAGCAGGTAGCTGGCCGAGTCGACGGTGAACGCGAGGGTATAGCCGATGGTGGCGACAAGAACGCCCCCGATCAGGTAGCCGATGAGCTCGGCCCCGTCGCGCGACACACTCAGATAGGAGTTCGCCCGAACCAGGTAGCGTGGCTCCGCCAGGTCACCCACCAGCTTGATCTGCGCGGGGTTGAAGATCGCGGTGCAGACGCCGATGAGCACCGAGATCACATAGATAAGGCTGATCGACTCCTGGGCCAGATAAGGGACGCTGAAGACGAGCCCCGCCCGCGCGAGGTCGGCAATGACCATGATCTTCTTGGCGCTGAAACGGTCGAGAAAGGCCCCGCCGACGAGACTGGTGATGACGAGCGGGAAGGCGGCCGCCCCCATGACCCCGCCCATGTGCAAGACCGAGCCGGTGAGCTCGTTGACCATGAAGGCGAGCGCGATGGCGGACATCGCGGTGCCCACGCTCGAAAGCGCCTGCGCCGCCAAGATCCGCCCGAGCACGTGAAACCGCAAAGACCCTCCTCGGAGGTGCTAATTCGTCCGGCTCAAGTCAATAGCCGCCGACGCGGCAGGCCGTATAGCAGAGGTGCGATGAAGCCCCTCAGACCCCCTAGGCCGCCGCGCCGGCGGTCCCCGCCTGTTTCCGTGCCGCCCGTCCGGGAGCGTCTTCGATCTCGCCGTCCTCGGGTGGCAACTCGCGCAAGAACTTGACCTTCTGAAACTCAACGTGAAAGTCGGCCTCCAGGCCTCGCCGATAGCTCTCGTCGTGAGCTTCGAGCACTTCCAGGAAGCAATCTACCACTCCCGGGTCGAACTGTATGCCCCGGTTCTTGATCAGCTCCTCCTTGGCCACCTCGAGAGCCAGTCCCTTGCGGTACGGACGATCGCTCACCATGGCCGAGTAGCTGTCGGCTACGCCGATGATCCGGCTGATGAGCGGGATGGTCTCTCCCGTGATGTGGTGGGGATATCCGGTGCCGTCGTAGCGCTCATGGTGGTAGAGCACGACCGTCGCCACTTCGTCGAACTGATCGATATTGGTCAAGATCTTTTGCCCGTTTTGACTGTGGGTTTCCATCATGGCCCAACTCACCTGATCCAGTCTCCCCGGGCAGTTGAGCACTTCGTCGGGAACTCCGATCTTGCCTACGTCGTGCAGCAGGCCGGCAAGATGGGTCACGTTCACTTCCTGCTTGCTCAGCTTGAGGCTCTCGGCGATATCGACCGCCCAGCGCGCCACCGCCGCCGAGTGGCGGGCGGTGTAGTTGTCCTTGAGGTCGAGCGCCGTCACCTGGCTCGCGACGGCCTGCAGGGCCAGCCGTTCGTTACGCAGGGCGAGCCGCTCGTTGTGCTTGGCCAGCGTCATCTGATTGGCGTAGGCCCGGAAGGCGTAGATGAGCCCCAGCACCGGCAGCAGGCAGAGCATGATGAGCAGCGTCGAGTAGACGCTCGAGGCATTGGGATTCCGCACCGCGTAGAGCTGGTAGATGTAGATGAGGCCCAGGCTGATGGCGAGGAAGAAGAAGTGGAAGGGCAGGAAGGGGAGAAATCCTTGCCTGAATGCAGTCATCGGACCTTTCCGGTGACGGAGAAGACCGATTGGCAAGAAGATTACGAAGTTCAGGACTTGAAAGAGGAGGCCGGCCGCAAGCCCCATTGCCGCAACAATTATGGGAGAAGCTCGTTCTGGGCCCCCAAAAAAGCCTAGCAGCTGCCAGTATGAGAGAGCCGTGCCCCCCGACACAATCGCGATCGCAGACGAAAAACATAGGGCTCGCTCAATCTGGCCTCGTCTGACCAATTGGACCTGACTCGCGGCAGCCGTGACAAAGCTAGCGAGCGGTCCCGCAATTGCAGCGGTAAGAAAGATCGCCAAAAAGCTGGCGGAGACTTCCATGCCAGAGCCAAGGCGGATCGTGTAGCGTTCCGCGAAGACCGCCACGGCGAGGAGAAGCAGAAACCCGAACCACGAAAAGGGCCCCGGTGGAACGAGAAACGAAGAAGCGCCCTGCAAATATGCGAGCCACCCCAAGGTGCCGAACGAAATCGCTCCAAGAAACAGAATGTATAGCCCAGCCCACTGCTGGCGCGTCCTTCGCGCCAGTAGTGGGACTGGGCTACCAATGCTGTTTCCTACCCCTCGGACCATGAGCGCCTTCTCGCGACAGCAGTCGTCACTCCCACTTATCGGCGACTTCAGGTCTGAGGGTTAGATCAACTGCGATCTAATACCACTTAAAGACCATTCTTTTCTCCTCTCGAGTCGCCCACCACCGTCACAACAAAGACGCGGCAGGACGAGGGCCCCGACCTCCCTTTCCCCTTACAGAGCCAGCCCGGTCCCATTCACCGGGGGCAGCCCTACTGCTTGAAAAGGGTCTCCCATTTAGGCCCTTATCAAGCTCACTAGCGATGCTAGCAGCTTTATATTGGTGGAGAAATATCAGATTGTCAATGTGATGGGAACGACTAGAAAATGGTTCTTTCTTTAGGACGAAAAGATATATCGTTTCAGTGCAATTGCTTAGAAAGCTGCATCATCCAGCACTCATTTCAGGGCAGTTGTTCTGAAGTGTGTGATCGTGAACTTTGATCGTTTCTTGTTGGTTCACTGGGCAAGTTTTTTCAGAGAAGACCATGCAGCTACAAGGCGACAAGCTTCGGCCTCGGGGGTTCCCCCCGGCTGAATCGGTGCCGGCCTGTTACAGCAGATGGGTGAATCTGAGGCCCTTCTCTTTGGGCGCGGCAAGTCCTGGCGCAGCCCTAAGGGTGTGCACGACGCACGCCCAGACAAGACTCGCACGGCCAAGATGCGACCAAAGTTGCAGACGTGTGGTCCCTTTTCCCTGGTACCTTGTCAGCACAGCACCATCCGCCGTAGCCAGAAAGGACCGTGAGAGATGGGCGACAGACTCACGCCAGAAGAGTTGGCAGCTCTCTATGATGCTCTCTCGCCCGAGGAGCGCGATGAGCTCCTGCAATGCCTGCTCATCGCGGCGGCATCCGGCGGCGATCAAATGATTGACGTGATTCACAAGCTCGTGCTTGTCCGCACGATGGCCGAGTTGATTGAGACACAGCACTGGAGTCTCGACGAAGGTGAAGACCGCTGAGAAAAGTCAAGACACTGCAGGAAGGACACCGAACCCGCCCTCGCCTCGGGTCGCCGGTCACAATGACGCCTTCCGGGTGTGGGATCCAGGCGAAAGATTCTCTCCCACCCCACATTGTGTGGTACTTCACTTTCAGCAAGGATCACTATCTGTTAGCGCTTTGCCTCGGTGGTTTCTGCAATAACGTCTGCGGTCCGAACGGTGAGCGAGGCGAGTCGATTTGAAACGGCTCTTCTGCCGCGGTCATCCTTCTGCAGCCTGCGTCACCCTTCGGCAGCCTGCACCTCGTCCAACATGCGCACGTATTCAGCGGGGAAGGCGTGGCGAACGGCCGCCTCTCGGATAATATCCAGGTAGCGCCCGCTGGGAGCCACGAACTCCTGCTTTCGGTTCACGGCATAGACCCAGGCATCCAGGATGCCCTGGGCCGTAACGATCTGGGAGACGAACCGACCATACTGCTGCGGGTACCCTTCGAATCGATCAAGTGACTCCAGGTCGTCGTCCGTTATGTTGAACACAACCCCCCACACGCGACTACCACGACACGCCACGACGTCTGCCACCCCTGCGCCCCAACCGGCGGAATACGCGGTGAACGCGAGACAGAAGTTCACGAGTGCCCCGCTTGCTTCAGCGGCTGCGCCCGGGCAACGCTGACAGAGTTGTATCTCATCCAAGTTCGAGCCGTAGGCGAAATACCGGGGCACTACATCGCCCCAAGTTCTGAGCGCGTGCACCCGATAGCCCACTCCAGGATGACGCCCAGGGCGGGTGCACAGTACCCGATGATATCCGCGTCGTCGCCCTGATCCATCTTGCTTCCATGCACCAGATTCGACCGGACGAGATATAGAATGTGCCCCAGAGCCCGCAGCCGCTCGACAGCTTCTTTGCCAGTGATAAGTGTCTCTTTTGCACGCCTACCCTCTCGTATGTCGCCGTCCAGAGCACGATTCATGGAGCGGTCGTCCATTCGCTCAATCGGGCGTCGCTGCGAGAGGTACTCCACGGCATCACGCGCAGCCAAGAGCACAGCAGCTGAGCCCGTATCGCCAGCCTTGCCCAGAAGATGCTTGATCTGCGCAACTTCGTTGGGTAATCGTCCCGGCGTTCTACCACGAATGTCGTCTGCCTTACTCCAGAGGTAGTAGAGTGCGTTCACGCCCGCAAAGTAGAAGAAGAATCTAGCAAAGGGATCTCCCGATTTCGCCCCTCGCTCGAGCCACCGCTCCGCGACGTGTAGCTGGAACTGCGCTAGCACTCTCCATTCGGGGGCTATCACTAGGTCCGCCGCAATCCTAGCTTTGCAGCACAACGAGATGCACGTGACCTGTGAGCAGCCAGGGTCACAGCTCAAACCCTAAATCCGGATGAGCCGGATCGACCAGTATCACTTTGTCCCAGGGCTCACCGACTGTGATCAGCGTACGGAGCTGGTCGCGCTCCTGCGCGGAAAGCCCGTGGCCGATGTGGTCCGTCAGTGCCAGCCACCATACTGGGTACTTGGTTTGCACTCTCGCAACCTTTCGCCTCTTCTGCTCCATGCAGATCTTCAGGTTGCGCCGCATCTCGGACAACACCAACCCGCCACTATCGTGATCCGAGAAGGCACCGAGGATGAAGCGTGTGCAGTGGGGCGTCGACGCGCGGACGAGTTGAACCTGAAAATGGGGCGCCACTTGAATCGAAGGCGATGTGGCACCTGGAGGGTCGACAAAACCTACCAGTGCGGCGGCCAAGAGCGTTTCTAGCTGTTTCCGCGGCGGAAGCGGGCGCCTGTATTCGCACATAACGAACCAGCTTGGCCCTGATTTTGCTGGACCGAGAGAGTCGCAGACTTTCTTGAGTACGCCAGCCACCCGCACTTGCACATGCTCCAAGCCGCAATGGCCATCCTCGGCCCGCTCGTGTTGGTTCAGGCGACGAACCTCCACGGCAATGTGCCCGTTCAACAGGAAATCCGGCGGCACGTTGCCGTCGGGTTCGTGGACGACGTCCGTGAAACCCTGGGCCCTGAGGTATTCCTCGACTATCGCTTCGCTCGCATCCATCGGATGTCTGACAAGCTCCAGTTTCATCTGTACAACTCTATCGACAAAGCCATGGTTGTCTACACAATAACTGTTTGGGACGGAAACGGACGTTCCCTGCTGGTGCAGAAGCCCTCGACAGCTCTTATTTTGGTATAGAGGCCGATCAGACCCGCCCGGTGTCTGCCTCGAATGCCACCGATGCTTCACACAAGGGAACGGACACCATCGCAGATTATTGCGCAAGGCCAAACGGTTCACTGGCTCGAGTGACAGCTGTGAACCTATCAGCGTCAGGCCGAGACTGCGGCGGACATGCTCCGCTGGCTATAGACGGGGCTTCCCCGGCGCCGTGGGATAGTCTCCCTTTGCCTTGATAACGTGCCTGACCCCACCCCTCGGTTTCGGATCGTCTCCTGGTCTCCGGGGAATCAGATGGACATGGCAATGAAAGACGGTCTGACCAGCGACATGGCCCTGATTGACACCGAGGTTGAAGCCCATCACGCTCTTGTCCCTCTCTAGGACGTCGTCGTGCATCACCTCGATGAGTTCATCAAGTGCTCGCCTCTCCGGCATGTGCAATGAGAAATAGCTCGGCTCATGGCGCTTGGGAATGATGAGGGTGTGGAAGGGGGAAACGGGGTAGGCATCGCGCACGGCGTACGCCAGGTCGTTCTCCGCAATGATCCTGACTCTTGGCAGGTTACAGAAGTCACAGTCCTCGTCGCGCCTGTCGTACTCTTCGCGCACCTTCCGGAAGTCGGTGGCATCCCTAGCGCCCTTGTTCGCATTGCAGAGCCAGCAGAGGGCTTGGAGGTTGGAGGAATCGTCGGTCCCCCCGAGTTTCCGCGGAATGATGTGATCGACCTCCAGCCGTCGTTCCTCGACCGAGACCCCGCAAAGCTCACAACGGCCCCCCGCCCGCTTGAGAACCTCGTAACGGTCACTGCCGGAGATCTGACCAGGCGCCTGCCTGCGGTGGTCGTAGAGGCTATCGCCGCGCTTCGCAAGATACTCAGCGATACTCTGGTCGCAAATCCGGATGAGATCCTGGCGCTCTTCCGCCGTCAGCTCGTCCGGGCCCACGCTCAGCCGGTAGCCGTTGCCTTCTCGTCGGACCACTCCGTGGCTGCCTAGCACCCGTCCGGGCATGGTCTTGGTGATGTGTTCGTAGTACTCGATCTGACTCTCATCCCCGGCCAGGAACGCTGTGGCGACCTCTCGGACCGTGACGATGCCGCCGCTTTCGAGCAGGGTTCTCAGCATCACCGGCTGGTACAGGTGCGACATCCTCATGCGGTGAAGAAGGAAGTCGCGAATCGTCCGGTATGCCGGCGAGCCATCGCCACTGTTGTCAGTTTCTCCAGCAGTAATGGTCACCCCATGAACACCTCGTGCTGATGCCAGCTGAGCGACTCTCGGTTCGGATACAGCACGGAATCCTGTGGGAGTCCGATCGTGGACCCGCTGAGACCATAGTAGCTTCGGCCGTTCTTGTACTCGTCCCGGAGACGGTCGCCGACGGTGAAGACATAGTCGGGAGTCACGGTCACATACCCGCGGTCATAGAGACGGTGAAGGTCGCTCCGGAGCAGGAGACCGTTGTTGACCCGGTGCTCGCCGCCCAGCGAGTAGGGGACGATATGGGCGGCCTCGAGGACCGGCGCACTGTGCTCTCTGGTGACGGCACAAGCGCCACCGTACGCGTTCCTGACCAGGACGCTGAAAATCCCCTGGCCCAGGCGCGGCTTCACTGCCACAGGAATGCCATATCTTTCCCCTTCACCAAGGTCCTCTTGGGAACTTCGCTCCACGTTCCAGTAGTGGGTCCCGCCTTTGGCTCGTTCCATGCACTCACGAAAGACTCTGGCCCCCTCGCCGGAAGTAAGCGAGTATCGCTTGCCTTGTTGGATACCGGTCGCCGCCCAGTCGGCGGGAGGCGTGACCCACTCATCGGGATGGAAGAATACGGGAGCCGACACCATGACGCATCCGATAGGGAAGTCGCCGGACAGTGGGCTCTCCTCGCGGCGCAGTCGAGCCAGACGCTCACGCATGGACCCGAAGTCCGAAGCGCCGTTCATATCCTGAAAGCACTCCCATGCCAGCCAGGCCGGCAACACCTCGAATCGCTGATAGAACCCGAAGCCCGCGATCGCTTTCGCGGGAGCACGCAATTTGAAGAAGAAGGGTTCCTCGGGCTTGAGCGCGCGGAAGACCCTGTTCCCGTGGGGCTGCCAGAAGTTCACCTCGTCCACTCGTGGGCAACCCGACAGGAATTCGTACCAGTCCGGGTCCGTCAGACCGATGTATCCCCAGTCTGCGGTCACTCTCGCCTCCGACTTCTCCCTTTCGGGAATCAGCTCACTGGGATGGCGGCACCGACATCCGCGCACACGAAGTCGCGCACATCCACGATCGGGATGCCAGAGTCGCGCGCCTTACGCGCCTTGCCGGATAGCGAGCTCGGGTCGGCTGCCACCACGACGTCACACCCTCTCTTGGTCACTGAGTCCACGACCCGGAGACCCAGGCTTCCGGCGATGCGAGTGAGTCTGTCTCGCGGTATCTCTGAACCGTCGGAGTACGTCGCAGCCCCCGTGAAGCAGACCCTCATCTCGGGCTGAATCCGCAGCAGACGGGCTGCCTCCATGAAGGGCTGCACTGCCTCATCCAGCAGTCCAGGCTCGAGTCGCAGAGCGTCGGCCGCCTTCTTGAGCAGTACATACTCTTGGTGGGTGACTCTGCCGTCACGAGCGGCGGCGGCCGCCAACTCGCGCAGGTAACGTCGGTGGGCAGACTCGATGTCCACGTCAGTCATGCCAAGACTCATGGCCAGAAGCAACAACTCAGACCATTCGCTAGGAGAGACCGCTAGGTCGTCGAGCGCCCAGTCGAGCATGTCGAGGTAGACGAGACTCGCCCCCCGCTCGGCTCGGTGATGCGAATGCGCGGCTAGTCGCGCCAGATAGGGCATCTCAGCACTGGAATCGGTGAGAACGGCCTCCCGTCGTAGAGTACGAGGACAAGTCGAGGTGCTAAGGCTCCCGACCCGGGCGGGCGCGGACTCGCCCGCCCTACATCGCGCCGCGAGAAGAAGTTGGGCGGTGGCACGGGCATCCGCCAGCGCCCGGTGATGATGGTGCAATTCGACCCCGTACATCGCGCACGCATCCTCAAGACGCTGCCCGCACTGGGCCAAGGTGCAGACACCTCTCCCGGGGGCCAGGACCGCACCCAGTCGATCGTACTCGTTGGCCAGCATCCGCGAATCGAAGGCGAGGTTGTGGGCGACCAGGACGGCCCCATCGACACGGACGGCGAGCGCCTCAGCCACTTCCTCGAAGCAGGGGGCAGCCGACACCATGGAGGCAGTGACCCCGTGGATGTGTGTCGGGCCGATGTCGCGGCCGGGATTGACGAGTGTGTCCCACTCGTCGACGATCTCTCCGCTCGCAGACAACGTCACCGCGGCCGCTTCGACGACCCGGTCTGAGTTGTACACGCCTGTCGTCTCCACATCGACGACAAGAAATCGGTCGATTACCGCTGCGGCCATTTGAGAACCGCCTCCTCTTGGTCGGCACTGGACCCACTGTATCGCGGGCAATGGGTCAAGTCACCCATGTTCGGATATCCGGGGGGGCCGCGACGGCGTTGGTCGACCCGGAATCCCCCGGGCGCCCACCGCGGGAAACAGGCACTATGCAAACATAGTGTTCATTTTCACGGGCTCGGAGACATCACCATGACTCAGCAGCTATGATTGAGGCAATTAGGAAGCATGAAAACTAGCAGGCGAAGCCAAGGTTGCTGCCGATCAACACCATCCTCCTCTATCTTGCCAGTGTCTACCGCAAGAACCCCGAGGCCGAGGTCTCCGGGGCCGAGTTGCAGCGCGAGCTTGGGCTGAGTGCTCTGGAAGTTCGCCGGTCGGTCGAAGAGTTGGCCGCGCGGGGTCTGGTGGAGTGGGATCCCCTGCTCAGCAACATCTGGCTGCGCCTCACCGACGAGGGCTTGGCGCTGGTGGAAGCTCGGCGATTGGACGAAGGCTAGAGGCTAGCCCTCGGTCTCTTCCCAGGCGATGAGGGGCAGCTCGTTGGGCACGAGGACGTCTTCGTGGCAGGGCACCACCCGCACCGAAAAGCCGTGGAGGCCGCTCGATCTATTGGGGACCGTCCCCTCGTAAAGGTACTCGCCACCTTCTTCGCCTCTGCAGTCCATGGTGATCCCCCTGCCGTGGCCCAGGGAGCCGTCGGGACGCAGACGGCTGTAGTAGGCCTGCACCACGAC
>ENA-ORXD01001536-ORXD01001536.1-sediment-metagenome-genome-assembly--contig:-NODE-1536-length-18561-cov-3.846462_pt1 | contig 18561 bp, 18 predicted proteins | sample MGYA00237862_ERZ511471 | MGnify/ENA metagenome assembly ERZ511471
GCCGGCGGCCGTCCTGTCGCGGCGGGCAGGTGGATTCCCCTGCTCAAGGCGATAACGTCGCGCATCGGCCGGCGATCGGCGGGGAGGCACGAGGGATTCACCGGGGCGAGGCGAACAACGAGACGACCGCGTCCTGTCGAGGTACTCCGTGGCACAGCCGAATGAGATCTACGACAAGTATCTGACCCGGGCCATCTCGGAGATCAACGAGCTGACCGGCGAGATCCTGCGCTGCCGCGGCTGCCGTCACGCGCGCACGATGCCGGTCATCGGCTCGGGCCACCCGCTGGCCGACATCTTCATGGTCAAGTACCAGGCGCGGCCCAGCGAATGTCACGAAGGGGTCGCCTTCTTCGGGCGCAGCGGCACGGCGCTGATGAAGAGTTGCCAGCGCCTCAAGATCGACCCTTTGCAGCTCTACGGCACCAACGTGGTCAAGTGCGGCGACGTGCAGGAGGCGCAGACCGAGGGTCGCTGCCTCGCGCACCTGCGCCGCGAGCTCGCCGTGGTCGAGCCCAAGATCATCGTCGCCATGGGCGAGGAGACGGTCGCGGCGCTCAACGCCGCCGCGGTGCCGCTGGCGCGCGAGATCGCCTGCGAACCCGGTGACATCAGGGAGTTCACCCCGGGGACCGAGATCCTCGTCACGCCCGACATCGACGCGTCCCTCGACGAGCAGCGACTGAAGGCCGCGTTCTGGCGGGCCTTCCGGCGGCTCGGTGAGTGGTACGACGCCATCCCACCGTACTGAGCCCAGGGTAGCCTTCGCGCGCGCGGGGGTCGCCGCGGCGCTCTTCGCCGCCTACACGGGGCTGAGCCGCTTCCTCCCCGAGGTCTCGACCACGCTCGGCGCCGTGCTCGCCTCGGGGTTCGCCGCGGCCCTCGCCGCCCCCGTCCAGTGGGAGCTCGCCGCGCTGCCGGACTCGCGCCGGCTGCTCGTCGGGTCGCTGGTCGCCGGGCTCGCAGCCGCCGTCGGTTTCAGCCTCGTCGCCTGGGTGCCCGGAGCGAACATCGGCAAGGTCCTCTTCGCCACCGCCGCAGGGCTCCTGCTCGCGAGAGCGCTCGAGCGCGTCAGCTGGGTCGTCGCGGTCGCCGCCGTCGTGACGGTCACCGACATCGTCAGCGTCTACTTCGGCCCGACCAAGGTGCTCATCGCCCAGGGCCCGCGCGTGATCGGCGCCTTCACCGTGGCGCTCGCCTGGCCGGGCTATCGGCCCGACGAGGCATATACCGCACTCGGAGTCGCCGACTTCATCTTCTTCGCGCTGTACCTCGGTGCCTCGCGACGCTTCGGCCTGCGGGTCGGCTGGACGGCCATCGCGATGACGCTCTCGTTCGTGCTGAGCATCGCCGCCGGCTTCTGGCTCACCGCCGTGCCGGCACTGCCGCTGCTCTCGGCCGCCGTCCTGCTGGTCAACGCCGACATTCTGTGGAGGCGTCTGCGGAGAGGTGAGCGGGCCGCGGTGTGAGAGCGCCCGTAGCCGGCCGAGCCGCGAGCGTCCGTAGCCGGCCGAGGGCGGACGGTGCGCGCGGAGCGGGTGTCGCCGGCGAGGGGAGGCGCCGGCCGGGGCTCACCCTCGCTCGCGGGCGAAGAGCGCGACCGTCTCGACGTGGTGCGTGTGGGGGAACATGTCGACGGGCTGCACGCGGGTGAGTCGGTAGCCGAGCGCGTCGAGCTCCCGCGCGTTGCCGGCGAGGGTCGCCGGGTTGCAGGAGATGTAGACGAAGCGTGAGGCTCCGAGCGCCGCGGCGCGCTGCAGCGCCTTGCGGACGACGCCCGCGCGAGGAGGGTCGACGGTGACCACGTCGACCGGCTCGACCGCGGGATCGAGGCCGACCGCCGAAGGGTCCTTGAGCAGGCGGCGCACGTCGCCGGCGAAGAAGGCGACGTGCGCCGCCCCGTTCAGCGCCGCGTTCTCCGCCGCCGCCTCGACCGCCTCGGCCTGCAGCTCGACGCCCGTGACGCGGGTCGCGTCACGGGCGAGGCGCAGCGTGAACGAGCCTATGCCGCAGTAGAGGTCGACGGCCCTCCGCTCCGGCGGCGGGCCGTCGTCAGCGCGCCCGGTGTCGTCGTCGCCGTCGCGCTCCGCCGCGCGAGCGGCCCCGGCGCCCGCGTCCGTCGCGAGCCCGGCAAAGGCGGCCGCGGTCTCGTAGAGCACCTCCGCCATCGTCGTGTTGGTCTGCAGGAAGGCGGTCGCCGGCACCCGCAGGTCGACGCCGGCGACCCGTTCGCGGAGGAAGGGCGGGCCGTCGAGCAGGTGCGGACCGTCGCCCACGGCCGCGTCGGCCGGGCTCGCGTTGACCGTCAAGGCGAACGAGGTGAAGGGGCAGCGCGCCGCGACGGCGTCGACGAGGGCGCGCTCTTCGGGGAAACGGCGGCGGACGTAGAGGTTCAGCAGGAGATCGCCGCTCGCCCGTCCTTCGCGGACCACGAGGTGGCGCAGCAGGCCGCGATCGGCCGCACCCTCGCCGCCTGCCGCACCCTCACCGCCTGCGGCACCCTCGCCGCCTGCCGCGCCGTCGGCCGCGCAGCCGGCGCGCGTGGGGTGGCCGCCGCCGCGGTCGTAGGCCGTGAGGCCGAGCTCGCGTGCGGCCGCGGCTACCGCGGCGCGGGCCGCGTTCATCCGCTCCGAAGCGAGCAGGCAGTCCTCGATCTCGACGATCTCGCGCCAGGACCCCTTGCGGTGCAGGCCCAGGACGAGACGGCCTTCGTCGACTCCGAAGGAGAACTCCATCTTGTTGCGATATCGCCACGGGTCGGGCATGCCGAGGATGGGGTCGAGCGCGTAGTTGTCGAGACCGCCGAGGTGGGCGAGAGTCTCGACCACCTGCGACTGCTTGGCCTCGAGCTGGCGCTCGTACGCGAGCGACTGCCACTCGCAGCCACCGCACTCGCCGGCGTGGCGGCAGCGCGGCGCGATGCGCTCGGCCGAGGGGCGGAGCAACTCGACGGTGCGTGCTTCGGCGTGGCGCCGCTTGCGCTTGGTCACGCGGGCTCGGACCAGGTCGCCCGGCAGCGCCCCGCGCACGAAGACGACGAACTCGTCGACACGGGCGACCCCGCGCCCGCCGTAGGCGAGCGCGGTCACGTCAAGGTCGAGGATGTCGCCGGGCTTCGGGGGCATCGCGGGAGTGTACCCCTCCCCGGAAGATGCGGCGACCGTGTGGCGGGGACCCCGGCGGGTCGCGTGATTGTCCACCCTGCAGTGGCCGAAAGCGCAGGCGCCGGCGCACGGCCGTCTGATAGAGTCCCGGCGCCGCGGCAGCCAGGCGGCGGCGCCGGCACAGCGACCAAGGAGCACGGGTGCACACGCTCGACCTCGACGAGTATCGGCAGAGGGCCGAGGCCTTCACCGGCGAGCTCGAGAAGGAGTCCTACCTCCACTTCTCGGGCCAGAAGGAGACGTGCGACACCGCCGCCGTCTACGAACGCTACCCGGAGCTCTTCACACGTGCGGCCGTGGTCGAGCTCAACGAGCGCTACCCCAAGGTCACCGACGACCACAAGATGCGGCTGGCCTATCTCATCGCCTTCGCCACCGAGGGGTACCTCGGCGCGGCGACGCGCCACCTGGGCGACGAGGTCGCCAACACCGAGAGTCGCACCACCATCGAGGTCGACGGCGAACGCATCGGGCTGCGGGTCTCCAGCGTCGTGCAGGCCAACGAGGCCGACCGCGAGCGCCGCTCCCGCATCCAGCAGGCCCGCCTCGAGGCGACGACCACGCATCTCGACCCGCTCCTCCTGAGCCTCTGGCAGCAGGCGCACGGGCTCGCCCGTGAGCTCGGCTACCCGCACTACCTGGCGCTGTACAGCGAGATCAAGGGCACCGACTACCGCACGCTGCGCGCTCAGGCCGAGCGCTTCCTGCTCGACACCGCCGGCCTGTACCACCGCGTCATGGAGCGTCTCGTCACCGCGAAGCTCGGCATCGCCCTCGCGGAGCTGCGGTTCTCCGACCTCGCCTACCTCTTCCGGGCGCCGGGTTACGACGACGTCTTCACCGCCGACCGCCTGCTGCCGACCCTCGAGCGCACGCTGGCCGGCCTCGGCATCGATCTCGGCGCCCAGTCCAACGTGCACCTCGACACCGAGGTGCGCGAGCTCAAGACGCCGCGCGCATTCTGTGCCCCGGTGCGCGTGCCCGACGAGATCTACCTCTGTGTGCTGCCCCAGGGGGGCGCCGACGACTACTCGGCGCTCCTGCACGAGGGAGGCCACACCGAGCACTTCGCCCACACCGATCCCGGCCTGCCCTTCGAGTACCGGCACCTGGGCGACAACGCCGTCACCGAGGCCTTCGCCTTCCTCTTCGACCACCTGTCGCTCAACCGCCGCTGGCTGGCCGAGCTGCTCGACTACGACGACGCCGACGACTACCTGTTCTTCGCCAACGTGGCCGAGCTGTTCCTCATCCGTCGCTACGCCGCCAAGGTCGCCTACGAGACCGAGCTGCACGCGAGCGACGACATCGCCGGCATGGCGCAGCGTTACAGCCGGCGGCTCAGCGACGCGCTCATGGTCGAGGTCCCCGCCGAGAACTACCTCGTCGACGTCGACCCTGGGCTCTACGTCGCGAGCTACCTCCAGGCGTGGATGCTCGAGGGCGCCTTTCGCATGATCCTGCAGGACCGCTTCAGCATCGCGTGGTTCCAGAGCCCCGCGGCGGCGGAGTGGCTCAAGGAGCTGTGGGGGTTCGGCCAGCACTTCCGCGCCGGTCAGCTGCTGCTCAAGAAGGGCGGCGGGCGCCTCGACTTCGACCCGTTGCGGCGTCACATGGAGCGCGCGCTCGGGCGCTGAGGGCTGTCGCGCCGTCCGCCTGCGCGGGCGGCGCGGCGACTCGACGGGGCGCAGCGCTCTTGGTCAGGCCGGCAGCACCACGACGTCGACCCGCCGCCGCCGAGGCCCGTCGAACTCGCAGAAGTACACGCCCTGCCAGGTGCCCAGCTTGAGGCGGCCCTCGGCGAGCGGTACCTGCACGCTGCCTCCCATGAGACTCGCCTTGACGTGCGCGTCGGCGTTGCCCTCGGCGTGCGTGAAGGGCAGCGTCGCCGGCACCAGGCGGTCGAGTGCCATCAGGAGGTCGGCGCGCACCGAGGGATCGGCGTTCTCGTTGATGGTGATGCCGGCCGTCGTGTGCGGCACGGAGACGACGACCACCCCCTCCGGCACGCCCGAGGCGCGGGCGGCGGTCGCGACCTGCGCCGTCACGTCGACGAACGCGGCGCGGGCGGGGGTCTCGAGCTCGAAGCTCTGCATGGTTCCCTCCCCTAGAAGAGACCGAAGCGCTTGCGGCGGTGCTCGGTGTCGGTGCGGTGGGGGATGGTGACGCGCGCCTTCAGCGCCGCGACCACGTCGGCCGTCGAGCGCACCGGGTCGGGCAGCAGTGTAGCGCAGCGGCCGAGGGCCTCGACCCGGTGCGCGTCGCTGCCGCCGGTCTGGGCCAACCCGAGATCGCGGGCGATCGCCTGCGCCTGGGACACGTAGCGGCCGGCGAGCCAGTTGCCGTTGTAGACCTCGACGCCCTCGATGGTCGCCGCCACCGAGCGCTCGAGGCCCGGGTAGTAGGCGGACCCGCTGCGCCCGCCGCCCGCGACCGGGTGCACCCACACCACGGCGGCGTGCTCGGGCACTTCGCCGGGCCGGAGCGCGTCCTGAACGGCGCGCAGCGTCTCGAGGTAGTCGAGGTCGGGCGAGAAGACGACGAAGTCGCCGAACAGGGTCGAGATCTCGACGCCGTGGAGCAGCAGGACGCCCTCGGCGGCCAGAGCCGGCCCGAGCTTGCGGAGGTCACCGGTGTCGCCGTGGTTGGTGAGCGCGACGGCCTCGACGCGGGCGTCCACGCACCAGTTCACGTACTCGCGGTAGGTGATGGCCGAGCAGCTCGACCCCGGGTAGGTGTGCGTGTGGAGGTCGACCAGCATCGGGCCCGAGTATACACTTGCGCCTGCCATGCAGGGGACACTGGAGAGCTTCAGCATCGTCGAGCTGCTTCAGATGCTGGGCACGGCCCGCCACACGGGCACCCTGCATCTCGAGTGTCCCGGCCGGCTCATCGACGTCCGCTTCGCGACCGGTCGCATCGGCGAGGCGCGCGACTCCACGCGGGTGGCCACCGACACGGTCCTCGGCAGCCTCCTCCTGCGCCGCGCCCTCATCAACGAGACGCAGCTCGACGCGGCCCTGCGCGAGCAGGAGCGCCACCCGCGCCCGGTGGGCACGATCCTCGTCGACCACGGGGCCCTGCACGAGCGCGACCTGCGCGAGGTGCTCGCGCGGCAGCTCGCCAACACCCTGGTCGCGGCGCGCACCGAGCTCTCGGGCGCCTTCGTCTTCGCCGCCGACCCCGACCCCAAGCCGGTCGACTACCTGACCATCGACACCCAGGCGGTGCTCATCGACATCTCGTCGGTCGCCGGCGATTACTGTCTCGCGGTCGAGGTGCTCGGCCAGGCCGACACCGTGGTCTTCACGAACACCGACTACGAGACCCTGCCCGCCGGGTCGATGACCATGGGGCGCGACGAATTCATGGTCCTCGCCCTCGCCGACGGCCATCGCACCGTGCGCGAGATCACCGCGGCGAGCGGGCTCGAGGAGCTCACCGTCGTGTCGGTCCTCGGCAAGCTCTGCGATGCGGGGGTGCTGCTCGTCAAGGCCGAGCGCCAGACGCGCGCCGAGGCCGACGAGGAGCTGCGCGCCCACCGCGACAGCGTCTGGGCCGAGGTCAACGCCCTCTTCGACCTGGCTGCGCCCGAGGACGAGGAGGCGGCGCGCACCGTGGCTGTGGCGCAGGCGGCGGCCGCGGCTGCGGCCGCGGTGCCCGAGGGCGTCGCGGCGGTCCCCGAGCCGGGAGCCGCGGGATCTTCGGGGAGCGGCGCGGCGGCTCCCGCGACGACCCCCGTCACGCCGGCCGCGTCTCCGGCTGCCTCGGCGGCCGTCCAGCCCACCGCGCCCGGCCCTGCGTCCGACGACGAGATCGACTGGGACGTGCTCACGCCCGACTGAGCAAGCCGGCGACCCGTCGCGTCTCGTCCCGCAGCGGCCCAGTTTCCGGATGCGCCCCGCACTCCGCGCCCGGCACTCCGCGCCCGGCGATCCGCGCCCGGCGATCCGCGCCGGCACACTTCGGCTCCCCGTACCTGCGTGTCGGCCGCTGATGCGACGGGGGCGGGGCGACTCGCGTCGCCCCGCCCCCGTCGTCAAGCCCGCGGCCTCGCGGCCGCGGCAGTCTGCTGCGCCGCTGCCGTCAGGCGGTCACGTCGCGCACGAGGTCCTCGAACGCCGAGATGTAGCGGTCGATGTCCTCGTCGGTGTGTGTGATGGAGAGCGTCCACTCCTCCTCACGACCGGGGGCGATGATGATGCCGCGGTTGATGTTGTAGAGCCAGGCCAGGGCGACGAGCTCGTGGTCCTGGGTCTTGATGAACGACTCGTAGTCGGTGATCTTGTCGAGGGCGAAGTTGACGCAGCCCTTGGACGAGATGCCCACCGTGTAGCCGGGGAAGTCGTACTTCTCGCAGACCGCGTCGCAGCCGGCGATGATCCTGTCGTTCAGGTGGTTCAGGTGCGCGTAGGCCTCGTCGGTCATGACCTTCTCGAAGCTGGCGCGGGCGGCGGCCATGCCCAGCGGGTTGCCGGCGTAGGTGCCGACCTGGAAGACGGTGCCGTCGTTGACCTTCTCCATGACCTCTTCGCTGCCGCCGATGGCGCCGGCCGGCGTGCCGCCGGCGAGTGCCTTGCCGAGCGTGATCATGTCGGGCACGACGCCCCAGCGCTCGACCGAGCCGCCGCGGGCGGTGCAGATGCCGACCTTGACGTCGTCGAAGATCAGGACGATGCCGTGCTTCTTGGTGAGCTCGCGGACACCCTCGAGGAAGCCCGGCTCGGGCAGCACGACGCCGAGGTTCATCATCGCGGCTTCCATGATGACGCAGGCCGGCGCGTTGCCCTCTGCGACCATGCGCTCGATGCGCTTGGTCATGTTCTCGAGGTCGTTGAACGGGACCGCGGCGGTGAGGTCGATCGAGCTCTGCGGGATGCCGGCGCCGTACGAGAGCGACGCGTAGTCGTCGCGCGGACCGATCTTGCCGTAATCGAGAGCGCCGATGCTCACCATCACGTAGTCGTGATGCCCGTGGTACGAGCCGAACATCTTGACGATGGGCTCGCGCCCGGTGAACGCACGAGCCACGCGGATCGCGTCCATCGTGGCCTCGGAGCCCGAGTTGACGAAGCGCCACTGCGGGAGCTTGAACGCGCCCGCGAGGTGCTCGGCCATGATGATCGAGTCCTCGGTGGGCAGGGCGAACTGCGTGCCCAGCGGGGCGCGCTTCTGGATCGCCTCGACGATGGCGGGGTGCGCATGACCCTGGACCATGCAGCCGAAGCCGTTGTGGAAGTCGACGATCTCCTGACCCTCGACGGTCCAGATGTGCGGCCCCTTGCCGTGGGTGAAGTAGATGGGGTAGGGGTCACGAGCCTGGTACGTCGAGGCGACGCCCATGGGCATGTGCTTGATGGCGCGCTGGTAGAGCTCGAAGGACTTGGGAGTCGCGGCCTCGAGGCGCTTCTCCTCCTTCTCCATCAGCTCGGCGATGCGCTTGCGGTTCGGTACACACTCGGCCATGTTCCGCTCTCTCCTTGTCGGGCCCCCGCGCCGGCGGCCACGCATGAGGGGCCGGGCGGCGGGGCTTTAAGACTGGATGCGGGGCGACGAGCACGGATGCCCCGCGGCCACACAGGTCGTCGGTCTGCGAGTCACTGGCGCTGATGGACCGGCTATCACCCTCTTCCGCTGCCCGGCGTCGAACGGCCGCTGCCTCTGGTCGGTGACGACTGGTGCGTGTCGGCGCTCCCTCTGGGTCGCGCGCGGGGCGCGCGTGCGAGTCTATACCATGGGCAACAGGGATGTAGGGTTCGGCAACAACTTGGCGGTTTCGGCAGCCGAATCGGCAACACTTCGCCGTTCCTTCGCCTTCAGGGGAGCCGCCACGCGCGATCCGGCAAAAGGCCCGGGCCGGGCGGCGCCGTGTCGGGGGGCGGCGCCGTTTCGGGGGGCGGCGCCGTCGCGGCGCGTCGGCGAGGGTCGTGCCGTCGGCCGCCGCCCTTCACGCCTGGTCGCGTCACGCGCCGGCCGCCGCCCCCCGCCGGCCGCGTCTCGCGCCGGCACCTGGATGTTTAGATGATAGACTCCGTGGCGACAAAGTTGATATACTTCGACTCAACTTTTGACCCGCGTCGTATCGTGGCACGCCAACGACGTGCCCGCACGCAAGGAGGAGTCTGCATGGGCAAGGTCATCGGCATCGACCTGGGGACGACCAACAGCGCGATGGCCGTCCTCGAGGGCGGCGAGCCGACCGTCATCCCCAACTCGGAGGGCGGCCGCACGACCCCGTCGGTCGTCGCCTTCTCGAAGAGCGGCGAGCGTCTGGTCGGCAGTGTCGCCCGGCGTCAGGCCGTCACCAACCCGGAGAACACGGTGTTCTCCATCAAGCGCTTCATGGGGCGCAAGTACGGCGACGTCGCCGAGGAGATGACGATCGTGCCGTACCACGTCAAGGCCGCCGACAACGGCGACGCCTCGGTCGAGATCGGCGGCAAGTTCTACTCGCCGCCCGAGATCTCGGCGATGATCCTGCAGAAGCTCAAGCGCGACGCCGAGGACTACCTGGGCGAGAAGGTCAGCGACGCGGTCATCACCGTGCCGGCGTACTTCAACGACGCGCAGCGCCAGGCCACCAAGGACGCCGGCCGCATCGCCGGCTTCGAGGTCAAGCGCATCATCAACGAGCCCACGGCGGCGGCTCTCGCCTACGGCCTCGACAAGGAGCACGACCAGACGATCCTCGTCTTCGACCTCGGCGGCGGCACCTTCGACGTGTCGATCCTCGACATCGGCGAGGGCGTCTTCGAGGTCAAGTCGACCAACGGCGACACGCACCTCGGCGGCGACAACTGGGACAAGGCGGTCGTCGACTGGATGGTCGCCGAGTTCAAGCAGAGCCAGGGCATCGACCTGAGCAAGGACAAGATGGCCCTCCAGCGCCTCTACGAGGCCGCCGAGAAGGCCAAGATCGAGCTCTCGACCACGCAGTCGAGCAACATCAACCTGCCGTTCATCACCGCCGACGAGAACGGGCCCAAGCACCTCGACCTCACCCTGTCGCGGGCCAAGTTCGAGGAGCTCACACGGGCCCTGCTCGAGCGTGTCGTGGCGCCGGTCAACGCCGCCATCAAGGACGCCGGCATGGGCAAGGAGAAGATCGACCACGTGATCCTCGTCGGCGGCATGACCCGCATGCCGGCCGTGCAGGAGAGGGTCAAGGACCTCATCGGCAAGGAGCCGCACCGCGGCGTCAACCCCGACGAGGTCGTGGCCGTCGGCGCCGCCATCCAGGGCGGGGTGCTGGCCGGCGAGGTCAAGGACGTGCTGCTCCTCGACGTGACCCCGCTGTCCCTGGGCATCGAGACCAAGGGCAACGTGTTCACGCGCCTCATCGAGCGCAACACGACCATCCCGACCAAGAAGAGCGAGATCTTCTCGACCGCCGACGACAACCAGACCAGCGTCGAGATCCACGTGCTCCAGGGCGAGCGCCCGATGGCGCGCGACAACAAGACGCTGGGCAAGTTCCAGCTCGTCGGCATCCCGCCGGCGCCGCGCGGCATCCCGCAGGTCGAGGTCACCTTCGACATCGACGCCAACGGCATCGTCCACGTGAGTGCCAAAGACCTCGGCACCGGCAACGAGCAGAAGATCACCATCACCGCCTCGAGCGGCCTCGACGAGAAGGACATCGAGCGGATGATGAAGGACGCCGACGCGCACGCCGACGAGGACCGCAAGGCGCGCGAGCTGGCCGAGACGCGCAACAACGCCGAGAACCTCATCTACTCGACCGAGAAGTCGCTCAAGGACATGGGCGACCGGGTCGACGCGTCGACGCGCGAGCAGATCGAGAAGGCGGGTGCCGAGCTGCGCGAGGCGCTCAACGGCGACGACCTGGGCGAGATCGAGGCCAAGACCGAGGCCCTGATGCAGGCGTCGCACAAGCTCGCCGAGGCCGTCTACCAGCAGGCCCAGCAGCAGCAGGCGAGCGGCGACGGCGCCGGCCCGCAGGGCGAGGCCGGCGGCGACGAGAACGTCGAAGAGGGCGACTACGAGGTGATCGACGACGAGCAGTGAGCTGGGCCGCCGGCCCAGCCGGCAAGGGGCCGGGTCACGCCATCGACCCGGCCCGTCACTACCCATCCGAGAGACGGAGGTGCAGACGATGGCCATCATCAGGTGGGACCCGTTCCGCGAGATGACGCAGCTGCAGAACCGCTTCGACCGGCTCTTCGAGGCCGTCGGCGGGAGGCAGGAGAGCTGGCTCCCCGCGGTCGACGTCTTCGACACGCAGGACGCGGTCGTGCTCAAGGCCGAGATCGCCGGGATGAACCCCGACGACATCCAGATCGAGGTCGAGGACAACGTGCTCACCATCAAGGGCGAGCGCAAGTTCGAGGAGAAGGTCGACGAGGAGCGCTACTACCGTGTCGAGCGCCGCTTCGGCGCGTTCCAGCGCAGCCTGGCGCTGCCTCAGGGCGTCAAGTCCGACCAGATCGACGCGGCCTACGACGAGGGCATCCTCACGGTGACCGTGCCCAAGGCCGAGCAAGAGAAGCCGAAGCGCATCGAGGTCCAGGCGCGCAAGACCGTAGAGGCCAAGAAGAGCGACGAGCAGTGAGCGCGCCCCGTCGCGGGTGAGCGGCGCGGCATGCCGCGCCGCGGCCGGGCGCCCCGGAAGGGACCGAGCACGACGATGATGCAACCCCACCGCAAGAGAGAGCAGGCCGAGGCGGCCCGGACGGCGGCCGAAGCCGCCGCCGGCGAGACGGCTGCCGACGCGGCCGCCGCGGCCGGCGAGACGGCCGCCGACGCCGACACGACGGCGCAGAGTGCAGCACCGGGCTCCGGGCCCGGCGGCGGCACGGAGGGCGCCGGCGACGATCTCGCCCGGGCGCTCGCCGAGCGCGACGACTACCTCGACCACCTGCAGCGCCTGCAGGCCGAGTTCGACAACTACCGCAAGCGCGTGCGGCGCGATCAGGAGCACCTGCGCCTGAGCGCGGCCGAGACGGTCGTCGAATCGCTGCTCCCGGTGGTCGACAACCTGCGCCGCGCCGTCGAGGCGACGCGCGAGCACGGTGGCGAGCAGCTCGCCGCCGGAGTCGCACTGGTCCAGGAGCAGCTCGTCAACACGCTCGCCGGTCACGGCCTGACCGAGATCGCGGTCGAGCCCGGCGTGGCGTTCGACCCCGAGGTCCACGAAGCGGTCATGACGCGACCCTCCGACGACCACGACGAAGGCGCCGTGGTCCAGGTCATGGAGCGCGGCTACCTGCTGCACGGGCGTCTCCTGCGCCCGGCCAAGGTCATCGTCGCCAGGTGAGGCATGGCCGACTTCTACCAGACACTCGGTGTGACCAAGACGGCCTCGCAGGACGAGATCAAGAAGGCCTTCCGCAAGAAGGCGCGCGAGTGTCACCCGGACCGCAACCAGGGCGACCCCACGTGTGAGGAGCGCTTCAAGGAGGTCAACCAGGCCTACGAGACGCTCTCCGACCCCGAGAAGCGCAAGCAGTACGACGAGTACAGCCGCTTGGGCGCGTTCGGCCCCGGCGCCGGCGGGTTCCGGCCGGGCGCCGGCGGGCAGGGCTTCGACCCGCGCATCTTCCAGCAGTGGCAGCAGCAGCAGGGGCAGGGCGGCGCCGGCTTCGAGTTCGGCGACATGGGCGACATCCTGTCGAGCCTGTTCGGCGCCGCGGCCACGGGCCGCGGCGGCCGCCGCCGCCGGCCCACGGCCGAACGCGGCGCCGACCTGCAGGCCGACGTCACGGTGTCGTTCAACGAGTCGCTCGAGGGCGCCACCGTACGGGTGCCGGTCGACAAGCCCGACACCTGCGACGCCTGTCACGGCACCGGGGCCGCGCCGGGCACCACGCCGAAGATCTGCCCCGACTGCCAGGGCCGCGGCGTCGTCGCCCAGAACCAGGGCCCCTTCGCCCTTTCGCAGCCCTGTCCCCGCTGCCGCGGGGCGGGCACCATCGTCGAGCAGCCGTGCCCTACGTGCAAGGGCAGCGGCGTCCGCCGCCGCACCCGGCGTTACAGCGTCAAGGTGCCGGCCGGGGTCAAGGACGGCACCCGCATCCGCATCAAGGGCAAAGGTGAGGCGGGGCAGCGCGGGGGGCCGACGGGCGACCTCTACGTCGTCGTGCACGTCGAGCCCGACGACCTCTTCGAACGCCGCGGCGACGACCTCGTGCTCGACGTGCCCGTGACCCTGAGCGAGGCGGCTCTCGGCGCCCGCGTCCGCATCCCTACACCGGGCGGCGGGCACGTGTCGCTCAAGGTCCCGGCGGGCAGCCGCGACGGGCGCACGCTGCGCCTGCGCGGCAAAGGCGCCCCCAAGCTCAAGGGCGGCGGCCGCGGCGACCTGCTGGCACGGGTACGCATCGCCGTGCCCGACAAGGTGAGCAAGGAGCAGAAGGAGCTGCTCGAGCGGTTGGGCGAGGCGTTGCCCGACCCGCGGGCGGCGGCTTTCGGCTGAGTCGTGACCAGGGCGGGCGGTGGAGATGGCCTCCGACGAGCGTGAACGGCCGGTGTTCGTGATCTCGGTCGCGGCCGAGCTCGCCGGCATGCACCCGCAGACCCTGCGCATGTACGAGCGCCGCGGCCTGCTGCGCCCGCAGCGCTCGGCCAAGAACGCGCGCCGCTACTCGCAGGTCGACGTCGAGCGCCTGCGCCGCATCCAGGAGCTCGGTCAGACCGGGCTCAACCTGGCCGGCGTGCAGCGGGTGCTGGCCATGGAGGAGCAGATGGCGGCGATGCAGTGCGAGCTCGAGCGCCTGCGCGACAACCTCGCGCGGGCGGCGGCCGAGATGCAGCGCGACCTGCGCCGCCGCGAGAGCGCGCCGCCGGTCGGGCTCGTCCCGGTACGGCCCTCGGCGGTCGTGCCGCTGGGGCGCCGCCGCCGGCGCTGGTGAGCGCGAGGCGCGGGGTGCGAACCGCGAGGTGCTGTGCAGCGAAGTGCCGGCTGCGGCGGTGGTTCATGAGGCAGCAACGCCCTGGTTCATGAGGCCGCCGCGCCCGAGCGAAGACATGTGACGACGATCGAGAGAGTGTGATGGACGTCAACAAGTTCTCAGAGCGAGCCCGCGAGGCGCTGGAGACGGCGCAGGGTATCGTGCGCCGCAGCGGTGGCAGCCAGCTGGGCACCGAGCACCTGCTGCTCGGGGTGCTCAGCCTGCCCGGCGGGGTGGTCGACCAGCTCTTCGGGCTGATGAGCATCGACAAGGGCGCGGCGATGGCACGCGCCGGGCAGTTCGCCCAGACCTCGGGCGCTCACGGCGCCCCGGCGGAGCAGCTCTACCTGACGCCGCGCGCCAAGGCCGCCCTCGACATCGCCGCGCAGAAGGCCCAGGAGCTCGGCGACGCCTTCGTCGGCACCGAGCACCTGCTGCTCGGCGTGCTGCTCGAGGGCGAGGGCGCCGGCGCCGCCGTCCTTCACGAGGTGGGGGTCACCGAGGACGGCCTGCTGCGCGCGCTCAACCAGGTGCGCTCCTCCGGGGTCGACTACGACGAGCAGGCCCAGGGCCAGAGCGTGCTGGCGCAGTACACGCGCGACCTCACCGCCCTGGCGCGCGACGACAAGCTCGACCCCGTGATCGGGCGTGACGCCGAGATCAAGCGCGTCGTCCAGGTGCTGAGCCGGCGCACCAAGAACAACCCTGTGCTCATCGGCGAGCCCGGCGTCGGTAAGACGGCGATCGTCGAGGGCCTCGCCCAGAAGATCGTCGCCGCCGACGTGCCCGAGTCGCTGCGCGGCAAGCGCGTCCTCGCCCTCGACCTCGGCGGCATGATCGCCGGGGCCAAGTACCGCGGCGAGTTCGAGGAGCGCCTCAAGGGCGTGCTCGACGAGATCCTGCGCTCGCGCGACGTGGTGCTCTTCATCGACGAGCTCCACACCGTGGTCGGCGCGGGCGCCGCCGAGGGTGCGGTCGACGCCTCCAACATGATGAAGCCCATGCTCGCCCGCGGCGAGCTGCAGGCGGTCGGGGCGACCACGCTCGACGAGTACCGCCAGCACATCGAGAAGGACGCCGCCCTCGAGCGCCGCTTCCAGCCGATCCTCGTCGGCGAGCCCTCGGTCGAGGACACGATCGCGATCCTCGAGGGCCTGCGCGACAAGTACGAGGCTCACCACAAGGTCAAGATCGGCGACGAGGCCCTGGTCGCGGCGGCGACGCTCTCCGACCGCTACATCGGCGACCGCTTCCTGCCCGACAAGGCGATCGACCTGCTCGACGAGGCGGCGAGCAAGATGCGCATCGAGACGACGATGCTGCCGCCCGATCTGCGCGAGATGGAGCTCAAGCTCAACGACCTCGCGCGCGAGGGAGCGGCCGCCGTGCAGGCCCAGGACTACGAGCGCGCCGCCCAGCTCCGCGACCAGGCCGACCGCATCCAGAAGACGTTCGTGCAGGCCAAGGACGCCTGGCTCGCCGACAAGGGTATCGCCGAGGCCAGCGTGGGCGCCGAGGAGATCGCCGAGATCGTCAGCGGCTGGACGGGGATCCCCGTGCAGCGCATGCAGCAGGTCGAGGTCGACAAGCTGCTCGCCATGGAGGAGCACCTGCACCGGCGCGTCGTCGGTCAGGATCGCGCCGTGGTCGCCGTCTCCGAGGCGGTGCGCCGTGCCCGCGCCGGGCTCAAGGACCCGCAGCGGCCGATCGGCTCGTTCATCTTCCTCGGCCCGACCGGCGTGGGCAAGACCGAGCTGGCGCGGGCGCTCGCTGAGTTCCTCTTCGACGACGAGAGCGCGATGGTGCGCCTCGACATGAGCGAGTACATGGAGCGCCACAGCGTCTCGCGCCTCGTCGGCGCCCCGCCCGGGTACGTGGGCTACGAAGAGGGCGGTCAGCTCACCGAGGCGGTGCGCCGCCGGCCGTACTCGGTCGTGCTCCTCGACGAGATCGAGAAGGCGCACCCCGACGTCTTCAACATGCTGCTGCAGATCCTCGACGACGGCCGCCTCACCGACAACAAGGGCCGCACCGTCGACTTCAAGAACACGGTCGTGATCATGACCAGCAACGTCGGAGCCGGTCTCATCCCGGCGGGCGACGAGATGGAGAGGCGCTACGACGAGGTCGAGGCGCAACTGATGGAGGCGCTCAAGCAGGTCTTCAGGCCCGAGTTCCTCAACCGGGTCGACGAGATCATCGTCTTCCACTCTCTGTCGCGCGAGGAGCTGCGCCGCATCGTCGAGCTCCTGCTCGACCGCGTGCGGCGCCTCGTCGAGGCCCAGGGGATGAAGCTCGAGGTCGCCTCCGAGGCCGAGGACCTCATCGCCGCCGAGGGCTACGACACGCTCTTCGGGGCGCGGCCGCTCAAGCGCGCCATCCAGCGTCTGGTCGAGAACCCCCTCTCGGGGCGGCTGTTGAGCGGCGAGTTCAAGGAGGGCGACACGATCCGCGCGAAGGTCGACGACGGGCGCGTGGTCTTCGCCGCCGGGGCGTGAAGCCCGGGGCGGCGCCGGAGCGGGCGCCCGGCGGGCCGGCAGGCCCGCCGGGCGCCCGTGCTATAGTCGGGCCGCTATGAGGAAGGGGCGCAGGCTCTTCGTCGGTGGGCTCGTGAGCGCGGGGCTCAGCCTCCTGCTCGCGCCGCGCGTCGCGGGTTCGCGCCGCGCGGCGCTGTCGCGCCTGCGGGCGCGCGGCGCGGCGAGCGGCGCCTTCGCCGGCACGCCGTGCTCGGCGTCCGATCCGTCCGAGGCGGTGGCCGTCGTCGGCCTCGACGCGACCGCGGCCGGCGACGACGCGGCCCCGGCCGTCTCTTCCGCCCGCCCAGACCCGAAGGAGGACGCGTGAGCCCGTCAGGCGAGAGCGACCACTCGGCCGGCAACCTCAAGCTCGATCTCAAGGCTTTCGAGGTGGTCGCCTACACGGGCGAGTTCAAGGTCGTGGGCACGGCCCACTTCGGCATCGGCCAGCGGGCGTCCTCGCGGCGTGCCTCGGACTACATCCGCGCGTTCTCCGACACCAAGATGACGCTCGCCGACGTGCGCATCTACAGCCGCGACCGGCTCGAGATCATCGACACGGCGCCGTTCGTCGTGCTCAACCTCGAGAAGGTCGACCTCATCTACGCGCGCGACGAAGACGAGCACAGGGGCGCGGACGCCGCGTCGCCGGAGGTCTGACCGGAGGGAGGGGCCGTGACGAGCCAGGCACAGGGCGAGGAGCTCTACGAGCTCGACCTGCTGATCCCCACCGCGCGCTTCGTCTTCAGCGTCGAGGGCGAGCGCGTCGAGGTGCTGCCCGAGCACCGCTCGCCCGAGGCGTCCGCCGCCTACGCGCGCCTGCGCGCCGGGCGGCCCGTCGTCGGCATGACGACCTTCCCCAACACCGTCCTGCTGCGCGGGCCGCGCACGGTCCTCGTCGACCCGGGGCTGCAGCTGCAGAACGAGCCGGTCCTCGGCGCCCTGGCGGCGCGGGGGCTCGGGCCGGACGACCTCGACATGGTCGTCTTGACCCACGCGCACGACGATCACGCCGACGCTCTCGTCGACTTCCCCCTCGACCTGCCCGTGGTGCTGCACGCGCTCGAGCCCGGCGGCCGTCACTGGGCGGCCGTCAGCGGCGTACTCGAGCAGCACCGGCTGCAGTTCCTCGAGGGCGAGGAGGGGGAGATCGCCCCCGGGCTGCGGTGGGCGCTCACTCCGGCCCACACCGCCGGGTCCATCGCCCTCCGTTGCCGTACCGCCGCCGGCGTCACCGTGTGCTGCGGCGACACCGTCGGGCCGCAGAAGGAGCCGTTCCTCGCCATGGACCCGGGCGAAGGGGAGGAGGCGGCCGCGCTGCTCGCCGCCTGGCGCCGCATCCGCGCCTTCGCGCCCGACCTCGTGGTGGCCGGCCACCTGCCGCCGTTCGCCCTCTGACGCGTGCCCGGGCCCGAGCCTGCCCCTGTGCTAGACTGATTCTTCCGAGCAAGGCGACAGGAGCGACCGTGCCGACCTACGAGTACCGCTGTGACGCCTGCGGCGCCACGTACGAACTCTTCCAGAAGATGTCCGACCCGCCACTTGAGACCTGCGAGGCCTGCGGGGCGCCGGTGCGCAAGGTCCTCTACCCGGTCGCGATCCACTTCAAGGGCTCCGGCTTCTACACCACCGACTACGGGCGCTCGGGCGCGCGGCGCGCCGGTAAGGGCGCCGAGGGCGACGGCGACAAGGGCGCCGGCGAGGCGGCGGGCGCGGAGGCGGCCGGCACGGCCGCCAAGGCCGCCGCCAAGGGCGACGGCGCCGCCTCCGGCGGCTCGCCGTCGAGCGGCGCCTCCGAAGGGGCGCGCAAGAAGGAGAAGCAAGCCGCCGGCTGACGGCGGCGAAGGGGAGCCGTGGGGGGCCCGTCCGAGGAGAACCTGCGTCGCGCCCGCGTCACGCTGCGCAGTCTGGTCAGCGACGGCGCTTCGCCGCTGCCTTCCCTGAGCGCGATCGCCGACGCGATCCGCCTCG
>ENA-ORXD01001538-ORXD01001538.1-sediment-metagenome-genome-assembly--contig:-NODE-1538-length-18538-cov-4.619360_pt1 | contig 18538 bp, 16 predicted proteins | sample MGYA00237862_ERZ511471 | MGnify/ENA metagenome assembly ERZ511471
CCGCGGTATCCCCCAGACTCTATCCGACAGGTGATTATCCCCCGATTCCTTCCCCATGACAAGGAAGGACCATTTCCCGAAATCGACCAGCCCCGAAATCTCCTGGACCCTCTCTGCAAGGGAACGGCTTCCGAGGGATCCTCCGATAACGAGACAGTTTTTTCCTTCGGGGAACTCACCCAAGCCTAGTTTATTCCAAGCTTCCCGGCGAGGCAAACGCCTCATGGGCCGAACCGGGGTCCCGACTTCGACAAACCTGCTTTCCGCGAAGGGCCGGCACTGTTCCCAACCCGTTAAAAGCCTTGCACCCAACCTCACACCCAATCGAGTGACCTTCCCCGCAACGGCATTCTGTTCGTGAACCAGCATGGGCACGCCTTCCAACCTCCCTGCCACCAGGGCAGGAAAAGAAGCGTAGCCTCCAAACAGGACGCAGGCATCCGGACGGTTTCGCCTGAACAGGCGGCGCATTTCCCCCGTAGCCCGGAGGATTTGAAACCAGCGCGCCAGTGACGCCGCTCCCCTTGCCCCCATTGGGGACCCCTCTACCGGCAGGATAACGGGTTCCAGCCCGGCATTTCCATAAATTTCCCGCTCGAGAGGACGGCTCCCCGAGACGTAGGTGATCCCAATGCCGTCGATGGACTTTTCCAGCCACCGGCCAAAGGCTGTGGCTGGGCAAATATGCCCACCCGTACCTCCCGCCACCAGGACAAGCCGCTTCAACTCGACCGCCGGCATCGGCTTAACCTCAGGAGAAGTCCCACTCTCGCCCACATCATCACCAGGGAACTTCCCCCGTAACTCAGGAAGGGTAAGGGCATCCCGGTCAGTGGGATCAATTTTGTCACGCCACCGATATTGATTGCCATCTAGGAAAACACGTTCAGGCACAATCCCCAGATCAGGCAGGCCTCAAAGGTTCCATCGAGACGGCGGTAATGGGTAAAGAGCCGGAAAAACCACAAGCCGAAAAGGGCAACAACCGCCAGTGATCCCGCCAATCCCAGTTCTTCCCCGATAGCTGCCAGAATAAAATCGGTATGGGAAGCAGGCAGGTACTTGAGCTTCTGAAGTCCCTGTCCAAGCCCCATCCCCCATGCCCCCCCGTTTGAAAAGGCAATGAGTCCCTGTATCGCCTGGAACCCGCTTCCCAAGGGTTCTTCCCACGGGTCAAGAAAGGCCTTAAGCCTCCTTAACCGGTAACCGTGGGTGAAAATGAACGGAAACCCCAGGGCGGCAAGCCCTCCGCCGCAGACCAGGGGAAAGGTCCAGCCAAAAAGAGGGACATAAATACCCATCGCCAGGACGAAAACAAGGATCGTGCTCCCCATGTCCGGCTGCAGAAGCAACGGGATCACCGAGATCGCTCCCAGGATGGAAACCTTGAAAAAAGCACCGGCTGGGGCCTCCTTATCCCTGCTATCGAAAAGTTTTCGGCAGGCGTGGAGGGTGAAGGCGAAAAAGAGGATGTCCGCCGCCTGGACCGTCACGATGCCAAGGTTGACCCAACGTCTTGCTCCACCTGCGGAAACCCCTGTCACTGGAAAGAGGGGCAGAAAGCAAAACCCGACCGCAACCAGCCAGAAAAAACCGCTTTTCTTCCTCCAGATTTCTATCGGCACGGAATATGTGAGAAGCATCACGGCCATACCGATCAGTAGCCATATGCCCTGCTTTACGCCCAGGGCCTGGGGCGAACCAAAACGAGCCATGGAAATCGGGCTGGATGAAGAACTGACCATGATGACCCCGATCCCGCTCAATAGGAGAGGGATCAGCCAAAGCAGCGGATCGGCGCATTCTCCCTCCCGGAGGGACTTCGGGCGGGAATCAGGTCCGTTCCGGAGGATCCCCAACGCTTTCCCCTCCCTGGATCGCTAGAACGAGCTTTTTGAAATGCTTGCCTCGCTCCTTGTAGTTTGGATAGGCGTCCCAGCTCGTACAGGCCGGTGAAAGGAGGACAGTCTCTCCGGGTAACGCCTCCCGGTGAGCCCTTTTCACCGCCTCTTCCATATCCCTGACCGGGATGATTCTCTCAATTTTTGCCCTTTGAAGGGCCTCGACTATTTTCTCGCGCTCTTCCCCGAGCACTAGAGCGATACGGGCATGCTTCTTCACGGCCTCTGCCAGGGGGGCATACTCTTCACCCTTGCCCTGGCCGCCCAGGATGACGACCTTGGGGCCCGGAAGTGACCCGAGCGCTGTCACGCTGGCGGCAACGTTGGTTCCCTTCGAGTCGTCGACATAGTTCACGCCGTCTATCGTCGCAACAGCCTCGCAGCGGTGGGAAAGGGCCGGGAAAGAAGCCAGAAGAGACTCGGCACGGCCTGCGTCGAGCCCAAGCAATTGGATTGCGGCCATAGCCATTGCTGCGTTTTCCAGATTATGCCGGCCCAGGAGAGACAGGTTCTCATAGCGGAACAATCGCGTGGGGAATCCTTCCCTCCAGAGAACCGACGCGATGTCCCCCATTTCTATCCGTCCATCAGACGGGATCCCCAAGTGGTCCCATTCGAGTGCAACCCGACGGATCGAAGGGATATCCTCGAAGTACTTGAGTTCCCTCGCCTGCAGGATCGCCCAATTGCCAGGCTTCTGCATCCTTAAGAGGTTGGCCTTGGCCCCAATGTATCTTTCGTAGGATCCATGCCAGTCAAGATGGTCCGGATCAAGGTTGGTGACGATTGCGATCTCCACGGAAAGCGACCTGGCCCAATGGAGCTGGAAACTGCTCAACTCCATTACGAGAAAATCCAGGTCTGCGTCTGCATAATCCGAAAGAGGACGGCCAATATTTCCGATCGCGGCAGCCTTTTCTCCCAATCCTTCCAGAAGGTGCCCCACAAGGGCCGTGGTCGTGGATTTCCCATTGCTCCCCGTTATGCCCACGAGCCTTCCCCTAAGGTAAGGAGCAACGAAATCAAGCTCCCCTACGATTGGGATACCCCTTTTGTTCGCTTCCTTAATCGGAAGAGCAGCCGGCGAAATCCCTGAACTCAGCACGATCATGTCCGATTCCCAGAGACGCGGCCCATGCCCGCCAAATTCATGCCCAATTCCCAGGGAAGCCATCGTTTCCGATGCTTCACCCCGGCAGGCCCCGCAATCGGAGACAAACACGTCGGCCTTCTTCCTGGCGGCAAGGGACGCCAGCGCGATACCGCTCAATCCCGCTCCGATAATCCCTACCTTGACTCCTTCAAGGGAACCCTCAAAACTCATTCAATTACCCCCAAACTTCCAAGGCCTTTTTCAGGGCGAACCCCGTTCCGATCATCCCTCCGGCATGAACCAGCCAAAAACGGACGACCACCTGTGTTTCTGCCCAACCCATGAGTTCAAAGTGATGGTGCAGCGGGCTCATTCTGAAGACCTTTTTCTTGAACCCGCGTATGGCTATGATCTGGATCGCGACACTCACCAACTCCATTCCGAAAAGGAAACCGAAGGGAATCAGGAAAGGCAGCCCTCCCCCGACTACGCACAGGCTCACCAGCAAACCTCCCAGGAAATGCGATCCTCCGTCACCCATGAAAACGGCTGCGGGATACGCATTATGCCACAAAAATCCGGCGCATAACCCCAGGCCGATACATGCCGCTGTCGCTGCTGCAGAAGAGAGCGATCCCAAAAGAAAAACCAACCCGAGAAAGCTGATCCCGGAAGTGCCGGCGGCAAGCCCATCCAGCCCATCGGTCACATTCACCGCATTCATCATTCCTACGGCAAAAAAGGCCAGAAGCCCGATTGCAGGAAGCGGGTGAAACGAAATGCCAGGGACTAGGCTCACACGGTCGACGAGAACAACGTAAGCGCTCCAGGGCAATGCGACAAGGGCTTGCAGGGCAAGCTTTTCCATCGACTTCAGCCCTTCGCTCGACCTGTTGGAAAATTTGAGCCAATCGTCGGTGAATCCGACTGCAAAGGCTCCGAAAGGCAACCCCCAGATTGCCGGTATCGCTCCCCATCGAATACCGCCGGCTGCCGCAAGGCCCAGGATACAGACCAGGGGGAAGACGACGCCTCCCATCGTGGGAGTTCCGCTCTTTCGTTCGATGTGGCTGGCAAGTCCATAGGATTTCTCCACTTGCCTGATTTCCCATTTTCTGACGAGTCGAATCCAGCATCCTTCCAGGAAAACCGCCGCGACGGCAACCATCGCGGCAAGCATCGCTCCCACCGGGCCGCTCATGGGCTGGACAATCCTTCCACGACCGATTCAAGCCCGTAGCTCCTGGATCCTTTCACGAGCACCGTGTCGTCCCTTTCGACGAGTTCCTCGAGAAGGACACGGGCGGCCCTCGCATCCTTGACCCACCACGGCGAAAATGCAGCAGGCCGCGTATCTTTCTTTAAAGCTTCCCACTCTTCCCCCACAAGGACGATCCCGTCAAGAAAACGTGCTTTTTCAAGGATCATCCGGTGCATATCCACCGAACCTTCGCCAAGTTCCTTCATTCCGCCGAGCACTGCCAAACGGCGTCCCGGCGTCTTTAGCGTGCCAAGGACTTCGAGAGCGGCGGAAACGGAAGAGGGATTCGCATTGTAGGATTCGTCGATCAGAAGGTGCACCTTGCCGTTGCGGATCCACATCCCGCGCCCTCTCAGGGGCGCAACGGAAGAGACTCCCTCAAGGAGCCTTTCCGGGGCAATGTTCATCGATAGGCCAACCATTATGGCAAACCCGAGATTGGTTGCATGATGGGCCCCTTTCAGGGAGGATTGGCAGATCCAGCTTTGGCCTCCGTACGATAGCCCCACGCGAAGGTTGCCCTCTGCGTTTTCCGAGGCTTCCGTGAGCAAAAGGGCACTTCCTTTTCTGAAGCCCACCCCGGCCATCCTGAAGGAAAAACCTCCTTGCTCCAAGGCTTCCCTAAGCCGGTCATCGTCCGAATTGTAGATGAGCAGTCCCAACCCGTCTCTTGGTATGATCTCAAGCTTTGCGGAAAGAACCCCGTCCAGGCTGCCCAACCCTTCCAGGTGAACTGGCGCAACGGCTGTTATCACAGCGATCGTAGGAGGGAAATGGTTGACAATGCCTGCAATTTCGCCTGGATGGTTGGTTCCCATTTCGAAAACGAGGACCTCCGTGTCCGGCGACATGCCCAGCACGGTAAGCGCACACCCGACGAGCGTGTTGTGGCTTCTGCTGGCAGCATGCACACGAACCGAGGAGTCAAGTGCCGACCTGATCAGTTCGCGCGTCGTCGTCTTTCCGACGCTTCCCGTCACGGCAACCCGCTCACGGGGAGCCACTTCCCCAAGATAGGCTTCCGCAATCCTGACAAGGGCTTTTTCCGCATCATCGACAACAAGGAAGGAAGCTTCCGTTCCTCTCCTCGCATCGCTCCAGGGGACGAGCCCCCGCTCGGTTCCAATCACAAGACGGACTCCCCTTGAAAGAGCTTCCCCAACAAAACGGTGCCCATCCGCATGTTCTCCGGGAAGCGCGATAAAACCATCCCCGGGCTGGATATCCCTGCTGTCCGTCCAGATGCGTACGGGCAAACGGCCTTCGGGCCCCTGGAGAAAGCCCCCGCACCAAGATGCGGATTCCTTCAAATCCGGCCTTTCCTTACGCATCTGGCCACTCCAATCCCCGAGCTTCCGCCCAGTCCTTCACCGTTTTCTTGTCGCTATAGGCCAGCGTTCTGTCCCCGATGATGATATAGGGCTCTGGCCCCTTTCCTGAAACCAGGACAATATCTCCCTCTTTAGCATGGTCCAGGGCATAATGGATCGCTTCCGGACGATCCAGAATAACCCTGTGGCCCGCAAGCCGCCCGCCTTCCTGGAGTCCTTCCTCTATCTGGAGGGCAATCGAAGCTGGATCTTCACTTCGCGGGTTGTCCATCGTGATGACAAGTTCGTCAGCAAGGGCCGAGGCGACCTCTCCCATGATGGGGCGGTTCGGAGCATAGCGATCCCCACCCATCCCGAACACCGACCAGATCTTCCCGTTCGTGAGTTCCCCGAGAGTCTTCAGGACATTTCGGAGGGCATCGGGACTATGGGCATAATCGATGATGCAACAAACCCCATTTTTGAAAAGGTAGCGTTCAAGACGACCCGGAACCTGCGGTGCCTTTTCCAGGCCCCTGCATATTGCGTTCTCCTCAACCCCCATCCCCCAGGCGATGGCGGCCGAAGAGAGGATATTGTAGATGTTGTAACGACCCGTCAACGGAACCCTAATGTTGGAAGCGGTGCCTCTCCCCGGGAACAGGATATCGAGGTGAATTCCCTGCAAGGTCATCGAGAGGAGATTGGCGCGGACATTTTCCGGTTTTTCTGCGGCCAGCCCGTATGGAATGACGTTTGGAGAAAATTCCGCGATCAGGCGTCTCCCGTAAGGATCATCGGCATTGACGGCCCCGACCCACTTCCCTCTCGTAAATTCCGAGAAGAGTCTTCGCTTCGCCTCGAAATAGTTTTCCATTTCACCATGATAATCAAGGTGTTCAGGTGTAAGGTTCGTGAAACCGACTGCATCGAAACGGCATCCCCAGAGGCGCCCCTGCTCAAGACCGTGGGAAGAGGCCTCCATGACACAGGCCTTGCACCCGTTTTTCACCATCCTCGAAAGCCACTCCTGGACTTCGTCGCTCTCGGGCGTTGTTCGATCCGCAAGGCTTTCAGTCTTGCCGTCGTGATAAACGATTGTTCCGAGAAGGCCTGTCGGAAGACCGGCGGATTCCAGGACGGAACGAACAAGATAGGTCGTCGTGCTCTTGCCATTCGTTCCGGTGAGAGCAACCATTTTTAAAGAATCTGCCGGAAAGCCGAAAAGGAATGCCGCTAGGGGAGCCATGGCTTGCCTTGCATCCGTCACGATAATTTGCGGGAGCTCCAGGTCCAGCGGCCTTTCGCAGAGCAAGGCAACCGCGCCCTTTTCAAGCGCCTCTTTCGCGAAATCGTGACCATCGTGTCGTCCACCTGGCAGACAGCAGAAAAGTGACCCTTCGGTCACTTTAGAGGTGTGATGGGTGATCTTCCCGATCTCGAATGCAGCACAGGGGTCCTGCCTGCCCCAAGTGGCAGAGCAAAGCAACCCTTTTTCGTCCAGAAAGGCCAACCCCTCTTCAAACCTCATCAGCCCGCTCCCTTCCAGGTAGCCCGCCCTATCGGGCAAGCAGGAGAAAATCTTCCAGGATTTCCCTGAAAACCGGTGCAGCGATTGCGCCGCCGAGATGTCCTTTCTGCGAGGGTTCGCCAAGAACGATCAGGAGGATATGATCAGGGTTCTCAACGGGCCAGAAACCCACAAAAGAAGCAACAAATCGCCCCTTGACGTATTTCCCGTGTTCCGCGACCTGCGCAGTCCCCGTTTTTCCGCCAACAGCCACTTTGGATGAATTTGCGGCCCTACCCGTGCCGCTCGTTACCACCCGGCGCATCACGTTTCGAACCCAATCGCTCGTCTTCTTTGATATGACGACGTTTTTAACGAATTCCCTGCCGTGGTATACAACCTTACCCTGCCCATCCCTGGCTTCTTTTACAATGTAGGGCCTGAGGCAACGTCCACCGTTGACAACAGCAGAAAGCCCCGTTACGAGCTGCAGCGGAGTCATGCCGATTCCCTGACCGATGGCGATGTTTGCGGGAACGACACCCCTCCACTGTTCAGGAGTGCTGACCAACCCTTCTTCCTCACCCGGCAGCTCGATTCCGCTTGCAGAAGAGAAACCCCATTGTTTCAAGTTGTCATAGGCAAACCTGGGTCGGAAACGGATCCCTATCTGGGCCATGCCCACATTGCAGCTGTTCACGATCAGGTCCGGCAATACCTGCTTCCCATGGGCCTTGATGTCCGTCACCACTCCATCAGCGATCCGAATCCTCCCTGCACATTGAAAGGGTTCGTTTTCCTTTACAAAACCATGCTCCATCGCTATCGACATGATGATGGGCTTCAGGGTGGAACCCGGTTCATAGACCCGGCCGATCACGTTGTTTGTCCTTACCGCAGGATCTTTCAGAGTTTCCCTTCTGTTCGGGTCGAACGTTGGCCAGGAAACCGATGCAAGAACCGCCCCGTCCCTGGGGTCAAGACAAACCGCGGCAGCCCACTTCGGTTTGAAATCATCCGTTGCTTCCTTGAGCCGCTTCTCGACGACCATTTGGAGAACCGGATCGATCGTCAGGATCAATTCCCCTGGCCCGTTCACTCTCGGGGCTCTCTGAAGGGACATGAGATCTATCCCCTGCCCCGAAGCATCCCGCGCCAGTATCTTGGCCTGTGGAGGCGAATAGAGGACATCCTGCCAGGACTGCTCCAAGCCGGCCAGGCCTTCATCGTCGATATCGCAAAAACCCAGGACATGGGAAAGAAGGGCACCTTGCGGATAAACCCTTTTCCTCTCCTTGAGAGCGTAAAGTCCTCCCAGCTTCTTCGAGAGGAGACGCCCTGCCAATTCCGGCGGCACTTTCCTCGCTACCCAAACGAAACGACCTTTCATCGGCTTTGAAAGTTTTTCAATATCCTCATCCGAAACCAGGTCTTTAAGGATATTCTTCAGTTCGGGGGCGTTCGCCGGGTCCCAGTGCAGGGGATCGATGAAAAGGCTGGTGGCCGGGACGGACATGGCCAGGGCACCTCCCCGGCTATCCCGGATGATCCCCCGGCTGGTGCTGATGGATATCTGGGTCCAATACTGGCTGCTGGCCTGGCTGACCGTCCGCGGGTCGGGCCACAGCTGGATGATGACCAGCCTTATCGCGAGAAAGGCCAGTGCAAGAAAGAGCCACGTCCAGACATTCCTCAAAAGTCGAAGCAAGCCTATCCCGCCTACCCTCTTGCCGATTCAGGAACTTCCTGTTCAATCCTGGGCATGGGCCTCTCTTTGAAACAACCCGGCCAGGCTGAATCCCCAAACGAGGCCTTTCCTGCCTTTAGCGGGCCGGGAAGCCACGGCAACAGGAGAAGAGACGGACGAGGGAACCTTGACAACCGAAACGGCAACCCTGTTTTCCATGCCCATTTTTGCACTCGCCACACTATACACTCTTGAGGGAGATAGTAAAGAAGCCATGTTGTTTCTCAAATCAAGCTCGATCTCCTGGTAGTTTTCAATCGTCTCGTTGAGTCGGGTCAGGCGCTGCTCCAGACTCATGTTGAAGAGTCGGAGTCCCGCGAGCCCCATGATGAGGACCCCGAGGAGAACGGCGACTGCAGCGAAGGCCGAGTGTGTCCGACCGCTTCGTTGTGCCGACTTCCGGGTTCTGGAAGTGGATGGCATCGCCTCTCACCTTCCTTTCAGGACTTCTGAACCGGCCATGCGAAAAACCCGCATCATTGCGCTTCTCGATTTGTAGTTTCTTTCAACTTCCTCCAATGAAGGCCGGATCGCCTTCCTTGGGGTGCGCCGCCCCATGCCCGCGGTCTCCCATTCGTTGAAAGCGTGTTTGACGATCCTGTCTTCAAGGGAGTGGTAGCTGACCGCCACCACACACCCCTCTTTCCTGACTGCCCTACCCGCCTGCTCAAGCCCCTGCCGTAAGGCTTCGATTTCGTCATTGACCGCAATCCTCAACGCCTGGAATATTCTGCGAGCCGGATGACGATTCATTTTTCTCTGAAGCGGAGCGGGCAATATCCCCCGAATGACACCCACCAGGTCCGCGGTCGTTTCGATTGGCCCTTTGCGCTGCCTGTAGGCAACGATGCCTCTTGCGATCGGGCCTGCATGGGGTTCTTCCCCGTAATCCCTGAACAGTCGCCGAAGTTCATCCTGGGAAAGGGAATTCAGGAGGTCAGCAGCCGTTTGCCCGTTCCTGCCCATTCGCATGTCAAGGGGCCCGTCTTCCTGGAAGGAAAAGCCTCTCCCCGAAATGGATAGCTGAAGATTCGACACGCCCAAATCAAACACAACGGCATCGGGCCTTCCCCATCCAAGATCCTCCAGGACTTCTGCGAGTTCGCGGAAATTGCTTTCCCGGTCAACGAACCTGCCTTCGCCTACCGCTATCGAGAGCCTTTGTGTCGCCTGCTCCAGGGCCATCGGATCCCTGTCGATCCCGAGAACTTTGCATGAAGCCCACTGCTCGAGAAAGCGCTCGGAATATCCACCAAGTCCGAGGGTGGCATCCACGACGAATTCAGGAATTCCGCCCGTTTCCAGCTGCGCGACGACCTCTTCGAGGAGGACGGGAATATGTTCGATCAAAAGCCATCCACCTCCTCTGCGATTTCAGGTAGGGTTTCCATGACTCGAGCCTTGTAGGAGTCCCATTTTGCGGAATTCCACACTTCGATGTGGTCGAGTACACCGTTTATACTGACTTCCTGGTCGATTTCTGCCTGGTCCCGCAACGATTGAGGCAAGAGGATACGGCCGGCGGGATCGATCGGGACTTCGTGGGCGGAAGCAAGGAGCACCCGGACAAGGTCCCGGGTCTTCCCCTTGGAGTACGGGAGGTTGTGCAGGCGCTCGAGAATGCCTTCCCAACTTTGCTGGGAGTAGATTGAAATGCAGCGGTCGATGCCGAAGGACGCGACGACGCTGTTCCCGAGCTCCTCCCGGAACCGGGCAGGGATAACAAGTCGTCCTTTTGTGTCCAGCTTGTGTTCAAACGTCCCCACTAGCATCGAGAAATCCTCCCACGTTATGACACTTTATCCCACTTGTACCCACTTTATCACTTCACACCCCCTTGGAGTGATTCATTTGCATCAAATGGTGTCTATTTTATTGAGCTCCAGGTCCTATCTTTATTTTTAATTCATCTGACGGCCGCAAATTTCGGATTCCGGGCAAGGGACAAAAAAAAAGACCCCCTGAAGGGGTCTTTTTGGGGAGTATCCCGTAAGCCGGGTTCTGTCTTGAACGACCATTTATCTTGACTCGGACTTGCGCCCGAGTTCGAGCGACCGTACCCGGGGGTCAGCGGGCCGCCTCATCCCCCCCTATTCGGTCTTGCTCCGGACGGGGTTTACCTAGCCCGCAGGTCACCCTGCGGCTGGTGGGCTCTTACCCCACCTTTTCACCCTTACCGGCTGTCGAGCCGGCGGTTTGTTTCTGTGGCACTAGCCTGAGGTTCGCACCTACTGGACGTTATCCAGCGTCCTGCCCTGCGGAGCCCGGACTTTCCTCCACCTCCCACCTCGCGGCGGGTCGGCAGCGGCCGTTTGTGATACTCCCGTCCCTATTCTACCGCAGGACGGCCCTCAGTGGCTGCCTGCCCGCTCGCATGTGTTCTCGCAAGCTGAACATAGGATTCCGCCAGTTCCCTGATGCGCTTCCTCTCTTCGGGCTTGACCTCCCGGACAACCCTTGCCGGAGTTCCCATAAGGAGGCTGCCGGGTGGAACCACCCGGCCCTCGGGGACAAGGCTGCCCGCTCCGATAACGGACCCCTCGCCGACCTGGGCCCCGTCCAGAACGATGGCTCCCATCCCAACGAGGCACTCCCTCCCGATGGAGCAACCGTGGAGAATAGCCCCGTGGCCAATGGTCACGTCTTCTCCCAGTTCGACACCCAATTCCCTGGTGACATGAAGGATTGCCCCATCCTGGATATTGCTTCCGCGACCGATCCGGATTTCCTTAAGATCACCCCGGACAACGGCTCCGTACCAAACGCTGGAATCTTTTCCCAGGTTCACTGCCCCCACGACAACGGCGGAGTCGGCCACAAAGGCCGCCTCCGCCGTTGTCGGGTTTGCTCCAAGAACTTCGAATCCGTCCTTCATTTCACTTTTCCCAATTTGCCTAGTGCGAGCGCACGATTTCCTTGATGACCATCAGCCTGCTCAGGCTCGAACGTTCCATCTCGTCCAGCTTCATGGTGATATCCCGGATCGTTTCCTTGAATGAGGGAATCATGACATGCTCAAGGGCATTCACGCGACGCCGGGTCCGTTCGATCTCGGACGCCATGAGTTTCAGGGCCTTTTCATCGGCCGCAAGCTGGATAAGTCTCGCGATCAGCTTGGAAAACCTCTCCAGGGCAACATCCAGGCTCCCGGGTGAAGTCGCAAGGCCGTAGCTCAAGTTTTCCCCGCTCTGGTTAACGGTATAAACCGGTACAATGACACTCATGACGTTCCGGTAGGCCACCTCCAGGCTGCAGGAAGCTCCAGAAATCATTAGGGATTGCTCCAGCATGGCCGGCAACGTCTGTGCCCGCGCCAGCAGGAAACTGCGGTAGCAGTCGGCAAGTTCCTTTTCGAGCTGTTCGCGCAGGACCTTGATGGCCCTGGCGCGGCCCAGGAATTCCTTGATCAGGGCATCCTGCTTGTCTTTCAGAAGTTTGTGCCCCCTCTTCGCAACCACCAGGCGCTTTTTCAGCCTGGAAAGCTCCATGCGATTCGGGTTCACGTTCAGACGCTTCGCCATGGGTTTGCCCCTCCCTACTGCTTCACCGTTTCCGGCTTGGCTTCCTCCTGCTTATCCAGAAGCGGTTTGAGGTACTTCTCGACATAGGCGTCACGGACGCGCTTCAGTTCCCGAACAGGAATCATCGTCAACAATTCCCACCCAAGGATCAAGGTCTCTTCCACGGTTCGGTTTTCGTATTCACCCTGGCGAACGTAGCGATCCTCGAACGCGTCGGAGAAACGGGCAAAGGCCTTGTCTTCCTCGGTCAGTGCGCCCTCCCCCAGGATAATCGCAAGTTCCTTGGCTTCCTTGCCTCTCGCATAGGCCGCGAAAAGCTGGTTCATCAGGTCTGCGTGATCCTCCCGGGTCTTGCCTTTTCCGATTCCCTTGTCCTTGAGTCGCGATAGCGAGGGCATGACGTCCACCGGCGGGTAGATGCCCTTTCGGTGAAGTCCCCTGCTCAGGATAATCTGCCCCTCGGTGATGTAACCCGTTAGGTCGGGAATCGGGTGAGTTTTGTCGTCTTCAGGCATCGTCAGAATCGGGAACTGAGTGATTGAGCCTTTCTTCCCCCGAAGCCGTCCCGCCCGTTCGTACATGGTTGCAAGGTCGGTATAGAGATACCCGGGATAGCCACGCCGCCCCGGAACCTCCTTGCGCGCTGCCGATATTTCGCGAAGGGCTTCGCAGTAATTCGTCAAGTCCGTCAGGATAACGAGTACGTGCATGTCGCATTCGAAGGCAAGGTACTCGGCAGCGGTCAGGGCCAGACGGGGTGTCGTAATGCGTTCGATCGCAGGGTCGTCGGCCAAGTTGACGAACATGACGGTTCGTTCGATCGCACCGGTCTTGCGGAAGTCTTCCATGAAGAACGAGGCTTCCTCGAACGTGATCCCCATTGCGGCGAATACGACTGCAAACGACTCATGCCCGCTGATGACCGAGGCTTGCCGGGCAATCTGGGCTGCAATCCGGTTGTGGGGAAGGCCGCTGCCGGAGAAAATCGGCAGCTTCTGGCCCCTGACCAGCGGGTTCATACCGTCTATTGTCGATATGCCCGTCTGGATGAACTCGGATGGGAAGTCGCGGGAATATGGGTTGATCGGGTTGCTGTTGATGTCCAGCAGAGCTTCAGGAATGATTCCCGTCCCTCCATCGAGGGGTTCTCCACGGCCGTTGAAGATTCGTCCAAGCATGGTGCGGCCGACAGGAAGAGTCAGGACCTTCCCAAGAAAACGCACCTTCGTCGATTCGATGTCGATCCCCGTCGTTCCCTCAAAAACCTGGACCAACGCCCTGTCCGTCGTGATCTCGAGAACTCGTCCCCTTCTTCTTTCGCCCGAAGCCAGCTCGATCTCGACCAGTTCGTCGTAGCGGACCTCGCTGACCTTATCGACAACCATCAGCGGGCCTGAAAGGTTGGTGATGGTTCGATACTCCTTAGGCAACATGGACCTCACCCCCTGCCGGCATCAGATTGCCGATACCCTTCTTGATATCCTCTTCAAGAGTATCGAGCGTGGTCAATTCCTTTTCGTCCACATACCGCATGCGGACAACCTTTTCCCTGATTTCCATCTCCGTAATATCCTTCAAGGCCGCGCCGCGCCTTAGGGCCTCCATCGCAAGGTGGTGAAAAGTCAGGATATTCCGCAGCATTTTGAACTGCTTGTCCATGGACGCATAAGTGTCGATCTCGTGGAACGCGTTCTGGTGGAGGAAATCTTCCCTCAGGGACTTCGAGGTTTCCAGGATCATCCTTTCGTCCTTCGAGAGGGAATCGATACCCACAAGGCGGACGATTTCCTTCAGCCGATCCTCGTCCTCGAGCAGGGACATGGCTTCGATCCGGCTCTTGGCCCATTCCCCGTCATAAATCCCGTCCCAGTACTCGCCAAGCTTTTCTGCATAAAGGGAATAGCTGCTCAACCAGTTGATCGCAGGGAAATGCCTCTGGTAAGCGAGACTCGCGTCAAGGCCCCAAAAAACCTTCGTTACGCGCAGGGTGTTTTGGGTGACAGGCTCGGAAAGGTCACCGCCCGGGGGAGAAACGGCGCCGATGACGCTAACCGCCCCCTCCGCCCCATCCTTGCCCAGGCAGATGGCCCGGCCAGCCCTTTCATAAAAGGACGCAAGCCGCGTTCCCAGGTAAGCGGGATAGCCTTCTTCCCCCGGCATTTCCTCAAGCCGCCCGGAGATTTCCCGAAGGGCCTCGGCCCAACGGCTAGTGGAGTCGGCCATGAGCGCGACCGAGTACCCCATGTCCCGGTAGTATTCCGCGATCGTGATCCCCGTGTAAATCGAGGCTTCGCGAGCTGCCACCGGCATGTTCGACGTGTTTGCGATAAGCACGGTCCTCTTCATGAGCGGCTGGCCGGAGCGGGGATCTTCCAACTCCGGGAACTCGATGAGGACGTCTGTCATCTCGTTTCCTCGTTCTCCGCAGCCGATATAGACGACGATCTCCGCATCTGCCCACTTGGCAAGCTGGTGCTGGATAACCGTCTTTCCCGAACCGAAGGGACCGGGAACGCAAGCGGTGCCTCCCCTTGCGATCGGGAAGAACATATCGACGACGCGCTGCCCTGTGTTAAGGGGAACAACCGGGGGAAGGCGCTTTGCCACGGGCCGGGGTGAACGGACCGGCCAGCGTTGAAGCATCTGGACCTCCCGGCGAGCTTCCCCGTTGACCAGGACGGCAATCGTTTCTTCAACCGTAAATTCGCCTTCCCGGATCTCATCCACCGTCCCTTGGACTCCTGGCGGCACCATTATGCGGTGTTCAACGAGGATGGTTTCCTGCACGATTCCCAACACATCCCCCGGGCCTACAACGTCCCCCTTCTTCACCTTCGCAGTGAAGCCCCATTTCCGCGCCCTGTCGATGGCCGGGACGTTGATTCCGCGCGAGATAAACGGGCTCTTTGCCTTATCCTCGATTGCATTCAAGGGACGCTGAACTCCGTCATAGAACTGCTCGATCATCCCGGGACCAAGCTCGACGCTCAGGGGAGCCCCTGTGCTCACGACAGGCTCTCCCGGCATCAACCCGGAAGTTTCTTCGTAGACCTGCACGTAAGCCAAGTCCCCTTTTAGCTCGATGATCTCCCCGACGAGCCCCAGATTCCCAACGCGGACCACGTCGTACATACCGGCGCCGGTCATTCCGCTTGCAACGACGAGCGGTCCGGATATCTTGCTTATCTTTCCCTTTACAGACTTACCAACGGCCACATGGATCGCCTCCAACCTGTTCGCATCGTTTCCGTTCAACCGGGCCGGACTACTTCACGGAGAAGATGTCCATCCCGACCGCCCGTTCGACACTCGACTTGATCGATTTGAAGCCCAGGCCCTTCGATCCCCTGAGTCCGGGGATAGGGACGATGCTTGTCTCTTCCTTTTCGTTTATCTCTTCGATGAGAGTCCTTAGGCGTTCGTACCAATCCTCAACGATGAACACAACAGCATATTTCCGCTGCACCAACTCGTTCAGGGTTGTCCTTGCCTCGCTCTCCTCACCCTCTTCCAGCACGTGAGGCTCGATGCCAACCGCCTGGAAGGGCAGAACGCTTTCGTAATCACCGAGAGCAGCCATTGCCCGGTTCCGGCTATCCGTTGACATGGCGCAGCAACCCCCTCAGAACATCCCTGTCGGCTCCGTTTGCCTTGCCGACAAGGATAATCCGGACATTCTTCGCTTCCATTTCCTTTGACCAAATGTAAAAAAGCACGTTTTCGGGAGCCGTCGAGCTGAATCGGGCTTCTTCCACCACACGGAGAACATATTCGTCTAACGCCTTTTCAACTTCGACGATGAGGGTATCAAAATCAGAGATTTCCTGAAGTTCCGAAAGCGCACCCGTCAGGTCGGTATAGGCCAGGAGCCTTCCCCAGCTTTCCAGAGGTTCACCCATGAGCGAAAGCAGCCTCTCTATGGAGATGATGCCCCCTTCGTGGAGAAAACCCGGAACCCTGGAAACTTCGACCTGTGTGCGCCTCAACCGCAGGAGGTTTCGGATATTCTCGGCGTCTATCCTTGCCCTTACCCAGTTGGCGGCACCTTTCTGGTCCAACGTCGCCACTAGCGCAGTCATCTGGGTGAAGAGCAGGTCGTCAAGCTGGCGTTCGATCTCGAGGATATCGTGCGCCTGCTCCCATTGGGCCAGGCAATGCGGGATCGCGCCCCTCAGCCCGAATGGCAGAAGGCGGTAATCCTCAGATTCCAGAGATTCGATCAGGAATTCGGGAGCGAAATTCCCGAGTTGCGTCAAGAGATCCCAGCGGCGGTTACCCCCTGATTTCTGGAGAAACGAGCTTTTCAGCAGGACCTTGACGTTGTGGAAGTCGTAGGGCATCTTGCAGAGCGTGACCAACGACTTGTCAGGCACGAATTGCTCGATTTCCCTGTAAACGTATCGCAATTCCGCCTCGATGGCCTCGTCAAAAGCCGCATCGCCCTTCATCTCGACGAGCCAAGACGCATAACAGGTCTCATTCAGGATTTTCAGGGCCCCTTGCAGGTCCTCTGCATCCAGCATCCGCTGGAAAACACCCGAATCCAGGAGGCGATGTCCCATCGCCCTCAGGCGTGCAACCGTATAACCGTAACGTTCCGCCTGGGCCATTCCCTCACCTCCCGTCAATTGGAGAAAAGCCTTTTGACCGTCTCCGCCTCAAGCTCTTCCCGGGCTGTACGGATCAACATCTCCCAGGAACAGTTCACATCCACCAGGCCGCGTCGGAGAATGAACCCGCCGATGATCGGGCACTTCTCTTCCGCCATCTTCAGGTTTGAGCCGCTTTTCTCGTTGTATTCCCTGAGCCAGTCCGCATCAAGATTTTTCTCTCCCCTGCCGACGATGAGAGATTCTTCCTTCGTTTCCACGGCCTGGGAAAGCAGGACCTCGGCAAACCGCTTAGCTGCATCCGCTTCCATTCCCGCCATCTTCATCTTGACCGCCTCGAAGGCTTCATCAATAAGCCCCCTGCGAACGGAAAGGTCTTCCTTGTTCACGTCCAGCTTTGCGACAATCTCCCTCCTGCGGAGAATCTCGGGACTTTCCTTTTCAAGCCGGACCTTCTGGATTTCACCCATGCGGCTGATTTCAGCTTCGGTTTCCCGTCTGATCGCCTCGACATGGCCCTGGGCAGCAGCCAGGATCTCACCGGCTTCGGTTCGGGCATCCGCCTCGATCTTGGCCTTGATATCCGACAATGACATCCCAGACACCTCAGCCTACAACTTGATGCTGTTCATGAGGATGATGCTGAGCAAAAGGGCAAGAACCGCGTAGGTTTCAACCATGGCCGGAAGGATGACGGCCTTGCCGATCTCTTCGGGGCGCTTGGAAATCAGGAGAATGGCACCTGCAGATGCCTTACCCTGGGCGATCGCCGAGTAATAGCAGGCGATCGCAATTGGCATGAGCGAACCGAAAATGCCGATTCCCTGCCAGATCGTCACCTTTACGGCAGCACCGCCAAGGAGGCCAACCTTCAGGATGGCGAAAAAGGCCGCGAGAAGTCCGTAAATCCCCTGGGTACCGGGAAGGGCCAGAAGCAGCAGGGCAAGGCCGAACTTGCCCGGATCCTCGGTCATGATGCCGGAAGCGGCCTCGTCAGCGATGGATATCCCGATGGCGGAACCCGAACCGGCAAAACCGGCCGCAATACCGGCCCCCAGGACGGCAATCATGGCTCCCAGCTGTTCAGACATGGTGGTCAAAAGGGTTGTGACTACCTGATCCATAAGAAACATTCCTCCTTAATGTGGGTATGTTCTGTTGGGTTCAGCCCTGTTCGCGACCATCGCCGGTTTCGACGATCTTCACGAACTGGGTTTCGTAGCCGAACGGAGTGAAAATCCTGCCGTTGGCCTCGTAAAACTTGCTGAAGAATTCGACGTACTGGAGCCTGAGCGAATGGACGAAAGCTCCAAGAACATTGATCGCCAGGCTGAAAATATTGCCGATGACGAAAAGGATGAGTGCCAGGATCCAGCCCACGTAGGGAACCCCTTCGGATATCATCTTCGCCAGCAGGTTGATGATCAGCCCGATAGCCGCTCCGGAAAGCCCGAGGGCCAGGAGGCGACTGTAGCTCAGGGTATCGCCTAGGTAGGACGTGACCCCATAAAGGCTAAGGGCACCCGAAAACGCCTTGCTCAGAAGTCCCTTCTTGGTCCGCCCCTGGGTTAGGAAGAGAATCAGG
>ENA-ORXD01001541-ORXD01001541.1-sediment-metagenome-genome-assembly--contig:-NODE-1541-length-18526-cov-4.075831_pt1 | contig 18526 bp, 15 predicted proteins | sample MGYA00237862_ERZ511471 | MGnify/ENA metagenome assembly ERZ511471
GAGAAAGGACGCGAGTAGCGACTGGCGCGCTCGATCTCCCGCTGCGTGAGGTCGTCGAACTTGCGCCGATTGATGAGACCCGTGAGCGAATCGGTCGCCGCCATCTCCTGGAGGAGTCGGTTCTGCGCATCGAGCAACGCAGTGCGATCGTCCAGTTCCCGACGCGACCGCTCCAATGCCAGCACCATGGCGTTGAAGGACTCCGCGAACTCCACCATGAAGTCGACGCGCTGACTGAGATCCCCCGCGGCCACACGCTGCGTCTGCCAAGCGAGATGGCACAGCGACGCTTGCAGCGCCTTCAGCGCACCCGCGGTGTTGCCTTTGACACTCAGTGTCTGATCGAGATCGCCGCGACTCATGGCGAGCACGAAGTCGTGCAGCGCGACCAAATCGGTCAACACCGTCCGGAGTTCGACGTCCGCGGCAAGATCGCCCTCCAGCGACACCGGCCTGCCGCTGCGCAGCGTCTCGGCGACGGCCCGAACGGTCTCGCGCCGGAGTTCGACGTCGTCGCTGCCGGCGACGCTCATTCGGGCACCGGGGTCGCGGCGAAGCGACACGTACGATCACCCGTCGTCCAGCAATCGACCTCTCGTACGGCATACGACCGCCCCGTGACGCTCTCCAGCAGCGCGGCGATGAACCCTTCGTCGTAGGTGCAGGTGGTGTCACCCGTGTCGGGAAGGCCCGAGCAGTCGAGATCTTCCGAGACGGTCATCGTCATGGCGCCGCTGGCGACATCCATGTGCTCCACGCGCAAGACGCCGACTCCCATCTCCCGCAACGCCCGCTGAAGCTCCGAGAGCGAGTCGCCCAAGCTCTCGTGACGAACCAGGGCGTGCTCGGCGAACTGCGCGCCGGCCAGCCGACCGACATCTCGGAAGATCTCGTCGGCGCACGCCGTCCCAAAGCGCGCCTCGAGCACATCGCGGAAGCAGTACTGCATGAGGCGATACACCTCGAGTCGAGCCGTGTTGCCCAGATGGGGCCGACCGAGGTCGATGTCTCCGATCAGATCCCAGGTGAACCCATACTTGCGCTCCTCGACCATGAAGCTCCCTCCGCCCACTTCCCACGCTCTTCCCCGTCGTGACCCGCAACGCCGTACGTGTCTCCAATTCGACGCGCCTCTGGCGTCAGGCCGTCCAGCGCGAACCCTCGCGCCCGTTATCGGAATCTGAGCGCCGAGATTGAGCGCGAAAGCCCGGTGGTACCATCGGCTCGTGCGTCGCCACCCCGATACGATGCGCCGGCGTCTCCGGCATCTGGATCCCCAAGTACGCCGGCTGGGCCTGGTCAGCCTTCTCGCCGACCTGAGCTCCGAGCTCGCCTATCCGCTCCTCCCGCTCTTCATCACCGGCGTGCTCGGCGCCCCCGTCGCGCTGCTCGGCATCATCGAGGGCCTCGCGGAGGCGACGGCGAGTATCTCCAAGTACCCCTTCGGGCAAGCGGCCGACTTCAGCGGACGGCGACGCCCTCTCGTGATCGGCGGCTACGCGCTCGCCGCCGTCGGCAAACTCGTCATCGCCTTGGCGACTTCCTGGCCGATAGCTCTGGGCGGGCGCGTGCTCGACCGTCTAGGGAAGGGGATGCGCAGCGCCCCCCGGGACGACCTTCTCGCCGCGGCCGCTCCCGGCGATCGGCAGGGCCTCGCGTTCGGCCTGCACCGCGCCATGGACACGATCGGCGCCGTGGCCGGCCCCTTGCTGGCGCTCGCGCTCCTCGAAGCCGGCCTCTCCCTGCGAGCGATCTTCGCGCTCGCCGTGATCCCGGGCGCGGCGAGCGTCATCATCATCCTTATGCTGGTCAGGGAGCGGCGAACGGAGCCCCGGCACGAGGCGTTTCGCCCGCGGCTCCCGGTGTCGCCGGCATTCCGCTGGCTCCTGTTGGGGTCGCTCGTGTTCGCGGCCGGCAACTCGACAGACATGTTTCTGCTGCTCAAGGCCCAGGAGACAGGGTTCAGCGCCTCGGGCCTCATCCTCGTGTACGTGCTCTACAACGCGGCGTACGCAGCGGCCTCGTTGCCGCTCGGTGGCCTGAGCGACCGTGTCGGTCAGTTCCCCGTCGTCGTCGCCGGCTACGCCTTCTTCGCCGTCGTCTACCTCGGGTTCGCCTCCGCGGATTCTCGCCAGACGATCATCACCCTGTTTGCGGCCTACGGCCTCTACATCGCGGCCACGGACGGCGTCGGCAGGGCGCTGATCGGCCGCTCCGTCGCTGCCGGCGAACGCGCCTCGGCCCTCGGTCTGTTCTCCACGGCCACCGGACTCGCGACGTTCTTCGCCAGCGCCGTCGGCGGCGTGCTGTGGTCGGCTTTCGGCTCGTGGGCCACCTTCACGTACGCGGCGGTGGCCGCAGGCGCCGCCGCCGCGCTCATGCTGGCCGGACGCCGCCGGGTACGGGATGCCCTAACCACAGCGGAAGCGGGCCGGCCGGCCATACGAGACTGAAGTTGCCCTGATTCCGCGGCGGTCTTACAATGTGCAGCGTAGTACAATCGTCGCCGCACCAGCGTTAGGACGCGGCGCGGCGTCTCCCCGTCGCCCGTCCCGTAAGAAGGGCAGGAAGCCGACCGAGTATGAATGGTACGTCTCGCACCCTCGCATCCGAGATCGCTGCCAGCGCCGGCGCCAACGCCGCCGCGTGCTATCAGTGCGGCAAGTGTTCCGCCGGGTGTCCCATGGCCGCCGACTCGGACCTCCGTCCCCACAACCTCATGCGCCTCGTCATGCAGAACCGCCGCGCGGAGGCGCTCAGCGACCCGACAATCTGGTACTGCCTCACCTGTGAAACCTGCTCGGAGCGCTGCCCAAACGGCTGCGACCCGGCGCGCGTCATCGACGCCTTGCGTGAGATGAGCCTGGCGGCCGGCATCTCCCAAACGCCCAAGAACATCAAGGCGTTTCACCGGGCGTTCCTCGAGCAGGTGCGGACCAACGGCCGCGTGCACGAGATGGGACTCGTCATGGAGTACAAGCTCCGCAGCGGCGACCTTATGAAGGACGCTACGAACGCCGCTCCGATGTTCAGCCGCGGCAAACTGAGCTTGCGAGCTCACCGCATCAAGGGCATCGACGAGATGAAGCGCATCTTCGAAGCCTGCGGGACCGGCTCATGAACGCCCAGTACACGGCAACACCCCGAGAGGGCATCGCCTACTACCCGGGCTGTTCTCTGCACGGCACCTCGCGCGAGTTCGACGAGAGCCTGCGCGCGATCGCACCCGTTCTCGGCCTGCGGATCAAGGAGATCGACGACTGGTCGTGCTGTGGCGCCAGCAGCGGGCACATGACCGATCATCTCCTCGGAGTCGCTCTCCCGGCGCGCAACCTCGCGCTGGCCGAAGCCGAGGGCTTCGACCGCGTCGTCGCGCCGTGCGCGGCCTGCTACAACCGCCTCGCCATTTCCCAGCACGAGATCGCCGCCGATCCCGGGCTGGCGGAGCGGATGCCCGACATCCTCGGCCGGCCCTTCCGCAACTCGGTCGAGGTGGTCAACGCGAATCAGCTCCTGCGCGACGCCGCCGACGCGATCAAGGAGAAGACGGCAGCGACCGGCAAGCCCAATCCTTTGGTCGGCGTCAAGCTCGCCGCATACTACGGATGCCTCCTGGTACGTCCCGCGGCCGTCGCCGCCGGCGAGGACTCGGAGAACCCCTCCTCCATCGACGACGTCATCCGCGCCTGCGGCGCCGAGGCGGTGGACTGGAATATGAAGGTCGAGTGCTGCGGCGCTTCGCTCTCATTCAGCCGTACCGCCTCTGTCGTGAGGCTGGGGCGGGCAATCGTCAGCGATGCCCGCGCCCACGGCGCCGAGGCGATCGTGGTCGCCTGCCCGCTGTGTCACTCCAACCTGGACCTGCGACAGAAGGCCATGACCGCGCGCGGCCAGGAGCCGCTGCCCGTCATCTTCATCACGCAGCTCGTCGGCCTGGCGCTCGGCCTGCCGGCCGGTCAGCTCGGCCTCGACCGTCACTTCGTGCCCACGGCGCCGCTGCTGGCGAGGCTTTCCGAGCGCGCCCTCGCCCGCGAGGCGGACGAGGCGCGCAAGAAGGCCGAAGCCGCCGCCAAAGCGGCCGCCCGCGCCGAGAAGGTCGCCGCAGCACCGCGAGGAGGTGAGCCGGAATGAGCCGCGTCGGAGTGTTCGTCTGCCACTGCGGCGAGAACATCGCCCGCACAGTGGACGTCGCCAAGGTCGCGGAGGCGCTCAAGGACCATCCGGGCGTCGCCTTCACGACGGACTACAAGTACATGTGCTCCGACCCGGGCCAGGCCCTCGTGCGCAAAGCAATCGAGGAGCACAACCTCACCGGCGTCGTCGTCGCCGCCTGCTCGCCGCACATGCACGAGAAGACGTTCCGCAACGCCTCCGACAAGGCAGGGCTCAACAAGTACATGTGCGAGATGGCCAACATCCGCGAGCACTGCTCTTGGATCCACGAGAATCGCGACGAGGCCACCGCCAAGGCGATGGACATCACGCGCACGATCATCGAGAAGGTCAAACACAACAAGCCCCTTGATCCCATTCGCATTCCCATCACCAAGAAGGCGCTGGTGATCGGCGCCGGCATCGCCGGCATTCAGGCGGCGCTAGACATCGCCGACGGGGGTCACAAGGTGATCCTCATCGAGAAGGAAGCCTCCATCGGCGGCCACATGAGCCAGCTCAGCGAGACCTTCCCGACACTCGACTGCTCGCAGTGCATCCTGACGCCACGCATGGTTGAGGCCTACCAGCATCCCAACATCGAGCTGCACACGTGGAGTGAGGTCGAGTCGATCGACGGTTACATCGGCAACTTCACGGCCAAGATCCGCAAGAAGGCGCGCACGGTCGACGAGGATCTCTGCAACGGCTGCGGCGATTGCCTTGCAGTCTGCCCCGCGAAACGCATCTCCAGCGAGTTCGAGGTGGGCCTCGGCAACCGCACCGCCATCTACGTGCCGTTCCCGCAGGCGGTGCCCAACATTCCGGTCCTCGACAGGCCGAACTGCACCCTCTTCAAGGGGCGCGCCAAGGGGCTCGCCAAGGACGCCTGCGGAAAATGCAAGGAGGCCTGCCTCAAAGGCGCGATCGATTTCGACGCCGAAGACACGTTTGTCGAGGAACAGGTCGGCGCCGTCGTCGTCGCCACGGGCTTCCAACTCTACAGCATCGGCCGCGAGCAGCCACAAGGCCTCAAGGGCTATGGCGAGTACGGCTACGGCGAGGTCCCCGACGTGATTGACGGCCTCCAGTTCGAGCGCCTCGCCTCGGCCTCCGGCCCGACTGCCGGCGCCATTCGTCGACCTTCCGACGGCAAGGAACCGAAGACCGTCGTCTTCGTGCACTGCGTCGGCTCGCGAGACCCGGAGAAGGGGATCAAGTACTGCAGCAAGATCTGCTGCATGTACAGCGCGAAGCACGCCATGCTCTACAAGCACAAGGTACACGACGGGCGTGCCGTCGCCTTCTACATGGACATCCGCGCGGCCGGCAAGGGCTACGACGAGTTCAGCCGGCGGGCCATCGAAGAGGACCACGCCGAGTACATCCGCGGTCGTGTGAGCCGCATCTTCCGTGAGGGCGACGTCGTCAAGGTGTGGGGCTTCGACACACTGAGCGGCGAGCAAGTTGTCATCGACGCCGACATGGTGGTGCTCGCCACTGCGGTGCGCCCGCAGCCCGACGCCAAGAAGCTGGCCCAGGTCATCGGCTGCAGCTTCGACGAGCACGGCTTCATCAACGAGGCGCATCCCAAGCTGCGCCCCGTTGAGACCAACACCGCCGGCGTCTTCGTCGCCGGCGCCTGCCAGGCGCCGCGCGACATCCCGGACAGCGTGGCCATGGCCAGCGCCGCCGCGGCCAAGGTGATGGGTCTCTTCAGCGCTGAGGAGCTCGAACGTGACCCGGCAGTCGCCATCGTCAATGAGGCCACATGTATCGGCTGCATGAACTGCGCCCGCGCCTGCCCCTACAATGCCATCGAACAGCGCGAGATCTGCACCGTCGACGGCCACGTCTGCGGCCACACCGCCTGGGTCAATCCGGGAGTGTGTCAGGGCTGCGGCACCTGCCAGGCCGTCTGCCTGAGCAAGAGCGTCGAGCTTCAGACGTTCACCGACGAACAGGTCTACAGCGAGATCAATGCCCTTTGTCTCTGGGAGTGACGGCCGCATGAGCGAAACGATGGTGAAGCGCACCCCCGCGGCCGACGAGGCCTTCGAGCCGCGCATCACGGCCTTTGTCTGCAACTGGTGCACGTATACCGGCGCCGACCTCGCCGGCACGAGCCGCCTGCAGATGGCCAGCAACGTCCGCATCATCCGCCTCCCTTGCACAGGGCGCATCGACCCCCTGTTCATCATCAAGGCGTTCGAGCGCGGCGCCGACGGCGTCATCGTCAGCGGCTGCCACCCTGCCGATTGTCACTACAACTCGGGCAACTACCACGCCCGGCGGCGTTTCGCGGTTTTCTACGACTTCCTGCAGTTCCTCGGCGTCGACCCGCGTCGCCTCACGTTCTCCTGGGTCTCTGCCAGCGAAGGCGCGAAATGGCGCGACGTCGTCAATGAGGCGGTCAGCAACGTGCGTGCCGCAGGCCCGTTTCACGCGTACAGGGCGCTGGCACCCGATCCACCGGCGGTCGTCGACGAGATCGACGCCCTGTTGGCCGCCGCGGAGGAGGGCGAGGGAGCATGAACGAGCTGCGCGACCTTGCACGGCAACTCCTCACGGACGGCACCGTACGAGTCATCATCGGCTGGGAGGACGGCCGGCGCGGCGCCCGCCCGGTCTTCATTACGGACCCCGCGGACGCCGACAAGCTGATCTTCGACACGCGCTGCGCCCATAACCTGGTCACGTACCTGGACCCCCGGCGCGACGACGTCGTGAACCTCGGTCGCATCGGCATCGTCGTGAAGGGCTGCGACGCCAAGGCGGTGGCCGGCCTGCTTCGCGAGGCACAGGTCGCGCGCGACGATGTCGTGCTCATCGGCGTACGCTGCGGCGGCGTGCTGGAAGAGGCCGAACTCCGCGAGGCGCTCGAGCTCAACGCCGACAACGTGGCGCCACGCTGTTACGGCTGCGACAATCGCGAACCGGCGCTCGTCGACTATCTGGTGGGCGAGGCCCAACCGGAGCCGCCACGGCCCACGATGACGATCGACGAACGCGTCGCCGCCCTCGACGAGCTCCCGCTCGAGGAGCGCTGGGCCTTCTGGAGCGAGCAGTTCAGCAAGTGCGTGCGCTGCTACGCCTGCCGCCAGGTTTGCCCGCTCTGTGTCTGCGAGCTCTGCGTCGCCGACAAGACGCGGCCGCAGTGGATCGAGCCGGCCGCGCACGCGCGGGGCAACGTCTCCTGGAACATCACGCGCGCTCTCCATCTCGCCGGCCGCTGTGTCGGCTGCGGCGAGTGTGAGCGGTTCTGCCCGGTGGGCATCCCGCTCACGCTCGTGAACAGGAAGCTGCAGGAGATCGTCGCACAGCGGTTCGACTACGTCGTGAGCGACGATCCTGAGAAGCCGGCGCCAATCGGCGACTTCCGGCTCGACGATCAGCAGGAGTTCATCAAGTGACGGATTCGACGGACACTCGCAGCGAGCGCCCCGTGAGCGAACGTTGCTTCATCAGTGAGGCCGGCCTTCGCGACCTCACTGCCGATCTTCTTGAAAGCGGCACCGAGGTGATCGCCCCGGTCGCCGAGGAGATCTGCGCCTCTCCCTCCGCAGTTGCCTCGGCCGCGTGCCGCATGCCGGGTGAGACGCCGGTCGAGATCGAGTATCGACGGCTCACCGACGCGGCCGAGCTCGATGTGAGCCGCGGTCTTCCCGTGCTCTCGCTTAAGGGTTTCTTCCTGCCCGAGCACGAGGCGCTCTTCTGCTGGGAGCAGCGCGGCACCACCATCACGATCAAGCCGGTGCCGACGACGTTTGCCCCTAGGGTCGTCCTCGCGGCGAAGCCGTGCGACAGCGCCGCGCTCGAGATCGTCGACAAGGTCATGAACTGGGGCCATGAAGACGAGCTCTGGAACGGCCGCCGGGCGGCCACCACCATCATCAACCTCACCTGCCCGTCAATCGACGAGAGCTGCTTCTGCACGGCGGTCGATCTCGCGCCGGACAGCACCAAGGGCGCCGATGGCCTGCTCATACCGGTCGAGGGCGGCTACCTCTTCGAGCCCTCAACCGATCGCGGTCGCGAATTCGCCGAGGCGCATAAGCGGCACTTCGCCTCGGGCTGCGGCGGCGAGGAGCACCGCAACCGGCAGGCCGAGGATGAGCGCGCCGCGGCGAGAACTCGCGTCGCCGCCAATCTCGAGATCGATGCCGCCTCCGTGAGGGACTGGATCGACACGCACTTCGAAGACCCTCTCCTGGCCGCGCTCGGCGCGCGCTGTAACGGCTGCGGCGCCTGCACGTCGGTGTGTCCGACCTGCCACTGCTTCGACATCATCGACGAGCAAACCGGTGTCGGTCAGGGCACGCGCCGTCGCTGCTGGGATGGCTGCCAGTCGCGGCTCTTCACGCTGCACGCCTCCGGGCACAACCCGCGCGACACGCAAGGCGCCCGGTACCGCCAGCGTCTCAACCACAAGTTTGCCATCTACCCGCTCAAGTTCGGCGAGGTGCTCTGTACCGGCTGCGGACGCTGCACACGCGTGTGTCACGCCGGCCAAGACCTGGTGGAGATCCTTGCGGCGATCGACGTCGCGGCGCGCCGGCCCGGGACAACAACGTCACCCCAGGAGGACGGCGGCAGTTCGGCTGCGCCCCCCGCCGAGGAGCAGGTGGCATCATGAACATCTACCAGCCGCACCTCATGACCGTCGTCGACACGATCGATGAAACGAGCGACACGCGGACGCTGCGCCTCGAGTTTGCCGACCAAGAGCTGCGCGAGTCGTTTGAGTTCCGCGCCGGGCAGTTCGGCGAGTACAGCGTCTTCGGGGCCGGTGAATCCACCTTCTGCATCGCCAGCCCCCCCACGCGCAAGGGGTTCATCGAGTGCAGCTTCAAGGCGATCGGCAAAGTAACCAACGCCTTGCGCGAGGTGAATACCGGAGACACAATCGGGTTCCGCGGACCCTATGGTAACTGGTTCCCCGTCGATGACTGGCGCGGCAAGGACGTCGTCTTCATCGCCGGCGGCATCGGCCTCGCGCCGGTGCGCTGCGTCATTTGGAACGTCCTGGACCGGCGCGACGAGTTCGGCGAGGTCACGATCGTGTACGGCGCGCGCTCGGTCGGCGATCTGGTCTACAAGCGTGAGCTCGAGGAATGGGCCGCGCGAGACGACGTACGCCTCGTCACCACCGTCGATCCCGGCGGCCAGACTTCGGATTGGTCGGGTCAGGTGGGCTACGTCACCCCGATCGTCGAGGCCACGGCGCCGAAGGCGGAGAACGCCGTCGCCGTCCTCTGCGGACCGCCGATCGTCGTCAAGCTCACGCTGCCGGTCCTCGGCAAGCTCGGGTTCGCCGATGAAGCGATCTTCACCACGCTCGAGAATCGCATGAAGTGTGGCTTGGGGAAGTGCGGTCGCTGCAACATCGGACCCGTCTACGTGTGTAAGGACGGGCCCGTGTTCACCGCGGCGCAACTCAAAGCGCTTCCCGCCGAGTTCTAACCCGGCTCGAAAAGTGGTCCGCCACGAGAATCGCCTGTTGCGGGGCGATCCGCGGCCGTCTATCATCATGTATCGCTCGAGTCCAGCTCTGAGGAGAGTACGCCGTTGAGGCACCGCGAACCCGCTTGTCCCGCGTTCTGGGCCTTCGAGTTCGTGACGCGGTGGCGTCCCGACTGCCTCTGCTGGACCAGCGAGCCTCTGTTCCACGGCTAACGAGGCGGCACGCTGCCCGCCCCGGCGCAAGGCTGCCGGCGCAAGCACAGGTTCTCGCGCGACTGCCGCGCCCACCACCCACGTTGTCGGCAGTCGCAGCCGCCCTTGACCACACGAGCCCGAGGCAGAGACGCTATGAACGACGAGAAGACCAGCCACGCCGGCTATCTCTCCTTCCTCACCAACGAGCAGCGAGAGCGCATTTACGATGCCGCCCTACGCATCCTCGCAGAGATCGGCATGCGGCTGCACCATGATGAAGCCCGTGACCTCCTAATCGCGGCCGGCTGCACCCTCGCCTCCGCCGGCGACGTCCTGGTCCCTCGTCGGCTCGTCGCCGCTGCGCGCGACACCGCCCCCGCGCGCATCGCCGTGTTCGATCGCTCGGGCCAACCCGCCTTCACCGTCGGCGGCAGCGTCTCTCTGTTCGGCACCGGTTCCGATCTCATGCATCTCTACGATCTCGAGAGCGGCGAGCGCCGGGAGACGTCGCTCGCCGACGTCGCCACGGCGGCTCGCCTCGTCGACGCCCTCGACCACATCGATTTCGTGATGTCGAGCGCCTACCCGCACGAGGTGGCATCGCACCGCGCCTACCTCGAGGAGTTCCGCGTCATGCTGACGAACACCAGCAAGCCGCTCGTCATGACGGCCGAGGGACGCGGCGACGTTGAACGTATGTGGGCGATCGCCGCCGAGATGAGAGGCGGCCGCGAAGCGCTGCGAGCGAAGCCGTACCTCATCGTCTACGCTCAGCCCAGCAGTCCGCTCGAGCACCCCACCGACAGCATCGACAAGCTGCTGTTCTGTGCCGACACCGGGGTTCCGGCGATCTACTCGCCGGCGCCGCTCGCCGGCGGAACCGCGCCGATCACGGTCGCCGGCCACGTCGCCCAAGGGCTCGCCGAATCCCTCTTCGGGCTCGTCCTGCATCAGTTGCGCCGGCCGGGATCCCCGTTTCTCACGGGGATGGGGCCGGCGGTGCTCGACATGTCAACGGCTCAGTCGTCCTACAACGCCCCCGAGTACCTACAGAGCTACGGCTGTTTCGTTACTATGGCTCGCTGGCTGGACCTGCCGAACTGGGGCTATGGCGGCACCAGCGACGCGCAAGTCGTCGACGCACAAGCCGGCATGGAGACCGCGGAGTTGACGCTCCTCAGCATGCTGCTCGGCTCCAACCTTAATCACGACGTCGGCTACCTCGACTTCGGCCTCACCGGCTCGCTCGAGCAGATCGTCATGGTCGACGAGTACATCGCCTTGAACCGGCGCTTGCTCGGCGGAGTGTCGGTCGACGACGAGACCCTCGCCCTCGACGTGATCGCCGAGATGGGCCCGGGCGGCGGCGCCCTCACTCACCGCCACACGGCGCGACACCTCCGCACGGCGCAGTGGCGCCCACGCATCCTCAACCGCAAGGGGCACGAGCGCTGGCGAGAGGACGGCGCGCCGGACCTCCAGGAGGCCGCCCGCCGGCGCGCCCTGCAACTCCTCCAGACCCACGCGCCGCAGCCATTGGACGCGGCGTTTGCGCAGCGACTCGCGGAGATCGTTGCGGAGTTCCAGCCCGATGAGTGAGCACCAGTCCGGGGTCGCGAGCACGGGGCGGCTTCGCGCGCTGGCGGCCGTCGTCGGGGCTCCCGACTTCATGCTCCCTTGGCTCGATCACTTCTACTCACCGGCCGAGGTCGACCTCGTGTTGTCGGCAGCCGCCGGCGACCCATTCGGTGACGCGCCTCCATCCGCCGTTTCCCGCGCGGTGCGGCGCGCGGTCCTCGACGACCGTCATGGGGTGTTCACCCCTTCGACGTTTCATGCCCGCTACGAGCTCTGGGCTCTTTATGAGCACTGGGCGGACATCCCCGCGGAAACCCGCGAGCGCCTGAACGAGTGGGAGCTCTCCTACTACCTTGAAGAAGTCGGCCCGGGAATCCGTGCGCTGGCAGAGCACCGCCCTGAGGACAGCGACCAGGGAGACTACACCTTCCTTCTGCTCGAGGAGGCTGAGGAGCTCTTGCGCAGTCGCCCGGCAATCTACCTTTGGCCCTGCAACTGCCGCGCGATGTACGGCAGATGCGGCAAGTCCCAAGCGGTGTGCCTGCGATTCGACAACAGCCGCGACATCGGCTGGGAGATCACTCCCGAGCGCGCGATCGAGATCCTCCGCCAGTGTGACCGCGAGGGACTCATGCGCACCGCCTACACGTCCAGCATTCACGGCCATCACGGCATCTGCAACTGCTGCAGTTGCTGCTGCTTTCCGATTCAAGCGGCGAAAGCCCTCGGCGCCGAGAGCGCGTGGCCCGTTCGGCGCCACCTCGCCGTCGTGGACGCAGCGGCCTGCACGCTCTGCGGACGTTGCGTGAAGCGCTGCCCGTTCGGCGCCATGACCATCGATCGCGCCGACGGACGGGGCCTCGTCATCGACGCCGCGGCATGCCGCGGGTGCGGGGTATGCGCGACCGCGTGCAAGACGGCCGCGCTTCACATGGAGCCGAGCGCGCGGGCAGCTATCGCATCCGGCCCGCCGACTTGAACGACGTCTGAGCGGCTGTGAGGGCGGCGGTGACGCGGAGCGCACTCGCCGACTGACCCGCGGCGGCGGCAGCAACCGGCAGGTTGATCATCAGGGGCGCCCGCCCGCAGAACCGCCTGAGCGCGTTTGTGCAGTTCCGCCCGCTGCCCTTCGCCTGTGGTCGGCGGAATCCACGAGACTGCTCACGCACTACGGTCGGCACAGCCGAACACTACCGTCAGCGAGATGCCTCGGACAATCGGCGCACCATTCGCGAATGCTGGTCGCACCCGGCTCAAGTTGCTGCTCCCGCCGAGGGCTTCGATTGCGCCTCAATGGACGCAGCGAGCGCACGCTCCATCGCAGGAGTGATGTGCTGCCGCAACCCCGCGTACCCCTCCCAGGGATTTCCGGCGATCTGCCCGAGCCGCCGCCTGACGTTCTTCACCGTGTAGCGATCGCCGCGCATCCGCGGACCGAGTTCGTCCCAGCGCAGAGGCACCGCCACAGGCGCGCCGGCCTTCCGTCTCGTCGAGTAGACGCAGATCGACGTCGCCCCCCTTCGATTGCGCAGGTAGTCCACGAAGATCCTCCCCCCGCGCTGTTTCAGCGACATGTTGGTCGTGAACGTCTCCGGAGCGAAGCGCGCTAGGGCCTCGGCCGCGGCGCGCGTGAAGGGCTTGAGCTCATCCCACGTCCGCTCCGGCTCCACCGGAACAACCACGTGCAGTCCCTTGCCGCCCGTCGCCTTGACGAAGCTCCGCAGACCAAGACCGGCGAGCAGATCGTGCATCAGGCGAACTCCGTCGACAACGGAGGCGAACGGCAGGGCAGGGTCCGGATCGAAGTCGAAGACGAGCTGGTCCGGGTAGTCCAGCGACCCTACTCGTGAGCCCCACACGTGGAGCTCCAGGACGCCCATCTGCACGAGGCTGACGATGCCGGCAACCGAGTCGACGGCGCCGTGGACGACGCCGACGTCTTCCGCTGAGACCGGAACGCGCAGTATCTCCGGAGGAAAGTAGGCGGCCGCGTGGCGTTGATAGAAGCACGGTTCCGAGCGGCCCTCCGGACAGCGCACAAGCGTAAGCGGCCGGCCGACGAGATAGGGCAGCATGAGCGACCCAACGCTCTCGTAGTAGCGCGCGATGTCGAGCTTCGTGAGCCCGATCTCGGGAAAGAGCACCCGCTCCGGATGAGTGATGGCGACGCCGGCGACACGCGTCGAAGAGCGATCCTTCGACGGCGCGACGACGTGCCGGCTGGTCGACGCCGACTCGGCGGCGGCCGACGGCCCCTCACGCACCACATCGGTCGCCGGCTTGTCGCTGCGCACGCCGCGAAACGAGGCATGCCGAAGGGCGCCGCCATCCCAAGAGAGGTACTCCGCCTCGATGACGACCTCCGGCTCCACCCAAGTGACCTTCGCCGCACGCTTCCCGACCGGCGGGTCGACGAACGGAGTCGCGTCCCGTGACAACGGCAGCAGGCGACGTCGCAGCTCGGCCATGGTCTCGTCGTCCCACCCGGTGCCGACACGCCCGGCGAACTGTAGTCCCCCGCCGGGCTCGGAGTAGACGCCGACGAGCAGCGCGCCGATGCCGTTCCCCCCGGCGCGCTCTGTGAACCCCCCGACCACGAACTCCTGCCGTCCGAGGCACTTCGCCTTCTGCCAGTCACGTCCGCGGCCGGCGCGGTACCGAGAATCCCGGCGCTTCGACACGGCGCCCTCGAGAGCCAAGGCGCAGGCCTGAGCCAGAAACTCCTCACCCGAGCCCACAACATGGTCGACGTACCTGATTCGCCCGGGGGACGGCACCTCATCGAGCACGGCGCGCAGTAGCCGCTTGCGCTCCTGCAGGGCCACGCCGGTCAAGTCGTAGCCGTCCGCGTAGAGCAGGTCGAAGACGCAGTACACTACGTGAGGATCGTCGTGCGCGGCTCGCAGTGCGGATGCCAGCTTGGCAAAGCTCGTCCGACCGCCCTCCATCTCGTAGACCATCTCACCGTCCAGGATGGCCGTGTGGCGGACGGCGGCGCGTAGTGCGTCGCCGATCGCCGTGAAGCGATCGGTCCAGTCGTTCCCCCCCCGGGTGAGGAAACGCGCGCCGCCGGGTTCAAGGCGACAGATGACCCGGTAACCGTCGTACTTGATCTCGTGCAGCCAATCGTCGCCGGCCGGCGCGACAGGCACCGACGTCGCCAGCTCCAAGTCCGGCCGCGGCGGCGCTGCCGTCGGCCGCGCTCCTTCGATCGCGGAGAGGTCGTTTAACCCTGGGGACGACGCGCCTGCGTCGCTTCGAGCTTCGACGCCCGCCGCGATCTCTTCCATGGAGCGCTCGCCGAGCACGCTGAGCGGGCGCCGCTCGGTGATTGCGGCATCGTCTCCGGCCCGTGCCTCTTCGTCACGTTCTTTGAACAGCAGCCAGTTCTCAGCACGGTCACCGGGCTTCGGCTTCAGGCGCAAGAGCATCCAGCCCCCCCGCAACTTTTCGCCCTCCAGGCGGAACTTCAGCCGCCCTGCCTCGTAGGCCGCGACCGCGTCGCTCGCGGCCTCCTCCTCCGGGTACCATCGACCGCGGTCCCACACCATGACCGTCCCGCCGCCGTACTGGCCCTCGGGAATCCTGCCCTCAAAGGCCGCGTAGTCCAGTGGATGGTCCTCGACGTGAACGGCCAGCCGCTTCTGGGCAGGATCGAGGCTGGGGCCCTTCGGTACGGCCCAGCTCTTGAGCACACCGCCGAGCTCCAGCCGGAAGTCGTAGTGGAGCCGCCGTGCTGCGTGCTTCTGCACGACGAACAGGTTGCCGCCGTCACTCGATGCCGCGACCGGCCCAGGCTCCGGTGTCGCGTCGAAGTCGCGCTTACGCTCGTAACTCTCAAGCCCCACGATTCCTCCGCGGATGCCGACACCTGTTTCGCTTGCATCGTGACGCGCGCCGCCCGCGAGCGCAAGAAGGCGCGCAGGATCAATCGACGGAGCGGGATGAGCGCGGGCTCGGAGAGCTCGGGCGGGAGGGTGCACGCAACGTCGACAAGGATGACTCGAAATGGCGGGAGCGACGGGGCTCGAACCCGCGGCCTCCGGCGTGACAGGCCGGCGCTCTAACCAGCTGAGCTACGCCCCCGCGAAGCGCTTTCGGGGGACGCGATCAACACGACCGAAGACACCCGTCAGCGAGGTCGCAGTCTACCACACGGTGGGAACGCCGCCAACTCGCCGCGCCTAGCTCTCCGTGGCTCCGCGCGCCGCGCCGACCCTCGCAGAGACCTCCGCGGACGGCAGCTTCACCGTCACTCGCGTGCCCTCCCCGACCCGACCTGCAACGGCCAGCGAGCCGTCGTTGCGCGCCGCGAGCTCGCGAGCGACCCATAGCCCAATGCCGAGGCCGGGGCGATCGTTGCTGCCCTCCGGCCCGTGCCCAAAGTCCGCAGGGCCGGACAGCATCTCAGCCGACATCCCCTGCCCCTGGTCGCTCACCTCAAACTGAACGGCGTCGTCGCTGCCGCTGATCGCCACCGTCACCGTCACCTCCCCGGCCTCCGGTGACGCAGCGCAGGCGTTCTCGAGCAGCGCCGCGAGCACGGCTCTGATCTCCTCACGATCCGCCCAAGCAACGACTTCTGTCGCGCCCTTACCGCCCCGAACGAGTCTGATGGGCGGTCCGCCGGCGCGACGAAGGGCGCGCAGCCGCACGTGCTCCTCGACGAGCTCATCGAGCGACACCGGTTCGCTCAACCTAGGCACGCCGGCACAGTTCAACCAGCCGCTCTCGGTCGCGCTGGTGATCCTCGTCTGCAGCCGTTCGGCGGCCTTCAGGAGAATGTCCAGGTACCGCCGCTGGTCCGCGGTGAGCGGACCGGCGAGTTCCTCGGCGAGCAGCGAGATGACCGGATACATGACCGCCAGCGGTGCGCGCAACTCGTGTCGCACGTACGACTGGCGCTCGCGCGCCGCGTCACGCTCGCGCTGCAGCTCATCCATCCAAGCAGCCTCCCCGGCGAGCCGCGCCCACAGTTCCGCCCGCGGCGGGCGCCCGCCAATCGCCGCCGACGGGTGCGGCGCTCAGCTGGAGCGAATGGTGGACCTTCTTGGACAACTCTCGAACCACCAGGAAGAGATTCTACGCCTGAGCGATGGTGTCAAGAGTTCGAGTCGCCGAAGCCGGACCTAAGGAGACAGCTCTCGAACCCTCGCGAAGAGGTAAGGCGCCTTCTCGAGCAGGACTGGACTTGCTGAACCGTCTCAACCTCGGGGGGCCATGCCCGGCGACACCAAAGCACTGCCACTCACATTGGATGTTGGCGGCACCGCATAGACCGTGTAGGTGCTTCACCACGACGGAGTGCCTATCTACCCCATGAATTCTGCAACTGCCGATTCTACTTGGGGGCAATCGCCTTCTTCTCAACCATTCTTATCAACTTCACAATCTCCTCTTCGTCAATGCTCTCAAGACAGCGTATCTTTATATGCCTCGCTGTCTTGCCGCTTCCCTCAAAGAGGGCGATCTCCTCTTTGGCTAATCCCACAATAGCAAAGCCCATATGCACTCGGTCTTTCAGAGCAACCAGGTAGAACTTCCCACCTCCATAGGAAGCGACGCCCCATTCCATTCTCTCTTCCTGATTGCTGATGGTCTTCAGGATGATCGATCTCAACCGACTCAAGATCTCTCTTTGCGGGGAGTTCTGTCCTTTGATGTACTGTTCTACTGTGATGTTCATATATTACTCTGTTTCGATATGCCCTTGTCAAAACGCCTCGACGATTGCCGCTATACATACTGGATACACTCGAGGGTTAACTATACTATGATATCAACGAGGATGCTTCCATGCAATGGGATTCCACCGACGCGGACCCGTTCTTGCAGGACGAGCAAGAGCAGTTGGAGAATGGTCTGCGTCGAGCCCGCGGCACGATTCGGCGCTCGACTGGCATTCGCGGCGACAGGATCGGAGGTTGGACTGTGATCGTCTCGGTTGCCCCGGCAGAGCGCCAGCGGCTGGTCGGGCTATTCCGGGCGTGCCGACGCGACAGAGTCCATATCGACTCGGTGCTTGAGGGGAGCTTCGGAGAAGCGTTCACCGACTCCCTCACCTATCCGACCGTGGCGCGGCTGGACTCTGGATCCTTCTCCATGCTGGCCGGTGAGGCTGGCGCGCCGGCCGCACGGCATCTGCTCGGCTTCCCCCTGCCTCGCTACGTGACGCCGCAAGGCGCGGCATGGCGTCAGCTGCTGGCTAACGCATTCGCCGGGCAGGCAGCGGTGCTCACGTTCACCACCTACTCGGCGACCGCGGTCGAGCCCGCTCATTTGGCAGAATTCGAGGCCGCCCTCCCGCCTGCCTACACGATCCTACGGCTCGATGCGGCCCTGGCTGGGAGATGCGGCAGAGAGCTCGGCAACGAGTACTTCCTCGAAGCGTTTCAGTCGGTCGCCGACTTCCTCGCACGGGGCCTCGGCTACTGCGTGATGCGTTCGGGGCGCATCGTCGCCGCGGCGAGTTCGACGGCCGCCAGCTCACGCGCGATTGACATCGAGATCGAAACCGCGGAGGAACACCGGCACCGCGGCCTTGGCTCGGCCGTGGCAGCGCGCCTCGTGCGAGAGTGTCTCGCAAAGGGGATCGAACCCTGCTGGCTCGCCGCCAACGAGGAGTCCGAACGACTCGCCCTGCGCCTTGGCTTCACGCGCGGCGATGCCTACGAGACGCTGGCACTCGAAGAACCGTAACGAGGCGTAGTGATGGCTTCGTGTGCTGGCCCGGCACCACCCACGAAGCTGTGAGTGAGATGAGCTGGGTCAGAAGCTCAAAGCGGAACAGGACGTAGGTCATGATCAGTGAGATCCGCGCGCTGACGGAGCTTGACGGAGATGCCCTTCGACGTCTGGTGAGCGGATACACATCGGAGGCCATCTTTCGCGTCAGCAGAGAGGAGTCGGATCTTCATCTCGTCTTTGCGCTCCAGCGAGTCTCCTTGCCATCGCCCTACCACAAGCACTACGACCACCTCTGTCCTGAGGTCCTGGAGTCCTACGAACGTCTCCCTGCCCAGGGCTTCTGTTTCGGCGCATACCAGGCAGACCAGTGCGTGGGCATAGCGCTCGCCGAGCCGGAGCACTGGAACCGAAGCGTGTGGGTGTGGGAGCTGCATGTGGCACACGCCTGCCA
>ENA-ORXD01001542-ORXD01001542.1-sediment-metagenome-genome-assembly--contig:-NODE-1542-length-18512-cov-3.845294_pt1 | contig 18512 bp, 14 predicted proteins | sample MGYA00237862_ERZ511471 | MGnify/ENA metagenome assembly ERZ511471
GGCTCGCGGTGTCATCAAGCGGGCTGGGGTGCGATCGCGCTGCTCCGAGCGAGCGCACCCGAGACTGACCGGGGCTGGCAGACGGCACCCGGCCGACGCGGGGGCCGCGAGCGAGATCAAATGCGCCGGCTAAGCCTGTAGAGACTCCGCCGAGGCACCCGTGGACGCGGGTTCGATTCCCGCCGCCTCCACCAATCTCTCTTCTTAAGGCCGGGCTCGCGCCCGGCAGGCGGGTGGCGTGGCGACAGACCTGCTCGAGACGGGTGACGGTTCTCTGACCGACTGGCTGTTTCGCAGCCGGGTGACCGGGCGCGTCGTCGTCGGTCAGCCGCCGAATGTCACCGCCGTTCTCTGGGTCGCCGCTGCCGCGGCCGCCTCCGTCGCGCCGGCGCCCGCGGCCCAGGTCGTCCTGCGGACGATCACAGCGATCGCCCTCACCGTGTGGGCCTGCGACGAGCTTCTGCGCGGCGTGAACCCGTTCCGGCGGATGCTGGGAGGGGCCGTGCTCGCCGTGCAGCTGGGCCTGGCCGCGCGTCGGCGCCGTCGCGTCGCAGCGACCTGAGCGCTCCGGTCCTGCGCCGACGAGGCTGCCCTGCCCGGGCGACCGCTATACTGCGTGCCGTGGACGGACCTCCCGACAGTGGCCGCTCCCGCCTGCGCAGGCTGATCGACCCTGCCGTGCTCAGCGGCGGCGCGGCGTTGCTCATCACGGTCGCCGCCCTCGTCACCTACTTCGGGCGCGACCCGGCGCCCGCAGCGTACCGCGCCGACGACACTTTCTCGCTGGTCCTCACCCTCGCGGCGACGCTCCCGCTCGCCGCCCTCTGGCTGTCGCCGCTGGCCGTGCTGGGGGCCGTGATCGTCGCGGTCATCGCACTGGCCCTGGGCGACTACCAGCCGATGAACGCCACGCTGTGGGCGGTGATCATCGCCGCGGTCACGACCGCCGCTTTCGACAGCGTGCGGCGGGCGATCATCGGCGGGTTCGTGCTCGCCGCGGGCCTGCTGCTCGTGTTCGCGCTGTACTGGGGTCAACTGCCCACCGGCCAGTTCGTCGCCATCTGGGTGGTCTTCTCGGTCGCCTGGGCGGTCGCCTGGGCGGTGCGCGCCTACCGCATGACGGCGGCGCGGGCGGAGCGCCGGGCGGAGCTCTTCGCCGCCGACCGCGACGCCCGTGCCCGTGAGGCGGTGGCCGACGAGCGCGCACGGCTCGCGCGCGAGCTCCACGATAGCGTCGGGCACGCGCTCAACGTGGTCGTCCTCCACGCCGGCGCGGCGCGCCGCGTGCTCGAGAAGAAGCCCGCGCTGGCCGGCGAGGCCCTGGTGTCGATCGAGACCGCCGGTCGCCAGGCGCTGGCCGACATCGAGCGCATGCTCGGTATCCTGCGCGCCGAGGAGGGCGTGTCGATGGAGTCGGCGCCCGGCGTCGAGCGCATCCCCGCACTCGTGCAGCAGGTACGCGAGGCCGGGCTCCCGGTCGAGCTGGCGCTCGAGCCCGGCCCGGGCGACCTGCCGGCGAGCATCGACCTCACCACGTACCGCATCGTGCAGGAGGCGCTGACCAACGTGCTCAAGCACGCCGGCCGCGCGCGGGCGTGGGTCGAGGTGGGCTGCCGCGAAGGTATGCTCTTCGTGACCGTCGCCGACGACGGTCGTGGTGCGGGCGCGGCGCCGTCGGAGGGCGGCGGCCGCGGGCTCGCCGGCATGCGCGAGCGCGTGATGATCTTCGGGGGACAACTGCACGCGGGCCCCCGCCCCGAAGGCGGCTATCTTGTGCAGGCCCGCCTGCCATTGAAGGAGAGGTGACGCCGTGACGATCCGCATCGTGCTCGCCGACGACGAGCAGCTCGTGCGCTCGGGCCTGCGTCTCATCCTCGAGTCCGAGGACGACCTCGAGGTGGCCGCCGAGGCCGGCGACGGCACCGAGGCGGTGGCCCTCGTGCGCCGCCTCGACCCCGACGTCGTCCTCATGGACGTGCAGATGCCGGTCATGAACGGCATCGAGGCGACGCGCGAGATCGCCGCCCTGGGCCGCGAGTCGAGCTCGCGCGTCCTGATCCTCACGACCTTCGATCTCGACGAGTACGTCTACGAGGGGCTGCGCGCCGGCGCCAGCGGCTTCCTTCTCAAGCGCACGCCGGCCGAGGAGCTGGTCGACGCCGTGCGCGTCGTCGCGGCCGGCGACGCGCTCATCGACCCCGGCGTCACCCGCCGCCTCATCGAGCACTTCCGCGAGCGCGAGCAGCTGCGCACGCGGCGCGAGCTCTCGTCCCCGCAAGGCCTCGACGACCTCACCGAACGCGAGCGCGAGGTGCTGCTGCTCGTCGCCCGCGGGCTCTCCAATCACGAGATCGCCCAGCAGTTGTATCTCTCCGAGGGCACCGTCAAGACGCACGTCAAGCACGTGTTCGCCAAGCTGGCCCTGCGCGACCGTGCCCAGGCCGTGATCCTCGCCTACGAGAGCGGGCTCATCGAGCCCGGGACGGCGGCGCCCGGCGTCTGAGCCGGAGTCGGGGCCGCGGCCCCGGCCCGCGTCCACGCGCCGCGGCCCCGACCCGCGTCCACGCGCCGCCGATTCGGTCCGGCCCTCATCCCGACGCCCGTGCGCTCGCCGCCGACCCGGTCCGCACCTCGGCGCGACCGGCGTCCGGCCCTCGTAGCGCACGGCGTCCCCGTGCCGTCGCCCCGCCTCGCGCCGGCCCGGCCCCACGCGGTGCCGTCTACCACTCCGGGGGTAGGCGCGCGGCGGGGCGAATCCCACCGCGGGCACAGGCGACTCACCCGCGCGGGAAGACGCGCTCGTGCACACCGTCCTCTAACCTGTTCGTGAACGATCGGCAACGACACGAGGAGGTGAGCACACGATGTCGGCCCTCAAGTACTTCTTCGGCGTGGTCGCGCGGCCGCAGACGTGGCTCGACTACGTGTACCTGTGGCTCGCCTTCCCGCTGGGGCTCTTCTACTTCATCTTCCTCGTCGTCGGCCTGAGCGTCGGTCTCAGCCTGGTGATCGTCTGGGTCGGCATCCCCATGCTGCTGCTCGTGGCGGGGGCCTGGTACCTCTTCGCCGGCTTCGAGCGCATCCTCGCTCGCGAGCTGCTCCGTGCACCCGTTGCCCCAGCGCCACGGGCGTGGGAGGCGGCCGACGGTGTCTGGAACAAGCTCAAGGCGCACTTCGCCTCGGGCTCCACGTGGAAGGACCTCGTCTTCCTGCTCGTGCGGCTCCCGATCGGCATCGTCTCCTTCACCATCGTGACGACGCAGGCCGGCCTGGCCGTCGCCTTCATCGGCGCGCCGTTCTTCCAGCGCTTCGACGCCCTGTGGATCGGCGGGCAGCGTATCGACTCGTTCGGCGTCGCATTGGCTCTGGTCCCGGTCGGGGTGCTGCTCGTGATCGCCCTCTTCCACGTGATCCACGGATGGGCATGGCTGTGCGGGAAGCTGGCGACGGCGCTGTTCGGCGACGGGCGCGCGGCGCCGCCGTCCGCGCAGGCGGGGTCGCCTGCCTGGGCGCAGGCGCCGCACGCGCCGCAGCACGCGCCGTACCCGCCGTACCCGCAAGGTGCGCAGGCGCCGCCGTCCGCGCAGGCGCCGCCGTCCGCGCAGGCCGGACCGCCCGCGTGGGCGCAGGCGCCGCAGTACCCGCCGTACCCGCAAGGTGCGCAGGCGCCGCCGTCCGCGCAGGCGGCGGTGCAGCCGGGTCAGCCCGCGCCGCCCTACCCGCAGCCGCAGCTGGCACCGGGGCTCAAGTACCGGCAGCCGCCGTACGACCCGCGGGCACCGCAGGGCGTGCAGTACCCGCAGGCGACGAGCTACGCACAGGCGCCGCAGGATCCGCGAGGCCTGCAGTCGCCGCAGGACGCGCCGTACGCGCCGTCGCCGGCGGAGCCCGCTTCGCCCGGCGAGCCGGCGGCGCCCATTCCCGACGCAGTGACCCCCGACGCGCCGGCGTCCGACACGTCGACCCCCGATTCTCCGACCCGTCCGTAGTGAGTGGAGGTATCCCCATGGACCGCGTGACTCTCAGGAGGCAGCTCCTTCTGATCTTCGTCCTGCTGGCCTTGGCGGCGGCCTTCATCGCCTGGTCACCGTCCGCCGGGTCGGCGGGCACATCCGTCATCGCCCCGACCGTGGTGGACACTTCCCTCAGCGCCCCCAGCCGCGCGGCGGTACCACCTGCCCTCGCGACCGTGGCGCAGGCGAACGATCCCGTCGTGCGGTTCGGGGAAGACGTGGTGGTCGCTGCGGGCGAGACCTACGAAGGCCTCGTGGTCTTCGGCGGCGACGTCGACGTGCAAGGCACGGTCGAGGGCCCCGTCATAGCATTCGGCGGCGACGTGAGTGTCTCAGGAGCGGTGACCGAGGAGGTCGTCGCCTTCGGCGGGCGCGTCGTGCTCGCCGGCACGGCGCGCGTCGGGACTGCCCTCGCGTCCGGCGAAGACGGGGTCATCGCCTTCGGCGGCGACGTGACCCAGGAGCCGGGCGCCGAGGTCTCCGGCAACGTGCGTGAGATCAGCGGTGGCGACGTCGGCTCGGTGATCGGCTGGGTCGTGGGCACCGGCGCCGCGGAGCCCTTCCGCCAGTTCTTCTCCTTCGGGGGCTGGGTGGTCACGACCCTCGTCTTCCTCGTCCTCGGCCTGGTCGCGGCGGCGCTGCTGCCGAACCAGATCAGGGCCGTGGGGCGCCAACTCTCGGCCCGGCCGGCCGCGTCGCTCGGCTGGGGCGCCCTCACCTTCTTCGTCATCGCCCCGCTGATCATCGTCGCGCTCGTCATCAGCGTGGTCGGGCTGCTCGTACTGATCCCGGGCATCCCGACACTGTTGCTGGCCTACTTCTTCGCCGTCGTCAGCGTCGGCACGTTCATCGCCGAGCGCTTCGTCGCCGGTCGCGTCAGCGACCGCAACCAGCTCTTCTTCGCCATGACGATCGGCGTGGTGGCGACCTCGATCGTGTCGGTCGTGCCGGTGCTCGGCGGGCTGCTGATCCTCCTCATGATGCTCTTCGGGATCGGAGCCTCCCTCATGGCGTTCGGCGACTGGCGGCGGCGCCGCAAGGCGGCCGCCGCCGTGCCACCGGGCGCGCCGGCCTCGCCCGGCACGCCGCTGCCCCCGGGCGGCGGAGTGCCGCCGTATCAGCCCGTGGGACCGGCGTGGCAGGCCCCGCCGGCCGGGCAGCCCGGAGCCTGGCCGCCGCAGGCGACCCAGCCGGAAGGTGCCGCCGCCCCGCAGGGCGACGCCACCACGGCCGCTACACAGGCTCAGGCGTGGCAGCCCGCGCCGCAGGCACAGTGGCCGCCGGCCGAGGGCCAGGCAACCACTGCGGTGCAGTCGCCGGTCGTCGAGCAGCCCGTTGCGGGGTCAGTCACGCCGGCCGTGACGGTCCCGCAGGCGGCGCCGGGGGCGGCTCCTTCGGCAGTACCCGCGGCGGCGCCGGAGGCGAGCCCCGCGGCGACGCCGGACGCGGTCGAGGCCGGTGAGCGAGAGGTCAACACGGACCCGGTTGTCGATGCCGGGGCGGGCGGGCAGACTCCGTTCGATGAGCGGCGAGCCGACGACGCGCCCGACGCAAGCGGAGATGAGCCGGTGACACCGTCGTCCTGAGGGCCGAGGTCACGTGCGCGACGTGGGCGGCCGACCTCTCCGGGTCGGCCGCCCCGTGTACATCGCTGGAGCATAGCGGCACTCGGGCGCAGCCCGAGCCAGACGGAGGACGAGCATGGACACACAGCCTGAGACAACGGGCACGCGGGATCTGGCGCCACAGGGCTGCGACGGGGACGCCGCGCTCGGCGCCGACGGGGCGGTCATCGTCGCCCGCGGCGTGCGTCGCACGTACGGCTCCGGAGACGCCGCCGTGGAGGCCCTGCGCGGCGTCGATATCGACCTCGCCCGCGGGCGGCTGACGGCGATCATGGGCCCGTCGGGCTCGGGCAAGTCGACGCTCATGCACATCCTCGCCGGGCTCGACGAGCCGACCGAGGGCAGCGTCGTCCTGGACGGCACCGAGATCACCGACCTCAAGGAGCGCGAGCTCACCCAGCTGCGACGCGACAAGATCGGTTTCATCTTCCAGACCTTCAACCTGCTGCCGACGCTGACGGCACAGGAGAACATCGTGCTGCCGCTGACGATCGCCGGGCGCAAGGCCGACGAGGAGTGGGTGCGGCAGCTCATCGACACCGTCGGCCTGGCCGACCGCCTGACCCACAAGCCGGCCGAGCTCTCCGGCGGCCAGCAGCAGCGGGTCGCCGTGGCCCGGGCGCTCGTCGGGCGCCCTGCCGTGCTCTTCGCCGACGAGCCTACCGGCAACCTCGACTCGCGCACCGGCGACGAGGTCCTCGGCCTCCTCGGGCGCTCGGTCGAGGTCATGGGTCAGACGATCGTCATGGTCACGCACGACGCCCATGCTGCCTCGATCGCCGACCGCCTCCTCTTCCTCAAGGACGGCCGCATCGTCCACGACTGCGCGCGCATGGGCCGCGACGAGATCTACGAGGTGATCAAGTCGCTGGAGGGCGCCGGATGATCCGCATCGCCTGGCGGAGCCTGATCGCGCACAAGCTGCGCTCCTTCCTTACCGCCCTCGCGATCCTGCTCGGCGTGGCGATGATCAGCGGCACCTACGTCTTCACCGACCAGATCGACCGGGCTTTCGACGAGATCTTCACCGAGGCCTACAGGGCCACGGACGTGACGGTCACTCCGAAGGTGTCGTTCGGCGGCGATTACGGAGTCATGCTCGCCGGTCTCCCCGAGTCGATGGTCGAGGACGTGCGCGCGGTCGACGGGGTGGCCGAAGCGTACGGCTACGTCGCCGGCATGGGAGCGATCGCCGTCGCCGGGGAGGTCGTCGAGACCGGCGGTTCCCCGACACTGTTCTTCTCGTATATCCCCGGGGGGCTCAGCGGCACCTCGTACGTCGAGGGCTCGCCGCCGGACGCAGCCGGGGAGATCGGCATCAGCGAGGCGGTGGCGCGGGACGAAGGGCTGAACATCGGCACGGCGGTCACGGTGATCACCGACACCGGCGTCTACGAGACGAGGGTATCCGGTATCCTCCGCTTCGCCAGCGAGGGCTCGCTGGGCGGCTCGATCCTCCTGAACAGCACCCTTGAGGACGGGCAGGCCTGGTTCGACATGGCCGGCCGGGTCTCTGAGATCGACGCCAAGGCCGAAGAAGGGGTGCCGGCCGGCGAGCTCGCGGCGCGCCTCCGCGCCGCGCTGCCGGACACCGTCGACGTAAAGACCGGGGAGCAGGCAGCGCGCGACGCGAGCGCGCAGATCAGCGACACCATCGGCTCCTTCATCAACCCCGTGCTGCTCTCGCTCGGCGGCGTCTCCGTGCTCGTCGGGGCGTTCATCATCTTCAACGCCTTCTCGATGACGGTGGCCCAGAGGAGGCGCGAGTTCGCGCTGCTGCGCGCCCTCGGTGCGTCGCGCCGGCAGGTGCTCCTGAGTGTCACCGGCGAGGCGCTCGTGATGGGCGTGCTGGCCTCGGCGGCGGGGCTGTTGACGGGCCTCGGCTTCGCCGCCGGCGTGAACGCGCTCATGAAGGCGATGAACGTGGACCTCCCGGTGGGCGGCCTCGTCATGCAACCGCGCACCGTGGTCGTCGGCATGGTGGTGGGCGTCGCGATGACGCTGTCCTCGGCGCTCGTCCCGGCGTGGCGCGCGACGCGCGTGCCGCCGGTCGCCGCGCTCCAGGAGGGCATCGCGCTCCCGCCGACGCGCTTCGCGCGCTACGCGCCGTACGCCGCCGCCGGCGTCGCTCTGCTCGGAGCCCTCGGCGTCCTTAACGGGATGTACGGCGTGGGCACCACCGCGCAGCGGCTGCTCACCATGGCAGCCGGCGCGGTCCTGCTCTTCCTGGCCTTGGCCATGCTGACGAAGTACTTCGTGGCCCCGGTCGCCGGACTCATAGGCTGGCCGCTGATGCGACTGGCAAAGACGAGCGGACGCCTTGCGCGAGACAACAGCATGCGCAATCCCGCGCGCACGGCCGCCACGGCCGCGGCCCTGATGATCGGTCTCGGTGTCGTGGTGTTCGTGGCCGTCTTTGCTGAGGGCCTCAAGAGTTCGTTCGTCGACAGCTTCGACGAGGTGGTACGGGCCGACTATGTGGTCAGCGGGAAGAACTACCTGACGCTGCCCGCCGACACCGTGGACCGAGTCCAGAGCGTGCCCGCGGTCGCGTCGTCGGCCGGCATGAGCATGCAGCAGGTGGAGGTGTCCGGCCGCACGGGCTCCACGCAGTTGCTCTTCGCCATCGATCCCTACTCCTTCTCGCGCGTGTGGAGCTTCGACTGGCTCGAGGGCGACGACGACCTGCTCCTCGCGATGGGCGGGGACGGCGCCATCGTCGAGGAGCAGACGGCGGGAGCCCTCGGGCTCGAGGTCGGTGACGGGCTCACGTTCCGGACCGCCGAGGCTACTGAGGGTACCTTCGAGGTGCTGGGGACGTACAGGGACCCGATGATGATCAACGGCATCACGATCAGCGAGACGGCCTACGACGCACTCTTCGATCGCCCACAGCTGTTCATGGTCGTGGTCTCGACGGGCGGCGGTTCGGGGAGCGCGAGAGCGGCGATAGAGCGGGCGGTCGCCGACGTGCCGACGGCCGAGGTGATGAGCGCGGATGAATACAAGGACAGCGTGATCGGGCAGATCGACATCATGCTGAACCTGTTCTACGGATTGCTCGCCATGGCCGTCGTGATCTCGCTCTTCGGCATCGTCAACACGCTCGTGTTGTCGGTCTACGAGCGCACGCGTGAGATCGGCCTGCTGCGCGCCATCGGCGCCTCGCGGCGCCAGATCCGGCGCAGCGTGCGCTACGAGAGCGTCATCACCTCGGTGATCGGCGGCGTGCTCGGCATCATCGTCGGCGTCGCCTTCGCCTACGTGGTGACGACGCGCTTCGGCGGCATGGGGATCGAGTTCGCCGTGCCTTGGCTGCTGTTGGGGCTGTTCCTCGTCGTCGCGGTCGTGGCCGGCGTACTGGCGGCGATCCTGCCTGCGAGGCGTGCGGCGCGACTCGACATCCTGAAGGCGATCCAGTACGAGTGACGGGGAGCGCGCGGGGACGCGCGCCCCGCGCGCTCCCGCGCCGCGTTTTGCGCGCCCCTGCGCGCTCCTGTAGCATCCGCGCGGCACCGCCTCGAGGGCACCCGAACGGGCGCGGCTCCGAGGCTCGGCGACAGGAGCCGGCTTGGCCACCTACCTCGTCATAGCGGTCTTCGTCATCGTGCTCGTCGGCGTCGGCATCCACAGCCGGCGGCGCACGCGCAGCGTGGGCGAGTTCTTCCTCGGCGGCCGCGACGTCGGCCCCTGGCTCTCGGCCTTCGCCTACGGCACGACCTACTTCAGCGCCGTGCTCTTCGTCGGCTATGCGGGCAAGGTCGGCTACGGCTTCGGCCTCTCGTCGCTGTGGATCGTCGTCGGCAACGCCCTGCTCGGCACGCTGCTGGCCTGGCTCGTGCTGGCGAAGCGCACGCGGCTCATGACCGAGCGGCTCGGGGCGATGACCATGCCTGAGTTTCTCGCCGTGCGCTTCGACTCGCGCTGGCTCAAGCCGCTCGCGGCGATCGTCATCTTCATCTTCCTGGTGCCGTACTCGGCCTCGGTGTACTCGGGCCTCGGCTACCTCTTCGACCAGGTCCTCGGCATCGATTACACGGTCGCCCTCTGGGTCATGGCGGCGCTCACCGCCGTGTACCTCGTGCTCGGCGGCTACATCGCCGTCGCCCGCAACGACCTGATCCAGGGGCTGGTCATGGTCGTGGGCGTGATCCTGATGGTCGGGTACGTCGTGCGCGCCCCCGAGGTCGGCGGGTTCGGCGCCGCCGTCGACAAGCTCGAGGCGGCGGCGCCCGCGACCGTCGAGGCGTGGCCGCCGTGGAACCTGTCGCCGTTCTCCTGGGAGGCCTTTCTCCAGTCGCCGGCCGTCGTGCTGCTCTCGCTCGTGCTGCTCACGAGCCTCGGGGTGTGGGGGCTGCCGCAGATGGTGCACAAGTTCTACGCCATCCGCGACGAGAAGGTGGTGCGCCCGGCGATCGTGATCTCGACCGTGTTCGCTGCGCTCATGACGTTCGGCGCCTACTACACCGGCGCCCTGAGCCGTCTCTTCCCGGGCGTCCCGGAGCTCGCCGCCGAGAAGCGCTTCGACGAGATCATCCCCGTGGTGCTCACCGAGGCCCTGCCGGAGATGCTCGTCGCGGTGATCCTGCTGCTCGTGCTCTCGGCTTCGATGTCGACGCTCGCGGGGCTGGTCATGATCTCGGCCTCGGCGATCACCATCGACCTCATCAAGGGCGAGGTGAAGCGCGATCTCGGGCGGCGCTCGTCGGTGTTGTTGATGCGCGCGCTGATCGTGCTCTTCGTCGTGCTCTCGGTGGTCATCGCCCAGCAGCAGTGGCAGCTCATCCTCAACCTGATGGCACTTTCGTGGGGCACGGTCGCCGGCTGCTTCCTCGGCCCGTTCGTGTGGGGTCTCTTCTGGCGCCGCGTCAGCGCCGTCGCGGTGTGGGTCAACATCGCCATCGCGCTCACCATCATGCTGGGCCTCGGCTACCGCTACGCGGCCGACCCTGCGACCTCGGGCTACGTGCCGGTGATCGCCGTGCTCACCATGCTTGTCTCCCTGGCGATCACGCCGCTGGTCAGCCTGGTCACGCCGGCGCCGCGGGCGGCGACCTTGGCGCGCGCCTTCGAGGGGCCGGCCGGTGTGGTGGCGGTGGCTCTGGCAGAGGCGGACGCTGCCGCAGCGGCGGAGCTTGCCGGAGCGCCGGCCGAGTCTGCGACGGCGGAGGGCCGGCCGGCCTGACGCGGCCCGGCCGGTGCGGCGTGCGCCGCCGCTCGTGCCGACGAACGCCCGCGTCCGAAAGGAGACTTGCGACATGCTGGCCGCTCTCCTCGCGCTGGCATCGAGCTTCTGCTACGGCTCGTCGGACTTCATCGCCGGGCTTCAGTCCCGGCGGCGCTCAGTGTGGTCGGTGCTCGCCGTCAGCCAGCCGGCCGCACTGCTCGTCGCCGGCGGGCTCGTGGTGCTGCTCGGGGCGCCGCTCGCCCGCCCCGGCTCGCTGCTCGTCGCGCTGTCGGGCGGCGTCGCCCTGGCCGCGGCCGCCGTCCTCTACTACCACGCGCTCTCCGCGGGCACGATGAGCGTGGTCGCACCGGTCGCGAACGCCGGCGTCCTGGTGCCGGTGCTCGTGGGTCTGGCCTCCGGCGAGAGCTTGCGCGCGTTGCAGTACGTGGGCATGGCCCTCGCCATCGCCGGCATCGTGCTCAGCTCACGGGTGGAGGCGCGCGGCGTGGGACACACCAGCCTGCGCAGCGTGCTGTACGCCGTGGGCTCGGCGACGTGCTTCGGCGTCGTGATGCTGGCCCTGACCTTCGGCGGCCGCGAAGACGTCTACTGGTCGGTCTTCGGCGTGCGCCTCGGGGCGACGGTGGCGATCCTGGCCTACGTCGTGCTGCGCCGGCCACGCCTGGAGATGCCGCGCCGTGCCCTTCCGGCGTTCGTCGCCGTGGGGGTGCTGGCCATGCTCGCCAACGTGCTCTACACCGCGGCGACCACCATCGGGTATCTCAGCGTGGTCTCCGTGCTGGCCAGCCTGTCTCCGGTGGTGGTCGCCGTCCTCGCGGGGGGGGTGTTGCACGAGCGGCTCTCGCGCGCGCAGCTCGGCGCCGCCCTGGTGGTGCTCGTCGGGGTCGTGTTGCTGGCCGCCGGCTAGCCAGCAGGCGGCAGGGCAGGGCGCTGCGGTGGCGGTTCGAGCCTGCCGGCGCCGCGCACGCTCGCGGGGCCGCCACCGCCGCGCACGCTCGCGAGGCCGCCGCACTTGGCCGGCTGGTGTCGAACCGCCGGCATCGTTCAGCCGTCGAAGGCGAACTGGTGGCCCTCGATGAGTCTCGTGCAGGCTTCGCAGACCTGCGGGTCGTAGAGGACGCCGGAGCCGGCGGCGAGCTCTCTCATCGCTGCCTCCATGGGAAGTGCCGGGCGATACGGCCGGTGACTGACCATCGCCTCGACGACGTCGGCCACGGCGAGGACTCGGGCTTCGGCGAAGATCTCGTCGCCGCACAAGCCGTCCGGGTAACCGGAGCCGTCGAGCCGCTCGTGGTGCTGGCGCATGACGGCGGCCACGGGCCCGGTGAACTCGATGTCGGCCACGGCCTCGGCGCCGGCCCGCGAATGCTCTCGGATCAGGAGCATCTCGAGTTCCGTCAGCCGGCCGGGTTTCACGAGGATGTCTGCCGGCACGACGATCTTGCCGATGTCGTGCAGGAGAGCGGCCGTGTGCAGGGTCTCCCGACGGTCCTCGTCCCAGTCAAGCTCCACGGCGATCGCATCCGCGAGGGCGGCCACCCGGCGTTGATGCCCGGCGGTGTACGGGTCGCGCATCTCGGCGGTCTGACCGAGCGCCGCGACCGTGGCTCTCAGTGCCCGCTTGAGCCGGGCGGCGCCTTCGACGATCGAAGCCTCGGCCTGCTTGCGCTCGCTGATGTCGCGGATCACGCTCAACAGCACTGTCTGGCCGTCGGCCAGGCTTGCGCCCCTGGAACTGACCTCGACGGGGAAGGGGGTCCCGTCTCTGCGGCAGTGGATCGCCTCGAAGAGTATGCCCTCGGCCTCGGTGGTCCTCATCTCACGGGCGGTCTCGTGACCGCCGTCGCCGGCACGGAGGTCGTGGATCGTGAGCGTGAGGAGCTCGTCTCGTGTGTAGCCGTAGGCTGCCTCGGCTGCGGCGTTGGCCTCGACGATGGCGCCGTCGTCGGCGCGCACGAAGAGGATGATGTCGCGAGCCTCCGACGACAACAGCCTGTACCGAGCGAGCATGTCTTCGGCGCGCCGGCGGTCGCTGACCTCGTTGACGACGGCGAGGAAGACCGCCCCTTCCGGTCGCTTCTCGAGCTGCAGGTGGACCTCCACCGGGTAGCGCGTGGCGTCGGCGCGTTGATGCAGGGTCTCGTAGCTCACGGTCTCGCGTTCGCCGCGCACCAGGGGTCCAAGCGTGCGACGGAAGGACTCCTCGCTGGCGTCGCTCATGAGGTCGAGCGGCGTCATCGAGCGCAGCGCGTGCATGTCGTAGCCGAGGTTCGCCTGGGCGTGGAGGTTGACGCACTCGAAGACGAGGGTCTCGGGGTCGAAGAGGTAGATCTCCACGTGACTCTGCTCTATCGCCTCGAGGAGACGTTCGTGCTCGCGCTCGACGGCGGCGCGCTCGGTGATGTCCTCGAAAGTGGCGTAGTACCGGTAGGGAGCGGAGTCGCGGGCCCGCGACATCGGGGCGGCGTGGATGCGGATCCACCGGTACGACTCTTCGCGCGGGTTGAAGACGCCCATCGTGACGCCCTCGACCGGTTCGTTCGTGAGCCTCGCGATCGTGATGGGGTGCTCCTCCCCCGGGAAGTCCGAACCGTCCTCGCGTATCGCCCGCCAGCGCGGGTCCATCGAGGTCCGACCCTGCATCTGGTCGAGCGAGAGGCCAAGTACCCTCTCAGCGGCCGGGTTCGCCGCCACGATGCGGCCCTCGGTGTCCTGATACAGGACGCCGAGCGTCAGGTTCTCGAAGAGCGCCCGGTGCTGCGCCTCGCTCTCGCGCAGCGCCGCCAGCGCAGCGGCGTGCTCCGCTCGGCGGTCTCTCGCTTCGAGCGCGCGACGGACCGACTGTCCCAGTCGGCTGAGGTCGGCCTTGAGAACGCAGTCGAAGGCCCCTCCGTGAAGCGCCTCGACGCAGGCCGGCGGCCCCATGCCGTTGACCAGCACGATGACCGGCGTCGTGGGCGCGCGCTCGCGCACGAGGCGGAGCGCGGTCGGTCCGTCGAAGCGGCGGAGAGACCACGATGCGAGGATAAGGTCCGGGGGAGGATCGAGGGCGGCCTGGTACGAGCGCTCCCTGTCGACGCGTGTGCATTCGGCCTTCAGGCCCGACTCGGCGAGTCGACGTGCGATGCACTCGACGTCTGCGGGGTCGTCGTCCGCCACCAGAACGTGCAGTGGCCGGGGTGGACTGGACTCGGGCGTCGTGGTCGTTCTCGCCCTGTCGGGGCGATGCTGCTTCACTCTCATGATCTCCCGTCGTGGCGGGGCCACGACGACGGCTCCTGTATCGCGGCCCGACCCTTGCCTGCTCGGGCGCTGCCCGCCGATGGATTGATGAGGTGGTCGTACGTACTGGTATCGGCATCGCACGACGTGGCCTGTAACCGGGCGGGGTGGTCCACGCGTCTGTGGCGCTGTGGCCGGCGGGATCGCCGTCGTCACGGAGGCGAGGGCCCGGGCGGGAGCTTCGCATGGCCGGCGACGACCGGCGTGCCCGAGTCAGCTCCGCAGCAGCGCGAAGGCGACCGCCGCCAGCACGAGCAGCAGCGAGGCGGCGAGGACGAAGCGCGTCGTCAGCCGGTGTCGCATGGTCCCATCTTTCCCTGTCCTCTCCGGTGGCCGGTCCAGCGCTCGTCAGTCGAGCGCGAAACGCTCGGAGTGGATGCGGTCGAGCGGAATCCCCAGCTCAAGCAGGGCTCTCTCCACCGTGTCCATCATCTGGTCGGGGCCGCAGACGAAGTAGACGTGGTCGGGCAACTCGCCGACCGCCACGCGCCGCAGCAGGTCCGCGTTGATGCGTCCGGTCTCGCCGGTCCAGCCGTCGGGAGGACGACTGAGCACGTACGTCACCCGCAGACCCAGAGGCCCCGCGGCCAGGCGGTCGAGCTCATCCTTGAAGATCAGACTGGTGATGTGACCGCTAGCGTAGATCACCCGGTGGGGGCGCGTGTCCCCCCGGTCCTCGAGCGTGCGCAGCATGCCCACGAACGGGGTGATGCCGACGCCGCCGGCGATGAAGACGTAGCCCGGCGCGGGGTACCGGTCGATGCTGAAGGCGCCGTACGGTCCCTCGAGGTAGGCGCGGCGGCCCACGGTGGTCTCGGGCACGCGGCCGGTCCAGTCCCCGAGCGCCTTGATCGTGAGCTCGGGGCGTTCGGGTCTCATCGCACTCGACGAGATCGAGAACGGGTGCTGCTCGACCGTGAACGGCGAGTCGCCGAGGATCAGCCAGGCGAACTGACCGGGGAGGAAGCGGAGGCCCTCGTGGCCGTCGGGCTCGAGGGCCAGCGTCGTCGTGTCGCCGGTCTCGCGGCGCACGGTGGCGACGCGCCACGGGCGTCGCCGCAACTGCAGCGGCTTGACGATGCGCACGTAGGCAAGGAGGGCGACGAGCGCCGAGGTGAGCGCTGCCCAGAAGCCGCGCTTCCACGGCTCGTCGAGGTAGTGGCCGACGAGCTCGATGTGGGTCAGGGAGAAGGCGACGGCGACGACGGCGAGGATGCCGTGCGCGATGCGCCACGGCTCGTAGGGGAGGCGCAGCCCGCCGCGCCAGACCGAGGAGACGACGAGGGCGAGCAGGGCGACCAGCCCGGTGACGCCGAAGCGCGCCCTCCACGGCGCCTCGAGCACGTTGAGCAGGGCGAGCAACTCGGGGTCGCGCACGAAGAGGATCACCGGGTGCGCGACCACCATGAGCGTGGCGACGACGGCGATCTGGCGGTGGAACTGCACGACGACGTCGATGCCGTAGGGGGCGGCGACGTGTCGCAGGCGCGCGGTCACCGCGAACTGCAGCGCCATCGTGGAGAGGCCGAGGAAGCCGAGGGCGACTGAGATCTCGGTCCAGAAGTCGCGGCGCGGGGGCAGCTCGTCGAGGCCGAGGACGAGAAGAGGGGCGACGGCCAGCCCGAGGTAGAGCCCGATGTAGGCGGACCCGACGAGCAGGCGTCGGGAGCGCCGGTGGTGCACCGGGTCGTGCGGCGTCGTGCCGTTCAGGGTCATCGTCATGTCGTCCGAGTGGTACGGTCGCCCGACGGACACGCGGCGGGCCGTCGGCGGTCGCCGCCGATTGTACCCCGCGGACGCGCCGCCCCGAGTGGCGCCTGCGGCGGCCCCGTTCCGCGTGCGCTGCGGGCGGCCGCGTGCCGCGTGCGCTGCGGGTCGCCGCCGCGGCATCCCGCCGCAACGCGTTTCCTCGTCGCACCGCGGGGAAGACGCCGGATGTGGGGCCTCGACGGGGGGCCCCAGCCATGGGAGGAGGCAGGCCATGTTGCGCGTCTCCTGCAAGGACATCGGCGTCGAGGGCTGCGAGTTCAAGTGCCAGGCGGCGAAGGTCGGCAAGGTCGAGGACCTCATGCTGGAGCACATCCGCGACGCGCACCCCCATATGATCGCCGGTCTCACCTTCGAGCAGCACAAGGCCCTCGAGACCCGCATCAAGACGGGCATCCACGCTCTGGAGGAGGGCGCCGAGCCGCACGAGCACGACAGGCGCCTCACGCTGCGCGTCGCCTGCCGCGATCTCGGCGTCACGGGTTGCGACTTCGTAGCCGAGGGCGAGAAGGCGCGGCACGTCGAGGACAAGATGTTCGACCACATCCGCGAGCGGCACCCGGATCTCATCGCCGGTCTCGACTTCAAGCAGTACGGCGAGCTCGAGCACCGCGTGAAGGCGGCCATCGTCCACGAGGCGGAGAGCTCGGAGGCGCGGCACGCCGCGTGACGGCACGTCGCGCGAGGGCCGCCGCGCTCTCTGGCGCGCCCGAGGCGAGGCGCCGCGGGGGCGCGCCGAAGAAGGCGCCGCCTAGTCCTGGTCGCGCAGGTCCAGGACGCGCGTCGCCGCCCCGGCGGTGCGTTCGATCGTGCCCGGCTCGACCAGCTTGACCCGCGTGCGCAGACCCAAGGCGGACTGCAGACGGTCGGCCACCGAGCGCTGGAAGGCGACCATGTCGCCCATGACGTCGGTGAACACGCGCTCGTCGACCTCGAGACGGATCTCGAGGTCGTCGAGGTTCTTCTTGCGGTCGACGACGGCCAGGTAGTGCGGGCGCACGCCCTCGATCCTCACGAGCACGTCCTCGATCTGGCTGGGGTAGATGTTGACGCCGCGCACGATGAGCATGTCGTCGGTGCGCCGCCGTACTTTCGCCATCCGCACCAGCGTGCGCCCGCACTCGCAGCGCGCCGTGTCGAGTGCGGTCACGTCGTGGGTGCGGTAGCGGAGGAGGGGGAAGGCCTCCTTGGTCAGCGTCGTGAGGACGAGCTCGCCCTCCTCGCCGTACTCGAGGGGTTCGCCGCTCGCCGGGTCGACGACCTCGAGCAGCAGGTGGTCCTCGTTGACGTGCAGACCGCAGGCACAATCGCACTCGCCGGCGACGCCCGGGCCCATGACCTCGGAGAGGCCGTAGTTGTCGGTGGCGCGGATGCGCAGGCGCTCCTCGATCTCGGCGCGCATCGCGTCCGAGCACGGCTCGCCGCCGAAGAGGCCCAGGCGAAGCTTGAACGAGGCGATGTCGACGCCGAGCTCGTCGGCCTGCTCCGCCAGGTACAGGGCGTAGGACGGCGTCGACACGAGCACGGTGGTGCCGAAGTCGCGCATCATGACCAGGTGGCGCTCGCTCTGCCCGGCGCCGGCGGGGATGATCGTCGCTCCGATGCGCTCGATGCCGTAGTGCAGGCCCCAGCCGCCGGTGGACATGCCGTAGGGGAAGGCCATCTGGACGAGGTCGCCGCGCTGCACCCCGGCGGCCGCGGCGACCCGCGCCGTCAGCTCCGTCCAGGTGTTGATGTCGCCGCGCGAATAGCCGACCACGACCGGTGTGCCGGTCGCGCCCGAGGAGGAGTGCACGCGCACGACCTCATCGAGCGGCAGGGCGAACATGCCGAAGGGGAACGTGTCGCGCAGGGCGCTCTCGTCGGTGAACGGGAGGCGGCGGACATCGTCCAGGGCGCGGATGTCGCGCGGCCGGACACCGCGCTCCTCCATGGCGGCGCGGTAGTGCGGCACGCGCTCGTAGGCCCACGCCGTGGTCATCTGGAGGCGGCGCAGCTGGAGCTGGTGCAGCGCCGCCCGGTCCATGCACTCGTATTCCGGGTTCCAGATCATCGGTCGTCTCCTTCAGCCTGCCACGTACCGAGATAGATGGTCTGCACCGACTCGTCGGCGAGGAGGTCGGCGGACGGTCCTTCGAGCACGACGCGGCCCGTGCGCATGACGTAGCCGCGATCGGCGTGCCTGAGCGCCAGGCGGGCGTCCTGTTCGACGAGCAGGATCGTGAGACCCTCCGAGCGCAGCTCGTCGAGGGCGGCGAAGATCTCGGCGATCACCTTCGGCGCCAGGCCCAGGGACGGCTCGTCGAGCAGCAGGAGGCGCGGCTGCGACATCAGCGCGCGGCCGACCGCCAGCATCTGCTGCTCGCCGCCGGAGAGGGTCTCGGCGGGCTGGGCCGCGCGCTCCTCGAGCACGGGGAAGAGGGCGTGTACGCGCGCCAGGGCCTCGGCGGTCGCAGTCTTGCGCTTGCGGCCCGCGCCGTAGGCGCCGAGCGCGAGGTTCTCGCCCACGGTCATGGGGCCGAAGAGCAGGCGGCCCTCGGGCACGAGGGCGAGGCCGTCGCGCACGAGCCGCTCCGGGCGCGCGGTGCCGATCGGGGCGCCGCTGTAGGCGACCGTCCCGGCGCTCACGGCGACGAG
>ENA-ORXD01001544-ORXD01001544.1-sediment-metagenome-genome-assembly--contig:-NODE-1544-length-18509-cov-3.573459_pt1 | contig 18509 bp, 28 predicted proteins | sample MGYA00237862_ERZ511471 | MGnify/ENA metagenome assembly ERZ511471
GTATGAAGAAAGCGGATGTTGTTGTTTTAGGAGGATTGTCAGGAATTACCGCGGGAATAAGTTGCAGGAGACATTATCCTGACAAAAAGGTTGTCATTATCCGGAAAGAGGGGACTGTTCATATCCCGTGCGGAATTCCATATATATACGGAACGGTTGGCGGCCCGGAAACCAATGTTATTCCGGATGGCCTTTTGAAAATAAACGGAATAGAGTTGATCAAGGGTGAAGCCGTTCAAGCTGACCGTAAGAACAAAACTGTCACCATGAAGAACGGTGAGTCCATCGGCTACGAAAAGCTTGTTTTTGCCACCGGTTCTGTTCCGCTCATTCCTCCTATTCCAGGGATAGATAAAAAAAATGTGTACCCAGTTAAAAAGGAATTTGATTATTTGTCCGAAGTTTACTGTCAGATGAAAGATGTGAAAGATCTGGTTATTATCGGCGGAGGATTTATCGGGATGGAGTTTGCAGATGAATGCAAAAAAGGAAGAGAAATTAATGTGACTGTGGTGGAAGCTTTGCCGCACTGCCTGCAAATGGCGATGGATAATGAGTTTTGTGATGAAGCACAGGCAAAACTGGCAGAAACCGGAGTTAAAATTATGGTTAATGAAAAGGTGGAAGCTATCCTGGGTAATGGAAAAGTTGCCGGTGTGAAGCTCGCCAATGGGAAAGAACTTAAAGCGGATATGGTTATTCTCGGCATTGGCGCCGTCCCAAATACTGATCTTGCCAAAAAAGCAGGATTGGAGCTTGGATTTAGAGAGACCATACGTGTTGACCGCTATATGAAAAGCTATACTGACCCGGATATTTTTGCCTGCGGTGATTGCGCAGAAAAGGTGTCTTTTTTTGACGGAAGGCCAAGTGGAGTCATGCTGGCATCGACAGCTACATCGGAAGCACGAATTGCTGGAGCAAATCTGTTTTCACCAACGCATCAGAATTGCGGAGTTATCAGTGTATTTTCGACCGTCATCAATGGAAAGGCTTTTGGCGTTGCGGGTCTCACCGAACGGACAGCAGGACAAGTTGGAGCCAGAATCGTCATTGGTACAGCGGAAGCTCCGGATACCCATCCGGGTGGTATGCCCAATTCATGCCAGACTAAAGTAAAGCTCCTCTTTGCCAAGGATACGGGTGTTATTCTTGGCGGTTCATTAAGCGGTGGGAAACCCGTTGGAGAAATGGTCAACGTACTGAGCGCCTGCATTATGCACAAAATGACGGCTGATGATATCGTAAAATTTCAAATGGGAACTCATCCGGCCTTGACATCGTCTCCGATTATGTATCCCATTGTAAACGCTGCATGCAAAACGGTTATTCCTTTGAGAAAAGGGGAAGTATAAATACTTTAAGTAAATGGAAATCGGGTGGGTTGGACTTTTTTACACCACCCGATTTCTTATATGAGAAACAAATCTTTTATTTTATACTGTAGTACTAAAAATAATCTCCGATCAGAAAGGGAAATTTGAATGCTGAAAACAAACTTAATTCATCTGCAAACTGAACAAGAATTTGAAGACACCATTAAAAATAATGCGAACGTGATGATCTGTTGTGGCCGCATGGGACCGATGTGTATCCCGGTATATGCGATGATGGAAGAAGTGCGCCCACATTATCCGCATGTTGTATTTACGGATATGGATTTTGATAACCGTCGCACGGCTGTTCATATACGACAATTGCCAGAGTGCAGCTTATTTAAGGGACTTCCATTTACGGTTTATTTTAAAAATGGCAAAGTTGCCCGTGCGACATCAAGCATTCAGACAAGAATTCAAATCATGAAAATATTGGATGAAGTATTTCCCAACGACGCGAAAGAATGAATGGCTTGTGGAGGAAATATGAAACAAACACTTAAAGCACGTGAAATTAAAACTGGATATCATCCCTCGGGATATCGAATTGATAAAACCGCCTCTGCGATGAACCGCGATACCCGATGGACAATATCAGAAAACGGTGAGTGGATTGATCCCAAACCGGTGTGTTTTGATTCGATGCCTGCGGATGGCTGGATGAAGGCTGAGAAGTTTACATGCGATGAAAACAAAAAAAATAAAATACCACTGAATAAGCAATAATGCGACTTATTTTGCGAAAGTAGTCGCTTTATTGCAACTACTTTTAAAACACCGATATCTCCACCTATTCTCCAAATGCCTTGTAATACTTATAATTTCTATTAATAATGCTCTGCCATTTTCCCGGCATGATATATGCAAAACTTAATTATGCGATGTAAAATAAATTACGCGATAAAATTTACCATAATGGAAACAGGAGAGGAAAATATTTATGAAGATAGCAGTTACGTCAAGCGGAAACGATATTGAAAGCAAAGTGGACAAAAGTTTCGGCAGAGCGAAATGGTTTCTTTTGATCGATTCGGAAACCTCCGCTTTCGAAATTCATTCCAACGAACAGAATTTAAATGCGGCGCAGGGCGCGGGAATTCAGGCCGCTCAAAATGTGGCAAAGTTGGGAGCCAAGGCAGTTTTAACGGGAAATGTCGGCCCCAATGCTTTCAGAACATTGAGTGCCGCATCCATTCGAATGTTTTTAATTAAGGAAGACATAACCGTAAAGCAGGCACTGGCCGAATGGAAGGAAGGAAAACTTTCGGAAATAACCGAATCAACCATTGAAGGGCACTGGGTCTAAATCCGTGGCCTTAACGTAAGGGGGTGAATGATATGCCAAGAAGAGATGGGACAGGTCCTGCAGGGATGGGACCGATGACAGGACGAGGCGCAGGTTATTGCGCCAGTTATTCAGTACCCGGATTTGCCAATCCGGCTTTCAGACGCGGCTTGGGTTTTGGTTCTAGCCGTGGACTGGGATTGGGATTCCGCGGAGGACGTGGCGGTGGTTGGGGCAGAGATTGGGGTATCCCCTATGCAGGTTATGGATACACAGCGCCATTTGCAGGGCCCAATGTTGCCGCCCTAACCCGTGAGCAGGCAATTGATGCGCTTCAAGGACAGGCGAAGTATTTTGAGGATGCCCTTGCCGACATAAAAAAACGGTTCAACGAGCTGGCATCTGAAAAGACGAAGAAATAACTTCCCTTCACAGCTTTTATTCCCATTAGTAAAACAGGCCAGGCTGCCGGATCACCGGCGGCCTGGCTTTACAAAAGAAGAACACAGTGAAATGGACCACTTACATGGTGTTTTAATATGTGATTACGGAAAAAATCTGAAAGAGAAAAAGGTTCAAAGCTACAAACAAGATGCCATGAATCTTTAAAAATTAAATCTAGGTTCTAACTTCTGAAAACAAATGTGAAACTAACTGCATTTTTATTATTTTGAAATAAATAATTAGGGAATGGAGCAATAAGATGATTGCTCAAATAGATAAAGACAACTGCATTGGTTGCGGCCTATACATCCAAGCCTGTCCTGCAGGAGCGATAACCCTTTATGGAGTTGCTAAAATAGATGCGGATATTTGCGTCGGATGTTGCGTTTGTATGAATGAATGTCCCAATGGTGCCATTTATATATAAAATGAGGGCGACGGATCGTTTTCGCAGCAATCCTCCATGCCGCCGTTTCCAAGTATTTCTACTTTTGGAACCGCAAGGTCTTCCCGGAAACTTAGCAGACAGCCTAGGTTCAGACAACTTAACAATGATAATGGTAGCGGATCTTTGAAACAGTTTCTTGACTTTTTTGGAAGTCACGCCAATTCAGGTTATGGTCAGAGGCATGGCAGAGGTAAAGGCCGAAGAGGTGGCAGAAATGGAAGGAAATGTTGAATAAGGGAAAAATGACAAAATCTTTATTAAAAAAAACATTATATCTGATTATAATAACGCAAAATCACGGGTATGAACCCTATGATTGCTATCGGGACTGGACTCTAATGTTGCAGCCAGCTGTGGGGTATTATATCCTCCGACTTCGTCGGGATTGTTTGACTAACAAATTTCAGTTTGCTTACTCCTGAAATTTGAGTCTCACCAATAAATTTTTCGGCAAAACAGTTGCTATTTCCTAAGACGGTGTATAAATTGCACACGAATAGTTTAAGGAGTTTAAAATGCCTTTTTACGAATATCGATGCAAAGATTACGATCTGCAATTCGAACAGCTTGTATCAATCTCCCAAGCTGATGAGAAGCAAATTTGTCCACATTGCGGCAGTAAGAATACAGAAAAAATGCTTTCCCTCTTTTCTGCCAAGGCTTCATCGTCCGCGGGAATTTTTGGGGGTGGCTTTACCTGAGGAACGAAGGGTTGCTGATCGCGGTCGCGATCTTCTTAACATCACTTGAGATTTTCAAGGATAATCTCACTGCCTGTGCCAAGATAAATAAAATGATCTCCATATTCACGGGCAAAAAGATTTCGTGCTTTCTGTCCGCTGCAGTGGGACGCCGCGGCATAGCGGACACCTGAATCTTTAAATCGTGCTATTATTTGCAGAATATCATCATCCGAATCGTGAAGTAAGTGAAAACCGCCCATGACAAGCGCAATCTTATTTTCTGGCAGGATTTTTTTGGCAGTTTCAACGATGCTGACAATTCCCGGATGGGCGCAGCCGGTAATAACCACCGTACCTGCAGAAGTTCTGAAAAGCGCCGCCTGCTCAGGCAGAATGCCTTCCAATTCCCCTGTCGTGAAAAAACCGGGCAGGATTTCGCGCGCCTTTTTGACTTCTATGATTTTAGCTCCGTACCGCTTCATATCCGATTTGAAGTGAGCAGAAAACGAACTCGGGACACAAACCCGGAGGTTGCGGTTGGCACTAAGAATGGCATAAATACCTCCGGTGTGGTCCCAGTGCTGGTGTGAAATCATCAGAAGGTCAAGGCCGGCCGGATCGATGCCCAACCTGGCCATATTCTGTTCTAAAACAACGCTGTCATTTCCGGTATCAAAGAGAATCGTCTGACCCTGATACCGGATCAGGCAAGAAAAACCCCAGGAGGTTTCCAAATCATCACGGGTGGTATAATTGTCACAAATCACTTTTATGACTGAGCTCTTTTGATGTTGCCGGCCGTTATGCATCGTTTTATTTTCCCTTTCTGTTGCTTTCAATTTTTTCAGCATTATTTTTAAAAAGTATTTTTACATCGCTGAGCAAATCACGGATGGATTCATGCTCCGGCAACTCCTTTTCAATGCGTTCTAAAATGCGACGATCACCGGCAAGAATCAGGGATGGAGCATAATTGAAGTCGTAGAACCATGAAACCATCATCATCAGAAAGTCCGTTACCGTGCGCAATTTGACGACAGAAACCGTCTTTGTTTTCAAAACTTCTTCGATTACTTCCGATGTCAGTTCACGACCGGGGGTAATATGGGGGAGCATCTCAGGAAGTTCTTTAAATCCGTTATCGCTTACCGAATTTATCACCAAATCCATAATGTCCAGCTTATCTGCGTCCCGGATCAGGTTCAACAGCAAAACCGCTTGATGGGAAAGGTCATGGGGAATATCGGAAACTTGTTTGTTGTGATATTCTACGGCACAGGATATTTTTTGCCACTCATCATCTCCAAGAAGCGAAGGCACTCCTTCTTCGTCCAGAAGCAAACGACCTGCCCTGCCGTGATCCACGGTATCCGCGTCATGAAAGGAACCGTAACAGAGATGCTGGGAAAAACGTCCGATGTCGTGTATAAGCCCACAGCGTTCAGCTGTTGAAATTTCTGCCTGTTCCCACCCCAGCATGTGAGCGATTAAGCGAGCATTGTCAGCCACGCGCCGGCTGTGACGATATTTCAGTTCCAGTGCGGCAGGTAAGGCGCCGTCCGCATTACGATACCGGTTTACATAACGTTCAAACCAGTCCTTGATGGATGTTCGGGAATCGGAAGTCATATCTGAAACAGTTTTAGACGCATGGTCATGCTCATTTTTTCTTGCCTATCGCGTAGTCGCGCAATGCTTTGTGAAAGGTTTTGGCGGCAAGCAGGGCGCAATGCTCGGAATCTTCGGGCATGCCGCCCAAATGTTCCAGAATGGAGCTCTGGTTGATTTTTATGCATTCTCTGACAGGCTTGCCCTTCGCCATCTCGGTAGCTGCCGATCCCGCGGCGTGAGAGGTCATGCATCCGTCAGTCGTATAGGAAATATCCAAAATCTTGTCGTTTCTGATTTTGAGAAACATTTCCATGGTATCCCCGCACGGTCCTTTTATTTTGGCGTAGCCGTCCGGTTTTTCAAGCGTTCCACAATTTCTCGGATCGTTTCCGTAATCAATCACTTTTTCGGAAAGACCGCCCATTATTTTTTCCATCAGCAGATCAATCATTTCCTTTTTGATTTGTTCTTCATTCTTTATTTGATTGTCGCCCATTTTGAAGTTCCCCATTGTTCATTGTCGAATAGTCATTATTGTTATCCAATTTTTTAAACAATCTGTTTGCCGGCATCAGCTCCACTTTTAACCGCATACACGGCTGTGATTTTTGCCACAATGGCCGATTTCGGATTCAAAGTGTCTTTGATACTTTTCACCCATTGAACATCTTCTCTGAAGATATCACCCTCCGTGTGAATCGTAATATCAGCCTTAATCTGAAAACCGTCTTTATCGCCCCACCAGGTCAGCGCGATTTTAGGATTTTCTTTCAGATTGTTTAACGTTTTGCCGAAATACTGGTCGGAAATAAGCAGCGTTTCATCGTCCAGAAATTTGACCGCGGCAATCGGCACAACATTGGGACCGCCGTCTTTTGTTGCCGTTGCGAGGTATGCGATCTTTGTCGCTTTTAAACTTTCCTTTATTTCGTCGGTGACTTTAGCCATGAAAATATCCCTCCGTCGCTTAAAATGTCATTTTTGATGATTGTTCATTGCTCTTACCAAAAATGTTAAACTTTCTTTTTTTCCACTTAGCACAAAATATCAAAGAGATAAAATATCAAATTCATCATATGCTCATGATAAGCATATTACAGTCTATCCTGAAAAATCGGTTGACTAACAGAGGTTGAAAGAATAATGACCACCCAATGTGAGTTGACGGGAGATCAATGAAAGATAAGCATTTATATATTAAAACGTTTGGCTGCCAGATGAACGTGCATGATTCCGAGCAAATGGTCGTTTTGCTGGCGGGCATGGGCTACAGGCTGACCGATGATGCGCGAAAAGCGGACTTGATACTGATCAATGGCTGCTCCATTCGGGAAAAGGCAGAACAAAAGGCTTTGAGTGAACTGGGGCGCTTAATCAGATTAAAACAGAAAAACCCTGATTTGATCGTCGGTTTTGGCGGCTGTCTGGCACAGCATCTTGGCAGGAAAGTTTACAGCCGGGTGCGCGATGTTGATCTGGTATTCGGCACGCATAATATTCATCGTTTGCCGGAGATGGTAGCCGCCTGTCAGCAAGAGCGTAAAAAAAATACACGCACTGATTTTTCTCCGAACATCACTTCACTCAATATCTTTGTCCCTCCCCCTCAAGGATCAATCAGCGCTTTCGTATCCATCATGCAGGGTTGTGACAACTATTGCGCATATTGCGTGGTGCCCTATCTTCGTGGACCGGAAATGAGCCGGGCACCGGACGACATCGTTGATGAAATCAAAAAACTGGTTCAGCACGGCGTAAAAGAAGTTACGCTTCTGGGACAAAACGTGAACTCGTACGGACGAAATTTGAATGAGCCATGCAATTTTGTTTCAGTCATCAAAAAAATAAATGGCATTGATGGTCTGGAAAGAATTCGTTTTACCACATCGCATCCCAAGGATTTGTCCGACGATTTGATTGACTGCTTTGCCGGGATACCAAAATTATGCGAACACATTCACATGGCCGTTCAATCGGGATCCAATCGTATTTTAAAACTGATGAAACGGGGCTATACCGCTGAGGGCTTTCTGGAAAAAGTTGAAAAGTTGCGACGTGTTTGTCCGAACATCAGCATTACGTCCGACATCATTGTCGGTTTTCCCGGTGAAACACAAAAAGATTACCAGGCCACTATTGATCTAATGAAAAAGATCCGGTTTGATTTGCTTTTTTCTTTTAAATACTCCGCGCGCGCGGGAACGGCCGCCCAAAAATTGGAGGACAATGTTCCCGAAGACGAAAAAAAACAAAGGCTCAAAGACTTGCAGGCCCTGCAAAACATTCATACGCAGGAAAAACATACGGCATTGGAAGGAAGTGTTCAGGAGGTGCTTGTAGAAGGTTTCAGCAAAAATTCCGGACAGGACGTAATGGGACGGGCACGCTCTTGGAAAATCGTCAATTTTAAAGGCGGATCGGAGTTAGTCGGTCAACTCGTTAACGTCGAAATCACCCGTGGCTACCTGCATTCGTTGCGCGGAAAAATGAAGGAATCCTGAAACCGGTCCGGAAGCGAATCAAACGCCTCAAAAACAGAATCATTCATTTCTCTAATTTAATTTACACAAAAATAAAACATCTTGCCTTGTCGCTTTATTGCAACTTAGTCGCATTAATAGTTGCATATTTACGACAATTTGTAATGGCTATAAAGATTCATGTATTGATTAACAAATTATAATTATTGATTAATATTTAAAAAGTATCGATTGGCACTTTCCTTGCAAATTAATACTAATATGAAAAGAAATGACATTTTCAGGCAGATTGGAAAGGTTCAAACAATATGAAGATTGCTCTGTCAATATGGAAAGATTGCATCTCCACTGTTTTTGATTCGGCGGACCAATTGTTGATTTTTGAACCCGACGGAACAAGCGGATACAAGAGAACAACCATCAAATTGATCGCTACCGATGTTCAGGGACGGGCCAGCGAAATGAGAGAGCAGCGCATTGATGTTTTAATTTGCGGAGCCATTTCCAGGCCTCTTGAAAATTTACTTAGTTCTGTGGGTATGCGCGTATTTGCTTTTGTTCGGGGTCCCGTGGAGGATGTTTGGGCTGCTTATCAAAACAACCGTTTGGAGCAAGCTCTTTTTTCTCTTCCGGGCTGTCGGGGTCGCCGGGCGGGAGCTGGCCGCAACAGAATACGCGGATCGCGTTGTCCCTGGAGATAAAAATATGGTGACACAAATTGCCACAAATATTCTAAGGAGCATGTTCAATGCTGAAGATATTAGAAAGCATAAAAAAATATCGCAACGTCATGACGATTGCTCTTTCATTGATCGGTATGGGGCTCATGGCTTATTATGATTACTGCGATACAACATGCAGTTATCTTAAGGGCGACATTTTCGGGATCGATCTTAAATGGGTAGGAATCTTTTATATGTCGGTCGTCATCGCATTTGCAGTATTTAATCAGTTTTCTTTTGTGCGGGCACTGTTGGCTGCAGGATTGGGCGTTGAAATTCACCTGTATGCTTTTCAAGTGCAAAACGACGTTTATTGTCCTTTCTGTCTGGCGTTTTCGGCACTGTTAATTCTGACTTTTTTGATTAATTATGAGGTGCCTTCAACATGGTGGGAAAAGCGCCGCCGGATGTGGCTGTATTTTCTTGGCGACGTCAGTTTCCCAATGTTGAAATTATATAAGCTACCATTACTGCTGTTTGGCTTATTAGGATATTTGACGATTTTAACGACTTTTTCCGGATCTGTGACGCCTGTTTACGGGCAGGAGTCCTTGGGATTTTTTTATTAAAAAAGGTTCTGAGGGGCTAATTTTTTACCGGCGACTTTACGCTTTTCCCCGTGAAATTGCCGCATAACTGACATTTTAAAAGGAGGAAAATATATTGAATCAGTACATCCCTAAAAAACTTTTTTTCACCAAAGGCGTAGGCACGCATAAAGAGCAGCTTCATTCTTTCGAATTGGCGTTACGTGATGCCGGTATTGAAAAATGTAATCTTGTACAGGTATCGAGTATTTTACCTCCTCACTGCAAGATTATTTCCAGAACGGAAGGTTTGAAAAAACTTTTACCGGGCGCCATCACCTTTTGCGTGATGAGTCGTTGCTGCAGCAACGAACCGCACCGTTTGATTTCCGCGTCTGTTGGTTGTGCGATTCCTGTTGATAAGAGAACTTATGGTTACATCAGCGAACATCACGCCTTCGGTTATACGGAAAGACAAACAGGAGATTACGCGGAGGATTTGGCGGCGGCTATGTTGGCTTCCACTTTGGGCATTGATTTCAATGTCGATGAAAGTTGGGATGAAAAAAAGAAGCTGTTCAAGATTAGCGGTAAAATAGTCGGCACACGTAATACGACGCAATCGAGCGTCCTAAAAAGCGGTAAATATACAACAGTGCTGGCAGCGGCTGTCTTTGTTTTTTAAAGAAGTTTAAAAGTCATAAAGGAGATTTTTATGAATAGTAACAATCGTCGTGGCAGAGGGATGAGTGGCGGCCAAGGTACGGGCGGCCAAGGAATGGGACAGGGCCGGGGACAGGGTGCTGGCCGTATGGGTGGAGCGCGTGCCGCTGGTGCCGGCGGCAATTGTGTGTGTACGAAATGCGGTCATCGCGAACCGCATGAACGAGGTGTTCCCTGTATGCAGAAAAAGTGTCCGCAATGCGGATCCACTTTAATTAGAGAATAAACAATCTTGGGAAGGAGGATTTTGGTTATGCCAAGAGGAGATGCAACGGGCCCCATGGGAATGGGACCGATGACTGGACGGGGAGCCGGGTATTGCGCCGGTTTTGAAGTGCCCGGCTATATAAATAACGTTGGAGGACGCGGCTTCGGTATGGGTTTGGGAAGAGCAGCTGGTTTCGGGGGACGAGGAGGACGCGGCAGAGGTTTCGGCTACCGCAATCGTTTCTTTGCCACAGGTGTGCCGGGACGATTCTGGTTTGGCGGTATGGCTGCACCGTCGTATCCCAATGCCGATCCGGAAACAGAGAAACAGGCGCTTAACAATCAGGCTGAAATATTACAAACAGAACTGGATGCCATTAAAAAACGTCTGGAAGAATTGAGTACAAAAGCGCAGAAAAAGTAGCCTCTTCTGCGAAGCCCGCACGGAGCTTATCCGTGCAACGCGGTGATGGCGTGGTTCTCAAGCTTTTCACGCTATCGCCGCAAAAAAATATTTAGTGGAAGCTGGGACAACAATACTGTTCTAATAGGAAATACCGATTGCAGTAAGTTGTAGAAGAGGACTCTTATTATGATCAAAATTGGCATTATCATTTGTGCACGTTATAAAAATTGTGGTGGGGGAAAGTGTTTCAGGGCGTTACGGGAACGTGCTGGCGCCTTTGCTCAATATCCAGCCGAAGCATTGGTGGAGGTTGTCGGCTATGCGAATTGCGGCGGTTGTCCCGGTGGAAACATCGAGTATGTACCGGCAGAAATGAAAAAAAACGGCGCTGAAATCATTCATCTTGCAACGGGCTTGGTCGTCGGTTATCCGCCGTGTCCGAACATTCGATATTTCAAGAAATTTATCGAAACTATCTACGGAATATCCGTGGTGATAGGAACCCATCCCATTCCTCAAAAATATATGGAGGCGCATGCGCGACTTCCCTTTTGGAAAGATAGCAACATGAGTGAAGTGGCTGCATATCTTTTGCAGGATACAGAAGAAATAAAAAAAATATACGATTGAAGGGGATTAAAGATGAAAATTGCAATGACAACATCAGGTAATGATTTGAACGCTCCGTTGGATAGCCGTTTTGGACGCGCTCCGAAATTTCTTATTTATGACCTGGAAACTAAAACCTTTGAAATCATGGACAATGCACAAAACCTGAACGCGGCGCAGGGGGCGGGAATTCAATCCGCGCAAAATATTGTCCGACAAGGCGCAACGGCGCTTGTCACCGGACATTGCGGGCCTAAGGCGTTTCGCGTATTGGAATCCGCAGGTATCAAAATATTCAACACTGATGCCGCCACGGTGAAGGAAGCGTTGGAGCTTTATCTTGCCGGAAAGTTGAATGAAGCTAAATCGGCAGATGTTGAAGGACACTGGGTATGAACAAATGCGAAATTTTGTACCGGGCTATCGGCTTCATCCATAGTGAACACAAAGAAGAGGAGAAAACGCCTATTCAGCCTGTTTATGCCAAGGGCAGCAAGGGTTACGTGGAATTGTTCCCCGAATTTTTAGATGGTCTGCGTGACCTCAATGAATTCTCGCATATTTACCTGATTTATCATTTTCATAAGGCGCGACAGGTCACATTGGTTGTCAAACCCTATTTACAGGAAGTTGATCACGGTGTTTTTGCGACACGCGCACCCTGTCGTCCCAATCCCATCGGCTTGAGCGTTGTGGAATTGCTTGGCATTGAAGACAATGTTCTGCATCTGGATGGTGTAGATATTCTTGACGGAACGCCGCTTCTGGACATTAAACCTTACACGACCAAGTTTGATCTGCATGACGTTAAGAAAAACGGCTGGCAGGATGAGGTCGACGAACACACCGCTAGAAAAAAAGGCAGGAGAGAATATAAATCATGAAAATGTCTCTGGATTGCATTCCCTGTTTTGTCCGTCAAGCCGCGGATGCGGTCAAAATGTCGGTGTTGTCGGATGAAAGCAGAAAAAGTCTCATGCACAACGTTTTGCAATGGCTGGGCGATGTTGATTTGAACCAGACACCGCCAGCCGCTTCACAGATGATTCATCGTCGCCTCCGTGAACTTTTGTCAACCGATGATCCTTATCGTGCGTCTAAAGATGTACAAAATGAGATGGCGGCAGCGCTGATTCCCGCAATCCGTAAATATATTGTATCGTCAGCCGATCCTTTAGTCATGGCGGTCCGCTATGCTATTACCGGCAATATCATCGATTTGGGAGCAAAAAACAAAATCGGTTACGGAGAAATTTACGAGGAATTGCAAAACGCTTCGATGCAACCCATATTTGGCCATGTTGAAGCTTTCAAGAAAGCCGTTACCAGAGCAAAAACTATTTTGTATCTCGCTGATAATGCCGGCGAAATATTTTTTGACGGTTTACTCATCGAACAGTTGACGGGAGCCCGTGTCACGCTGGCTGTTCGTGGGACCCCCGTAATTAATGACGCAACCCGCTCAGACGCAAAGGCAGCGGGACTTGATAACATAGTTGACGTTATCGATAACGGTTCTGATGCACCGGGAACCATTCTGGACGATTGCAGTATCGAATTTCGCCATATTTTTAATGAGGCCGATATGGTCATTGCCAAGGGACAGGGGAATTTTGAAAGTCTTTCCGATGAACCGCGTGAAATATTTTTTCTTTTCAAAACCAAATGTCCGGTCATCAGCCGTCATTCGGGATTTTGCCTGGGAACTTATGTGTTGGCGCACCGTTCTCAGGGCAACTATGTGGAAGCAAAAGGTTAATCATGAAAGCGAGTGTCATAGCAGCCGAACTCAGAATTCACGCCCCATTTACGGCTTTCGGTACCGTGACGGGTATTATCATTATGGCCGCTTTTATTCAATTTAAAGTATCAAGTGAAATTTCTTCAGGTTTATTCTGGACGCTTCATCCTTTGCATGTGCTGGTGAGCGCGCTGGTCACAACCGCTATGTACAGGTTGCACTCCAACGGAAAATTCTGGAATACGATTATGATTGGCTACATGGGATCCATCGGTATCGCAACACTCAGTGATTCGCTCATTCCTTTTGCCGGGGAATGGCTGCTCGAGCTGCCTCACCGGGGCGTGCACCTCGGATTCATTGAAAAATGGTGGTTAATTAATCCATTGGCTTTTGCCGGAATAGCCACAGGTTATCTTTATCCGACTACAAAATTTTCTCACGCCTCTCATGTCTTTTTAAGTACGTGGGCCTCACTGTTTCACATTATGATGGCTATGGGTACAACATTGGATGTTGTAACGGCCATTTTAGTCGCTGCATTTTTATTTTTAGCTGTATGGGTTCCCTGCTGTACCAGCGATATTGTTTTTCCACTATTGTGGATAAAGAATACTACAGGGGAAAAAGTGTCTGTGTTTTCTCAAGGAGGGGCGCGATGAAAATAGCTGTTGCTTCCGGTAAAGGCGGAACAGGCAAGACCACCGTAGCCGTAAATCTGGCGCGTGTGCTCAATGGGAATGTAATCCTGGCCGACTGTGACGTAGAGGAACCCAATGCGCATCTGTTTCTTAACGGTGAAAAATTTAACGAGGAAATGATTTCAATTCCGATTCCTCAGGTCGATGAATCCCTTTGCAACGCTTGTGGCGAATGTGCGAAAATTTGTCAGTATTCCGCCATTGTTACGTTTGGCACGACCCCGTTAATTTTTCCGGAAATGTGTCACGGTTGCGGTGGTTGTATGCGAGTTTGTCCGACGAAGGCTATCTCGGAACAAAACCGTCGTATAGGCGTGATTGAAAAATCCGGCGCGGACAACATCAACCTCTTAACGGGCAGGCTTGATGTAGGAGTGGCGCTAGCTCCGCCACTCGTCCGCGCTTTAAAAAATATTCTGCCTCATAACCAGACAGTCATACTCGACGCGCCGCCGGGAACATCCTGCCCGGTAATTGCCACCATCCGCGACACGGACTTTGTTTTGCTCGTTACAGAACCGACCCCTTTTGGTTTACACGATTTAACTCTGGCCGTGGATATGATTCGTGAATTGCATATTCCTTTTGCCGTTATCGTCAACAGAATGGGCAGCGGAGATAATCGTGTACATGATTTTTGTGAAAAAGAAAAAATTCCCATCTTTATCGAAATACCGGATGACCGGCGAATTGCCGAAGCATATTCCAGAGGCATTCTGATGGTGGATGTCCTGCAGGAGTACCGTCAACTGTTTAAACAATTGATTGAAAAAATTATAAAATAAAAACGAGGTGATTTAAACATGCCAACATATGAATACGAATGTAACAAGTGCGGTTTGAAATTTGAAAGACACCAAAGTATGAAAGATGCTCCTGTTAAGGAATGTCCGGAGTGTGGTGGTGATGTGCAAAGAAGAGTAAGCGGCGGCAGCGGTTTTATCATGAAATCATCAGGTACAGGCGTAAGTATGCGCGATTCGGCAAAAAGCTGTTCCTTTGAAGAAACCGGCAGGACATGTTGTGGTGCGGACAGAAAATGCGGGCAATCCCCTTGTGGAGATTAAAATGAGTACTGAAGTTTATAAATATATTTACGGACCGGTGCCGTCTCGACGTCTGGGACGATCGCTTGGCATTGATCTTGTGCCTTTTAAAACCTGCACTTACGATTGCATCTACTGTCAGTTGGGACAGACGACAAACAAAACGACAGAAAGACGCGACTATGTTCCGACAGATGATGTCATGAAGGAACTCAAGGATAAACTGGATTCGGGAATTCTATGCGATTATATCAGTCTTGCCGGTTCCGGAGAACCGACTCTGCATGCGGGCATCGGGGACTTAATTGGGAAAATCAAGACCATAACCAATATTCCTGTCACCGTCCTGACAAACGGATCACTGCTTCATTTGCCGGAAGTTCGCAAGGCCTTGATGTGTGCGGACCTGGTCATTCCTTCCCTTGATGTTGGTGATGAGCAGCTATTTCAATATGTCAACCGACCGCATGGCTCTCTTTCTTTTGATCAAATGGTTAATGGATTGATCGATTTCTCCAGAAATTTTAATGGGCAAGTATGGCTGGAAGTTTTGTTGCTCGGCGGTGTCACAGGGATTCAGTCCGAAGTTGAGAAAATTGCTTCCATTGTTAAAATGATTCATCCGGCAAAGGTTCAACTGAATACAGTTTATCGACCTCCGGCGGAAGAAACCGCGTTTCCCCTCACGACCGAGCAGTTGATTGCGCTGAAAAATATTTTTCCCGTAGAGGTCGAGATTATCAGCAGCCTTAATCAGTCAGAAACACCTGTTCCGGAAATGCGCGCAGTTACAGATGACGATATTATTGCTTTGTTGGCCAGAAGGCCGTGTACGATCGTGGACATTGCCAGTGGGTTGGAAATGCATGTTAATGAAGTGATTAAACGAATGGAAATGCTGGTAAAGGCCGATAAAGTTAACTGTGTCGTTACAAAAAAAAGAAATTACTACACAAAAAGATACTGATCAAGGACAAGGTATTTTTTATAATGGAAAAAGAATTGAATGAAAATCATCAGCGCTTTTTAGAGCGAGTCGCGCTTTACAGAAAATTCGGTTACGATATTGAAAAAGAGCGATCTTTCATTATCGAAAAAGCGCAACCCATCGCCGGAAATATTCTGGAAACAGGCACGGGCAAGGGATACTTCACCCTCGCGTTGGCGCGTGCCGGTTATCATTTTTTTTCATTCGACATATCCGCTGAAGAACAAAAATACGCTCTTCTCAATCTGATGTATTACAACTTACAGCAACAAGTTACTTTCGGCATTGCCGATGTTGAAGGCATGCCCTGTAATGACGGTTTCTTTGATGTTATTTTTGCCGTGAATATGATTCATCATCTTTCCTCCGTCCGCAAGGCATGCTCTGAACTGGTCAGAATATTATCCCCTCAGGGGAAAATCGTGTTGAGTGATTTCAATGCTGACGGCTTGGCAATATTAGATAGAATTCATTCTCTTGAAGGACGAAAACATGAAGTAAATTCGGGTACAGTAACAGATGCAAAAAATGTATTGATCGAACTGGGACTCAATGTGGAAAAACACCATAGCCCCACGCAAGACGTACTGATAGGCCGCAGGAGGCTGATCACATAAGATGAACGCTGCAGAAGATGTAAAAAGGTATGTGGAAATATGTCAGGAAAGGTTCTGGCAAAATATTTTCCAATTCGAGACGGAATATCTCATTGAGCGTTTACAAGGTTGTCGCGATATTTTGAGCGTCGGGTGCGGTCCGGCGATTATTGAAGGCAAATTAAGCGAACATGGGTTTAATGTAACTGGTTTGGATGTTTCTGCCGAAGCGCTTAAATGCGCGCCGGACTCTATCAGAAAATTCGCGGGAAGCGCTGAAAGTATGCCGTTTGCGGAATCTTCTTTTGATGGTGTTATCTACGTTGCGTCGCTTCAATTTATAGGAAATTATCAAAAAGCATTGCAACAGACTCTTAAGGTATTGAGGCCCAACGGCAGAATCATCCTGATGTTGCTGAATCCCGATTCTGATTTTTTCAAGGATCGACTCCGCGAACCGGATTCGTACGTCAATTTGATTAAGCATAGGAGTTTAATAAGTATTGAAGATGCCGTTAAAGAATTTTATACTGTGCAAACGGAATATATTCTGGGAGTGAAAGGGGATCGTATTTTAAAGAGTAATAATCCCAGCGAGGCGGCTTTATATGTCATCACCGGCACGAAATAAATAGTAAAATTAAAAATGACAAAATGAATAGAAATTACGAAGTTGACAAAGCAAAGCATTTATTGGGGATTGCAAAACCGTGCAATGCCGATGATGTTAAGAAAAGATACCGGGATATGGCTAAAATATGGCATCCTGACATCAATAAATTCGAAGAAGCGCATGCGAAAATGCAAGAAATTAACAAAGCCTTTGCTTTATTGATGAAAGAAGAATTCGGAATTCTTGATTGGTGGGAAGATTATAACAGATGGTGGTGGCGACAATATGGCAATGATCCGATATGGGGGAACTATTTTCCGGAAAACAAGTCTGAAAAAACGGAAACAAAAAATATTTTTATAAATGAAAACACACAGCAGCACTGGGAGAAATAAATTTTGAAAGAACTTGTGATCATCAGCGGCAAGGGGGGAACGGGAAAAACCAGCGTCACAGCTTCGTTGGCGGTGCTGGCCGGACATTCGGTCATCTGCGATTGCGATGTGGACGCGGCCGATCTTCATCTTGTGCTCAAACCTCAAATAAAAGAACAGAACGAATTTCGCAGCGGTCATGAGGCTATTATCCGCCAGAACAATTGTATCGGCTGCGGTATTTGTGAGGACTTTTGCCGTTTTGACGCGGTCCGAAAACGACAAACCCACGCCGGTGAACTTTTATTCTCTATTGATCCGATATCCTGTGAAGGTTGCGGTGTTTGTGTCCGTTTCTGCCCTGAAAAAGCGATTGACTTTCCGGAATGTGTTTGCGGTCGTTGGTTTGTTTCGGATACACGTTGCGGCCCGATGGTGCACGCGCGGCTGAATGCGGCTGCGGAAAATTCCGGCAAACTGGTTTCCACCGTGCGTCGTGAGGCGCGCTCAATTGCAGAAAAAGAAAATTCCGCATTGATTATTGTTGACGGACCTCCGGGTATCGGATGTCCCGTTATTGCTTCGGTCACTGGAGCTTCACAGGTCTTAATTATAACAGAACCCACCGTATCGGGGGAGCATGACCTGGAAAGAGTCCTTGCTCTGACTCGTCATTTTCAAATTCCTGCTGCTATTTGCGTGAATAAATGGGATATTAATCCCGACATGACTGCGCGTATTGAAGATAAAGCCAGAAATTCAGGCGCAGTGATTGCCGGACGAATTCGTTATGATAGCGCCGTTACGCGCGCGCAGATTCAGGAAAAGGCTGTTGTGGAAATCGACGCACCCGGCGCCGACGATATCCGGCAACTTTGGGATAAGTTACATCTTCAGGAGGTCAAATAATTAATATGAGCGAATTGATA
>ENA-ORXD01001545-ORXD01001545.1-sediment-metagenome-genome-assembly--contig:-NODE-1545-length-18482-cov-3.389731_pt1 | contig 18482 bp, 16 predicted proteins | sample MGYA00237862_ERZ511471 | MGnify/ENA metagenome assembly ERZ511471
CATCTGCGCCGGACCCGCCACGCGGGGCGGCTGCGGCTCCCTCTGCACCAAAGTGGATATGCCCTGCCGCGGCTGCTATGGACCGCCGCCGCACGTGGTGGATCAGGGCGCGGCCCTTCTTTCCGCCGTGGCTTCGGTGGTGGATGCGGACACGGAGGAGGAGGCGGCGCGGATCGTGGGGGAAATCCCGGACCCGGTGGGCACCTTTTACCGCTTCGGCCTGCCGGCGTCGCTGCTCCATCGCGCCCAGACGAGAAAAAAACCTGCTTAGGGCAGAGGGCTTGGATCATAGAGCAGGGAGCATAGAGCCTGGGGCAGGGAGCAGGGAGGAGTGTTACGGTCGATGATAATTGAAAGATAAGAATTTCTTGAACCGGATTCAGGTTTGAATTTTTCGTTTGGCATTGAGGTTTACCCGATTTTTCAAGGGGCGAACAGTTTCGAGGAGAAAAGGTTATGCAAAAGATCAGTATCGATCCCGTCACCCGCCTGGAAGGGCACGGGCGCATTGACCTGTTCCTTAATGAAAAAGGTGGTTTGGAAAATGCCTATATGATTATCCCCGAACTACGCGGATTTGAAAAATTCTGCGAAGGGCGACCGGTCGAAGAAATGCCCCGTATCACCCAGCGCATCTGCGGTGTATGCCCGATCGCGCATCATGTGGCAGCTGCCAAGGCGGGTGATGCAGTTTATCATGTCGATCCCCCGCCGGCAGCCAAGAAGCTGCGCGAACTGCTCTATTCCGCCTTTTTTGTGGCAGATCATGCCACCCATTTCTATGTGTTGGGCGGACCGGATTTTGTGGTAGGGCCACAAGCGCCCAAAGAAGAACGCAATATTCTCGGCGTGGTGCGAAAAGTGGGGCGGGAGATCGGGTCACGCGTGATGGGTTTATTAAGCGAAAACCATGAAATTGCCAAGATCATCGGTGGGCGCTATATCCATTCCGTGGGAGCGCTGGTAGGCGGCATGAGCAAACCGATTACTGAAGAAGAACGCAAGCGCATAGAACAGATTGCGCGCAATTCCATCGAAACAGCCAAGTTCAGCCTGAAACTCTTTGAGGATGTGGTGCTTAAGAATAAAACTTACCTGGATATGATCCTGAGCGACGCCTTTGCGCACCGCACCTATTATATGGGCTTGGTGGATGAAGAAAATTTGATAAATTTCTATGAAGGCAAGGTGCGCGTGGTTGATCCAGATGGAAAAGAACTGGTGAAATACGGACCAGAACAGTATCTGGATGTTATCGCTGAACACATTGAACCCTGGACGTATCTCAAATTCCCGTACCTGAAAGAAATTGGCTGGAAGGGATTTGTGGATGGGACCGAAAGCGGTGTGTACCGCGCGTCACCGCTCTCACGCCTGAATGCAGCGGATGGCATGGCTACACCATTGGCACAAAAGGAATACGAGAAATTTTTCAAGACCTTGAGCGGCAAACCGGTGCATGCCACTCTGGCAACCCATTGGGCGCGATTGATCGAAATGCTATATGCGGCTGAACGCTCGTTGGAATTGGCTACCGATACTGAGATTACATCCAAAGAGGTACGCACCATCCCAACTGAAACCCCCACGGAAGGCATTGCAATAGTAGAGGCGCCGCGCGGAACGCTGACGCACCATTATGTTACAGATAAGCGCGGTTTGATCCAGAAAGTCAATTTGATTGTGGGCACTACTAACAACTACGCCGCCATCGATATGTCTATCAAAAAGGCAGCGGAAGCGTTGATTGAACCCGGAAAAGCGGTGGGAGACGCGGTGATGAATAAAATTGAAATGGCATTTCGCGCGTATGATCCATGCTTTGGCTGCGCGACGCATGCTGCCCCAGGCGAGACGCCCTTGATCGTGCGCGTATTTGATCACCAACGTCAGCAGGTGCAAGAGATTCGCAGGGATTAGGAGCTGTTCATGAGCAAACGAGGATTGACCCAAAAACGCAGCAGCCAAAAGGAAATTGTGCTTGAACGGGCTATGGTCACCCGCCACTATATCATGCGCTGGGATTTGGAACGCTGCATAGGCTGCCAGATTGGTCCCAGCATCTGCCCAGTAGATGCAGTCCAGCATGTGGATGCAGTACTGGAAAACGGGCGCATGCATCAGAAGCAAGTGGTGGATATCAATGCGGACAAATGTATTTTTTGCGGCGAGTGCGTGGAAATGTGCCCGGTCAGCGCCATTGATATAAGCGTAAATGGGGAAAAAGAAAACCCGGTGATCAAATATGGAGCTTTCCCACAACTGATCCAATCCACGGAATTCAATCAAAAAGCATTTGACTGGTCGCGCAAGGACTTTGTCATTGAGAATTGCCCCACACATGTCATCAGCTATGATGAAAAAGAAAAAACCCTGCACATAGATGATGCCTATTGCATTCGCTGCAGGCAATGTGAAGTTGCCAGTGACGGCGCATTTCAAGTGGAGCAGCCCTGGAAGGGCAGCGTGGTATTGCGGCGCGAGTTGTGCGTGGAAGGCTGCCTGGCATGTGCAGATATTTGCCCCACACGCGCGTTGCATATCAATGATGCAGGCGAATTAGTGCTTGCGGATTATTTCTGCATTAAATGCGGCGCTTGCATGCAGATCTGCCCAGTCAAACCGGAATATGAGGAATACGAGGTAACGGCGGAAGCCTATGGGGTGAAGAAGACGGTCAAGCATCAGCGGATTGCTAACGCAGAGCAGCTACCTGTGTTGGTTGAACGCTGGCGTGTGGCGCATACGCCGGTCCAAAGCGGAGCTTGGCTGCAGGCACTGCTGAAAGTGGCAGATGAAAAGGCTGGCATGGTGGAAATTGACCGCAAACGTGCCCTCCGCCGTAAAGATCTGATCCTTTCTCTGAAGGGTGGACATGAAATCATTGATGAATAGGCATCCCTGGTGATATTTTGGAAATCAGCTTAGAGATAAAAAAGGTATGGAAACGACAACTATGAATCAAATTGCTGATCGAGCTGGTCAACTCATGCAGGGCGGTTATCATTGTTCAGAATCCGTCCTAAAAGCGATTGGCGATCATTTTTATGGAAATGTCGAACCCACTGCCTTGCGCATGTGCACGCCTTTCGCGGGAGGCATTGGTTGTACCCACAATGATTTATGTGGGGCATTCACCGGTGCGATTATGGCTATTGGTATGCTGCATGGCCGAACAGAAGTAAATTCGGATGATGGCTATTGTCAGCAATGCGCAGCAGAAATGCGTGCTCGATTTTTACGAGAATTTGGCTGGCTGAGCTGTCAGGAAATAAAAGATCATTGGGTAGGGAAAACTGGAGGAAATTCCTGCGTAGACGTGGTTCAAAGGACCACACAGATTCTGCTGGAGATTTTGGCGGCTGCCAAGCGAGAGTGATCTCCTAGCGAGGTTGACCCCACTGGGTATAGGCATCCGGCGCTTCCCCCGGACCTGGCCAAATGCGATCAAGTTTGTTCAATGTCTCTTGATCCAGCTTGATTTCTATTGCCTGCAGACTATCTTCTAGTTGTTCGGCGTTGCGTGGACCGATCACTGGAGCGGTCACAGCTTTGTTGTGTAAAAGCCACGCCAGTGCCACATGCGAAGGCTTTGCTCCAATCTGAATGCAGACCTCTTCATAATCCTTGAGGGTCTTTGAGATTCTTTCTACTTCTTCCCTCTTATGATTTAATGATCTCCGTCCTGTTGATTTATTTCCAGCGCTGCCCGCCAACACTCCGCCTCCCAGAGGACTCCAGGGAAAAAAGCCCATGCCCAACTCACGGATTGCGGGCAAGACTTCCAGCTCCACCGTACGTTCTTTTAAATTGTAAATGCTTTGTTCTGAGATCAATCCTAGCAGATTCTTTCGATCAGCCGCATTCTGCGCTCTCATGATCTGCCAGGCGGAAAAATTGCTGCTGCCAATATACAGGACTTTTCCTTGGAGTATTAAGATTTCAAATGCCTGCCAGATCTCTTCCCAAGGGACAGAAGGGTCATAATGATGCATTTGGTAGATATCAATATGATCAGTGTTCAATCGCCGCAGGCTGTCTTCGCAAGCCTGGCGGATATGATAGGCCGATAAACCGCTTTGGTTTGGTCCCGGTTCCATTGGTCCATATACTTTTGTCGATAACACACAGTGCTGCCTGCGTCTTTTATCTTTTTGGAACCAACTGCCGAGCAGTGTTTCTGCGGCACCCCGGCAGCTCTTTTCCTTGCCGTAGATATTGGCTGTATCGAAGAAATTTATCCCCAGCGCTTCCGCTTTGTCTAAAAGCTGCAGCGCATCCCTTTCTTCGGTAACATGAAAAAAATTGAAAGTGCCTAAACAAAAACGGCTAACTTCCAGTCCAATCTTTCCGATTTTGATATAGTCCATTCTTCCTAAAGAATAAGTTTTTATGATTTTTTGAGAATCAAACTCCGTCTTTGGCGTATGGCAGGACCATATTCACCAGCAGGGTAACCAGCTCATCGCGGACGAGCTGCAGATGTGTATAGGTCACCTGGCTGGCTGTTTCGCAATCCCCAGATAAGATAGCTTCCACGATGGCTTGGTGTTCTTTTATCGAGCGGTTGATGCGTCCGGTGCGGGCTGAGAAGCCAATCCTCAGACGGTTCCACTGATCGTTCAGGTTTTCAACGTAGCTCATGGCGCGCTGGTTATTGGCCATCAAGAAAATAATATGGTGCAAATCCAGGTCGAGTGCCACCCAAGCGTCAACATTATTGTTTTTCTCTGCTTCTTCCATGAGAATAAGAGTATCTTTCAGTTTTTTCCTGAGCACTGGGTCTTTGCATTCACCTGCTTTGCGTGACATCAAACTTTCCAGCACGATCTTGATCTCGAAGATCTCATTGACGTCATTCAAAGTCAGTGAATACACTTTCCACCCTCGCCGGGGTTCGTAGATAAGCAACCCCTCCCGCTCAAGCAGCCGGAAGGCCTCTCGCACAGGAGTGCGGCTGATCTTCAAATCTTCAGCAATCTGCAGGTCAGTCAGATACTCGCCGGGTTTAAAACCCAGTTGGATGATCTTGGTCTTGATGTATTGATAGGCAATTTCTTGGAAAGTAGTAGTCTCTTCCATGTCCTTATTATAATATAAATGTATGTGAATAAGTACACCATTATATAAAATATTGCATACAATAAATTGACATCAGGTATTATTAATGTTATATTAACAAGAACAATTCACAGTCTTTTCGTATTGGAGATTCACAATGCAATTAAGTAAAGAACAGATTGTTCAATTGGAAGACTTTGCCTACCAGATCAGACGGCTTAGTCTTGAAATGATCACTTGCGGACAGTGGGGTCATCCAGGCGGATCGTTATCCATGGCTGATTTAATGTCAGTTTTGTATTTCAAGGTATTAAGGGTGAATCCACAGAAACCGGATTGGGAGGAGCGCGACCGCTTTGTGCTTTCAAAAGCGCATGCCTCACCGGCGTTATATGCTACTCTTGCCATAATGGGATTTTTCCCAATAGAGGATATTTACCAATATTGTCAAATCGGGGGGATAGAGGGGCATACCGATATGCGCCGCACTAAGGGGTTGGAATCTTCCGGCGGATCGCTTGGCATGGGGCTGTCCATCGCGGCTGGCTTGGCTTATGGTCTACGGAAGAAGGAGCTTTTCAAATCCAGTGTGTATTGTATGATCGGCGATGGCGAATCTAACGAAGGCAATATCTGGGAAGCAGCCATGTTTGCCAGCCATTACCATTTAGATAACCTGATTACTATCATGGATTACAACAAAGTGATGGCAAAAGGTTTTGTATGGGATGAAATGGGTATAGAGCCGTTGCGTGATAAGTGGCAAGCCTTTGGTTGGGAAGTGTTGGAAATTGATGGGCATGACATCCAAGCCATCTACGATAGCTTGTATAAAGCCCGCTGGATTCAGCGGTGCGGCAAACCGATTTTGATCATCGCCCATACAGTAAAGGGGCGGGGGATCGAAGACACAGAATTCAATTACAAATGGCATACCCAGCATCCGACTCCCCAGGAAGCTGATCAGATGTTGAGGGAATTATCTGTTCGTTATGGGAAACCAGCTGCAGGCTATAGCCGATTAGAAGGCAGGTAATAAATGGCAGGACACGAAGCTTCTTCGACACCGCAAATGAGAGAGATTTTTGGGCAAACCCTGGCAGAAATGGGTGGGGTGCATGAGGATATCATGGTGGTTGATGCTGACCTGCATACCTCCACCCGCGTGGTCTTGTTTAAGGAAAAATTCCCTGAAAGATTTATCCAGGTAGGTATCGCGGAACAAAATTTATTTGGCGTGGCCGCCGGTTTAGCATTGGCGGGCTTTGTGCCTTTTCCCTGCACGTTTGCATCCTTTGTGGCGCGCAAATCAGCGGATCAATTCGCGCTCTCCATCTGCTTCCCGGCCTTGAATGTGAAAGTACCGGGTTCGTATGTGGGCGTTCCGACCAGCAAAGCGGGAGCCTCCCACAACTCCTTCGAGGATATTGCCTATATGCGCACCATTCCGAATTTAAAGGTAGCTGCGCCTGGAGATGCTGCCGACATGCGCGCGGTAATGAAAACAGCCTATGAAACCCCCGGCCCCGTCTATTTCCGCGTCGTGCGTTATTCTCTGCCAGATCTTTTTGATAGCGATCACACTTTTGAGTGGGGTAAGGGAAAAGTGATTAAAACCGGGTCTGATGTGACTTTGTTCGGGACCGGGATGATGACCGATCGCTGTCTCAAGGCAGCAGTACTGCTGGAAAAGCAAAAAATCAGCGCAGAAGTCGTACATATGGCTTCTATTAAACCTATTGATGAACAATTGATCATCGAATCCGTTACGCGCACCGGTTGCGCTGTCACGGCAGAAAATGCCTCCATCGTGGCAGGTTTCGGTGCAGCTGTTGCCGAAGTGCTGGTTGAAAATTTCCCTGTTCCGATGAAGCGCATCGGGATCAGAGATTCTTGGATAGACAGCGGTGATATCGAAGACCTCTTTGCCCATTATCATATGCAGCCGGAAGATATCGCCAAGGCTGCGTTTGAAGCCATTAAAATGAAAGAGAGCAAGCGTAAATGAGCACGTATCCCTGGGATAAAGTCGATGGAATAAAATTTTTCAGTGATTATCTCAAGATCATGGGCATTGCCCATTTGGGGAAGGAAGAATTCGGCGAGGAAAAGCTAAAGGGCAAGCGTTTGGGGGTGTTAAATGGAAGCTCATGGATCATGCTCTGGGCGACATATTTCGGGCGCAGGTTTCTCCCTGGCGTGCATTTGGTCAATGCTGGCACTGAAGCTATGCAGCTCAATTTCATGGAAGCTTATCACGAAGGAAAACCTACCCCGCCACAGTCGAACATTGATACAATGGCTCGCTACGCGGTTGACCTGGTTGAATTGGCGAACGTGGATGCAGTACTGATTACCTGCTCGACGATGAATCGTTCCTACCCTGCGGTCGAAAAAGCGCTGGAACCCTACCAGGTTCCTGTGATGCAGATAGACCGCCCCATGATGGAAAAAGCTGTCCAGCACGGTGGCAGGGTGCTGGTTGTCGCCACGCATGGGCCCACCGTAAAAAGCACCCAAATGTTGTTGACGGAAACTGCCCAGGAAATGGGTAAGGAAATCCAGTTCACCGGATTGCACATCGAAAGCCCCTGGGAGAGATTGGCAAAATTTGATATTGCTGGACATAACCAGGAACTAGCCAGGGCGGTCAAAAACAAGCTGAAACAAGAGGAGATCGGATGTGTGGTTTTTGCCCAACTCTCCATGACTGTATTTCTACTATCTTTCCCTGAACCCGAACGGGAATTCGGAGTACCGATTTACACCAGCGGTCAATGCGGATTTGAAGCGATTAGTAAACTGTTTTTGAATTGAGCATTGTCGATTAATCAAACATTGGAGTTGGATTCATGCAATTAACAAAAAAGACAAAAGAAAAAGAAAAAATTGGTAATGAAAACAACCAGCCCAAACGAAAGATACGATTTGATGAGATCGGCGTTTTGGTAGCCGTATTGGTGTTGGGTATTTTGCTGACCTTTGGTAGCCAGTATTTTCTAACTGCAAAAAACCTACTGAATGTGGGCAGGCAGGTGGCATATTTCGGTTTGCTGGCGGTCGGTTTGTCTTTTGTGATCGGATCAGGCCAGATTGATATTTCTGTTGGGCGCATGATCACTTTGATCACCTTTGTCATGGCATGGTTGATGAATAAGGGTGTGAATCCATGGTTGGCGTTTGGGTTGGGTCTGCTCTTGGGAGCGTTATGTGGATTATTAAATGGTGGTTTAACCTTAATTTTCAATGTTCATCCCATGATTGTAACCTTGGGAACAATGAATTTGTTCTATGGATTGGCAGTTGGCCTAAGCAACGCCAAACCAATTGTGGTATGGCAGGAATCAACTTTTCTAGAATTCGGACCGGGTAAGATCTTTGGTATTCCTATTCCATTTATTGTTTTCATCTTGATCACATTCATCGGTCATGTCGTGATGAGGAAGACCGTCTTTGGCAGGCGTGTCTTGGCAGTAGGAGCAAACAAACAGGCTGCTGTTTATGCGGGAATTAATGAAAAAAAGGTAAGGTTGGGCGTCATGGTCTTAAGTGGGGTCATCGCAGCTATCGCCTCAGGGGTTATGCTTTCTTTCTTCCAAACCTTCGACCCGAATATTGGGTCAGGCATGGAAATGGATGCGATCGGAGCGGCAGTCATTGGAGGAGCAGATTTGAATGGCGGCTATGCTTCAGTCTTGGGAGCCTTCTTGGGATCATTTCTGATCGGCATTTTGCGTAATGGCTTAGTGCTGATCGGGGTGGGCGCATACTGGAACAATTTTGTAACCGGTGCTGTCATTCTCATTGCAGTAGCAGTCAGCACGGTTTTAAAAACCCAACGGAAATAATATCGGAATTTTGAAAAAATGGAGGTGACCGGACAAAAAAAATTGAAGAATTTGTTTGTAGTGATTGACAAAAAGTAAAGGAGAAAACATGTTGAAAAAAGTAATTTACACAATTAGCGTTTTGGTAATCGCCGCGTTGTTTCTAAGCGCCTGCCAACCTGCTGCTGTTGAAGAAGCCGCTCCAGTGGAAGAAGCACCCGCTGAAGAAGCCGCTCCCAAAGAAAAACCCTTCTTTGGCTTTGTAATGCATAACTTTGAATCAGAGTTCTCAGTAGAGATCAAGGTTGGTGCTGAGGCAGCGTGTGCAGAATATGCCGATGAGGTCTCGTGCGAAGTGACCGGGCCAACCAAGATGGATGCTCCCACAGCAATCTCGATGTTTGAGGGCCTCTTGGCCAAGAATCCCAGCGGTATGGCATTGGTGCCGAATCCACAAGATCCCTGGACGCCGGTTTTGAACCAATATGCAGAAGATGCCAAGATCATCATGGTAGCCAATGGTGATGCCCCTGGGACTCCACGGCAGGCGTACTTCGGTGCGGATGAAATTGCCTTCGGGCGCGCAGAAGCGCAGGCTGTTATTGACGCAGGCGTAACTGAAGGATTGGTGATCATCGGTTCATGCTACCCGCCCGCGCTGCCATTGCAGCTGCGCGACCAAGGTGCACGTGAAGTCTTTGCGGATTACCCCGATGTTGTTGTGGAAACATACGATTCCACTGCAGAACAAACCACCAACTATGCTTTCTGGGAGAATACCGTCACTGCCAATCCTGATATGGTCGCCGGTATCGGTTTGTGCACTTTCGAAGGCCCAACCTATGCCGATCTGATGCCCAAGCTGAATGCGGATGGAATAGATTTTGTCACTGTTACAGCTGACCTGATTCCGGAGACTCTGGATGCCATTGAAAAAGGTTATGTAGATGCAGCCATTGGACAGCATCCATTCCTGCAGGGTTACCTGCCGATGTACTTCATGATCCAACACACTTTATTCGGAGAGGAACTGCCGGCTGGTCAAGTTCTGCTGCCTGCAGAGATCGTGACCAAGGATAACCTGAGTACCGTTACAGAAAGAGCGTCAGACGCTGAAAAAGCAATAGAATGGTATAAGGCTTTCCTAGATGAAAATTTGGAATCGATTAAAACCAATGTAGTTCCATTTACTGATTAATTCAAGCGAGGTTTCAGAGCGGCATTTGCCGCTCTGAAACCCGGCAAGCAAAATTTTACCTGATTTTACCGAATGGAGACTTGATGCTCCGCGACGAGAATATTTTAAACCTAGAAAATATTGATAAGCATTTTGGGGGCGTGCATGCCTTGCGGAATGTTAGTTTTTCCATCCGCAAGGGAGAGGTGCATGCCATTGTTGGCGAAAATGGGGCGGGTAAATCCACGCTGATGAAAATCCTCGCGGGAACCTATCAGCCAGATCAAGGAAGAATTATTCTTGAAGGCAGGGAGGTGGCTTTTGATAATCCTCATCAGGCGCATGAGGCAGGCATCAACATCATTTATCAAGAATTCTATTGTTTCCCTTCTTTGGATGTGGTTGCCAATGTGTTCGCAGGCAAAGAAATCAACAAGAATATCTTTTTAGACGAAAAGGAAATGCGCCAGCGCGCCTGCGATGTGTTCAATCGCATTGGAGTAAATATTGATTTATCAGCCACTGTCCGCAACCTTTCCGTAGCTGACCAGCAGATCATTGAGATAGCCAAAGCGCTGGTATATCAGGGCAAGTTGGTCATCATGGATGAACCCAATTCCGCTCTGACTGATAAAGAAACGCAGGCATTATTTGAAATTATTCGAAGATTAAAAAAACAAGGTATTACCGTCCTCTATATTTCTCATCGTTTGGAGGAAGTGTTCCAGATCAGCGACTGCATTACTGTTTTGCGCGATGGCAATTATATGGGTACCTGGGAGCGGGAGAAGACCGATATCCCTTTTATCATTTCGCAAATGATCGGTAGAAAGTTGGATGAGGCTTTTCCGGAGATTGCTGAAGTAGCAGTTCAGGCAGCACCAATTCTTGAGGTGAAAGGGCTTGAGTTCAATGAGTATCTCAAGAACATCCATTTTATTGTAAAACCCGGAGAGATTTTAGGTTTCGCCGGTTTGGAAGGCGGCGGCATTCGAGATCTTTTTCACATTTTATTCGGCCTCGAGAAGCATACTGCCGGAGAGATCCTTTTTCAGGGGCAGCCGCAGCGAATTGATTTTCCCAACAAGGCTATAAAAGTTGGCTGGGGATTGATTCCTGCCAACCGTCGTGATCATGGCCTGATTATGCGCTGGTCTGTAAAAGAGAATGTCTCTCTGGTTATTCTAAAAAGATTGTTATCCTTGCTCGGACTGATCAATCAAAATCGCGTGGATGGTTTGGCATCTGAATACATTCAAAAACTGCGCATTATGACCGATTCTGCAGATAAATCCGTTCTCGATTTGAGCGGCGGCAACCAGCAGAAGGTGGTGATTTCCAAATGGCTGGCCACGCAACCAAAGATTCTCATCCTGGATGATCCAACGCGCGGCATTGATGTTGGCGCAAAATCAGAGATTTATTCCCTGATCAAGGATTTGGCAAAGCAAGGTTTGGCAATTCTATTCAATTCATCGGAGATTGATGAGGTGCTAGGGCTTTCTCATCGCATCCTGGTCATGCGGCAAGGAAGAATCATCAAGGAGTTTGCTCATTCAGATGCGGATAAATTGAATGTATTGAGATACGTGTCTGGAAATATTAGTGAAATTGAAGAGAGAGAATTTGAATTGCAGAATTGCTGACGAGGAGAGGTGAAATCATGAGTAAATCAATCAAGCTGAATACCAGGTATTTCCGTCTTTTTCCTTCTGATAAGTATTTAGGTTACGCTCATGAGGAATACGACGCGGATTTATCACAGACGGCATTCTTGGTAGTTGATGTGTATGGGCTGGGGCATCATCCAGACGATCCGCTTCCTACATGGAAGGAGGGAGGTCGTGATCAACGTGACCGGCCTGCCTTGGCCTGGAAGGGTAGCGCAGATCATGAAGCAGTGATTGTCAAGGAAGCTCTGTTGCCGGCTTTGAATGCTGCCCGGACCATCGGCATGCCGGTGATCTATTTGAACAACAGCGCGCCCAAGATTGGTTTGGAAAATTCTGAATTTGGCAAAGTGCTGCGCAGGCAGCTCAATACGGACATGGAGCGCATGTTTGCGGAGGATGAGGTGGATCCCAAGGAATATCATTACGGTGATTCAGACCATGTCAAGATCTCAAAGTTGCTGCAGCCAAAAGAAGGTGAATACTTTATCCGCAAGCATGTCTATAGCGGCTTTGTTGGCACCCGCTTGGATTTGCTGCTGCGTTATTTGAAAATCCATAATCTATTCGTTGTGGGCTTTTCCGCAGATGCTTGCCTTTTCACCACCATCATCGATGCGCTCTGGCATAATTACAAATGCATTCTATTGCGAGATTGCACTCTCGCCAACGACTACGAAGAGGAACAGGCAGACCTCTTGGGCACCCAGCGTATGGTGAAATTGATGGAATCACTATATTGCGTCTCAATCACCTCGAAGGAATTCATCCAGGCTGTTGAAGCAACCCAATAAAAATTTCCTGGTGAAACTCGCTGATGGGATATTTCAGCTGAGTGAATGAAAAATGGCATGAATGAAGAAAAGGTCACATTCCTCAGTGAGGGTGTGAAAATCGCTGGTTTGTTCGCGGCTCCAGGCAACGGTCAACCACGCAAGAATCCCTGCGTGATATTGGCGCATGGATATATCAATTCCAAAGATGAATTTGGTGGTTTTTCTGAAATATCCCATATTCTTGTGAAGAAAAATTGCTGCGTTTTCCGCTTTGATTTCCGCGGTTGCGGTGAATCGGGAGGGTTGTATGGACGCATGCTGTGTTCGACTGAATGGCTGCAGGATATATTGAGTGCTGTGTCTTTCGTATTGACCCGATCCGAAGTGGATCCTCAGCGAATAGCTTTGGTCGGGCAGAGCCTGGGTGGCAGCACGGTTTCCTATATCAGCGCATTTGATGAACGGGTGAAAACGATCATTGCTATGGCGTCTGTTGCGGATGGAAAAAAATGGCTGGAAGAATTATGGGTCGCGCGGCATGGGCAAGAGGCATGGCAGAAATTTATAGAAAGAATCCAAACTGACCGCCAACAGCGCGTCTTAACCGGTGAATCGGAAATCCTGTCTGTCGCCCGCTTGTTAGCTCGGAATAGCCACGAAGAGAAACAAATGGCTGAATGGCATGAAAAATTTCCCTACTATCAGCTGGATGCGTCTCTTGAATCCATCGAAAGCGTGATAAATCTGCGTCCGATCGATGTCATTTCACGCTGCCTGTGCCCAATTCTCTTCATCCATGGCGAAAAAGACCTGCTTGTTCCCAATGGTCACAGCCGAATGCTATATGAACGGGTTGAATCAGAAAAAAGTCTTGAAACCATTGAGGGCGCAGGGCATGACTTGCCGATTGGAAGCCAAAAAAGGGCAGTTCAAAAAATAATTCTGGATTGGTGTGATAAATGGCTGTAAACACAGCATCGATGCGCTCCGATCTAGTACACTTGATTGACCAAATTCCGCTGGTCGATACACACGAGCATTTTATCCCTGAGGAATTCCGCAGCCAGTTGCACTTAGATTTTACCTACTTTTTTCCACATTACCTGAACAGCGACCTCGTATCAAGTGGAATGCCACTACCGGAAATGGAAGTAATTCGAACACCTGGCAGACAGGTAATGGATTACTTAAAGAGCAGCATCAACGCCGGTGCCAAAGCCTATCCATTCGACGATCTATTAGATCCTAAACCGCTCACGATAAAAGAAAAGTGGAAAAGATTGCGTCCTTATTGGTCAAATATACAGAACACTGCTTTTGCCAAGTGTATTCAAATCGCTGCGGCAGACCTGTATGGGATATCCGAGATTGATGAACGAACCTGTGAACAACTTTCTGAGAAGCTTGATCAATCAAGAGAGCCAGGTTGGTATGACTATGTACTGAAAGATCGGGCGAGAATTGAAAAATGTATTGTGGATATTGGCACTACTCAATTCACAAAGCCATATTTTTACCCTGCTTTGCGATTTGACCGATTCATTTATATTCCGGATCGGGTTTCTCTGCAAAGAATAGAACAAGAATGCCATATTTCCATTTATTCTTTAAAAGATCTGATGCTCTCTCTGAGAGCTTCAATTGAAATTGCCAAAACTCAAGGGATGCTGGCGATTAAAAGTGCTTTGGCATACGAACGCACATTAAATTTTGAAATATGTTCGTACGCAGAAGCTGAAAAGTGCTTTGCAAAACTACTCTCACACCCGCGTGCAAACCTCTCTTGGCAGGAATCCAAACTATTGCAGGATTTTATGATGCATCAGGTCATTCGCTCGGTAATTGATGAAAAAATCCCGCTGCAAATCCATACTGGTTTTCAAAGCGGGAATGGGAACCATATCCGCAATAGCGATCCGACCTTGCTTACAAATCTGTTTTTGACATATCCTGAGGCGCGTTTTGATATTTTTCACGCCGGTTACCCGTTTTCAAGTGAAGTAGCTGTGCTGGCGAAAAATTTTCCAAATGTCTATGTAAATTTGTGCTGGATGCCAATCATTTCTCCCTGGCAGGCTGAAAACATTCTCAACGAATGGCTTGAAATGATCCCAATCAATAAAATCTTTGCATTTGGCGGCGATTTTACGATTGTGGAAGGCGCCTATGCCAGCGCCAAAATGACCAAGGCTGTTGTTGCCAATGTCCTGATGGAGAAAATTGAACGGCGATATTTGAATGAAGAACAAGCGCTCAGATTTGCAGGTATGCTGCTTAATGAAAACGCCAAAGAATTCTACAATCTTTGATTTCGAGAGAGGAAAAAATGTCGAACAAACCCATTGCAGTAAAAGCTGATCAGGTCACTCCCTTCTGGTCGAAACCTCCTCATCATAGGCAACTGAAAGTGCTGCTTTCCCCGGCTATCCATGGAACGTCTGCCCTTGTTTCATTGGGTATGGTTACCATTCCGCCCGGTGAATCCGGTGAACCCCACCAGCATGGAATCGAGCAGGAAACCTGGTTCATTCTTTCTGGAAAAGGTCAATTGAAGATTGGAGAGCAGGCAATTGAACTCGAGCCGGAAATGGTGGTAGTTGCGCCTGCCTCTGTGCCGCACCAGATTATAAATGATGGGGATGAAGATCTAAAAGCTTTGTTCATTTTCTCTCCTGCTGGACCAGAACAGCAATATGTCATTATGTCTCCAGAAAAAGAAATCGATCCATAATTTATTAAATGTCTGAATTGCAAAAAAGCATTACGATCAATCTATCTATCTGCACAGGCTGCCGTGCCTGCGAAATGGCTTGTTCCTTTCACTTTTCAAAATCGTTTAGCCATAACAGCTCTGCCATACAAGTCACGCGGGACAATCAGAATGGGGAAGTGACAATTCTTCTTTCCTCAACCTGCGATCTGTGCCAGACTGAAGATGAGCCGCTTTGCCAGATGTTTTGTGAACCGCATGCGATCAGGGTTGGGAAGCAGTGATGAAGAATTCTTATGCTGGCAAAATTGCATTTGTAGATTTATCTTCCAGAAAAGTCGAATTTGAATCCACGCATCTTTTCACGAAAAGCTTTTTAGGCGGAAAAGGAATCAATCAGGCCATTCTGTTTGATCGTATCCCCATTGGCACTAAACCGTATGATGCGCAAAACCTAGTCGTGATAGGCGCTGGCCCTCTCTCAGCCACATTGGCACCTTCCAGCGGGCGTGTAACAATAGGCAGCATGAATGCCTTCAACCAAGGGGTTGCCGAAGCTAATTCAGGTGGCCACTTTGGACCGGAGTTGAAGTTTGCAGGTTTCGATAATGTCGTAGTCGTAGGTAAATCTGAAAAACCTTGTTACATAATGATTGTCGATGACAATATTGAAATTCACGATGCGCCGCAAATTTGGGGACTTACAACTTGGCAGGCAGATGAATGGATCAAATCGCAGCATCATAATCAGGACCTTCACACTGCTCTGATTGGTCAAGCAGGTGAAAATTTGGTTCGCGGCGCGTGCGTGATCATCGATCGCGGCAGGGCAGCGGGCAGGGGTGGGATCGGGGGTGTGCTTGGATCGAAGAACTTGAAAGGATTTGCAGTAATCGGCAACCGAAGCATCCATGTTGCAGACCCAGATCGGTTTTTCAATGCAATTCAGCGTGCATGGCAAAAAATTCGAATTTCTCCAAAGACAAAGATCATGCACCAGGGTGGAACGCACCTGGATGGAACGCTGGGTGCAAATGAAGCTGGCATGATCACGGTACGCAATGGGCAGGATGCATATTGGGCGCGTGAGCGGATATCTCAGGTGGATTATCCTATTTTCAAAGCGAAGTATGAAAAAAGAAGATTGGGATGTTTTTCATGCCCAACCTATTGCAGCCATGTCTATCAAATGAACAGTGATGTATACGGGAAAGTTACTATTGAGGGATTTCCTGCCAATACAGTTTGGGGCTTCGGCGGTCGACTGGATATTGCCGATCCGGAAGCTTTGATTGCAATTCACGCATTGAACAGCCAGTATGGAATGGATCAGGATTACGTGGCGGTAGCAGTCAGTTGGGCAATGGAATTGTATGAAAAAGGGATTATCACAAGCAAAGAAGTTGATGGATTAAGTCTGGAATGGGGCAATGCTGACGCAGCGATCCATATGATTCACCAGATCGCCAATCGGCGTAGTTTTGGAAATACTCTGGCGGATGGAATTGCTCAGGCTGCAAGATCGATGGGAAAAGATGCCAAGGCTCTAACAGTCTGTATTAAGAACCAGGAAAACATGGATGAATGCCGAGCGGCCATTGCCTGGGGTTTCGGTGTGGTTGTGTCTTTGAAAGGGGGCGGTCATGTTGAGGGTTCCTGCAATACTGAAAATGATGGAACATCCCTGGAATTTGCCCGAAAAACTTTCGGAGTGAACACTCTTGACCCTCACAGTTACGAGGATAAAGAAAAAATTGTGCACTGGTTTGAGCGCTATAAGCAATTGCTGGACTCAACCGGTTTGTGCTATTTCACTGGTCCTGTCATTGAAACGGAAGGCAGGGTTGGGCTGAAGGAGATTGCCGAGTTGTTATCGGCGGCGACTGGCAGGGATTTTGATGAAGAAGAACTGTTGGAAATTGGAAAGCGCTCACACAATTTGCAGAAGGTTTTCAATGTGATCCACACAGGTTTTACTCGTAAAGATGACCAGCCTCCAGAAAGATTTCTTACAGAGGAAATTAAAACCGGCCCTCACGCCGGAATAAAACTGGATGCGGAAAAATGGAATCAGTTATTGGATCGTTATTACCGGTTGAATGGTTGGGATATTGAAACGGGCTGGCCGACCAAATCCACACTGGAGAAATTAGGTCTTAGCTTTACGCTTGAAAAACTCGAATCTGTTGGAAGGATTATTAATAAATGAACGCGCAGCCAATCCTAACTGCTCAATGCTTGCTTGAAAATCAAGGCCCGCGCAGAGCTTTGGTTGATCTAGGTGGTCGTGTGGCTTCTTTTTCTACACCAGCTTACCTGGATTTTAAAAATTTTCTTGGATTGGGTTCAAATCTGACCGCGGAGGAATCTGTTACTTTTCTGAACACAATCGCAGAAATTAACGAGCAGATCTTGCAGACAACTGGCTGCCTTTTCCGCCGAGTATATCTGCGTCCCCCGCAAAATTTTGAAAAGAAAATTGAAGCGGATGGTTCTTTCTATGATGAGTGGAAAGTAAAATATGAGCCGCGTGGTTTTTTCAATGAACGAACGCAGCCACCTTTAGCAAGCGCGCAATCTATAACTGACTTGGCTGCATACCCATGGCCTGATCCGCTTGACCCTGGCAGGCTGGCAGGACTTAGAGAACGCGTGGAGTCTTTACAGCGGAAACCGGGCATCGCGCTTGTGGCTGGGCATATCTCGGCGGGTATTTTTCAGGATTGCTGGAATCTGCGCGGCATGCAGAACTTCTTGGAAGACATGGTAGTTGCTCCCCGTTTCGCTGAATACCTATTGGATAAGATCACTGAAATTCACCTGGGTTTATGGGATGTATTTCTTTCATTGGTTGGAGAACATATATGTATGGTAGAAACTGCTGATGATCTGGGTAGTCAGAAGGGTTTGTTGATTTCTCCAAAAATGTACCGCCGCATGATCAAGCCCAGGCATGAACGTTTGAACAGACACATTCGTTCGCGTACCCGTGCGAAAATATTTTTTCACTCCTGTGGAGCGATTATGCCTCTGATTGGAGACTTGATTGAAATAGGGGTTCAGATCCTAAATCCAATTCAGCCATTGCCAGGCTTGATGGACCCTGAGACAATTTCTCAAAGATTTGGCAAAGACCTGATCTTTCATGGCGGTTTGGATGTCCAGAAATTGTTGTTGGAAGGCATACCAACGCAGATCCGCGAGCATGTGCGGCATTATTACCAAACGCTTGGTGTGGAACACTATATCATGGCGCCCACG
>ENA-ORXD01001546-ORXD01001546.1-sediment-metagenome-genome-assembly--contig:-NODE-1546-length-18458-cov-55.098036_pt1 | contig 18458 bp, 14 predicted proteins | sample MGYA00237862_ERZ511471 | MGnify/ENA metagenome assembly ERZ511471
CACTCCGAAGTCGGAACCTGCGAATTTGTCCTCCTCTCGATCGGGATGATCCGGGACCGCTGGGTTGCCGTCCCGCTCTCGCGGGGATCCGGCGTCCAGATGAGCGGGGTCCGCGCAAACGCCTTCCTCCGCATACCCGACGATCTCGAGGGCTACGAAGCAGGGCAAACCGTTCCTGTCGAATTGCTGGTCCCCCGCAGCCAGGCGGCATCCGCCCTTTTGGTCACCGGGAGCCATGATCCCTCTCTCGACCACCTCGCCGAGCTGGTCAGAACGGAAGGGGTTTCCCTCCACTCCTCCCATATCGGGAGCATGGGCGGACTCCTGGCGCTGAAACGGATGAGCTGCCACGCCGCCCCCATGCACCTCCTCTCTCCTGACGATGGGGAGTACAACATCCCTTACCTGGAAAAATACCTGCCGGGGGAGGAGATTTCCCTGGTGTGCATCGCGGAGCGTGAGCAGGGGATCGTATCCCGCGAGAGATTCTCACTTGCTGATCTCCCCGGCCACACCTTCGTCAACCGGCAGAAGGGATCGGGAACGCGGCTCCTCCTCGATTACGAGCTCCGGAACCTGGGCATCAGCCCCGGGAGCATCCCGGGCTATGACCGGGAACTGACCACCCACATCGGCGTCGCGCTTGCGGTGAAGACAGGAGAAGCGGATGCCGGGATGTGCGTCTATTCAGCGGCAAAGGCACTCGGGCTTCCCTTTGTCCCGGTCGGAATGGAGCGCTACGAGCTCGCCTTCCGGACAGAAGACGGCGATGACCCGGGAATCAGGACCCTGGTGAACGCCATCGCGTCTTCCGCATTCAGGGAGAGTCTCTCCCGTCTCGGGGGCTACGATACGAGGGAGACCGGCGTGCTGCGGCAAGTGCCCTGACCGCGGCTTCTTCCGGACTGGTGCACCGGGTCACTCCCGCAATATCCCAGGTCCGGAACCCGAATACCGCTTTCCCGATTTTCAGGGCGATGGCTATCTCGGAGAGCGTTCCGTAGGCTCCCCCAAGAGCAACCACGGCATCGGCCGATAGGACAAGTACCGCGTTCCGGGCATTGCCGAGGCCCGAGCGGATGACAACGGAGAGATAGGGGTTACTTCCGGCTGCATCGGGGAGAATTCCGACTGTGGTACCGTTCACTTCCCGTGCTCCCCTGCAGGCTGCTTCCATTACTCCTCCCCGCCCACCGCACAGAACGATTGCCCGGTTCTCCGCAAGAATCCTGCCTGCAATCTGTCCGGCGGTATACTCCCTGGCTGTGCAGGTTCCCGGGCCGATAACCGCTACCTGGACCTGACGTTCCTGTTCATCGCCACTGGTATCAATGCTCATGGCAGTTCACCCCGGGTGTTCAGGACGAGGAGCCGCTCTTCACTCATCTCCCGGATGGCATACCGCGGCCCTTCCTTCCCGGTTCCCGAACCCTTTACCCCACCATAGGGCATGTGGTCAGCCCGGAACGTGGGGATATCGTTCGCTACCACCCCTCCCACGTCAGACTCCTCGAAAGCTTTCATGATACGCCCCATGTCCCGGGTGAACACGCCGAGCTGCATACCATATATGCTCCGGCTGGCCCGTGCCAGCGCATCATCAAAACCGGTATACCGGGTGACAGTGATAACCGGGGCAAAGACCTCCTCCCGCTCCACCCGCATATCGGGTGTTGTCCCGGTCAGGATGGTCGGGACAAACATCGGTCCGGCATGCGTCCCGCCGCACAACAGCCGGGCTCCGCCTGCCACCGCTTCAGCTACCACCTGCCCGGTCCGCTCGGCGGCTCCCGTGGTAATCATCGGACCGACATCCGTTTCGTCATCGCGGGGGTCACCGGTCCTGAGAGCGGACACCCCGCTGCAGATTCGTGAGAGCGCGGCATCATAGATCTCATCATGCAGGAACACCCGCTGGACTGAAATACAGACCTGGCCGGCGTTGGTGAATCCGCCGGTCACGATCCTTGAGGCTGCGTATGTAAGCGGAGCATCATGATGGACAATGGCCGCCGCATTTCCACCGAGCTCAAGCGTGACCTTCTTTCTTCCGGCCAGCGCTTTGAGACGCCACCCTACCTCAGGGCTCCCGGTAAACGTCAGGACCGCAATCCGCGGATTGGAGACGAGCCGTTCGGCAACCGCCCCGGGGCAGGGGACCACGCTCAGTGCCTCGCCGGGCAGGCCGGCCCGGAGCGCAATGTCGGCCAGCAGGAGTGATGAGACCGGAGTGGCCGAAGCCGGTTTCAGGATGAGGGGGTTTCCCGCAGCGATTGCAGGACCAAGCTTGTGACATGCCAGGTTGAGCGGAAAATTGAACGGGGTGATCCCCAGCACCGGCCCGGAAGGGAACCACCGGGTGATTCCGATCCTCCCCTCAGTGCCTTCGGTCCAGTCAAGGGGGATGACCTCGCCTCCGATCCTCTTCGCCTCTTCGGCAGAAGTACGGAGGGTTGCCACCGCCCGCTGCACTTCGAGTGCGGCAAACGACCGGGTCTTTCCGCCCTCGAGAACCAGGATCCCGGCCATCTCCTCCGCACGGGCCTCGACCTGGTCGGCAATCGCCAAGAGGATCCTGCTCTTTTCGGCGGACGATAGGTGCCGGGTGATCTCGAAGGCGTCAGCGGCGATTCCTGCTGCATCATCGAGGTCCGCCTCCGCTGCCTGGTGAACCCGCGCGATAATTCCCCTGGTATAGGGGAACCTGACCTCCATGGGTTCCGGGTTTGCTCTCCACTCGCCGCCGACCAGAAACTGGTATTCGGGTACGTTCCCTGCTGACATCATGCTCACTCCGCCAGCGCTCCGGAACTCCGGTGGACTGGTTTTAAGAAACTACTTTGTGTTCAGGAGGATAATAGCTGTGAATATACACGCAGCCTGACATGCGGGTAGATACCAGAGAGGGAGGATCCGGGTGAAGGAAGCCGCCAGTACCTACAATGCACGGGAAATCGAGGAGTATATCAAGCAGTTCTGGGAAGAGAACGCCATCTATACGAAGACGAAGGATCTCCATGCTGGCGACAAGGATTTCTTCTTCGTCGACGGCCCTCCCTATACCACCGGCCACATCCACCTCGGTACGGCATGGAACAAGATCATCAAGGACAGCATCCTTCGGTATACCCGCATGACCGGCAGGAACGTTACCGCCCGCGCCGGCTATGACATGCACGGCCTCCCTATTGAGGTCAGGGTCGAGCAGCAGCTCGGCTTCTCCTCAAAGAAGGATATCGAGCGGTTCGGTATCGGACCCTTCATTGACCGGTGCCGATCGTTTGCTGCGGAGAACATGGAGGTCATGAGCGGGCAGTTCCAGGATCTCGGCGTCTGGCTGGATTTTGATGACCCCTACCAGACCATGAAGCCGGAATACATCGAGGCCGCCTGGTGGACCCTTCAGAGAGCCGATGAGGCAGGCATGCTCGAGCGCGGATACCGGGTAGTTAACTGGTGCCCCCGCTGCGCGACTGCGATTGCCGATGCCGAGGTGGAGTACTGGGATGAGAGCGACCCCTCGATCTATGTCAAGTTCCCCATCACCGGCCGGGAGAACGAGTACCTGGTCATCTGGACCACGACCCCATGGACCCTCCCGGCCAACGTGGCCGTTGCCGTGCATCGCGATATCACCTACGCCCGCCTCGAGGCCGTGAAGGAAGGCAGAAAAGAGATCCTCTGGATTGCCGAGGAATTGGTAGAGCCGGTGCTCCGGAAGGGCAGGTACCAGGATTACACCATTCTCGAAAAGGCCGGCGGTGACGCACTGACCTCCCTTTCCTACCGCTCCCCGCTCGAAGAGCAGGTTCCCCTGCAGCGGGAGATTTCCCACCGGGTCGTAACCGCCGATTTTGTCACCCTCGAGAATACCGGCATGGTCCATATCGCGCCCGGACACGGGTGGGATGACTACCTGCTGGGATGCAGGGAGAACCTCCCGATCATTTGCCCGGTCGATGCCACCGGCCGTTTCATGGAAGAGGCCGGGGATATTGCAGGGCTCTCCGTCAAGGATGCCGACCCGGTTGTCCTCGAGAACCTCGGTGATCACCTCCTGGCAAAGGATATGGTGGTGCACCGGTACGGCCACTGCTGGCGGTGCAAGACCCCCATCATCTTCCGGGCGACCGAGCAGTGGTTCCTGAAGGCTTCGGCTATGCGCGACCGGATGCTCGAAGAGGTCGCTGCCGTGACCTGGTATCCCGAATGGGCCGGGAGTTCCCGGTTCTACGACTGGATAAAGGAGGCACGCGACTGGTGCATCTCCCGCCAGCGGTACTGGGGAATTCCCATCCCCATCTGGGAATGCCGCTCCTGTGGGAAGCACCGGGTGTTCGGCACCATCCGGGAACTTGAAGACGCGAGCGGATCCCCGATCCCTGACCCGCACCGGCCGTACGTCGATGAAATTGTGGTGCCGTGCTCCTGCGGCGGGTCTATGGAGCGGGTGGAGGATATCTTTGACGTCTGGTTCGATTCGGCGGTTGCTTCCTGGGCGACGCTCGGGTTCCCGGGGAGGACGGAAGACTTCGACCGGCTCTGGCCTGCCGATTTCATTACCGAAGGGCAGGACCAGACCCGTGGGTGGTTCTACTCCCAGCTTGGGGCAAGCACCATCGCATTCGGCCGCTCGCCTTACAAGAGCGTGCTGATGCACGGGTTTGCCCTGGATGCCGAGGGGAGAAAAATGAGCAAGAGCCTGGGGAACGTGGTCACTCCTGAAGAGGTGGTCTCCTCAGTGGGCGTGGATGTCCTCCGCCTGTATTTCCTCTCCTCAAGCGCTCCCTGGGATGACCTCAAGTTCAACTGGGACGGGGTGAAGACGGTGAACCGGGCGATGAACATCTTCTGGAACGTGTACCGGTTCCCCCTTCCCTACATGATTCTCGACGGATTTTCACCGACAGCCGGAGAAGGCGGCGGGTGGGACGCAGCGGGAGTTGCATCACGCAGGGAAAGGATGGCCCCGGAAGACCGGTGGATCCTGTCCCGCATGAATACCTGTGCGGTAACCATTGACGCTGCCCTGAAGGAGCGCCAGCTCCACCGGGCAACGAGAACGCTCATCTCCTTTATCCTTGAAGATTTGTCCCGCTGGTACGTCCAGCTGGTCAGGCCGAGGATGTGGCTTGAAGGAGAATCAGCAGCAAAGACCGATGCCTACGAGACTGTCTCCTATGTGCTCCGCAGGCTGTGTGGGCTGCTCGCCCCGTTCACGCCGCACATCACCGAGCAGATGTACCGGAATCTCAGGTTGCCGGGAGACCCGGAGAGCATTCACATGACCTGCTGGTTTTCGGGCGACATGCAGCTGATTGATGAGCGCCTTGAGGAGGAGATGGCTACCGTGCGCTCGTTTGATGAGGCACAGGCCAACGCCCGGCAGACGGGACGGCGGAAGCTCCGGTGGCCGGTGGCCGAGTGTGTGGTGGTGACCGCTGATGATGCGGTGGCCTCGGCAATTGAGAACTTAAATGACATCTGCAGGGACCGGGCGAATGCCCGGACTGTCCGGGTTCTCAAAGGTGCCTATGACCGTTCCGGGTGGCGGGCTGAGCCGGTGATGAAGGCGATCGGGCCGGCATTTGGTAAGAAGGGGGCCCTGGTACGTGAACTCATCGCGGAGTCTGATGCGGCATCCATCAGGGCATCACACGACCAGGGAGAGACGGTGACCCTCTCCCGGGACGGGGAATCCTTCGATATCTCACCGGGCATGGTCACCTTTGTCGAAGAACTCCCGCCAGAAATTTTCCAGGCCCCGATGACCGGCGGGATCGTGTATATCGATACCACGCTCACTCCCGAGCTCGAGGCCGAAGGATATGCCCGGGAGGTCATCCGGCGCATCCAGGAGATGCGGAGGCAGCTTGATCTGCGGGTCGAGGACTGTATTGCGGCCGGCGCCGTCATTGCTGATGAACGGGTGGCAGGCCTCATCAATGATCTCTGGAGGGAGAGGATTATGGAAGAGGTACGGGCGGCCGTGTTTGCAGTTTCCACTGGTGATGCAGAAGGTGCTCCCGCTTCCTTTGACCTCATCAGGGAGTGGGATGTGGAAGGCATCCCGATGGTGATCGGCATCTCACAGCTCCGCGATAAGCCGGTTCAGGAATGACCGTCCCTCAGGAGAGCTGAATACGGGAGGAGTCCGGTCGCTCACCACGGTGGTCCTGACCGTCTGGACAATTTCGGAGAGCTGGGGATTCCACCCCTCAATGGTCTTCCCTTTCCGGTACACCAGCACTCCCCGGCGCTGCCACGCGGGAGTTTTTGCGAGGTTGATCCCCCGGGAGAACGCCAGCTCGTGCAGTGCCGCCGATGGCAGCCCCCTGAGCTGCCGTGCCGCTTCTCTCCGGCTGCATCCCTCCTCTATCAGGGCATACTGACACCAGGCATTGATGTGGTTCCTCCAGGCCTCGGTCTGGCGTTCGATGAGGTACTGGACGGCAATCTCGGGGGTGGCCTGGATGATCCGGGCATCGAATGAGACCGGGATTCCGGAGCCGGTCTCAATGGAAAGAGCACTTGCGGCATACGAAGCTGCAACCGAATCGATCTTCTCAACCCTCCCGGAGAAGGGGAGCGTGGAGAAGTAGAGGCTGATCTCATCGGAGAAGGTGTAGGCGAAGTCCGGTGAGAGGCCGGAATCAGAGATCATGCTGACGCAGACCGCCGCCATGGACTCCGAAAACCGAAGGTCAAAGGGCCGCTCAAGCTCCCAGGCCTCTGCGACGGCATGGAAATTCCTCCCGTCGATCCGTACAAAGACCGGCGGAACACAGGTCAGGTTACTGTACAGCTCCCGTTTCTTCATGTGCATTGTCCCGGGAGAACGCCCGCCAAAAAAAAGACTCCTGCCCCTGTTCAGGCCTCTTCTGACCTGAATGCGCCGGACAGGTGGCGGATGAGAACGATGTCGCCGATACTCCTGATAATGCGGAACGGTATCTTCAGGCCCTTGTAGTTCTTGATATCAACAAGCTGCTGGTTGAGCTTGCCCACCACCAGCGACTCCATCTTCTTTGACTCAACATCAATGAGGACGTCTTCTACCTCACCGACAAAAACGCTCTTTTCGGTATAGACTTTCAGTTCAAACAGCTCAGTTATCTGGTTTCTCATCCTAATCAATGAAAGATATATACTATTCAGTTAAAAACATACCCCTTTATATGAATGGGTCGCTGAAAATCGGGACAATTTACGGCATTCCCGTGCTGCTCCACTGGACCTTTCTCCTCATCATTCCTTTCTTTGCCTGGATCATCGGGAGCCAGATCATCCTGACCGCTGACCTGATTTCAAATCTCTTTGGGATCGCCATCGATACCACCCTGATTACGGCCGGAATCACCCCCTACATTCTCGGAACCGTGGTGGCCCTCGGCCTCTTCTTCGGGGTATTTATTCACGAGATGGCCCATTGTGTGCTCGCCAAGAGCAAGGGGATCAAGATCAACAGCATCACCCTGCTCATCTTCGGGGGGATCTCCTCCATGGAGGAGCAGACCCCGGACCCGAAGGTCGAACTCCCGATGGCTTTGGTCGGCCCCCTCACCAGCCTGGCCGTGGGGATCATCTGCCTCGGCATCATGTACCTGTGCGATGCAGTGATCGCTGCAGCCCCTCTCGCCGGCCTGTTTGTCTTCAGCTTCGGCTATCTCGGGCTGCTCAACGTCTTCCTCTTCGGCTTCAACCTCCTCCCCGCGTTCCCGATGGATGGCGGCCGCGTACTCCGGGCCTGGCTCGCACGCGGGATGCCGCTGAACAAGGCCACGCAGATTGCCGCCGATGTGGGAAAGGTGTTCGCCGTTCTCTTTGGTCTGCTCGGGATCTTCCTCTTAAGCCCGATCCTGATCCTGATCGCCTTCTTCATCTACATCGGGGCAACCCAGGAATCAACGGCCATTAAGTACAGTTTCCTGCTCAAGGATGTCACGGTCGGCGACATCATGGCTACGGACGTGCTCACCGTCGCCCCCGATATGACAGTCAGGAGCGTGATTGACCTCATGTACTCCACCAAGCACCTCGGGTTCCCGGTCCGGGACCACGGTGTGGTGGTGGGAATGGTCACCCTCGCCGATGTGCACAAGATCCCCCCGCTCGATCGGGAAGCCATGCAGGTCCGCGATATCATGACCCGGGGGGCCATCTCTCTCCCGCCATCGGCACCGGTCATCGATGCCCTCAGGATCATGTCGGGCAGCAATATCGGGCGGATCCCGATCATCGACGGGGATACGCTCCTCGGGATCGTCACCCGGACCGATATCCTGAAGGTGATCGATCTCAAGGAGATGTGACGAAGGAGAAGAGGTGCTCGAGCGGGGTTACCCCGGCAATGGACCGGAACTCCTGCCGGTCCTTCACCGGCCGCTTCGTAAAAATCTTTCCTGCCTGTTTTACACCGACTCCCGGAATCCACTTCAGGGCAGAGAGCGGGAGCTCGTTGACCCTGATCGGGACCGGGAGGGCGGAAACAGACCTCATCCCGTGGTCCACGACAGCGGCATCGAGAACGGTTCTGACAGGGAGGGAGAGGGGGATTCCGGCGAGGATGGGATAGGAGCCCATCTGCCTGCCGAAGGAAACCGGTCCCTGCTGCTCGATGACCAGCCCGCGGAGCACCGTTCCCACGGGGAAGACCTTCCGGAGCATGGGCAGGTCGAACGTCTTCCTGACCTTTTCCTTGAATGCCCTGAACCGGGCGGTATGGATTCCCAGTGTGTTCTCCTGGTAGGCCCGCGTCCCCTCAAATGCCATCAGCTGCCTGATATTCACCCGCCGCACCAGCATGCCGCTGTCGAGAACCCGGGCGAGGAACTCCTCATTCAGGTCATAGGTCTCTGCCGTCTCGCCGGCAAGGCCACAGATAAAGTTCAGACCGGGGAGGAGCTCGGGAATTCCGTCCCGCCGGGCCGCCCCCACCTCGTTCACGATGGCGATTGCCCGCAGCACCTCCCCGGGCCCTGCCTTCAGGTTGTTTGCCTCCACCACCACCGGGTCGGCAGTCTCCATCCCGAACGCCGCAACATCGCCGGGAGTATGATAGCGGACGATCTCCCGGAGTGCACTCCGGGCAGCATCCTCGTGCCGGGCCAGGGTGCCGGGGTTGATATTGTCGATATGCAGGGTCTGCAGGGCAGGAGCCGCGGCCCTGATCTCTGCAAAGAGTTCGCCGATCCGTTCCGGCCTCGGAACGGGATACGCTCCTCCGGGTGAATTGTACACCAGGAGGTCGGGCTGCCTGCCCAGCCGGAAATGGCGGGCCCCGGCGAGGGCAAGGGCCGCCACCTCCCCGGCAACCCCGCTGACGCTTCGGTACCGGGGCGGTCCGTAGAAGGGCTCGGTGCAGAACGAACAACCCCCGGCCAGGGATCGCGGACAGCCCCGGGCAGTTTCGAGTTCGCACATGACGAAGGGAAAGGACGGATGCTGCCGGATGATGCCGGCTCCCCGGATACTCCAGGGATCGGACCGGGTGTACTCGTGGGCCCCGTGGGTCTTCCCTTCGGAGAGATACCCGTCAAGCGCCTCAGGGGGCGATCCCGTAAGGAGGTGGTCGAACCCTGATACCACCTTGCGGATCGCTTTTTTGCCCCCTTCCGGGGCGTACCCGAACCCGATGGGGCCGCAGAGCAGGTGTTCGATACCCCTGAGCCGTGTCCCGATCTGCTGGATTTCGGTCAGGGTGGCAGGGGTCCCGCCGAGGTATTTCCCCGGCACGGTGATCCCGGCGATCATCACCGCACACTGCAGATCAACCTTCACGGAGAGGAGCTGCGGATCATCCCGTATCTGATCGATGGTGAGGTAGTGCGGCTCAAACTCATGCTCCCACAGCACCCCGGCAAGCGTCCTGATGTACGGGGAGATGTAGGGAGGAACCCCGAGGCAGGCGGGTTCATCGACATACCCGTCGATCAGGAGGGCCTCAGCAGGCATAACCGATCAGGGCAAGGAGCCGCCGTGCCCACTGGAGCTTTCCCCGCTTGACGAAATCGACGTTCTGGTCATCAAGCTCGAACCCGATGATAATGATCTGTTCTGCACCCAGGTGGTCTGCAGCGAAGACCGCCCGGTCTCCATCGGTAAATCCCCCAAAATTATGGAGCGGGGGGAATGGGCGGGCCTGGGTGGTGCCGACCACCGGACCAGTAAATTTCGGCGCCCAGTGCCGTATGAGCGGCATGTTGTCGCCATGGGCATGGATCACCATCACCGTCCCCTCGCGGTTCATGGCGATGTAGTCATCGGTGGCGCCGTCGAGGTCGGTGAAGACTGCGTCTGGCCGGATACCAGCTTTCCGGAGTACTTCTGAGGCTGCGTCCGCGGCAAATACCACCCCCCCGATGCATCCGAGTTCATCCTTGAGGCAGGGAGCATTTCCGCAGACCGTTACCACGTTCCCCCGGCAGAGGGACTCGAGGAGCGGGAGGTCATCGCGGGTGAGGAGAGCGGCAAGCAGCAGGGCAGCCTCTTCATCCTTCTCCCGCTCAAAGCCGAAACTCTCCAGGATTTGGGTATAGTACGGCTCCCACTCCTCAAAGTCCATTCTTCCCCTCGTTTTCGAGGCCGACGATCCCATTGAACCGGGCGATCAGGGGATCCATGATGAGGGAGAGCAGCTCCTCCTTGTTCCTGACCCGGCAGAAGTAGGAGAGCGGGATCGTTGCCGCAGCCATGCTGGGATGGCCGCCGGCATCTCCGATATCCCCGAACGCCTCACGGAGCACATTACCGATATGAATCCGCACATCGCGGTTGCGGGCGGACATGACAATTGCCTCATCGGAGATACCGTACACGAGCGCAGTATTGACACCTTCCAGGCTGATGAGGAGATCGGCCGCCTGCGGAAGGGCGTCCCGGTTCCGGATGAGACCGACATTCGAGATAAGGTATCCGCTGGTGATCTTCCGGTTGCGGATGGCGGTGCCGAGAACGTCCAGTGTCTCCTGGGAGAGGGACGGGGACATGATCTGGTCGAGGAGGTCTGCATCGGTGAGAGGCAGGAGAAAGGCGGCGTTGTTCAAATCCTGCGGGGTGACGTTCCGCCTGAAGTCACGGGTATCGGACCTGATACCATAGAGGAGCCCGGTTGCCACCCTCTTATCGACGGCAATATCCAGTTCCTGCAGGTACTGGGCGAGGATGCTTGCCGTTGCACCGAGGCCGGGACGGGCATCCACAAAGACCGCTCCTGAGTCAGGCCCCTGCCCGTCCCGGTGATGGTCGATGATGATGTGCACCCGGGTTTTGGGAAGGAGCGAATTGTTCACTCCGGGGGATGGGGAGTCCACCAGAGCGAGGTAGGTGCATTCCTGGATCGCTGAAGGATCAGCCTTCTCCATCTTTATTTCGAGCAGGTTCACCAGGGTCCGGTTTTCCTGGTGGCCGATGATACCGTCATAGAAGATGCGGCAGGTGAGCCGGTTCGGGTTGGCATTCTCGGCGATCACCGACAATGCCAGGGCACTTGAGATGGCATCGGGATCAGGGTTCTTGTGGGCGATGATCCCGAGGGTCCCCTCCCATTCGGAGAGGAGGGAGTAGAGTCGCTGCGAGACCCGGGTTGAGTGGAGCTTCGTGATCTTGTGGACCGCCGCCTTTGCCACCACCTGGTGCGGGTTGATCACCACATCTGCCCCCGCCTCTTCAAGGCGGCCGGCAGCAAGGCCATCCGGGGCACGGGCAAGGATATGGACGTGCGGATCGCTCTCGCGGAGGATCTGCACGGCGGCGAAATTTGCGTCCGGATCACCGGAGAGTACAAATGCGATTTCAGGTACAGGCTGGCCGGTGAGCATGTCCGGTGAACCGATGTCCCTGGCCATCGCCTCGATGCCCTGGTCCCGGAGCTCCCTGACCCTGTCTTCGTTCCGGTCATAGACCAGGATCCTACCACCGGTATCCCGGAGTTCCTGGAGGATGTGGTATCCCGTGCTGCCACAGCCGAAAAGAGCATATTTCACCCGGCCAAGGGGCTCGTTCTGCACCGAATCTGGCATATGCGCTACTATGCGCCTCCACGGGATATTAAGGTTACAACCGGTGTTTTTGAAGACACCAGCGGGCCCGATTCCGATTCCGGGGCTGTTTTCAGGGAAAATAAGAAAGGTTTATGACGATGCTGCAACCATTGATATAGGTCATACACGAGGGCTTGTAGCTTAGTTCGGCAGAGCGACGGACTCTTAATCCGTAGGTCGTGGGTTCAAATCCCCCCAAGCCCGTTTACTTTTTCGCGAGGATTGATATCGGTTCGGGACTCAGGTTCTTCTCATATGGCCATCCATGTCACCCGGACGATGGGATACTTTCTTCTGCTCGTGGCGATCCTGCTGTGCGGAACGCTGGCAATCATGGCGGTAGAGGGTCTGGGTCCGTTCGATGCCCTGTATTTCGTGGTGGTAACGATCGCGACGGTCGGGTATGGTGATGTATCGCCTTCAGGGACAGCGGGGAGGGCGATAACCATGCTTATTATTATCGGGGGAGTCGGCACCTTCGTTGCGGTGTTCGCCGGCATCATCGAGGAATTCTTCGCCCGCGAGGAGCGGCGGAAGCGGATGAGGAAGATCAATATGATCATCGGCGTGTTCTTCGCTGAATTCGGCACCCCTGTGCTCTCCCTCCTTTCCCGGACCGACCCCTGCCTCGAGGGGATCCGGGATCGCCTGATCGTCACCGAGTCCTGGGAGCAGGAAGATTTCACCCGGCTGAAGACCGGACTTTCAGGAAATGCCTGTTTTATGGATGGCAGATCTACCAATTTTTCGGGGTTGAAAGCCGTTTGCATGGAGAAGCGGGGACTGCTCCTCTCGCTCCTCGAACATCCTGCAATCTTCGAGCACGAGAGCTTCACCGAACTCCTGCAGGCATTTTTTCACCTCACCGAGGAACTCGGCCATCGGGCCGATCTCTCGGACCTCTCTTCCGCGGACACCGACCACCTGAAAAACGATGTGAACCGGGGCTACCGGATGCTGCTCATCGCGTGGGTGGACTACATGGAACACCTGAAGGAGAACTATCCCTACCTCTTCTCCCTTGCAGTCCGGACCAACCCTTTTGACCCCGATGCACGGGTGGAGATACGGGAACAGTAACCGGTACTGCCAGATTGAGTTCACGATGGCATTGCCCTCAATGGCCGGCTTTCGGGACCTTCATGCGGAATCAGCGCCGGCCCGTCTGCCATGAACGAGGCATGCGGACCCCGGAATCCCTGCAGGGTATATGCTCTCCAAAAACACGGTCTGTAGTCAGCATGAGAGAGATTTTGCGGGAAATATCTCCTGATTTGTCGCCGGATTCCCTCCTAAAGAAAAATGCGTAATTTTTCTTAAATTGCATATATTCGGAATCCGGGCTCAAGGATGACCGATACATTAAAGATATGCCCGTACAATGATTAGACAAAGGAGTAGACTGATGTACTGTCCCAAATGTGGAAAAGAGACAGAACAATCAGGAAAATACTGCCAATGGTGTGGAGCCAATTTGAAAGAGTACCGCGAACGTCCCTTCACCCGGAAACGGGCGGGAACCATCAGGACGGAGAAATTTGCCGGCCTTGGTGGGAGGTTCCTCGGCGGGCTCATCGATCTCATCTTTCTCGTTCTCTTCGATCTCATGGCTGCTGCTCTTGTCGGTATCGTTTCCTGGCTTTTCGGACGTCCCGATCCGGTATCGGAGACTGTCAGGATGCTTAACCAATATTATCTGCACATCCCGAGGACCGATGCCACCGGTCAGATCGTCAACGCTGTCATACCGCCCCAGATCATCCTCTCCGGAATCATCTTCCTCGTCCTGGTCCCCTGGATCTATTTCGCCTACCTTGAAAGTTCCAGAAACCAGGCGTCGCTTGGAAAAATGGCCATCAGGGCAGCGGTAACCGATATGCAGGGGAACAGGATCACCTTTTCCCGCGCAACCCTCCGGTTCTTCGGGAAATACCTTTGCGTCTTTACCCTCTTCATCGGGTTCCTGATCATCGCGTTCACCGCCTACCGGCAGGGACTCCACGACAAAATCGCCGGAACCCTGGTCTTCCGGCAGTAACCCCCCTGTTCTTTTCTTTTCTGATTTTTTACCGGGACTTAACCGTGCCTTCCTGAACCGGATGTTCCCGGGAGGATGCTGAAGAACACCTGATCTGTGCAGGTAAAAGAGCGGAAGGTTGTCCGGGATGCAGGCCAGGATGATCCCTCCTGTCTCCTCGTGCGAAACCGGCCGGGATTCAGTCGTATTTTCCTTTCAGGCCAGCCCAGCCGGTAAACCCGCAGTAGATGCAGCCAACTCCGTCACAGTGACGGCATTTCCGGGCGGGAGTCCGAACCCTGACTTTCCCGGTCCGGTCACAGTAGATGCAACCGAGCCCTTCGCAGTGGCAGCAGGTCACTTCGGTGTAGGGGACTGATTCGTCTGTCATGGATTATCCCTATTTTTCCTGTTTGTCCATGTTAAGGGTTGCCAAATGCGAGAGGGAGTCCGGGATCACACTCCCTGCTCCGTGCAATTCCGGTTATTCCTTCCGGAGGACCGCACCGCGGTCTGCCTGGGCAACAGTCGCGGCATACCTGGCGAGAATCCCGGTGAGAGGTTTTGTCCGCTGTGCCCAGAACGAACGCCGCCGCTCCAGCTCTCCTTTGGGGAGGAGGAGTTCGAGGGTGCGTTCCCGGAGATCGATCGCGATCGTGTCCCCGTCATGGACAAGGCCGATCGGCCCGCCTGCCGCCGCTTCAGGGGTGACATGCCCGATACAGGGGCCCCGTGTCCCTCCCGAAAACCGGCCGTCGGTGACCAGGGCGACCTTCGAATACCCGAGCCCCATCAGGGCGGAGGTTGGCGAGAGCATCTCCGGCATCCCGGGACCGCCCCGGGGCCCTTCGTACCGGATCACCACCACGTCACCTTCCCTGATGTGGCGGGCGAGGATGGCCTCCATGGCCTCCTTCTCCCCATCAAAGACCCGGGCAGGGCCGCGGTGGACCCACATATCGTGGCCGACTGCTGCCGACTTGACCACCGCACCTCCGGGGGCGAGACTCCCCCGCAGGATCCGGAGGCCCCCTGCCTGGCTTACCGGGGACTCCATGGTCTGGATGATCGACCCGGAGGGAATTGCTGCCGAGTGGGCAATGGAACAGATGCTTGCTCCCGAAACGGTCGGCGCATCAGAGAGCTCCCGTTCGAGGACTTTGAGCACGGCCGGGATCCCTCCGGACCGGTGGAGCGCCGCCATCGAATAGGGTCCGGCCGGCTGCATATGACAGAGGTGCGGAATCCGTGACCCGATCCGGTTGAAGGTCTCAAGATTGAGCGGAATGGCGGCCTCGTCAGCGATGGCCATCAGGTGGAGCACGGTGTTGGTGCTGCCGCCGAGCGCCATATCCACCCGGATGGCATTCTCCAGGCTCTCCCGGGTTATAATATCGCGGGGCCGGACATTCTCCTGCACCAGGGCGAGGATACGTTCTCCCGATTTACGGGAGATCCGGAGTTTGTCGGCATCGACGGCCGGTGAGGCGGCACAGCCGGGAAGCGACATGCCCATAGCCTCGGTCATGCAGGCCATGGTATTAGCCGTATACAGTCCCTGGCAGCTCCCGCACCCGGGCATGGCGCACCGTTCCAGCCGGGCAAGGCTCTCCTCGTCAAGCGCACCGGCAGCGACCTTTCCCACCCCTTCGAAGACATCGATGAGCGAGAGCTCGCGTCCCTCCTGGTAGCCGGGCAGCATCGGCCCTCCGGTCACCACGATGGACGGGATATTGACCCGTGCCGCGGCCATCAGCATACCGGGCACGATTTTATCACAGGTGCCGACAAGAACGAGGCCGTCAAACCGGTGCGCCTCTGCCATGAGTTCGATGGAATCGGCGATGTTCTCCCGTGAGGGGAGCGAGTACCGCATCCCTTCATGGCCCATGGCAATACCGTCGCAGATACCGATGACTCCGAATTCAAACGGTACTCCTCCTCCCGCCGCGATCCCTTCCCGGACTTTTCCGACGAGAGCCCTGAGGTGGGTATGACCGGGGACAATGTCGTTCCAGGCATTGGCCACCCCGATAAACGGACAATCGAACTCCTCCTGGGTGATCCCCAGCGCCCGGAGCAGCGCCCGGTTCGGGGCACGGTGATACCCTTTCTTCACTTCATCACTTCTCATGGTTGACATTGGTGCACCGTTCTATCGTGATGTATGTTCGTGCACACCTTTATGGCTTCGCGGGGTCACTTCCCCCTCCTGTCCGGGAATGGCGGATCATCTTCCGCTCCAGGGATTCCGAGGCTTTATTTACGGTGTTCAGGCAGGGGCGCGGCGGGCTACCCTGACCATTGCTTCGGCGAATGCGGAAGAGAAGTACGAGTGCGTATAGGTCCCCACCGATTCGTGGGAGTACATGCCGTCCCTGCCGTCAGATATCCCCTTCCCGCGGGAGAGCTCGATGGAGAACCGGGCGTCCCGGGCAGGATCGACGCAGGAGTAGTGGAATTCATGCCCTCGCATGGAGAGGCCGGGTGAGGCAAGCGCCGGTCCGCCGGTCCACCTCCCCTCAGAATAGCCGAGTGCCTGGATTCCCGTGGTCATGCGGGCGGTCCCGGGGAGCACTCCGGCCATCCTGAAGTCCGTCTCCCCTACCGTGATGGATTCGCAGAGGTACATCAGGCCGCCGCATTCGGCGAATATGGGAAAGCCCTGTGCTGCAGCCCGGTTCAGCTGCATCCGGCAGGGAGCACGCTCGAGGGCGGCGGCGTGGAGCTCGGGATAGCCGCCCCCGAGATAGTACCCGTCTGCGTCCGGCAGAGGATCCCTGATGGGGGAGAAGAATATCAGCTCCGCACCTGCTGCCTCCAGTCGCTCGAAGTTATCCTGGTAGTAGAAGCAGAACGCTTCGTCCCTGGCGACACCGATCGTCACTGCTGCCGGGCATGACGGCCCGGGGAAATATGCTGCCGCAAGAGGTGGGGCGGATTGTGCAATCTTTAGGATGCTGTCGACATCGCAGTGCTCAAGCACCACGGCTCCCGGGAGCGAATCCTCTTCCATCTCAAAGGCCATCTTGAGGCCGAGATGTCGGCTGTCCACCCCGAGACAGGGGGTTCTGGGGATGAACCCCAGGGCCCGGATGGAGAGCCCCTCCTCGATCATAGCCCGGTGCCGGCTGCTCCCTACCTGGTTGAAGACAACCCCCGCAATCTCAATGCCGGGCTCAAAGTGGCGGTATCCCTCGATCAGCGCGTGTGCGCTCCGGGACATCCCCATCACATCGACGACCAGGAGGGCCGGGCTCTCCAGGATCCGCATCACGTGGGCGGTGCTGGCCGTGGCTGTCCCCTCGAGTCCATCATACATCCCCATCACTCCCTCGATCACCGCAATATCGGCACCGGCCGATGCCCCCTGGAACGTGGCGGCGACACCCCTCTCTCCCATCATGAAGGGATCCAGGTTCCGGGAAATTCGACCGCAGATAGCGGAGTGGTGGGTCGGGTCGATGAAATCAGGTCCGACTTTGAAGGGCTGGACCACCAGACCTTTCCGTCGCAGCGCCTGCATCAGGCCCCGGGATACGGTGGTCTTCCCGCACCCGCTGTGGGTGCCGGCAACCATGATCCGTGGAATAGTGGAGGTTGCCTCCCTGTGGAGAGCCATTCTGCATGAGAGATGGTCGTTCCGTGAATTTATGCCGACCGATCATCCATGCTGGTGATGAATGAGAGAAAAAGGACTTCCTGGAAACCCACACCCGTTTCCGCTCGGCTGAACGGCAGGAAGTGTCTCATTCACGCACCCTTTTGCTCGTCAGGGAGGTGAACCGGGACCCTGATGCCATATCTACCCTCACGATGCGCATTTACTCGCCCATTGATACTGATATATCCACGACAACCACGATCATCCTGCGCGGGGAGACCGGATCCCGGGTCTCCGGGCAGCTCATCGCGGACGAACAGATGTGATTATGTAAAAAGCGTACATACGGTACATCTGCGTGATGGCTGATGGGTGAGAGCGATGACGAATTCAAGACCCTTCACCTTGCCCGGTGGGACACCCGTTTCTGGGCCTGGCTGATCGATTTCATCCTTATCAGCCTGGTCCTGAATATCTTCTCCAATCCCTTCCAGTTCATCAACGGGATGTTCTCCTGGGATTACTTCGGCTATTTCCTCCGGAGCCTTGGATTCCTGGTATACTGGACCGCAATGGAGGGGGTGTACGGGCAGTCGATCGGGAAGATGGTGCTGAACATCAGGGTGACCGACCGGAGGGGGAAACCGCTCCGGCTCCCCGCGGCGCTGGTCGAGAGTTTCGGCAAATCGTTTATCCTCCCTATCGACTGCCTCATCGGATGGTTCGGCATGCCGGGAAAGAAGATCCGCCTCTTCAACCGGATCTCCGAGACCATCGTGGTCAAGACCGATTACCG
>ENA-ORXD01001547-ORXD01001547.1-sediment-metagenome-genome-assembly--contig:-NODE-1547-length-18431-cov-4.383895_pt1 | contig 18431 bp, 17 predicted proteins | sample MGYA00237862_ERZ511471 | MGnify/ENA metagenome assembly ERZ511471
GGCCGGCGCGGCCGCAACGCGGTGAGCGAGATCTTCATGGGCAGCGTCAGCCGCAGGATCGTGCACCGCTGTCCGGATCATTTCGTCGCTTTGATCACGGCGGATTAGGTATTTTCTTCATAACGCATCTGTGAAGCTGATTTCTTGCTTCACAGATGCGTATTTATTTTGTAGAAAGACTGTCAATGTCGCCAGCGCAGGGAAGCAGATTATCATTCGGCAGATACACTTTCTCGGCAGGATTTTTATGATTTTTTTCAAAAAAACAGAAGATGCTTTATCTTCGGTAAGCTCATCAGCCCAGTCCCAGCAAGTAGCTGATCTCAGCAAGAAGATTGCCCAAGCAGAATTGCCTGAACATGCCCGCCTGCAGGCAGTAAATGAGCTGGAAAAGCTGGAGAAAACCGATCCGCTTGCTGCCGAATATGCCATCGGGCTGCATTATCTTGAAATACTTCTGTCTCTTCCCTGGAATTTTTCCACCCAGGACAATCTGGACTTCAACCGGGCGCAATCAATTCTCAGCAAGCATCATTTCGGGCTGGAGCATGTGAAAGAGCGGGTGCTGGAGTTCCTGGCGGCAAAAACCCTCAGAAGTCAGCAGAAGGCCAGAATTCTCATTGTGGATGATGAGGAAATCGCCAGAAATAACATGAGGTATTTCTTTGCCAAAGACGGATATTCCGTCCAGACGGCAGCCAACGGCAGAGAAGCCCTGCAACGCTTTGAAAGCGGAGCGGTTTTTGACGTTGTCATAACCGACCTGAAAATGGATGAGATGGACGGGATCAAGCTGCTTGAGCGGGTCACCAAAATTTCTCCGGACACCAACGTTATTCTGGTAACTGGATATGCTACGGTTTCCACTGCCGTTGATGCCCTGCGCAAAGGGGCGACCCATTATCTCTCCAAGCCTCTTAACCTCGATGAGCTGCGGGGGGTCGTCAGGGAGGTCTTGCAGAAACAGCAACGGCTTCATATGGGAAAAGGGCCTGTTCTCTGCTTCACCGGCCCCCCCGGCACAGGAAAAACCTCCATCGGCCGGTCAGTAGCCATGGCCCTTGGCCGTATATTTGTCCGGGCATCAATGGCCGGTCTCCGCGATGAGGCGGAAATCCGTGGCCATCGCCGGACTTATGTGGGGGCCATGCCGGGCAGGATTATCAGCGAAATCAACCGGGTGAAGGTCAATAATCCCTGTTTCATGCTCGACGAGATTGACAAGATAGGCCAGGACTTCCGGGGAGATCCGGCTTCGACCCTGCTTGAAGTGCTTGACCCGGAGCAGAATGCCCATTTCATTGACCACTACCTGGAAATTCCTTTTGATCTCTCCAGTGCCATGTTTATAGCGACATCCAATGATGTGGGCAATTTGCCCGGCGCGCTGCTGGACCGGCTTGAGGTGATCGAATTCCCCAGCTACTCTGATCAGGAAAAACTGATTATTGCCAAACAATACCTTGTGCCCAAGCAGCTTGCTGAAAACGGTCTGACTGATTTGCGCACTGAGTTCACGGATGCTGCCCTGCAAATGGTTATTGAAGATTATACCAGGGAGTCGGGGGTTCGGGGACTGGACCGGGAGATCAGTAATATCTGCCGTAAAATCGCCCGGATGATCCTGGTAAACAAGGATTCGAGCCAGGTGCGTGCAGTTGACGGCAAGATGGTGACCACGCTGCTCGGGGCCAGAAAATACCGAAGGGAAGCTGCTGAAGGAAACGATATGGTAGGGGTGGTTACCAGCCTTGTCTGGACACCGTTCGGCGGAGAGATCATGTTTGTTGAGGCCCTGAAAATGAAGGGACATAACAAGCTGATATTGACGGGGTCCCTTGGCGATATTCTCCAGGAATCGGCGCAAACGGCCCTCAGTTATATCAGGAGCAATGCCGCGTTGTACGGTATTGCTGAAGATTTCTTTGAATATATGGACATCCACATTCATCTTCCCGCCGGCGCCATTGCGAAAGACGGCCCATCCGCCGGAGCAGCCATCGCTGTTGCGATTATTTCCCTGCTGACCGACCGGCCTGCCCGCAGAGATGTTGCCATTACCGGAGAAATGACCCTGACCGGCCAGCTGCTGCCGGTCGGTGGCATACGTGAAAAGGTAATCGCCGCAGCCCGGGGCGGCGTTACCAGGGTGTTGCTGCCCGCCCGCAACGATGAAGAGGTAGCCGCCCTGTCAGACGATATAAAAAACAGCCTGCAGCTGCAGCTTGTCGGCTCAATTCCCGAGATGATAGAAAGTATTCTCCTGTAAAAGGCCGCCGGAAAAGATTGCTGCCTTGTTGCGGAATGTCACAACAATTGCATTCTGCAACAAAGTGGGCTGATTGGCGGTCCGCTGTACCTCTCCTCTCCGAAATAAAGATTGAAATCCTTGCCACAAGCTGCTTTACCGGCAGTTTCCCTTCTGGGCGCTTTCTCTTCCCCTCTTTTTTCCCCCGGATTTTATATTGCTGAGTTGCACCTTGCAACAATTCCCGTTTTTTCAGGCAGCCGGTTGTTGGGTCTGCGGCTGATCTCTGCCAGTAATTGCTTGATTTTATGAAGTAAATTCAAGAAAAAAACGTTTGGCACGCTTGATGCTATAAGGAGAGAGCAAAGAGTAATTGCGATGCAAAACAGTTAACGAATGAACTTCATAAAGCAATATAGATAAGGAGGAATATCATGGCATTCCTGGACTGGCTAAAAGTAAGGAAAAACAAAAATCAGGATGTGAAGGTTGTCAAAGTGAAGGAAGAGTCCATCGGCATAGGCGAAATGGCTGCTGGACATCCTACCGGAGCTGCCGCAGCCATCAAGAGGATGATGGACCAGAAAAATGGGCCGACCAAGGTACTGGTTGTGGGAGATGGATGTTTTTCAGACAAGCTGAGTGATTACAGCCTGAAGATGGCCCAGCGTCTGGACTGTGCAATCGTGGCTCTGAACGTAACTGATGCCCCGTTGCAGTACTCGGACGAAAGAAGAGAAGCTGAGATCAATCTCTTTTATGCAAGGGCAGAGAGAAATCTCGAAAAATATCTGGAGCAGGCAAATGTCATGGGCGTGCACGTTGTGCATATCATGGAAATCGGGGACCAGGAAAAAGCGATATCCGAATTGAGTGCCAAAGATTCCGGCATCCGGTATGTGCTGACCGAACCCGATCATGGTGGTGAAGAGGGACGCGTACAGATACCTGTTTTTGATCTGGCTTGTTCACGTTTATAAAAAAAATCACTTAAGGAGACGAACATGGAACCTTTAACAATACTGACAGTAGCAGTTGGTTTTATCGGTGTTTTTCATATTATCAGCAATATTGCCAAAGTGCTTGCCAAAGGAAAAGAAGCCACAGCAGCAAGGACTGAAACCCGCAGTGATTGGTACTGCTTTTTCAGGATGTCGGATCTGCTTGGCCCGGATTGGAAGCCTTTTGAGCAGAGAGAGCGCGAGAGAAAGAATCTGACGGATACAAAGCGTGACGAAAAGCGGCGCAAACTGGACAATCGACCGAGATTGTATGTCTGATAACCACAAATTTCCCGGGGCAGCCTGCCATGAATAATACGAGTGAAAACGGATAAATGGAGCGGTCCAGCTCCATTTATCCCGCTCAAACCATAACATTAGGCATGATGGCGGTAAGTGCTGCTGCAGGGGCCAACAGAGGGTATTGAGTCGATCCGATGAAGAAGTTTACAACCGAAGATGGTTTTGATCTGATCCTGGCGGGCAATTCCAGTATTGACGAAGCAGATGCCGGTCAGCCAGGTGATGAGCTGGTGGAGAGGTTTATCAGTAAAATACAGACCTGTGAACTCGCAAAAAGTAGATACAAAAACCTGCCAGACCCTATTGAGGAGATCAAGACCGTGATGCGCAGAAGAGGTCTGACCAACAGCGACCTCAAACCATGTGTCGGCAGCAGCGGTAATGTCAGTGATATTTTAATGCGCCGTCGGCCACTTTCCTTGCGTATGATACGCAATCTGCATAATTTCCTGGGTATTCCCGCTGAAATTCTGATACAGCCTTATGAATACGCGCGGCGATAAAATCTCCTCGCCCATGTGATGAAAAATTGAAGCAAACCTCCGTGCTGTTCTGAGAAGATCTCAGCCCGCTTGCCTCTGCAGCAGGACAACGGCGTGGGCGGCTATTCCTTCCTTTCTTCCGGTGAAACCCATTTTTTCTGTGGTGGTGCCTTTCAAATTGACGGCGCTCGGATCTGCGCGGCAAACTGCGGCAAGCTTTTCCCGCATGGCGGGGAAGTGCGATGCAAGTTTCGGTGCCTGGGCAACAACGGTAATGTCGGCATTGCCCAGGGTGTAGCCCTGCTCGTTTGCTGTTTGCATAACCTGCGCGAGAAGTTTCAGGCTGGAAATATTTTTGTATGATGGGTCTGTGTCAGGGAAATGGTTGCCGATGTCCCCGGCGCCAAGCGCCCCGAGGATTGCGTCGCAAAGGGCATGGGTGAGCACATCTGCATCAGAGTGACCCAGCAGGCCCGTGGGGTGGGGGATCGCAATGCCTCCCAGTATGAGGGGGCGGCCAGTAACCAGGCGATGGGCGTCATAGCCGTGGCCGATGCGGAATGATTGAGCCGGCAAAGCTTTGCCGGATTGTTCTTTATTCATGAGAATAGCCTCGGCAATAAGAAGATCATCCGGCCGGGTGATCTTGATATTCTGCTCTGATCCCTCCACCACGGCCATCTGCACGTTGAGGAGCTCCAGAAAGGACGCTTCATCCGTGCCGATGAACGATTTCTCCGCCGCTGCGGCAAAGGCCTTTCTCAGGGTGTCAGGGCGCATTACCTGAGGTGTCTGGGCCTGCCAGAGCGTATTTCTGTCAATGGTCCGCAGGATGAATTGATCGGCTGTTACTTCCTTGATGGTATCTTTGACGGGGATGGCCGCCATGGCCGCCCCGTTTTTTTGCGCGGCTTGCAGGCAGGCGCGGATCAGTTCCGGGGAGATCAGCGGCCGTGCCCCGTCGTGCACCGCCACCAGCTCACATTGCGGCGGCACATGGGCAAGGCCGGCCTTTACCGAGTCCTGGCGCAGTTCCCCCCCGGCAACAACTGTGACCTTATGCAGCCCGTATTGCTCCACAAGCTGTCTGGTATGCTGCAGATAATCCATTGGTACGGCAAGGATGATTGCCGAGATTGCGGCAACCTGCTCAAAGGCCCTGACGGTATGGACCAGCAGGGGGATGCCGGCCAGGCGGGTGAACTGCTTGGGGGTCCCCGGGCCCATTCGTTTGCCGATGCCTCCGGCCGGTATGATGGCTGCTGCGGTGAGAGAGTTCAAGGCCCGGGGTCAGATGCAGAGTTTAAGGTTTGTTGTCATGGTTCAGCCGGAAAACGTTGCCGGCGGAACCCGGAACTGCTGTTAAAAAAAGGAGTGGGCTATAAGCCGAATTCTGTACCCCTGACGGGGCCATGATCATTTATCTGGGATGCCGGTCACCCGGCACCTCTTGCAACCTACCCGAAAGCTTCGGGCGGGCAGCCCTCAAACGCTTTCCTATTTGGTCTTTCTCCGGATGGGGTTTGCCGTGCCTTTCATGTCACCATGAAAGCGGTGAGCTCTTACCTCGCCATTTCACCCTTACCCCGGCTACCCGGGGCGGTCTGTTTTCTGTGGCACTTTCCCGGGGTCGCCCCCGGTTCGCGTTACGAACCATCCTGCCCTGCGGAGTCCGGACTTTCCTCACCGGCGGCCTGCGCCGGTGCGATCATGCGCCCACTCCTAAACGGTCATTTATCCCCTGGTTGGCCAGCTGGTCAGCCCGCTTGTTTTGTTCTCTGGGGATATGTGTTATCTTATAATGTTCAAAGGTTGCCAGCAACTCCTGTGCTTTGGCGAAGAGAGGCTGGAGATCGCTGCTTTTCACCTTGTAAAGGCCTTGAATCTGACGGACGATGAGCTGGGAGTCAAGGAAAATCTCAATGCTTTTGCCGCCCAGTTGCGAGGCCTGCAGGAGTCCCATTATCAGGGCCTTGTATTCAGCGACATTATTGGTGCAGGTGCCAAGATATCTGCCCCGGGCGGCAATTTCCTCGCCCCGCCCGTCAAGAATCACCATGCCTGCCCCGGCATCGCCGGGATTGCCACGGGATGCCCCATCAGTATAAAGCAGGAGTTTCCCTTTATGGCGGGCATCCTGGCCGGTAAAAAGCGACCCGGCTTGCATGGCTGGCTTGGCAGGCCTCGGCATGGTGCTGACGGCGGCATGCAGCACCTCCCTGACGCGTTGCGCTGGAAAGGCGGGAAGATATTTCTGCAAAACAGCATCCGGCAGATTGCCGAGCGCCTGGAGAATTTCCGCCGCATCTTCCTCCCTGGCCATTTTTCTTAATCCTCTTTTTCTACCGGTTTATGGAACATCATGCGCTGGCAGGTCGGGCAGAAAAGGAGCTGTTCGCCTTTGAGGACCTCGTTGAACTGCTGGGCCGGGATGTTCATGAAACAACCCTGGCAGACCCCGTTGGTTACCCCGGTAATCGCCAGGCCATTGCGTTTGGCAAGCAGTTGGTCGTACCGGCGGCGCAGATTTTCCGGTATCTTTTTGACCTGCTGCTCACGGGTTTTTTCAAGTTTTCCCTTTTTGTCCTGGGTTTCCTGGGACAATTTGGCTGTTTTTTCTTCAACCTCAGCGAGAAGATGCTCTTCGCTTGTACAGACGTTGCCCTGCTCGATCACCTTTTGCTGCAGGGATTCAACCTGTTCCATCAGCAGCACGATTTCTTCTTCGCGGCGTTTGTTGCTCTTTTTGCTTTCCTCGATTTCCTTGAGCAGGGATTGATACTCCCGGTTGGTCTGGACATTCATCAGTTTGGATTGCCGGTCCTTGATGTGAGCCACTTCGATTTCAATTTCAGCCTCAAGCTCCTTGCGGCGGTTTTCTGCGTTTTCAATGGTTGAAGCGTGTTTGATGATTTTTTCTTTTTTCTCGGCAATGGAGGCCTGGCGTTTAAGAATTTCAGCATGGCCGGTTGCCAGTTCGTCATCCAGTCTTTTGATCTGGAGATCGATTTCCTGCAGTGCAATAAGGCGAGAGAGGTCTTCTTTCAATGTTCGTTCCTCATTAAGTTAGATGTTTGTGGGCATATTTTCGGCTATATAGTAACGCAGCGGACTGTTCTGCCTCTGTGAGGCAATAACAGGCGCCGGGTTGTTATTTTCAGTAAAAAAGGCGGTCAGACGCGCCAGCAGAGAGGGAATGATAACGTTTTCCGTGGCAAAATGGCCGGCGTCGATAATGCACAGACCGTTGTCTTCGGCCCAGCGGGCCACCGAGTGTTTGAGCTCCGCCGTGATGTAAACCTGCGCTCCCGCCTGGAAAGCCGCTTCAGCAAGCTCAGAGCCGCTGCCGCCACAGACTGCGATGGTGGATACGGTTTGGGGCTGCGGGCCGGCGATCATCATTGCCGGCAGCTTCAGGCGCTGGGCGACAAAATGGATAAAGCTTTCGCCCTGCATGGGTTTCGGCAGATTCCCTACCTTGCCGAAACCCTGATCCGGTCGGTTGCCGGTAAGGGTCAGCGGCCGGGTATTGCGTAAATACAGGGCGCGGGCCAGGGCATCACTGACGCCGTCGCTGATAATATCAAGATTGGTATGGCAGCTGACCACGGCAATATCATGGACAAGGGCCTTTTTCAGAAACTGGCCCAGGGGGGTTGCGGTGTTGATTGATTTAAGCGGGTGGAAGATGAGAGGGTGGTGGGTGAGGATGATGTTTGCTTTTTTCAGGATTGCTTCTTCTATGACCTGCAGGGTGGGGTCAAGGGCTATAAGCACTCCTGTTGCTTCCTGGTCAGGGTTGCCGACCATGAGCCCCACATTGTCCCATGGTTCGGCCAGTTCCCAGGGAGCAAACTGCCCCACATGAGCGAGTATGTCTTTAAGCTTGATTGATGATACCATTTGTTAAAGATTGGCTTGGTTGCCGTGTTGCGGCGACCGGTCCCTCATGAAAAAAGGTGCAACCCGTGTGAGGTTGCACCTTCTCGTAAATCAGACGGGACAATGCCCTGCCTGAATTTTCCTTGAATAAAAATGTAAAACAACAGCGCAGTGAAACAATGTGCTTTGTTTTTCCTTCATGTCGAGTAAAAATGGTGGGCCTACCTGGACTCGAACCAGGGACCGACCGGTTATGAGCCGGTGGCTCTAACCAACTGAGCTATAGGCCCTGAAGTTGATCAGAAAAATCCAGTTATACTAACAGGTCCTGCCCGCTTGTCAATAATTATTTGTGCAGCAGAGGGCCTTTTACGGGCCTCTGCTGCACAGGATACGAAATAATTGTTACAAATTCAAGATGCTGCCCTTGCGGGAAAGTTCTCCGGCCTTGGCTGAAGGAGTTGCCGGGGGCCGACTGAGGGGTTGCGGCAAGCCAGGCCAGTTGTCTATAACACTTTCTCTTTAAAAACATCAAAGCCTATGCGGTCGATAAATTTCCCGAGACGCTCGGCCTTTTTCCCTTCCTGCTCATACAACTTGATGATTCGGTCGGTAACCTCCAGTGACTGCACCTGGGTTAATCCCTCAACGAGTTCCCGGGCAAGCTGGGGACGGGAGGCAGCATTGCCGCCGACCATGACGGTCCAGCCCTTGGGCTTGCCGACAAAGCCGATATCCTTTACCGGCGTTTCCGCACAGTTGTTGATGCAGCCTGAAACACCTATTTTGCATTTGTTCGGCAGTTGGTAGCCGTGATAGCGGCTGTCGAGTTCCTTGCCCAGGGCCAGGGAGTCCTGTTTGCCCAGGCGGCAAAAAGTCGTTCCGGGGCAGGCCTTGATGCTGCGGACGCAGAGGCCGACAGCGTGGCCGGGGTCGATACCCAGATCCTGCCAGGCCTGGTCAATGTCTTCTTCTTTGAAGCCAACCATGGCAATACGGGCCGCACTGGTTATTTTCATGGCAGCCACGTTGTATTTATCGGCTACATCGGCGATCCTTCGTAAATCGTCCGCCGTGATCAGGCCCACGCTGAAATGGGGGACTATGGCATAAGTTTGCTTGTCTTTCTGTAAAACCGTTCCTTTTTCACCGTCTTTTAACATCGCTTCCTCCTGAAACTGTATTTGAATGTAAATGGATTTAAAATCGAGTAGTATAGTGCAGTGTATTATCTTAAAATATCAACTGCCTTTCCACAACTTGTGCAATGTCTGTTATTTTAGTAATAATTATCATAAAGTCAAGAACTGAATGTAATTGATGTGTAAATTAATCAGGGCCTCATGAATTTTTCCTTTGCTCCCTTCATCTTCATTCTGGTGGCGTTCGGCGGCGCCTTTGTCGGCGCGGTGCTTGTTTTTCTGCTGGACCGCCGGGAATTCCGGCGACTGGCCGGGGAGAAGCAGGGGCTGCTGACCGATCATGCCGTATTGCAGGAGCGGCTGGCCGCCCGGCATGAAAAAGTGGATGAACTGGCAAAGCAGCTGCAGCAAGCTACGGAAGTGAGCAGCCGCCTGCTTGCTGAAAAGAGCGAACTGGTCTCAGCCAATAAAAATCTAGATGGCCAGCTTGCCTTGCTGAAAGAGGCCAGGGAGGAGCTGGCCGCCTCTTTCAAGGCCCTTTCCGCTGATATCTACCGCAGCAACAGTGAGTCATTTCTGCACATTGCCAAATCGACCCTGTCCCATTTCCAGGAGCGGGCGCGGGATGATCTTGCCCAGAGAAAAGAGGCCATCAGTGATCTGGTCAAACCGCTGCAGGAGTCCCTGCAGAAAGTTGATTTGCATGTGGCGCAGCTTGAGAAAGAGCGCATTTCCGCCTATACGTCTCTTGCCGAGCAGGTGAAGTCCATGGCAGCGAGCCAGGCTCGCCTGCAGGGTGAGACGGCCAATCTGGTACGGGCCTTACGGACGCCCATGGCCAGGGGCCGATGGGGTGAAATGCAGTTGCGGCGGGTGGTTGAAATGGCCGGCATGGTGCAGCACTGTGATTTTGTCGAGCAGCATACGGTGCCTGGTCCTGAGGGGAGTCTGCGGCCCGATATGGTTATCCGGCTGCCCAACGGGCAGCAGATTGTGGTGGATTCCAAGGCCTCCCTGCAGGCCTATCTTGAGGCCCATGAAATGGTGGATGGCGATCAGCGCCTGGAAAAACTGCAGAGCCATGCCCGCCAGATGCGCAATCATCTTGTCCAGCTGAGCAGCAAGGGGTACTGGCAGCAGTTTGACCGTTCTCCTGAATTTGTGGTGATGTTTGTGCCGGGGGAAAATTTTTTCAGCGCAGCTCTTGCCCAGGACCCGGAGTTGATCGAATTCGGGGTGGCGCAGCGGGTGATCCTTGCCACTCCCACCACGCTTATTGCCCTTCTCCGGGCGGTCAGCTATGGCTGGCGGCAGGAGCAGATTGCCGAACATGCTGAAAAAATAGGGGAACTGGGAAGGACCCTTTTCAGGCGTCTGTGGGTTTTTGCCGCTCATTTTGAAGAATTGCGCAAAAATCTGGACCGGTCCGTGCAGTCATACAACAAAGTGGCAGGCTCTTTTGAAAACAGGGTCATGGTGAGTGCCCGCAAGTTTCAGGAGATTGACCCCTCCCTTGAAAAGCCGTTGCCTGAACTGAAAATCATCGACAAGACCACCAGGGGGATCATGCATGAAAATCTATAACGACATCACTGAGACAGTGGGCGGCACCCCGCTGGTCAGTCTCAGACGCCTTGCCAAGGGCTGCCGGGCCGGGATCGCCCTCAAGCTGGAATCGTTTAATCCGTGCGGCAGCGTTAAAGACCGCATCAGTGTCAACATGATCCGCCGGGCTGAAGAACAGGGGCTGATCGGACCGGATACCACCCTGGTGGAGCCCACCTCCGGCAATACGGGCATCGGCCTTGCCATGACCGCGGCGGCCAAGGGATATCGTCTCATTCTCACCATGCCTGAGACCATGAGCGTGGAAAGACGCAAACTGCTGGCGCTGCTGGGGGCGGAAATCGTCCTGACCCCCGGCGCGGAAGGCATGAAAGGGGCAATCGCCAGGGCGGCTGAGATGGCCGGGGGGATTGTGGACTCATTCATGCCCCAGCAGTTTGACAATCCGGCCAATCCCGAGGCGCACCGCCTGACCACGGCGGAAGAGATCTGGCGGGATACGGATGGTCAAATCGATATTCTGGTGGCAGGAGTCGGCACCGGCGGCACCCTAACCGGCGTCAGCGAGGTGATCCGCCAGAGGAAGCCGGAACTGCAGGTGGTGGCGGTGGAACCGGACGAGTCGCCGGTACTGTCGGAAGGAAAGGCCGGTCCCCACAAGATCCAGGGCATCGGCGCCGGTTTCGTGCCCAGGGTCCTCAAGCGGGAATTGATCAATGAGGTGATCCGGGTGAAATCCGAGGAGGCACTGGCTGTAGCCAGAAAACTTGCCGCTCAGGAAGGCATTCTGGCAGGTATTTCTTCCGGGGCCGCAGTGTCGGCCGCAATAACCGTTGCCTGCCGCCCTGAAAATGAGGGCAAGCTGGTGGTGGTCATTGTGCCGGATACCGGCGAACGTTATCTGTCGATCCTGTAAAAGGGGGCTGACGGGAGGGGCGGAAACACGGCCCCGCCTGATTTCCGGTCCGGATGCCGGCCATGCCCTGCGGCAGGAGTGGTCGTTGCTGGCAACGGCCCGTTGCCATTATTTTATGGCCGGCAGTAAAGTTTTGCTTGCGCAGCGATGCAGCCTTTGTTTTATTTGGTAATTGTTCCTTTTGCTGTTTAGGGATAATTACCCATCACCCAGTTCATACTGCTATAAATACGATTCCTGTTTCCTTTTCCGTGGAACAGACCGATGTTTTTTAAAAAATCCATGAAGGAGAATAAAACAAAATGAAGTTAGGGATTAACGCTCTCGGCCGGATCGGTAAGCTGTCATTATGGCATCATGTCGGCAGAAAATATTTTTCGGAAATTATCGTCAATACCGGGCGCCAGATAGGCCAGGGACTGGGGGATCTGGCCGCCTCCATAGAACGGGACAGCACCTATGGCCGTCTGGGTAATTACCTGTATGGCTATAAGGGCGGCCGGATGATTGAAAATGTAAATGAAATCGAAGGCACCATGACCATTAACGGGGTGCCGGTGAAGATTCTGCGTGAATCGAGAAATCCGAAGGATATCAAGTGGAAGGAGAACGGGGTCAGGCTGGTGGTCGACACCACCGGCGTCTTTAACGATCCCACCGCCGACCCTGATACCCGCTCCGGCGCCCTGCGTGGACATCTGGCCGCCGGAGCGGAAAAGGCCATTCTCTCCGCCCCCTTCAAGATCAAGCAGCAGGGGTTGAATATGCCGGAGGATGCCGTGACCACGGTAATGGGTATTAATGCGGAAGACTTTATCCCCTCCAGGCATAATCTCATCTCCGCCGCATCCTGCACCACCACCTGTCTTTCCTATATGATGAAACCGCTGCTCGATCAGATCGGCGCGGAAAATTTTCTGAGCGCCTCCATGGTGACGGTGCATGCCGCCACCAGCAGCCAGAAGGTGCTGGACAGTCTGCCGAAAACCGGGGCCACCGATCTGCGCAAGAACCGCAGCATCATGAACAATATCATTCTGACCACCACCGGGGCGGCCAAGGCGCTGCGCCTGGTGATCCCGGAAATGAAGGAGATCGGTTTCATTGCCGAATCCGTCCGTATCCCCACCTCGACCGGTTCACTGATCGTCCTGGTCGTCAACCTGCAGGACGATCTGGATAATCCGATCAAGCGGGACAGGATCAACTCCATTTACCGGGAGTTTGCCAAGACAAGTCCGTACCTGCAATATTCCGATGAGCAGAACGTCTCCAGCGATATCATCGGCACCCCGTTTGCCGCCGCCACCATCGAAGGAACCGAGACCCATACCCGCACCGCGACCATCAGGGTCAATCTGAATAAGATCAAGGGCTGCGCCGCTACCGAGCCGATCATGATCGTGCCCGTTACCCAGGCGGTCATTTACGGCTGGTATGATAACGAGCTGGGCAGCTATACCAACATGCTGGCTGACCGGACGGTTTCCATCGCCGACCAGATGGTGTGATGTGCGCTTTGCTGATCAGAGCCATGACAGAGGCTGATCTGGTTGATCTGGTCCTGGCCGAGCAGGAAAAGCCGGCCTGGACCGCCACCCAGTTTGAAGAAGAGCTGTACCATCCCTGTGCCTGGCAGCTTGTTGCCTGCCATGGCGAGTCCGGCCGGTTTGCCGGTTATATCTGCTGCCGCTCCGTGGCCGGCGAGGGGGAGATCCTGAAATTTGCCGTAGTCGAGCCTTGCCGCGGGCAGGGGGTCGGCACCCTGCTGCTGCAGGCCGCTCTTAAGCGCATGGCCGAGGAGGGTGCAGGCCGCTGTTACCTGGAAGTGCGGGATTCCAACGCCATTGCCAGGGGGCTCTATGAAAAATTCGGCTTCCGCCAGATCGGTTATCGCCGGGATTACTATTCCTCACCCAGGGAAGCGGCCATCGTCTATAAACTGCGCATAGCAAAGGGGAGCAGCGGGAAGTGATTTGTTTTTCTCCCCGGCATCCTTTGCATTTGACTTCAGCAGCTCTGCCGGGTAACACTGGGATATGATTGTTTTCCATCCATAAAAAGCAAATGATAATAGGTGCCAGTCGTGAAAAATATCCGGGATATTGACATCAAAGATAAAAAAGTGCTGATCAGGGTTGATTTTAATGTGCCGCTCGATGAGAACAGGCGGATTACCGATGATACCCGGATCCGCGGGGCATTGCCGACCATTGCCTATGCCTTGGCGCAGCATGCCAGGGTGATTATCTGTTCGCACCTGGGACGGCCCAAGGGCAAACGGCTGGAAGAGTTCAGTCTGGCCCCGGCGGCCCAGCGCCTGTCGCAGCTCATTGAAAAACCGGTTCGGCTGGTCCCCGACTGTGTGGGTGAAGGGGTGGCGGAAATGGTGGCGGCCATGCGGCCCGGCGATGTGCTGATGCTGGAAAATCTGCGCTTTCACGCCGAAGAACAGAAAAATGACGAGGCCTTTTCCCGCAATCTTGCCGCGCTTGCCGATGTGTACATCAACGACGCCTTTGCCGTTTCCCACCGGGCCGATGCCTCGGTGGTCGGCGTCACCAAGTTTTGCGGGCAATGCGCCGCCGGTTTTCTCCTGCAGAAAGAGATGGATTTCTTCCACCGCTCGGTGAGTGACCCGGTGCGGCCCCTGGTGGCCATCATCGGCGGGGCCAAGGTGTCCGGCAAGCTGACGGCGCTGATTAATCTCATGGACAAGGTGGATGCCATGATCATCGGCGGCGCCATGGCCAATACCTTTCTGAAAAGCCAGGGCTATGAGATAGGCAAATCGCTGGTCGAGGACGATCTGCTGGAAACCGCGGCAAAACTCATCCGTGATGCCGGGGAAAAGGGCGTCAAGCTCTATCTGCCGGTTGACTGCGTAGTGGCCGAGCAGTTTGCCGCCGATGCCCAGACCAAGGTCGTACCCATTCAGGACATTCCGGCAGAGTGGATGCAGCTGGATATCGGACCGGCCACCACCACCCTGTTCGGCGAGGCCCTTGCCCCGGCCAGGACCATCCTGTGGAACGGCCCCATGGGCGCCTTTGAAATGGATGCCTATGCCAGGGGCACCATGGCCATGGTGCAGAAAGTGGCCACCTCCCATGCCCTGAGCATTGTCGGCGGCGGCGATACCAATGCCGCGGTGCATAAGGCGGGCTGGGCGGATGATATCTCGTACATGTCCACCGGCGGCGGGGCTTTCCTCATGCTGATGGAAGGAAAGGAACTGCCGGGGGTTGCGGCTCTCGATGCAAAAGATGCCTAAGGGGGAAATCATGGAGCGCAGACCATTACTTGCTGGAAACTGGAAGATGCATACCACCGTGGCCGAGGCGGAGGCGTTGGCTCAGGCGATCGTGCAAACCACGATTCCCGCTGATCGGGATGTCATGCTGGCTCCGCCCTATACCGCCCTGGCTGCGGTGGGCAGGGTGCTTGCCGGTTCACCGGTGCTGCTTGGCGCCCAGAATGTCTGCTGGGAGGAAAAGGGTGCCTTTACCGGCGAGATCTCGCCCGCCATGCTGCTGGATGTCGGTTGCCGTCTGGTCATTATCGGCCATTCGGAGCGGCGCCACATTTTTGCCGAGACCGATGGCATGATCAATAAAAGGGTGGCCGGGGCGGCCCGCTGCGGCCTGGTTCCTGTCCTCTGTATCGGCGAAACCCTGGATGAACGGGAATCCGGTCAGACATTTGCGGTCCTTGAACGGCAACTGCGCAACGGGCTGCGGGACATCAACCTCGCCGGCGGTGAACAGCTGGTGATCGCCTATGAGCCGGTCTGGGCCATCGGCACGGGCAAAACCGCCACCGTTGCCCAGGCCCAGGAGACCCATCATTTTGTCAGAGAACTCCTGGCCGACATGTACGAGAAAAATATTGCCACCCAAATGAGAATATTGTATGGTGGCTCCGTTAATCCTGAGAATGTTGACGCCCTGATGTCCCAGGATGATGTTGATGGGGCCTTGGTTGGCGGGGCAGCCTTAAAAGCCGACTCTTTCTGCCGTATAATAAATTTTAAAAAATCAGCCTAAGCCGGGGATGTTTGAAGAGAAGCTGTTTGCTTTGCTGATCAGCTGATTTTCTATTTAATAATGATAACTTTTTTAACGATTGTACATATTGCCGTCTGCTTTTTTCTCGTGATCATCGTGCTGCTTCAGCAGGGCAAAGGCGCGAGCATGGGCGCCACCTTCGGTGGTTCAAGCCAGACAGTGTTCGGTTCTGAAGGCCCGCTGCCGTTGCTCAACAAGATAACAACATTGGCGGCGATCACCTTCATGGTGACATCAATAGCCTTAGCCTATATCTCGTCGCATAAAAGCACAACCTCTGTGATGAAAGATTTTGAGGTGCAAAAAACACAGGAAAATGCTATAGAAAGATCCGCTGAGCCGCTGCCTCAGTCGGGCAGTCCGGACATCCCGCTGGCTCCGGCCGACACCCCGGCTCCCCAGGCTGCGCCAATCGCCCCCGAGCAGACCGGTGCGGCGCAGGATGTGGACAATAAGCCCGCAGAGGCCGTTGCTCCCCAGGAAGTCGGGCAACAGGTCCAGGATAAAGTGGAAAAAGTTGAAACTCCTGTGAGCGAAGGGAAAACAGAGAGTAAAGAGCAATAACATCAGATTTGCCGAAGTGGTGGAATTGGTAGACACGCTATCTTGAGGGGGTAGTAACCTATGGTTGTGCGAGTTCGAGTCTCGCCTTCGGCACCATCGATAAACAGGGCCAAATCCTTTGGAAACAAAGGGTTTGGCCCTTCTTTTTCTACCGGTTCACCCTTATTCATGACTTCCTGTTTGCACTTCTGGAATATCCTCTCAAGCACACAAGCCGGGAAAGTCCGACCAGGCCGGTGAGTAAAAAATCCGCGCAAAAGGAAGACAATTGCTGTTGCTGTTAACCAGCCAGCCAGCCAGTGAGGATCATTCGGCATATATTTTTTTGATCTGCTCCAGCTTATGGGCTGCATCCCTGATCTCTATCAAGTCGCTTTTGGCCGGGGCATTGCCATACCAGTGGGCATAATCCGGATTTGAATGGGCAACACCGACAACCATGTTCTTCAGGCTGGCATCCAGATCCTGCAAATAAAAAAGCAAACGTCCCACAATGGTCTGGGCAACGGATCGATTTGCTTCAGGCTTCAATGAAAAATTTAATTCTATCTGACCATCTTGATTTTTCTTTAATAGTCCTTTGTCTATCGTTTCTTCGATGATATTACGTCCAGCCTGGCTCAAGGATAAGGCATGTTTCTTTATGGCGGCTAAATCATCACTGAAAGTTTCGACCTGGTCACCTGTGTGGCAGGTTCTGCATGTTTTCGACAGCTGCTCCGCTCCGAGGGGCTGGTATTTGTCATCCCCGTGACAGGCCGCGCAATCAGGTTTCATTCTGCCGGTCTGCAGCACCCCATGAAAAGATGACTCGTAAGTGCTTTGATATATGTCTGCCTTATCTCTTTCAGGAATATATAAACTGATCGGGCTCAACAGCTCTTTTTGGGCTGCCAACTCTTCCAGCAGCAGGGCCTCGGCCGTAAGTTCAGCATAATAATTTTGCATTGGAATCAGCCCATTATAGGCAGCCATCTTGAAGTCCTGGTGATATGCTCCTTGGGACAGATGAATCTGAAGATACTTATGCATTTCAAAATAGAGTTTTTCAGCCCTTGAGGTATCTTCATAGAGCTGGTGGCCCCCGAGCACAAGAGTCTTGCCCTCGACAGGATTAGCTTCTCTGTCCCCGGGAGCTGGATAGAGGAGTTTCTCCCGGTCGAGTTTCCGGATAACCAACCGTCCTTGCTCGAGCAGAATTTCACCCCGTTTCTCAAGCATTTTCGCGCCGTCAAGCCATTTTTTGTTAAAGCTCGGCTCATGGCATTCATTACACAGCGTGTCCATATAGTTGGAGGAAAGCCTGTCAAGATTTTGATTGACGTTATGGGTCTTGGGAAAATGGCAACTGGTACAGGTCGCTTTTGTCTGATGGTGTTTCGACTTGACATATGCCTCCATCTGAGGGTGATCCGGCCCCATGTGACAAGTATAGCAGGACTCCGGGCGGGCGGCTTCCGCTTTTGCGAAACTGTGTTTCGTGTGACAGAAGTCGCAGCGGCCGTCATCGGCACCGTAGCCGATCCTGTGGCAGGCCTCACAGCCCTGCCTCCTGACAGCTTCCGTTTGTTTCATGTACCTGGCGCTGGCCTGCATGTTCTCCCATGTTTTGCTATGGTCGCTGGCCAGGTATTCTGCTGTTTCCTGCGGGTGGCACTGGTCGCAGGCATTTTTTGCCGTGGCAACCGGCATATTCTCGTGATCACTGCCGTGGCAGTCAGCGCAACCCACTCCCGCATTGCCGTGGGCGCTTTCCGTATGCTCCTTGAAAATTTTTTGGGTTGTTTTTTTATGGCATTCTTCACACGTTTCTTTTGAACGGAGGATTTCGGTAAGTGTCATATCCCGGCTGGCAAAATTCTGTTCCTGTTGACCAGCATTTACTTCAGGCACCTTCAGGACAAGAATAAATACCGGAATTATTGCAAATAGATACGTTACAAAATATGATACCCTCTTCATTTTCGACCTCCCGAATCTGATGCAACAGCTCATTTTTTAATGGGTGTGGACGGGCACCTGATACCCGATTATGCAACCCGGATCGCCTGCTGGATATCTAACAACTGGGCAGAATAATGTGGAAAATGGCGAACGCTGACATGGTGGCAGGTTTCGCTGCGGATTCGTTTTCGTTACATTGCAAAATCAATGGCAGGGCAACCAATTTCTTTTACAAGCCATTGAGCCTCTTGCAAAATGAACATCTACTCCGATCGGCTAAAAATAACCTGTGCGGCGTCTTCCTGGTGAAATCGTC
>ENA-ORXD01001548-ORXD01001548.1-sediment-metagenome-genome-assembly--contig:-NODE-1548-length-18407-cov-3.190507_pt1 | contig 18407 bp, 14 predicted proteins | sample MGYA00237862_ERZ511471 | MGnify/ENA metagenome assembly ERZ511471
AACAAATCGTATGGCTCATACCGGTTTTCGGCCGGCAAAGAAATTTGCGCCACCAACTATGAATTCAGCAAGAAGAATTCTAAGGGCATTTTTGCTGGACGTGGACAGCTCATAAATTTTCTATGTTCCAGTGCTGCCTGCTTTCAATTCTGCCATAAGACCAACTTTCACGGCCTCATACTCTCTGCAGATTTCCGGGAAAAGCTTGGCGGCTTCTTCAATCTGGTGCTGACGGCCCATGTTTTCAGCTTGTTTCAGCAGAGAGGCAAAATTTGTTGCCCCGAGATATGCACTGCTCGATTTGAGCTTGTGGGCGGTTTTGTTAATTCCCTGTGCATCATTTGCTTGGACAAAGTTGCCGAGTTCTTTTAGCAAATCTGATGACTCTGAAAGGTATAATGTAATCAATTCCCCCAGTAAATCAGGTTCATCCTCCCGCTGTAAAAACCGAAGTTCGTTGAGAACTGTCTTGTCGATGGCGCTGGGAATTCCCGAATCTTTCCTGGCGATGGGAGAGTACCCTGCTTCCTCTTTTGTATCAGGCACCTCTTTCGGGGTGGATATGTCGGATGTCCAGCGGCTTAAGGTAGAGAAAAGGAGTTCCATATGAAATGGTTTGGTTAAAAAATCGTCCATCCCCGCGGCCAAACACAGTTCGCGATCACCTTGCATGGCATGGCCCGTAACGGCGATGATGGGAATTCGGCGATGGGAGTTTTTCTCTCGTTCTCGAATAATTTTCGTTGCTTCATAACCATCCATCACAGGCATTTGGCAGTCCATAAGGATGACGTCGTAATGCTTTCGGGAAAGGGCATCCAAGGCCTCACGGCCATTATGTACTATATCGGCACGATAGTGATTCGAAGTGAGCATTGCCAGAATGACCTGCTGATTTACAAGGTTATCTTCAGCCACGAGTATGCACAACTCTGGATTCATAATACTGTTGATTGCTTGTGTGCTTGCGTTCTGCAAATTAAGCGCCTTCATTTGGCCGGGATTCCCCGGATATTTGTCCGTTAATAAAGTGTTTCTATCCGGCTTCTCAATTGCTTTTTCCAGGAATAACGTAAACCAGAAAGTGGAGCCTTTTCCCGGCTCGCTTTCCACTCCTATGGCGCCACCCATTAATTTTAGGAGCTGTTGAGAGATAGAAAGACCAAGGCCGGTTCCGCCATGCTTTCTTGTCGTGGAGGCATCGGCTTGGGTAAAGGAATCAAATATCCTCTTCCTGGCTTCCGGACTAATTCCTATTCCCGTATCCGTAATTTCAAATCGGCAAGTCATCCCCTCGTCATGCTCTGTCAAAGGCCTGACGCTAACAGTAACTTCACCGGATTCCGTAAACTTGATCGCGTTGCCGACCAAATTGATAAGGATCTGACGTATCCTTATCGGATCACTAAGAACTATTGAGGGAATGGATCTATCCGTGATATAGCTCAGGTAAATGTTTTTGGAACTCGCCCGCACGGAAAAGAGATCTATTACCTCCTTTAATGTCTCCCGCAGATCAAAAGCGACATGTTCAATTTCCAGCTTTCCAGCCTCGATCTTAGAGAAATCGAGGATATCATTGAGAAGATTGAGAAGGGCCTTTGCTGAGCTGTAGGCAGTATTGGCAAATCCTTTTTGTTCGGAATTCAGGTTTGTATGAATAAGCAAATCAATCATCCCCAATACGCCATTCATGGGAGTACGTATTTCATGGCTCATATTAGCCAGGAATTCCGATTTTGCCCTGCTGGCGGCGACTGCCTCAAATCTTGATTTCTCCAGCATTTCTTCCGTTTTTTTACGTTCGGTAATATCCAGGGCAACACAGACAATTCCGGGATTCTGTCCGGCGCGGGCCTGCATCGAGGAGGCCGAAAAGAGCACAGGAATAATTTGCCCTTGCTTGGTGATGAAGCTCTTTTCCATGTTGATCAAGGGGCTTTTATGGTCCAGGAATCCCGTCCCCTTGTTATCGAGAAACCCGTCGTATTGGTCAAAGATCATTTTCACAGGCTGACCTATTAGTTCTTCCTCTTGATAACCCATCAGCTCCAGCGTTGCTTTGTTCACCATTTCTATGGTTCTATCGGGCAACAGAACGATAAGGCACTCGGACATGGAGCGGAGGATGTTTTGTGTATAATCATGAGCTGCGGTTATATCGTTCTGAGATTTAAGGATTGTATCCGTCATCCTGTTGAAGGAACTGGCCATCTCTTCCAGCTCGTCCCCGGAAGAGATATCGGCGCGTGCCGTCAGATCGCCCTGTACGATCCGGTCGGCCGTATCCCGCAACAAAAGAATCGGCGAGGTGAGACGGCGGGCAAAAAAGAAGGAGATAACGGTCGCGATGATAAAGCAAAACAGCCCCAGCAATAGAATTATCCAGTACATATTTCTCATGGCGGACTGGTATCCGCTCAGAGAAAGGCCTATATGAAGTAATCCCCAATCGATGCCGGAGAACTTGAGGGGAAAAGTATAATGGTAGACTTTCTGCTGGGCTATATCGCTGAAGAGAGTCCGTCCCTGTTGCAGATCTCCTTTGGCCGGATTCCATTTCGGATCTGCCTTTTCTCTCTGTTCCCAGTTCTCTCTCTTATGAATCATGGAAGGTCCTTCATGTTTGGAGACAATTATGTATTTAATGTCAGTGGCTCCCTTTAGCACCTGCATGCTGTGATCCACAACAAAGCTGTAATCTCCGGTAATGAAAGCATTGCCGCAGACTTCCGCGATGGAAGCCGAAAGGCTTTTCGCCTGAGAGTCCAGACCCTTGAGGATGGACTTATCTACCTGAGGCATTATCATCAAGGCAAAGAGCAGGAGAATGATAAGAGAGAGGGCCATCAGCATAAGAAGCTGACGAAACAGGATGCCTCTTCTATTTAATGCCTGCTTATTTGCACTTTTCCCTGCTGTGCTTATCCCCGCCATAATGTTCTTGCTGTTGCTTTTCTCGCCAACCATGACTGAGCCATTTTCTTCCATATATAGTTGATATAGACTCCATGAGATTCCTTTTCTATAAGAGGTGGTAACAATTTTGCAAATTACAGCCTGAGTTTCTCTTTAGCCTCTGCTTCAGAGGAACAACTGAAAAAAAAATTATTCTTCAGCCAATGTGATCAATATTTCCTGTCGGATGCAACATGTCAACCCCTCGTCCGCCCTCATTTTTTCACGCTTCTCAACTGATTGTACTCTCCAACCAATTGCTTGATGCTTTCCAGGTCGGATTCATATACCGGTATCAAGTCTTCAATCTTAAAAAGCATCAGCATCTGCCTGCCCCTGGAATTATTCTTTAGTGATTTGCCCACCGCCAGTGCCTTTTCCTTAATGTCTCCGGCCAGCGCTTTACGGAATACGGTTACGGAAGTGGTTAAATCCGGTGAGGAGGCGATAACCTGAAGCTCTTTTCCCAGTTGAGGGTTCATTTCCACCATGGTTTTGAATGACACATCCGTGACGATGCAGGCGTCAGCCTGGCCGAAAAAGACCGGGAGCACCACCTGTGATGTTTTGCTTTTTTCATCAACCGATGAAAAAAAAGTTTGGACCTCACCGAGTTTTTGTCTGAGGAGGAGAAGCTGCAAATATAGCTTGGCGGAATCATCTCCTTTCGACAGGAGTATCTTCTTTTTTCTGAGATCTTCCAGATGCGCATATCCTTTGTTCTGACGGGTCAGAAAAAGATATTTGAAGTTTTTTTTCCCACCCTTAACATGGCAGAGGGCAAGCTCCAGGTCGATCCTGTTTTTTATGCGCAGGTAGTCCATCGCCGAGAGTTCGATGAGGTCAGCTTTGCCTTTCCGGATATCCTCAGTTACGGTCTCCAGGTTATCATATAAATAGCTGTCAACGGTCCGGCGTACACTGCTGGCCAATTCCGTAGTGTAAATTTTTAACGCAGCGGTAGCGTCTCTCCTATCAACATCGGCCAGACCATGGAGAGAATAGGCAAGGACGAGATCGGCCTTCTTGTCTGTTTCAGCCCCAGTTCCCTGTCCGTTGCCGCAGCAGATGGCAAAAATAATCAATGCGGCCGTCATAATTCTTATATAATCTGTCAATTTTACGTCACCTCTGCCCTCTTAATCGTTCGTATTCATTTACGAGATCCCGCGTGTTCTTCAGATCCAAGTCATGCAATGGTATCAAGTCTTCGATTTTGAAGAGGAGAAGAACCTGCTGCCCCCGCTGAGTCAGCTTCAATGATTTGCCGACATTCATTGTCTTTTCCTTGATATCGGCAGACAATGATTTACGAAAAACACTCAAGGAAGTGATCAGCTCCGGTGAAGATGCCATGATTTTCAGGTCTCTTCCTATTTGGGGGTTCATTTCCGTCATAGTCTTGAGGGCCACATCGGTCGTGATGCAGGCGTCAGCCTGGCCGAAAAACACGCAAAGCGCTCCATGAGAAACTTTGGTCTTTTCCTCAATTGACGAGAAGAATACATTGATCTCTCCATATTTCTGCCTCAGGAGCGCCGTGTTCAGAAACAACTGGGCTATGCCATCATCCTTCGGCATTATAAGTTTCTTATGCATCAAATCCCCAAGCTTAGTGTATGCCCGGTTCTTATGGGTCAGCAGGAGATATTTGACGCTCTTTTTTCCTCCTTTCAGACCGCCTACGGCCAATTCTAATTCTACCTTATTTTTGAGACGTATAAAATCCAGCGAGGTAATGGCGATAATATCGAACCGGCCGTTTTGAACCTCCCTGATGAGTGTATCGGGACTGTCATAAATGTTAATCTCGGTGCGGTAGCCAAGCTGTCTGCCGATTTCCTCTGTATAAATCTTCAGGGCAGCAGTAGCGTCTCTCATGTCCACATCGACGAAAACCTTGCTGGAATAGGCAAAGATGAGGTCAGGCCTGCCGCCTGTTTCAGCATGGATCATCCGCACAAAGATAATGCATACAGAGAGGGTAAGCAAACCGATAGTCATGATTTGTTTAAAACGCTTCAATTTTCTAATACCTGTTTTCTTTTCATCGCTTATTGTTGCCGTGCCTGAAGCTCCAGCTTCGCCCCGTCCGACTTCTTTTAAGGGTTCCAATTCTTTGTGGTTAAGACGCTGAACAAAATGAGCTAAGAGGCAGTTGCCTCAATATTTTTTCCTACGATAAATTCCAGGTCGCTCTGGCTGACGGCATTATCGTATTGGGCTTTCAGATATTGACCGTTGATAAAGAATTCGATCATCTGGGCCTCAATTACATCCTTCGTTTCGACCAGTTCCTCCTGATAGGCGCGCGTGTTCAAATCACGGTTTTCGGTAGCCGCATCAAGGGCCTCCTTAATTGCCTTCACCTGGGCCTGGGTCCGGCTCACCTGCAGAAAGGCATCTTTGACCTGCAGGGCAACGCCCTCTTGCAGAAGGAGACTTTCCTGCTCTATCTTCTTGACCCGGGCGGCAGCTTCTTTTTCTTCATTGACAGTACGGAACCCTCTGAAAAGTGGAAGTTCCAAGCGCAATCCCAGGCTCCAGTTTTTTGTGTTGTCAGAAGTCATTAAACCGGCTTCATACGAGTTATCTATTCTGTTCAGGTTGCCGAAGAAGACCACCACAGGAAGATGGCCGGACCGCGCTTCCTTGACCTTCGCCTCCATAGCCCCGATACCAAGTTTGACCTGCATAAGCTGAGGATTCCATTTCAGGGCATCGGAGATGAATTTATCCAGATCTACGTTATAAGTATGGAAGGGTATTTCATCTTCGGCAGGTTCAATATTACTTTGCCAATCCAACCCCATGGCATTACTGAGGGCGGACCTGGACAGAATCTCATTTGCTTTCAGGTTCTCCAGAAAGGAACGGATGGAGGCCACGACGACCTGAGTACGGAGGTAATCTGTTTTCTTTACTTTTCCGGCGCCGTTCTTATATAGATTTTCAGTGAGCTCCAGGGTCACCTGAAATCTCTCCAGCGTTTCCTGGCCGCTTTGCAAGAGCTTTTTGGCCAGGATCGAGGCATAATAAAACCGCTTCACGTTGTTGACTACCTGGAGGTCGGTGCGCCGTGAATCTATCTTGGCAATTTCTACTCCGCTTTTGGCCTGAGCCTTTATCGCCGAGCGTTTGCCGCCGGTGTAGAGTGGGAAAATCATCTCCAGCGATGTGTAGAGCGTATCCCTGTCCATGAGCCTAACATCCTGATCGGGTACTTTGGCTGACTGCAACTGCTGCTGAGCTTGGGTAGTTGCAGCAGTGAGGGCGGCGTTGTAGGCCGCCAGGCCGATGGCTGGTGTTATACCTTGTTTTGCCAGCTGGGTGCTGGCAATCGATTCGGCAAGAGAAGTCGACGCGGCACCGAGAGACGAAGACATAGACATGCCCGGAAAAATAAAATTAAACGGCTCGTCTGTCCGTATCGCGGTGGAGGTCAGACTCAGCTGCGGCCAGTAGGCGGAAAGAGCCTGCTTATACTGGGCCTCTGCCATTTCGCGCGAAGCCTTTGAAACAATTCTTAATCTGCTGTTTTTGAACGCGATATCTATGCATTGCTCCAGTGTCAGGCGCTGGGGCTTTTCCATGCGGCGATTTTCAGTGGCGGGCGATGCCGGATTCGGCAGCGTGCTGTTCTGAGCACTTGAAGCAAGAGGACGAATTAATAAACAGGAAAAAATAAAAACAAAAAGCAGAATCGATCGTTTTATTTCCGCCCGGCAAATCGCAGCATATGATCCTGAAATAGCGTCTTCCTTTTTTCTGATGATCTCCATATTATCCATTTAATAAATCCTCCGTTGCTTGTATCAATATTAATTCTTGGTAAAGATTTTTTAAAGCAATATTTATACCCAATTCTACAAATTAATTTGCTCGTTTAATATTTTTATCGATATTTTGTTGTCCCCGTTTTTGGTGAGTCTATCTAAATTTTCGCGCCGATACTCGTCCGTTTTCCCAAACCAGCATTGGAATTGTCTGTGGTAAGATAAATAACAGCAATTATTCCATTAAACAGACAAATTTTTATCTGTAAAATGAATTTTAATTGATAAAAATATGAAACGGAAAAAAGTATTGAAGGTTCTGATGATCAAATTCAGGGTGGGTGATAGTCAGGCATTTGATCAGGGAGCGAAGCTAGATCGAACGGCCGCACTCCGCGGGATCACCTTTAATCTTTTCAATGGTGTGCTGCAGGGCCGGTAAAATCGTCTCCAGATTTTCTTTGGCTGCTTTGGGGCTGCCCGGTAAATTGATGATCAGAGAAAGGCCGCGAATTCCCGCAACCGCCCGGGAAATCATGGCATGAGGTGTAATTTGCATGCTTTGGTGCCTCATGGCTTCAGCCATGCCGGGGATTTGCCGGTCGATTACTTCCAGGGTGGCATCGGGCGTAACATCACGAGGGCTGACGCCGGTGCCGCCGGTAGTGATGATCAGGTCTAATGAGTCGCGGTCGGCAAATTGGACAAGGGCGTTTTTAATTTGTTCTTTTTCATCCGGAACAATCAGTAGGCGGCAAAGATCGATTGATAAAGTTTTGAGAATATCGGCAATGAGCGGACCGCTGGTATCTTTCCGCACTCCCTGCGAACTTCTGTCGCTGACCGTAATGATGCCGGCGCGGATCATTTTTTATTCTTCTTTATCTTTTTTGGACTCAGCGATAATTTTTTCCGCAATATAGGACGGCACTTCTTCGTAATGGGAATCAGTATAGGTAAAGTTGCCCCGGCCGCTGGTCATGGAACGAAGATCAGGTGCATATTTTAAAATTTCGGCAAGCGGCACCTGACCCTTGATGATCTGATTGGAGCCGACGGTATCCATGCCTAAAACACGTCCGCGCCGGCTGTTCAAATCGCCGATAACATCGCCCATATATTCTTCCGGGACCTCAATATTTATGTTGACGATTGGTTCCAAAAGGATAGGCTGACATTCCATCACTCCTTTTTGAAAAGCAAGTGAGCCGGCAATTTTAAAAGCCATTTCTGAAGAGTCTACGGTATGGTAGGAACCGAATGTCAAAGCCACTTTAAAATCGACCACGGGGTAGCCGGCTATGACACCCTTCGCCGCTGCTTCCACGATGCCTTTTTCGACAGCCGGGCGATATTGCTGCGGAATTACGCCCCCGACTATCTTGTCTTCAAATATAAAACCGCCGCCGCGCGGCAGAGGTTCAATGTCAATCCAGCAATCACCAAATTGCCCTCGTCCGCCGGATTGCTTTTTGTATTTCCCCTGGACATTTATTTTCCCCTTGATTGTTTCTTTATAGGGAACCTTTGGCGTATGAAGATTAACTTCTACGCCGAATTTTCTTTTCATTTTTTCAATGTTGACTTCGATATGTACCTGCCCCATGCCGGAAAGAATCATTTCTTTGGTCTCCGTATTGCGGGAAAAGACAATTGTCGGGTCTTCTTCCGTCAACCGATGAATAGAGGACGCGATCTTATCTTCGTCGCCGCGTGTTTTGGGTTCGATGGCAAAAGACATAATGGGATTAGGCACTTCTACTTTGTCATAAATTATCGGTTCTTTATCCAAACATAAAGTCTCGCCGGTGACCGTCTCTTTAAGTTTGGCGACTGCTGCTATATCACCGGGAATTAATATTTCTGTCTGCTTTTGATTTTTACCCTCCAGGAAAAAAACATGACCGAATTTTTCCGTGATCTTTTTGGTAGAGTTGTAAACGCTGGAATCGGGTGAGAGCTTTCCGGAATAGACACGGAATAAAGTCAATCTGCCGGCATAGGGATCGGCAATCGTTTTGAAAACGATGGCGGAAAAAGGGGCATCTTCCGTCGGAGTTCTTTCTTCGACAGTATCTGTGCCCGGTTTTTTCCCTTTCACTGGTTCGCGGTCGGCGGGAGAGCGAAAATAATTTACCGCCATGTCGAGCAATAGGGATACTCCTATGCCTTTCAAGGCAGATCCGCAAATAAGTGGAATAAGGCTGCCGGCAGCAAAACCTTTTTTCAATCCCGTTTTAAGTTCTTCGAGGGACAACTCACCGGATTCCAAATATTTATTCATCAATTCATCATCAACTTCCGCAATATCTTCGACCATGGAATCGCGGTATGCCTTTGCCTCTTCCATCATTTCGGCGGGGATATCCATGGCATTTCCTGTCCCTTTACTGTCACTGAACGAATAGGCTTTAAAAGCGATCAGATCTATGATGCCATTGAATTTATCTTCAGCTCCAATCGGTAAACATACAGGGGTTACCTTTCGGTTAAATTTTGTTTTGATGCTTTCAAGAGCTTTATGAAAGTCGGCACGTTCCCGGTCCATGCGATTGATGAAAATTAAACGGGGGAGATTGAACTCATCGGCGAATTCCCATACTTTCTGGGTCTGAAATTCCACGCCGCCGACAGCGTCAATAACGATAAGAGCGTTATCCACTACACTTAGCGAACACTTTATATCGTAGGCAAAATTGGAATCACCCGGAGTATCGATAAAGGTGATTTTATGCTTATCCAGTTCGACAAAATTGACTGAGGAAGTGATCGAAACACGCCTTTTTTGTTCTTCCGGTTCATAATCCATGGTCGAAGTGGCGTCATCAACGCGTCCCAGCCGCTCGTTTTTACCGGAAACATATAAAATGGATTCACAAAGAGAGGTTTTTCCCGTACCTCCATGGCCGACTACAGCCAGATTTCTCAGCGCTTTAGATTCGTATTTTGCCATGAGCTATCCTTTCAATTTCCCAATAATATTGCCGTAATAAATATGCTGAAGATAAACGAGGAATTTGCTTAACCTATCCGGAACGTAAAATCAAGATAATTTTCTTTTTTTGGTGCAGCCATCAATAGCCTGATGGCAGCTAAAAGATAAGATGAAATTTGTCCGGAAGTTTATTTGATACCGAGGCTTTTTTCACCGCACCGCATCGGATAAATGACGGCAAATATGCACAAAAAAAGGGCCAGACTAAAAGAGAGGATAAGCCAGATGATCTGCGAGGCAGATAAAGACTGGTGGCGGATGCCAGCCATAAAAACATAATAAACTGGTCCAGCCTCCAGGATGATGACCACTGCAATTAGGGCAAAACAGAGCATCATGAAAAGTAGGCCGCCAAAGCTTGTTACGGCCTGCGCCGGGTTCTCCGATTTGAAGTTTGGGTAAACTGCTCCCAATCCCACGCCCATCGCCACTATGGGCGGCACCAGACAAAAAATGGTAATGATGGACAAAACCATCATGAAAGTGGATACCTGCAACAACAGGTTCGAGATGACGATCAATGCTTCCGCCATGATAATCAGGGGAATGTAGTACAAAAAGAATTTAATCCATAGAAATGTTTTTAAGGATACCGGGGCGGCCTGAACAATCCAAAAAGATGCGCCTTCCATGCTGACCGAGGGAAAAACAAAGCGGGCGGTAATGGCGCTGAGCACAAAGGCGGCAAGCCCCATATTTAAAAAAGAAAATAAATTCTGCACATAGAAAGTTTTGACGGGTGATTTGTCCAGGGGCAAAACGGAATAATTATAAAGATAAATGGCGATTAAGGCCCCCATCAGAAAAAGCTGCGGCCATTGCGTGGAGTCGCGAAAAAACGTTCGAATTTCTTTGATGGCGAAGGCGCGTGCTTCGCGCGAGAGAAAATTGAGCAGAGTTTCCCAACTGATGCCTTTGTAGCGCAACGGCGCAAAAAGACGCTGCGGGGTAGTTTGTGCTTGCGAAAAGCCTCGGAAATAAGTTGCGCCGGCAATGGCGTCGGCAAAAAAGATAAACATAAATGTGCAACTGCCGCTAAGGGCGATATTAAAAAAAGCATTGGAAAATTGGCTATTCAGGGCCGCTTTCAGTGCATCCACGATCCAGGTTGTCGGCAGCAGAGGCGAATTCAAAGTTTGCATAGAATTGAGATAAAGAACGGCAGAGGCAAAACTGTCCGGATTCACCAGCTGTTCCGGTCTGGTCAGGCGGAGGACCAAAACAAGGATTAGCAACAGAATTACGCCCAGAATTACTAAAGCTGTCCTGATGCGGCCTGCCGGGAGGATTGTTGCTCCCAATAAGACGACAATGCTGCTTAAAATCGAAGCAATCAGAGAGAGAAATATTGTCGCCAGCAAAACGATCAAGTAAAAAAAGATGCCTGCTTTGTAAATAATGCCGTAGGAAAGGAAGATAGGCAGGCTGAAAAGAATAACCATCCAGGAGCTGTCTACAGTGCTGAGCAGCCAGCGGGAGAAGAAGATATCTTTTGCCGTCACAGGCTGCGCATGGACAAGATACAAATCCTGGCTCAAATAGAGGTGGGAAAGGCAGTTGATGATGTTGCTGAAAATCAGCAAAGCAAAAAAAATCATGACCACCATGGAAAGAAGTTTCATCGCCAGAATATCACCAAAATCCTGCACACTCTGAAAATAAAGCAGGACACGATAGCAGATAATAAACGTGCCGCTCCAGAAAAGAAGACCGATGGTCAAAAATACAATTATGCTTACCCATTTGTTTTTATTATATTCCGGACGCAGGCTGTTCACTGAAGACAGCAAGCGCGGTTTCAAAAGCACGGCTATTGCTTTCATAAAAAGGTGTCTTCTTTAATCAGAGTTAAAAAAACTTCTTCCAGTTTGGCTTCGCCCAGTTTGGCAATGTGTTGCAATTCGCTGACATCGCCCTGAGCCAAAAGCATGCCCTTATGAATGAGACCTATTCTATCGCACAGATCTTCTGCAATGCTTAAAGTGTGCGTGGAAATAAAAACGGTTGTTTGCCTGGCGGCCAGCTGTCTAAAAATATCCTTCACCATACGTACGGCGGAGGGATCAAGTCCGACCATCGGTTCGTCAATAATCAGAATGCGCGGCTCGTGCATTAAAGCAGCAGCAATGATGAGCCTTTGCTTCATGCCGTGGGAATAAGCTTCAATAATTTCATCGGCCCAATCCCAGAGGGCAAATTGCCGCAGCAATTGTTCCGCTTTGAGCGGAAAACTCAAAGGGTTGACATCATATAAATCAGCAGTAAAGCGCAGGAATTCCATACCGGTGAGCTTTTCATAGAGAAAAGGCCGATCCGGCACAAAACCGATCATTTTTTTTGCGTCAACGGGGTTTTTGGCCATATCCAGCCCGCCAATGATTATTTTGCCGGAAGTCGGCGCCAAAATTCCGCCCATCATGCGGATGGTTGTGGTTTTGCCTGCTCCATTTGGTCCGATGAAGCCGTAAATTTCTCCGGCGGCAACGTGCAGACTAAGTTTATTTACGGCGAGAGTAGGGCCATATTTCTTAGTTAAATCAAGCAATTCAATCATTTTATCTGCTCCACTATCTCCAGCTGAATTTTGCCCATGACGCCCAATAAATCCAAATGCTCGCTCATTGCCCCACGCACCAATCGGATATGAGTTACGTCAGCCGGGAATTGATTTAGAACTGCATCCGCAGTGATCCATTTTCCCAAATAAGCGACATTCCAGGCATGATAATAAAACCGGCCGCGCATATATACCAGCCCCGTTTCGATTTGCGCCGGAATTCCGGCCGTGCGCAGTAATGCGGCGACCAGCACAGCATGTTCATTGCAGTCACCTGTTTTATTTTTCAGGACTTCCAACGCATTGGGCACGGATAAAACAGGTTTTTTTTCAATATTGCGGTAAACCCAGGAAATAACTTTTCTTATTTTTTGTTCTGCAGAATCAGAGGGTTGGACAATTTTCGCAAGCTGCGCTTTGATCTGCGGATCGTGAGCCTGCACCAGCGGCGATGGCTCTAAAAAGGCGGCCATATTTTTGGGCGGCGCATTGTCTGCAGGTGGCATTTTATCCAGTTGCTCTTTGGCAATTGTTAAGAATCCCTTCGAAAAGCTTTGGCGGTCACCGTGGAGATATAAATAAAAGCCACTGGTGCCGCTGATTTTAACTTTGAGCCGGCTGATATTTTCCGGCTGGTCGATTTTGGCATTGGCCGGAATCGATGCTATTTGGGAGAAATCAATCTTACCGTCCGTTGCTATACCCTCCTGCGCTTTTTCTCTTGTCGTTTTTTCCAAAGAAAGGCCTAAGATGCCTGCTTCTTTCAGCGTCTCACCGTTTTGACCAAGCCAGGCGCAATTTTTTGCTCCCATAAAATCGGCGCAGTATTTTTTTGCCAGGATGCGTTTGCCCGTGACGCTGATAATTTCATCGGCAGCTCTTGTAACCTGGACTGATCTCAATGCTAAAGTGGCCGGGTCAAAAATGCTGAAACTGCGGGTGGCATCCTTTTCTAAATCAGCGCGAAAGGCGGCGTCATAGATGCTGCCGCTCATATGCGGCACATGCTGAAGAGGAAATTCGCTTTTTTGCAGGGCATGGGGAAGACCGACGTAAAGTATCAGTTTATCTTTGACGACAAATCCATGGGCATGAAAGCGAAAAAGACTGGAGAATAGGTCAAAACTAAATGATGAAAGCGTTAGATCAGGATTCAGATCGCCTTCCATTTGAATACTCAGCGCCTGGGTCACTCCCATCGTGCGCAGCTGCATGAAAATATTTTCCTCGTAATGAAAGCCTGTATTCAGGGCGGTAAAGGTCCGATGGACGACGCCGATTTTTTTTTTGTTTTGATAAATGTTCAGCCAGCTGTCATGAGGCCGCTGCACCGCTGAGGTCGAAACTGTAGATATGGATTCTTGCTGCTTCTGAAACAAATCCAGACGAATGACCAAAAGGGTCATAAAAACAACAGTGATAAAGATGCCCCAGACTAATGATAGTTTTATTTTTGCTGTTCGGTTGGCGAGCGAGCCCAAAATGTTTTTGCTGTTCATTCCTGTCCTGGATTAGGCACAAAGTACGCTTCGGTAGCATCCACTTTGCAGCTAGTCTGACGTTTTATGAGCTGGTCTTTTCCGTTGATTGATTTATTAGAACTTAATCTTTTGTGAGAAGCAGTATAGGAAACGCGGCCTTTTCTGTCAAGAACATCTTGGCTCCGAAATATAGTGTGTAACCGGTATCCATTTTCCCCATGCACTTTCCGGATTCCGTCTCAAGCCCGGAACTACGGAAAAGGGAATTATGCATAAGTCCCAGGTAATCATATCCGGTGAGATCACAGAATATAGATCTCTATGCTCCTTAAAATTTAGTTGGCCAGCCCGCAAGGAGGTGCTTCCCTATGCCCCTGTCCTTTGAATCGCGTATGATCTTTAGTACTTTTATCAGATAGTCACGCGTTTCCTCCGGATGAATCACGTCTTGAATGCCGTACATCCGTGCAGCAGGGTAGGGCGACGAGTCGGCCATCATTTTTTCGACGAGTTTGTTGCGCTCTTCTTCCGGCAGGCCTCCGAATACCACGTCGGCGCCGATTTGGGGATCCATGAAGCTGATCTCGGCAGTGGGCCAGGCCACCATGAAATCAGCACCGGCGCCGGCGGCGCACATGTTAACTAAGGCCTGCCCGTATCCCTTCCGGATCAGCACGGTGATTTTCGGCACCGTCACTTGGTAGAGAGCCTGCAGGTTGTTGACGACCCTGGCGCCGACCCGTTTAATTTCCGCCTCCCTGCCGGTGAGATGTCCCGGAGTATCCACAAGGAAGATAAGTGGGATATTAAAAGAATCACAGTGACATATGAAACTGGTTGCTTTTTCTAGGGCATCCGTATCGGTGGCGCCGGCATTGAAGATGGGATTGGTTGCTATGAATCCTACCGTTTCTCCGCCGACCCGGGACAAACAGGTAATGAGCATCTTGCCGAAAAATGGTTTGTACTCCAGAAATTCGCCTCCGTCGACGATGCATTCGATAATATTGTGCATATCGTAGGAACGGCGTCTTCGTTCCGGCAGGATGTCGAGGATCTTTTTCATGCGTTTGTCCGATCCCGAAGGCACAGGCCGTGTGGGGGGAAGCTCTTTGCTATTGGAAGGCATGTAATCGAGATATTTTTTGATAATAAGAAAACAGTCGCCTTCGTCTTCAGCAATTTGATCGGCCATACCCGTGATTTTTGCATGGATTTCCCATCCCCCCATTTCCTCGGCTGTATACTGCTGGCCGATCGCCTTCCCCAATGCCCGGGGACCGGAAACGGCAATCGATGCTCCTTTGATCAAAATGGTGAAATCGGCCAGACAGGACTGCCAATCGGGAACGCCATGGCAGTCACCCATGGCCGCCATCACATAGGGCACCTGCCTGAAATGGCTGTAACCCCAGCGGGCCGAATCGTCGCGCACGCCGTGATACAACATTCGTCCCGAGTCCTGAAGATCGGGAATGCGCTGTCCTCCAGCCTCTCCGAGCCAGATCATGGGTATGCCGTATTCATAGAGCTGTCGCTTCAGAATCCCCATTTTTTTATTGTTGATCGTGGCGCTCGATCCCGCCAGTACCGTAAAGTCGTTGGCGAAGATTCCCACCCTCCTGTCGTTGATAGTTCCATAGCCGATGACCAGGCCGTCGGCGGGAGTTTTTTCCTCCATGCCCGGGACATCAGAAGTACACAGAGCGCCTAATTCGAGAAATGATCCTTCGTCTAAAAGTGCATCGATTCGCTCCCGCGCCGTCAGTCTGGCCTTTTGATGCTGCTTCTGGATCTTTTCAGGGCCGCCCTGAGCGCGGGCTTTCGCCTTTCTTAATTCCATTTCCTGAATCAATTCTTCAAATGCCATAATGTTCATTCTCCACTAGTATCGTTTTTCAAAAAAAGGCTGTTTTCTTAAGGGATTGACAAGAACTTATTTTTTGTGGGGTTCAATATAGGAAACGCATAATTGTCTGTCAAGAACATCTTGACGGCTTAATAAATAGCATTACTTTTACAGGCCGGTCAACTTCAAAGAATTATTGACAAGAACACCTAATTAATATATCAAAAAAAGCCCATTTGCAGAAAGATAAAACACTTTATGAAACATGACAGCATTGTTGCTCAAGAAGGTTATCCCTTTATTATCTTTTCTCTCATCATTACTGTTTTTGTCGCCTTTTTAAGTATCGGCTGGCTGTTTATTCTAGCTGTCATCATCTCTTTTTTTATCATCTGGTTTTTTCGCAATCCGGAAAGGCATTTTCGGGAAGAGGAGAAAGTTGTCATTTCTCCCGCCGACGGCAAAATAATAAAAATTGAAGATGTATTAATGAACAATACCATTGTCGGCGATCTGAAAAAAATCAGTATCTTTATGAATATATTTAATGCTCACGTCAATCGTTCCCCCTATGAAGGAAAAATCGAAGCAATTAATTACTATAAAGGAAAATTCTTTTCTGCCAACTTGGACAAGGCTTCCCTGGACAATGAACGCAATGAAATCAAGATTCGCGCCGCAGATGGACGGGAGATTTGGACGGTGCAGATAGCCGGTTTGATTGCGCGCCGGATAGTTTGCTGGGTGCCGGTAGGTGCGGTCCTTGAAAAAGGTGAAAGATTGGGTTTGATTCGTTTCGGATCACGGGTAGACGTTTATCTGCCGAAGGATACCCGTATCTCTGTAAGACTGGGTGATAAGGTCAAAGCCGGAGAGTCGCCCCTGGGGTATCTGTCATAACGGTATTGATTAATGATTTGATTACGCGAGCCTATCATGAATAAACAAACGCCGCTGAAAAAAATTCGCATCCGCAGAGGCATATATGTCTTGCCGAATCTTTTTACTACCGCCAGCCTTTTTGCAGGTTTTTATTCTATCATTGCCTCCCATCAGGAAAATTTTGTCGTGGCGGCTATTGCCATTTTGATTTCTCTGGTCCTGGACGGATTGGATGGGAGAATTGCCCGCATTACCAATACGACGAGTAAATTTGGTGCTGAATATGATTCTTTGGCGGATTTGGTCGCTTTTGGCGTAGCGCCGGCACTTCTCGCCTATAACTGGACGATGTCCTTTTATGGTAAATGGGGATGGATTGCGGGATTTATGTTTGTCGTCTGCGGCGCCTTGAGATTGGCGCGGTATAATATTCAAATAGGCATTATTGAAAGTAAAATATTTAATGGGCTGCCTATTCCAGCAGCCGCTGCCCTAGTTGCTACCACAGTGCTGTTTTTTGATTATGCCGGTGTTGAAGGCACATTCCACAATCCTTATATGATCTTTTTTGTCATCGCCCTTTCGCTGTTGATGGTCAGCAATATTAAATATTACAGCGGCAAGGATATGAAGCTTTTTGTGCGTAAGCCGTTTATATCTTTCTTCTTGATGGTTGTATTATTAATTGTGTTTGCGGCGATACCTGAAGCTATGGCTTTTATCGTGATGCTGGGATATGTGATTTCCGGGCCGGTGTGGTTGATTATAAAATTTGACCGTAATTTAAGGCAAAAAGCGAGGGAAAAAAAAGAAAACAGGCAACCTTAGCAAATTTGCACTCATCTGGTTTTGGATTGTCCGTTTTTTTTCTGAAAACGATGCGTATTATTGGAGGTGAAGCAAAGGGAAAAAGGCTGCATTTTCCCGCTGGTTTAAAGGAAAGGCCCACATCTGATTTTATCCGGGAGGCTCTGTTTAACCTTTTGGGATCTATGCACGGGAAAATATTTCTTGACCTTTTTTCCGGTTCAGGAAGTGTCGGTATCGAAGCCGCCAGCCGGGGCGCCGAAGAAGTAATTTTTGTGGAAAAAGAAAAAAAAATTGCCGCTATTGCGCAAAAAAATGCCGAGGAAGCTGGATTGGGAGATAAATGCCGGATTATGGCCATGGACGCCGGGCGGGGACTTGGTTTTCTTTGTTTAAACGGTTATGAATTTGATGTAATTTTTGCCGATCCTCCCTATGACCGGGGACTGGCTGGAGAAACAATAAAATTATTAAAAAAAAATTCCGTTCTTAAACGAAAAGCATTAGTTGTGATTCAACATTCGAGCAGAGAAGACTTAAGCTCGATTCTGGATAAGGAAAATATACTGATCGATCAGAGAAAGTATGGCGATAATATCCTGACTTTTTTAAAAATGGAGGAACCATGACCAGTGAAAAATTCACCAACAAAATTGCCGTTTATCCTGGATCCTTTGATCCGGTAACCAATGGCCATATTGATATCATTAAGAGGGCTAACAGAATTTTTGATCAAATCATCGTCCTGGTGGCTTTCAATCCGCACAAGACTTACCTGTTTACACCTGAAGAACGTGTGGAGATGATCAGGGAAAACATTGCCGAGTTGGAGGGAGTTTCAGTGGACAGCCATTCCGGTCTGCTGGTTGATTATCTGAAGAAAGTAGGGTCCAATATAATTTTGAGGGGAATGCGGGCTTTGGCCGATTTTGAGTATGAATTCCAAATGGCGCTGATGAACCGCAGACAAACAAGAGACCTGGAAACCGTCTTTCTCATGAGCGGCTTCCGCTGGTTCTATACCGGTTCGAATATCATCAAGGAAGTGGCCAAAATGGGCGGTACAGTAAAGCGCCTCGTGCCGGATAATGTCCTTCAAAAG
>ENA-ORXD01001549-ORXD01001549.1-sediment-metagenome-genome-assembly--contig:-NODE-1549-length-18399-cov-10.864644_pt1 | contig 18399 bp, 16 predicted proteins | sample MGYA00237862_ERZ511471 | MGnify/ENA metagenome assembly ERZ511471
ATGTGCGGTGAGATGGCGGGTGACCCCCTCTGTGTGCCCATCCTGCTCGGGCTTGAGCTTGACGGGCTGAGCATGACCCCTCTGGCGATCCCCCGCGTCAAGAAGATCATCCGCAATTCAACGGTCAAGGAATCGGCGGAATTGCTGGAGAAGGTGATGGGCTTTTCGACCGCTCGCGAGATCGAAACATATGTGAGAGAATACATGATCCGGAGATTCCCGGAATGCTGTCCCGTTGCCTGGCAGGCAGGCTGATGAGAGAGCGGGCAGGTAAGAGAAACCATGGCAACCAGATCGAAATGGATACTGTTCGGCAGGCGGGTGGGGGAATATTACAGCGGCCTCTTGTATGAAGAGAAATCGTCCCCTCTCTTCCGCCTCCTGGGCAGGGCCTTGTCCAGGGCGAAGGCGGATCAGGAAGACCTGGACAAGCTGAAGGATCTCTCGCAGCGGGGGATCGTCGTACATGCCCTGAAGAACCAGAGTCAGCTCAACTGCCTGATACTTCGCAACGTCCTGACCAGGGGAGAGGTACCGCGGCCGCTTTATTGTCACGATATCAACATGCTCCTCTGGCAGCCCTTTCGAGAGGCTGTGCGGGCGGTTGTCTCGCAATTGTTCCATAACCCCTTTTACAACAAATATCTCAAGAGAATAACAAAAGACGGGAAGAGCTCCGTGGTCTATCTCAGGGGTTCGAAGTTTATCGGGGACAGGAGCGCCAAGGATCCTCTCGCGCAGTTGATCGACGCCCAGCGGGAGATGGATACCCCGGTCTTTCTGGTGCCGCAGATGATTGCGTACGGACGCAGGCGGGAGAAAAAGGACAAGAGCCTGACGGACCTGCTGTTCGGTCAGACCGAGAATCCGGGGACGCTGCGGCGGATGATAACCTTCTTCAGATTCTACCACAAGGCCTTTGTCGTGTCCGGTGAACCCGTGAACCTGGCGGAATTTCTGGAGGGCATGGCGGGGAAATCCCGGGAAAGCACCATCTACCAGCTGAGACGTGAAATCATAGACAGGATCGATGCCGAAAAGAGAGCCATCGTCGGGCCGGTTCTCAAGTCGAGGGAGGAGATTGTCGGGATGGCCCTGAGAGACCCGGGGCTGGTACAGTTCATGGAGGAGATGGCCTCGACCGGAAAGGAGGATTTCAACGCCATCGTCGACAGGGCCAAGGGGTATCTGCTTGAGATAGCAGCGGGGTACAACGATACCTACGTGGGATTCATGGACCGGATTCTCACCTGGTTGTGGGACAACATTTATGACGGTGTGATTGTGGAACGGGAGGGCGTTGCCCGGATGCGGGAAATATCCAAGAAGATGCCCTTCGTCGTGATACCGTGCCACCGCAGTCACATGGATTATCTCCTGATTCATTATGTCTTTTACTACAACAATATCCAGCTTCCCTTTATCGCCGCCGGCGCCAATCTCGGCTTCTGGCCCCTGGGATACTTCTTCAGGAACCTCGGGGCCTTCTTCATCAGAAGGACGATCGGCGGCAATGCCCTGTACGGAGAGGCCCTTGCCAAATACATCAAGACACTCCTCGCGGAAGGGTTCCCCATAGAGTTCTTCATTGAGGGCGGGAGGAGCCGTACCGGAAAGATGGTCATGCCGAAATACGGCCTCTTCTCGATGATCATGCAGGCGTACCGGGAAGCACGCTTTGACGATCTGGCCATTATCCCGGTCTTTGTCGGGTACGACAGGGTCGTGGAAGAGAAGTCGTATCTGAAGGAACTGGAGGGGGGCAGCAAGGAAAAGGAAAAGATCTCCTCCCTCCTGAGGAGCGTCAACGTTCTCAAGAAGCGTTACGGACGGGTGTACATGAATGTAGGGACACCGATGCTGCTCAAGTCGTATCTTGCCTCGCAGGGGACCCCCATCGAAGAGATGACCCTGTCTGAGCGGAGGGCCCTGTACAGGAGAATGGGATACGAGGTCGTGAATGAGATCAACAAGGTGTCCGTCGTGACGCCTTTTTCCCTGGTGGCCGCGGCGCTCCTGGCCTTCTACCGGCGGGGGATATCCCATGATGATCTGATGAGTATCCTCGATGAATTTTATGACTACCTCGATTACCGCGGGGTGCGGTTTTCGTCCACCTTCGTGAACAGGGAGCGTGCCGTCGGCGATGCTCTGGGGATGTTCGAGTCGTCCGGCTTCATATCGAAGATGGGGCCCGAGGAGGAGGATGAGGAGGATGAGCTTGCCGAGACGATATACTCCGTGGATGAGGACAGGAGGCTGAATCTTGAGTACTACAAGAACAATATACTTCATTCTTTTGTCTCTCTGGCCTTCGTATCCATCTCGATCCTCTCCGGCTCAGGTTCCAAGGTATCCCAGGCCGAAGTGATGGCGGACTATACCTTCTTTAAGGCCCTGTTCATGGATGAATTCATATATGACAACAAGGTGGACGACCGCGAAGAAGTCCAGAGGGTTTTGTCATACGCGCATGACAGGGGTCTGATCGTTGTCCATGAAGGTGCCGATGGGGAGGCCTCAGTCGAGGTGACCGGCAGGGGACGGGTATCCCTCGCGTCGTTCGCCGGGCTCGTTCAGAACTATCTCGAGTCGTACTGGGTCGCTTCCAGGGGGTGCGCGTATCTGAAGGACAAGGGGAGACAGGAGAAGGATCTCATCAAGAAGATGTACAAGCTCGGCGTGAAGATGTACAAGAAGGGAGAGATCTCCAAGACGGAGGCCATCTCCCAGTCGAACTACAGAAACGCCCTGAAGTTTCTTATGGACTACGGGGCGGTATCGATGTCCAGCGAGGGGGACGACAACGACAACGGCGCACGGACCTTCTCCCTGGCCGACAAGGGGCGCCTGGAGTCTCTCAGGCGCAAGCTGTTCAAATTCATGAGATAGCAGAAGGGACGGAAAGAAGAAATCCCCCGCATCCCTTCTCTCCTATCCGATACTGTAGAAGGCGTCTTTTCCCCGGTATACCGATTGATCTCCCAGTTCCTCTTCGATCCTGATGAGTTGATTATACTTTGCAAGCCGTTCGCTCCTGGAGAGGGAGCCGCTCTTGATCTGGCCGCAGTTCATCGCAACGGAGAGGTCTGCCATGAAGGTGTCTTCCGTTTCTCCCGAACGGTGGGACACGACAGTGGTGTATCCGGACTCCTTTGCCCGCTCGATTGTCTCGATGGTTTCTGTCAGTGTGCCGATCTGGTTGAGCTTGATCAGGATCGAATTGGCCACGCCGAGGGATATCCCCCGCTCCAGCCGCTCTCTGTTGGTGACAAAGAGATCGTCCCCCACGATCTGGACCTTTGATCCCAGGGTATCCGTCATCATCTTCCACCCGTCCCAGTCGTCCTCCGCCAGACCGTCTTCGATCGAGATGATTGGGTACCGTTCGACCAGATCGGCATAAAAGGCGACCAGTTCTTCTGATGTCTTGGCGGGATGTTTCTCCGCGGAGAGGGCGTACGTCCCGTTCCGGAAGAAGGAACTCGCGGCGGCGTCAAGGGCGATGAAGATATCGCCCCCCGGTGCGTATCCGCTCTTTTCGATGGCCTCCATGATCAGGAGGAGTGCCTCCTCGTTTGATTTCAGATTGGGGGCGAACCCGCCTTCGTCTCCCACCGCCGTGTTGTAGCCTTTCCCCTTCAGGACGGCCTTGAGGCGGTGGAAGATCTCGCTGCACATCCGGATACCCTCCCTGAAGTCGGGGGCTCCGACGGGCATAATCATGAATTCCTGTATATCGACATTGTTGTCGGCGTGCTGCCCGCCGTTCAGGATATTTGTCATGGGGACGGGCATCTCCCTGGCGGATACTCCCCCGATATACCGGTACAGGGGAAGGCCGCTCGCCTCTGCGGCCGCCCTGGCGCAGGCGAGGGAGACTCCCAGTATCGCGTTGGCGCCCAGTGCGCTCCGATTATCCGTTCCATCCAGCTGGATCAGGGTGCGGTCGATTTCTCTCTGGAGGAGGCAATCCATGCCGATGATCTCCGGGCCTATCTTGTAGGTTACGTTCTCCACCGCCTTCTCGACGCCTTTCCCCAGATACCGTTCGCTGTCGTTGTCCCTGAGTTCCAGCATCTCATGTTCTCCGGTTGATGCCCCCGATGGAACGGACGCCCTCCCCACGATCTCCGAGCTGAGGGTTACCTCCACTTCCACGGTAGGGTTTCCCCGTGAATCCAGTATTTCTCGTGCGTATACATCGATAATCTCCGTCATAACGTTTCTCCTGTCTGGTGATTTACGCGAACGGCCGCGGATCTCTTACGGGTACGTCTATTATACCTCTGCGAAGGGATTTTCAAGACAAGAAATGCTCGGGACCTGCAATGACGAGGGTTGCAAGACGCCGAGTCGCGGTGCATGCCGGGAGGAATTACGCCCGGTAATGTTTTCATGGAGATTCCCGGGCGCCCTCTGTCAGTTGATCCCCCTGACCTGATCGGCCATTGATCGCGAAAATTCATCCATCTTTTTTGAAGAGGCTGATCGGATTCCGGCGGACGCCTTTCGCGATTCCTCGATCTTTTTCTCCGCCTCTTCCCGGGCCTTGGAGACGATTTTGTCCCGCTCGTTCGTGAATGCGTCGACGAGCAATTCCGCCGACAGGAGCTCCCGCGCCTTCTTGTTGGCATCTTCCAGGATGCCCCGCGCCTCCGTCCGGGCTTTCTCTATGAGGGCTTCGGCCTCTTTTTCTATCTCTTTTATCGTGTCGCGTATTTCTGCCGCCATAGTATTCTCCTTATAGCTTCCCCTTCTCATTCTCGAGTTCCCCGTACCGCTGGGTGATGATGTAGATACCGTGGTCGAATATGCGGATGGTCTTGTTGATCGTCTCGACCGCCTGCCGGTGATCCATGGCGCTGAGGAAGGGGGCCTGGAAATCGGCGTAGAGCCACATGTGCCTCCTCATCATGATGAGGGCGTAGAGCGCCTCGTGGAGCGGTATTCTGTGCTCGTAGCTGACTTCCGCATACTCTATAAAATATTTGCGCACCTCGGTGTAGGGCTTTTCACTGAAATACATGGTGATCAGATTCTTGTAAAAGAACCCTGCCCTTTTGAGAAGTTCCTCTTCGGAGAAATTGTGGAATGAGGGTGTTCGGGGGTTTTGCCTGACGGCCTTGCACCATTGCTGCGCGATTTCCCGTCTGTGATGTTCCAGGACGTTGATCAATCTGTCGGCGAATACTTTCATGGCGACCCTCCTTTTTGCTTTCGTCTGTTGCTGTATTACTCGTCACGTGGTGAAGACATACTGCGTGGTCGTCTTCAGCACCCTTCTCAACACCTGTAACTGCGGCTTGAAGATCGTTATCATTTCGGACTTGCAGGGTACGGGCATCTCCAGTATCTGTGAAAATATCTTCGCTTCAATCCCCGTTTTTGAGCGTACCACCAGGCGATCCTCGCGGGATCCCACCTCAATCATGATAGGCAGGAGAAGCCTTTCTTTGTCATCATTGTCCACCATTCGTGCCAGATACTCAAGCTCTTTCTGCTTGAAGATATGAGTGCTCCCATCACCGCATTCGACGTGGGGCGGCTTCTCCTCGAGCAGTTCACCCAGCGTCTTGCGCCTGCGCGGGAGGTGGGCGTTGAGCGCCTTCGTGTCGCCCTTCAGGCAACTCTCAAATATCCTGTCCGGGCCGGGATCAATACGCATATGCCTCTCTCTGTTCGATCAAGAGCTTGACATACTTGAGCCTGGCCGTCTCTTCGCGATCCCGCTCCTCGAACTTCATCGTCAGGTATTTGATCGTGGCCTCGAGCCCCGGGATGACGATGTATTCCAGCGCGTTGTTGATTCTCTTGACCTTGTTGATCTCCGCCCCCAGAAGCTCCAGAGAATTCTGCAGCTCCGCCAGTTCAATGGTGGTCTGCAGACACGTTCGCGAAAGTCTGGTGGCGTTATCGACCAAGGCGGAGGTGTCCGGCGTGTTTCTGACGGAAGAACCCGTCGTCTCCATGTCTTCTGTTTCAAAGACGGGTATCTTGACCCCCGCGACATTCCGTGTGGCGGTGCTGATCTTCAGGGTCATCCGCGACGCGAGAAGTTCCTTCTCCAGAAACGCGTACCCGTGGTACCCCGTCGTAACGGAGAGCGCCTGGTAGGCATCCCTGTATTCGGCGAGCAGCCGCTCCTTGACGGAGGAGCATTCCTTGACGGTGTCGAGAAATTCCATGATCAGGATGGAAAGCCTATCCTTGACGATCTTCTGGATCCTCGTGGCGAGCCTCATGCGACGCTTCAGACGAGAGAGCTCGATCTTTGTCGGCCGTGTGACCTGTACCTTTGTTGACATGGCACCTCTTTTTTTATGTGGCTTCCTCTCCGGTGCTTTCTTTCGGCGCCTTCGGGAGGTATTTCTCGATGTACTCTTCCCGGATGAGCTTGAGGTCTTCCTTGGGGAGCATGGCGAAGATATTCCACGCCCGCCCCAACGTCTCCTCAACGGTCCTCCTGTTCTTTTCGTCCTGCGATATGAATTCCTCTTCAAACCGGTCCGAGGCGGCCAGATACAGCCGGTCACGGTCGCTCAGCGCCTCGGAGCCGATGACGGTGGATATCTCTCGCAGGTAGTTCCCCTCGGCATAGACGGCATAGGATTGCATGAACACGTTGTTGTGGTCTTCCCGCGTATTCCCCTCTCCGATCCCCTCCTTCATCATCCGCGAGAGGGAGAGGAAGACGTCGATGGGAGGGTATATCCTCTTTCGTTCCAGCGACCGAGACAGGACGATCTGTCCTTCGGTGATGTATCCCGTCAGGTCGGCGATCGGGTGGGTGATGTCGTCGTCCGGCATGGTCAGGATGGGGATGATCGTCACGGAACCCTCCTTGCCGCTGATCCTCCCAGCCCTCTCGTACAGTGAGGCGAGGTCAGTGTACATGTACCCCGGATATCCTCTCCTGCTGGGTATCTCGCCCCTCATGGCGGCCAGTTCGCGCAGGGCATCACAGTAGTTGGTGATGTCCGTCAGGATTACCAGAACGTGCATGTCATGTTCCCAGGCCAGATATTCCGCCGCCGTCAGTGCCAGGCGCGGTGTCGACAGCCGCTCGATAACGGGGGACGAAGCCGTATTGATAAACGCAACGGTACGGCTGAGCGCACCGGTTTCTTCCAGGTTTGAGATAAAGTACCCCGCGTCGTCATAACTGACGCCGATCGCGCCGAAGACGATGGCAAACTCCTCAGATTTTCCCTTCAGCGACGCCTGCCTCAGGATCTGCGCGGCGATCTTGTTGTGTGGGAGACCCGATCCGCTGAAGATGGGCAGCTTCTGCCCGCGGACCAGGACGTTGAGACCGTCTATCGCGGAGATCCCGGTCTCGATGAATTCCGCGGGGGGCATTCGCGAAGCGGGGTTTGCCGGTACGCCGTTGATGTCCAGGTAGGTGTCTGCCACGATCGGGGGGCCGCCGTCTATGGGGTTCCCGCTCCCGTCGAAGATCCTACCCATGATATCCCCCGATACGGGGAGCTTCAGGGTCTCGCCCTTGTACTTCACCTTGCTGTTGAGCAGATCGACCTCGCTGACCCCTCCGAAGACCTGGACGACGGTGGTCTCCTTGCCGACCTCGATCACCTGCCCGATCCGAATCTCACCGGTTCCGAGCTGGACCTCCACGATCTCACTGTATCTGATCCCGGGGATGCTCTCGATGACCAGGAGCGATCTCCGTGCGGTGCTGATTGCCTTTGTCTGTCTCGTGAATAGCTGCAGAGCCTCCATGACGCTCCTCCTTACACAAAGGGATTCTTGTCCATATCGGACCATAACTGTTTCATGTATGAGTCGAATTCCTCGTTCGGTATATCCTTCATCCGCGATATACGTGGCAACATCTTCGAGGCGTTAATCTCATTGACCAGCATCCCCGATTCGGTCGCCTCCTTCGCCAGGTCGTAGAACTTGATGATGGCGCTGATCATCTTGTGAGCCCTGGCGGGATCCGTATAGGTATCGACGGGATGATAGGCGCTCTGCATCAGGAAGTCCTCCCTGATCATGCGCGCCGCGAGAAGCACCATTTTGTCGTCTTCGGGGAGGGCCTCGGGGCCGACGAGCCGGACGATCTCTTCCAGCTCCGCCTCATGCTGGAGCGTTCTCAGGGCCTTGTTCCGTATATCACTGTAATCGGGGCTGATCTTGCTCCACCACGTGTCCACCGCATCGGTGTAAAGGCTGTAGCTCTGGAGCCAGTTGATGGTCGGAAAGTGTCGCTTGTTGGCGAGGGCGACGTCCAGTGAGTAGAGGACGTCGACGATCCTGAGGGTCGCCTGGGTTACCGGTTCGCTGAAGTCGGCGCCGGGGGGACTGACGGAGCCGATCACCGTGGCCGACCCCATCCGTTTCGGTTTCCCGACGCATTCGACCCTCCCGGAGCGCTCATAGAAGGCGGAGAGCCGGGAACCCAGGTAGGTGGGGAATCCCTCTTCCCCCGGGGTCTCCTCGAGCCGGGCACCGATCTCCCGCATCGCCTCGGCCCACCGGGAGGTTGAATCGGCCACGAGGAGGACGTCATACCCCATATCCCGGAAGTATTCGGCCATGGTGATGCCGATGAAGATGCTGATCTCCCGGGCGACGACGGGCATGTTCGACGTGTTGGCGATAAAGATCTCCTTCTCCTGCAGGAGCCGGTCCGTTGCGGGGTCTTTCAGCTTCTTGAAGCTGTGGAGGACGTCCGCCATCTCGTTTCCGCGCTCGCCGCATCCGACGTAGATGTTGAGCTGTGTCTGGGACCACCGGGCCATCTGCTGCAGGGTGACGGTCTTACCGGTTCCGAATCCACCGGGGATGGCGGCCTTTCCCCCCAGGGCCAGCGGGAAAAGGTAGTCGATGATCCGCGTGCCGGTCACCAGGAGGTCTTCGGGATCGAACCGCTGTTTGTATATTCGGGGCTTTCGTGCCGGCCATTTCTGCATGAGGGTCAGGGGTTTCTTTTCGCCGTCGTGCTCCAGGAGGGCGACGGTCTCTTCGATAGTGAAGTCCCCTTCCTTTATCTCTCGGATGGTCCCCTTCATGCCGATCGGTACCATGATCTTGTGCTCTATGAGACCGGTTTCGGGAACGGACCCGATGATATCCCCCTCCTGCAAGTCGTCACCCTCCTTCACGGACGGGGTGAAGTGCCACTTCTTCTCCCGGTCGAGGGCATGGGTCCGCACCCCGCGCACCAGAAAGTCGCCGATGTCGTTCATCATGGTGACGAGGGACCGCTGCACACCGTCGTAAATGTTCCCGACGAGGCCGGGTCCCAGCTCCACCATGAGAATCTCTCCCGTGCCGGTCACCGGTTCTCCCACCTTGAGTCCGACGGTGTCCTCGTATACCTGGATAACCGCCTTGTCCCTCTCCAGGCCGATGATCTCCCCCGTGAGCCGTTCATCACCCACGTCGACGACCTCGTATACCTGAGATCCTCTCATATCCTCGGCGATTACGACGGGTCCCGAAATTTTCCAGATCTTCCCCATAGGTCATGCCTCACTTTGGTAGTTGTTGATCGAATCCAATGGCTTCGTCATCAGATATTCACGTTAAACCCTATCAGTTTCTTGGTGTATGTCTTGTAGTATTCCTTGACATCCTGCTCTTCAGTCTTGAACCCCGGCGGGATCCCGATCACGATGGCAGAGGTCCGCTTGCTCTCCCGCAGGTATCTGATGGTGTCCGCCACGTCCCTGATCCAGCCTTCCGGGAGCATGATGAGACCGACGGAGCTATCCCCCGCCAGTTCCGTCAAGGCCTCCCTGATTTTCTCGGGGGTGGCGTCCGTATCTTCTATGATCCGGTACTTTTCAACACCGGCGAGCCGCATCAGGGCCGTCTGGTCTCTGTTTCCTATAATGCCTACGGTTATCTGTTCGGTCATGCCGCGATCACCAAATCCCTTATCTCCGCCGGCGGTATCCCGTCTGCGAGCATCTTGAAGATCAACCTCAGGTTCCGTATCTCCAGCTCCTTGAGGAGCAAGTACCACAGCATGTTGGCGGTGGACAAAATTCTGGTAGAGAGGAGGTCCTTGAGCATCCGAAACCGGTGTTTTTCCGTTACCTTGTCTACCGCCGTGATGTCCGCTCCCTTTTCATATCCTTTCGCGACCTCCTGGGCCATCATGTGGTATCCGGTACTTTCCAGTTTCCCCGTTATTTCCGCCATCTTCAACGTAAGCAGCTCTTGAACGGTGTCCCTGGCGAGCATGCGTCCGTCGCTGAGAATGGGTGCGCCTGCGGCCGCACCCCCTCCGAGAGAAACGCGGAAGACTGTCCGGAGGTTCGCCGTATCGATGCCGATCTTGAACGCCTTTTCGAGAAGGTGCCCGTCGGCCATGCTCCTGAATGCCTCCAGGACCTTCTGATGATAGAGGTTTTGCAGCCATACCTCTCCCTCGGATACGGATTGCGGATCTTTTTCGTTGATGTCCTCTATGGTCCGGATGTAGTCTCCGAGACCGCACGCCGCAACGATCGAGAAGAGTTCGTCCTTTTCCCGCACGGTCGAAAGCTCTTGCAGGTAACCTCCGCTGTGGATCGCGCCCAGCGGCACCAGAGAGGAGGGCACTCTCTTCAGAATTATTCTCAGCGCTATCCTGATATTCAGGACGTCGTACTTCTCGACGTACAGGTGCGCTATGCGCGACATGTCCGAGGGCATGTCAAAGCCGTCGAGACGCCTGAGACACTCGTCCAGATATGCCCACAGAATCTCGTCTGCGTCGTCGAAGGTTTTGATTGGCCGATCGAGCAGGTATTCGCCGATATCAGTTTCCCCGATGATCTCCAGGGCGTCCAGCATGGTTGCGGAGCGCTGCAACACCTCGCCGATCTGCTCGAAGGTGACGGAGCGGGACTCCTCACCCTTGAGATAGGCCGACATGAATGAATACCGCGTATTGATCAGGTTCACCGTTTGGCCTCTCCAAAAAGTTTCTTTCCCAGTTCGGGCATGATCTTCGGCACCAGCATCCCCAGCCTCACGTCAAACGTGTTGTCGATGCTGACCATGCCGTCCATCGATTCCGCTATGACACCCCCCAGGCAATCCCGTTCCGCGATCTCCTGTATCTGTTTGCTCAGGAATTTATCTTCTTTGACGACTTTGCGGACGACGGCGATATCGCGCGAAGACACGAGGAGCCTGAGTTTTTCTTCCGACTCGAAGGCCTCAACCGCTTCCCGGATGAGGGTAACGAACGCCTTTTCGTCGGTTTTCTTCCCGGCAAGGTCTTCCTTTACCTTCGCTATGATGTCGTTGATGACGACGTCCTGTTCCTTTAGTATCTCCTGTCTGGCCTTGAGAGAGGACTGTGCCAGTATCCTCGATGCCTCACGCTGCGCCTCCGACAGGATCCGATTCTTCTCCTCTTCGGACCGCTTTTTCTTCTGCTCCTCCGCGTGCGCCATCAGCTCCTTGGCCTTTGCCTTGGCGTTGGCCACGATCTCTTCCGCCTCTTTCTGCGCCTTCTCGAGGATAGCCGCTCTTATCTTGTCGGTTTCCATGCCGTTCACCCTTTCACATGAGCTTGAGGATGCTGAGTGCCATGATGGTAAAGACCAGGCCAAGGACGCCTATCAGTTCCACGAAGACGGCGAGCATCATGGAGGCCGTCAGGATCCTCCCCTTCGTCTTCGGGAGGAGCGCGATCCCCGAGGCGCACACCGCTCCCTGGAATATCGCGGAGAAGAGCTCGGCGAATCCGGCCATGATGCCGATCCCCAGTACCATGATCCCGGCACCGACACCGGCGAGGGCGGCTAACTTCGGCAGGACCACCGTGAGGATAATAATCAAGATGATAAGACCATAGAAACTCTGTGTCATGGGAAGGGATGCCAGGACGATCACGTTCCTCAACTGTCCCGGTTCCTCGGACAGGGTTGCCACCCCGGAGGAGGCGGCGTTGGCGATCCCGATAGCCGATCCCGCAAGCCCCCCCGCGAGCGCCATAGCGCCACCAAATGTAGCCAAGGCCTGAATCAATGTCATTGCTGCACCTCTCTCTAGAATTTTTTGCCTACGATAGTTTCTCTTCTCAGACCCAAATGAAACGGGGCGTATTCCTTTCCACCCCCCTCATAAAATTTCAGCAGAAATTCCACGAAGCAGAGTCTGAGCGAGTGTATAAAAGCTGCCAGACTGCTGAGAAACAGGTTGAACACATGAAAGATCAGGAGCATGACCAGCCCGATCACAAAAGCCAGGATCGCCCCCGCCACGCCGGGTATGACGGACGATACCGTGGACGCGACCCAGTCGGAGAGGAGGTTGAAAGAGGATGCGAGATAGAAGGTGGCGAGGCCGACTCCTGCCAGTCGGGAATATGACATGATGTCGCCCAGAATGCCGGTCAGATCGAAGATCCAGAAGACGCTTCCCAGCCCCCCCATCTGCATGAATGCGCCGACGACGATCAGCGCCAGGCCTATGAACATCGGATAGGCCAGGACCCCGTATACCCAGGGGGAGAGCGGGAGGAGGGCGATGCCGAGCATCGCCTTGAACAGATAGGGGATGCCGAAAATCTCCACCAGGAACAGCCCTGCCTTGCTGGTGATCATCCCCCAGTCTCCCTCCTTGAACCCCTTGACGAGGCCGAGGAGGTGGGCGATGTTCACGTGGATCAGCCCGATGATCAGTGAAAGGGTGATGAAGGATATGGGGTCTGAGACCTGTTTCTGGACCCACCCCACGAGGGCGAGAGATGCGAGGTCTATCCCGAAATACATGAACAGAAAATCACCCAGATAGGTCCCCGAGAGGATGCCGAAGGCGAGGGAGACCCCCCCGCTGATGTACAGCACCTTGCGGAACAGATCGACCCCCTCGGTCGTGGGATCGTCCACGAGTTTGTCGAGGACGAAACGGGCAAGGAACAGCAGCCCTACAGCGTAAACGACATCACACAGCATGATGCCGAAAAAGAAGGCGAAGAAGTAGGCCACGCTGGGTGTCGGGTCCCACCCGCCGTACTTGGGCAGACTGAAGAGGTTGACGATCACCTCAAACGGTTTGATGGGAGGCGGATTCTGCAGCCGTGTCGGGGGTTCCTCGGACGGGAGCGGTTGGCGCGCGTCGACGAAGGTGTTTTTGAGGGACTTGTGCACCTCTGATATGATGAAGTCAGTCTTGCTCCGGGGGACCCAGCCTTCGATCAACGCTACATAGTGAGTCTCCGACATCTGCTCGATGGCGGAGAGCATCTCGTCTTCACGGGATACGATCTCCCGGTAGAGGGCGATCCGCTCCAGGTTATCGGACGTAACCGTCTCAATCTCCTTCTCCAGTGCCTCGATCTCCCCTTTCTTGTTCCCGATGATATCGTCCTTTTTCGTGATGAATTCCTTCAGGGTCAATGCCTCGTCGGGAATCTCGAGCGGCAGGGCGCCCAGGTCGCGCGCCAGAGCCTCAACCGCGCTCTGATTGGTGGTTCTGGCAATGGTATAGACCACCGCTTCCTCGTCCGAAGAGGCGGTAATCTGCTGGAGGATATGCGGGCGGGCCTTTTCCAGGAATGTCTTGGCGGTCTCCACGGGGAATACGAATACCCTGGCCGAGAGGTAACTTCCGGAATAGCTCAGGTCTCTCAGCGACAGGTCCACCTCCCGTGCCAGGAGGTCCAAGTGTCTCCCCAGGCCCTCCATGGTGGTGATATCGGTTTCCAGTTTTGTCCCATCTTCACGGAGGCGGGCGCACGCGACACGCAGCCTGTCGGTCCGGTGGAGGATCGTGTCGAGGGACTCGGCCGGTATCTCTTCCGGCATGAGTACCTTATGCTCTCCCCTCACGTACGACAGGATGTCATTGATATTGACGGATATTTTCCGTATGAGATTTCTTTTTTCTTCGACTGTTACCAGGTCGGCGGGATCCAGTTCCTGGGGTTCTTCTATGTGGAGGACGCCGATTGCCTGGAGACGTTCTAGGGTTTTCTCGGAAGCATCTCGTGCGGTTACCACCCTGATCTTGAACATCGTTTCGGGTGTGTTGATAAGCAGGGGGATCATCCGGTGCCCTCCGTCAGAAAAAGAATTGCTGACTATGAAATAACGTATTCTGATATATCCAGTTGCCTGAACAAATGCCAGATTCTTGAGGGATTGTGTTAGGGCATAGTAACCTGGGTCCTCCTTGCTGAGAAAATAGACCGGATAGGTGCTGTCTATAAAATTTTGAAAAAAACCCGTGTTTGTAATCCATAAGTCAAGATACATATGGTTGTCAAGAAAAAATTTATTTTTTGTTTTCCACTTTTAATTCAAGTCGATAGCAGAAGCAATGCATTTCCGATTTGGCGTGATTCCATTTTCATGGTAGGGTACTGTCCATTTTGGGATGGCAGCCATCGACCGGCAGGGGCGGTCGGAAGAAAAGGGAGATTCCGTTGCGAGAGAGACCCTCCAAGCTGTACCTGCACCTCAAGAAGTGGCTCGAAAGGGCCGCCATGGATTATACTATGATCGCGGAAGGTGACCGCGTGCTGGTTGGCGTCTCGGGCGGGGTGGACAGCCTCGTGCTCCTCGATCTCCTCAACACCCCCATGGTGTTCCTCCCGCGATTTTCGATCCTGGCGGTCAATGTGGACATGGGATTCGATCAGGAATACCGGGGGTACCAGGTGCTGGAGAGGTACCTCGGGGAAAACGGATATGAGTACGTCATGGAGAAGACCGATATCGGTCTCTTCGCTCACAGTGACGAGAATAAAAAGCCCCCGTGCTTTCTATGCTCGCGGATGAGGAGGAAGCGGATATTCGAGATAGCGAACGAACACGGGTGCAACAAGATCGCCTTCGCGCACCACAAGGACGACATCGTCGAGACCCTCTTGATCAACATCTTCTACGCCCGGGAGATCAGCACGATGATGCCGGACCAGTCCATCTTCGGGGGAAAGTTCCACCTGATCCGGCCCCTTGCGTACATCAGGGAGCCCCTGATCAAGCGGTACGCGAGGGAGCGGAATCTGCCCGAGATAGAGAACAGGTGCCCCACAAGCAAGACCTCGCGGAGGATGTATATAAAGAAGCTGCTGGACGACATGGAGAAGGACAACAAGCATATCCGGGAAAATATCTTCAAGGCGATGAGCCACGTGAGGATGGAGTACCTGCCGGAACACGACGGTGATGATCCGGCTCTCGGAGACATCCCCGTAGAGATATAAGAGAGTAACCCGATGGCAAAGAAGGGCAAGCCTGCCGAGAAGATCATATGCCAGAACAAACTGGCGCGGCGTAACTACTCCATAGAGGATACCTACGAGGCGGGGATCGTCCTCGCCGGGACCGAGGTGAAGGCGCTTCGCGAGGGCCGGGGAAACATGAAGGACAGCTACGCCCAGGTCAAGAACGGAGAGGTGTTCGTCTACGATATGCACATCAGCCCCTATTCCCACGGGAACCGATACAATCACGACGCCCTCAGGGTCCGCAAGCTGCTCCTGCACAAGCGGGAGATACGCAAGCTCTACGGCAAGGCCAACGAAAAGGGGATGACGCTCGTCCCCCTGAAGCTCTACTTCAAAAACGGGAAGGTGAAACTGGAGCTCGGTCTCGGGAAGGGGAAGAAGCTGTACGACAAGCGGGAGGATATCAAGCGGAGAGACGATATGAGGGACGCGCAGAGGGAGATGGCAGCGCGCGGCAGGCGCGGGTAGAGGGCTCCGTGTATCCCCTTGACTTGCGGGACGAAAGTGTCTATATTAAAAACGTTATCAGAAACCTTTGCACCATGTCATTTCGAGGAGCGTAAGCGACGAGCTATAGTCCCCGAAAGGGAGAAATCTACGAGAGGGTACTCTTGTTGAAGATTTCTCACCCCGATACATCGGGATTCGAAATGACGGGATCGGTCGTTATGCGAAGGACTCTATGATCTTTCATATGGGGGCGTCACGGTTTCGACGGGGATAGTTGAAGCTGTAGCAGCGTGCCGAGGTTCCTACAGGCCTCGTTAAACAGGTAGGAAAACATAATCGCAGACAACTACGATTACGCCGTAGCCGCTTAGACGGCTACCGTTCTCCCGACCATGTCTGCCGGGTCGGATGAGGGCGTCATACAGGCGGGCTGGCTGATCTCTCTTTCCTGGAGGGAGTGAGGCGAGATCTAAACAGGATAGTGCCTGATCAATCCTGCCTTTGGGAGTCTTCAGGCGCGAATGCAAATCAAAGGATATGCACGTAGAAACTGCAGTGGAATATTTTCGGACGCGGGTTCGACTCCCGCCGCCTCCACCATGATTTCAATAACTTAGCTACGATTTTCCATTGTCAATGCATTGTCAATTTTGACAATGGTTCCCGTGCTTCTGTAAATGTCTCTCAGGTCTTCGGCTTCGATCTGGAAATACCTTTCAAAAGCTTTGTTGGTGGTGTGCATTGTTGCCCGTTTGATTTCTTCGGGTGAATGAAACGCCCTTAATGCGCGTGCCGAACTGTGCCTTGTACCTCCATAGAGGTCAACTCCCTCAATCCCCAAAGCGGAACATGACTTTTTCCACCATTTATAGAAGTACTTCACCCCGTACGGCTCATTTTCCTTGACCCCGTTTATACCTCTTCCGTGCCTAAAGAAGGGCATGGATGGGAAGGCCCGAAGGAATCCATCAAGAAGGGAAATATCTTCTTTCAGGATGGGAACGGCCTTGAACTTTTTTTCTTTGGGATGCGGGAAATAGAGATATCCATTTTCTCTGTCAATATCACCCTCCTTAAGTTTAATCATTTCACCCGGCCTTACGGCTATATATGTGCAAAGCCACTTGATACCGAGATAGACTTTTACGGGTGCTGTTTTTCTGATGTGTTCCAGTACCTCAAGCTGTTGTGTCTTGGAGATAGTTGCCCTCATTCCAAGCTCAAAGGTTTGTTGTGGGAAGTCTGGCATAATCGTTTTTTGCTCCCGTCTTGATACCCAGACGAACATTGAATGGAGCGTTGAAAGGATATTATGCTTTGTCTTGTCGGATAGAGTAAGGGATTCAAGAAAGTCCTCTAGTTCACCGTACTTCACTTCCTTGACGTTTTTGTTCTTAAAATAGGTACAGGCCTTTTCGAGGTGCCACCTGATAGCCGCTAGAGATCGGGGTTTTACTTTCCCCGACTTATGGGCAACGTAGGAATCCGCTACTCTTGAGAAGGCAAGAGGGTTGTCTTTTTGATAATCCCTCTGGTCATAACTTCCCCGGTCTGTTTCATATCGGACACCGTTTAAAAACCGGAATGCTTCTTCGTAAGATCGAAACCGCTTACAAAGTTTGCCAAATATGACTTTGAACCGTGTCGCTTTGCATTTAGGATGCTTTATGCAGGCGAGACAGCTTCCCGTATCATGGAGCTTACCCCCACAGATAAGACACCTTTCGTCTGAATAAATACCGCCCTTCATACATAACCCTCCTTCCTGCCTTAATGAGGGTTGAGTATCATATGCGAAGCGATCTTTCAATTTAGACCACCTCCGCGAAGAATGAACGGCATTCCCATTCAAGAGTGTCACCCGTATATTTCAGGAGTCTGTCCATTGTGTCTTCCTGAATAATGACAAAGGTTGCAGCTTCCGGTCTTCCCAAACGCTTTTCCAGATTCTTGTTTCCTTTAACCTTCCTTCTTAATACCCGTTTGATATGTACTGCCTCTTCAGGAGTAACTTGCACGATCCGAGGACGGCTTTTTTTAATCTCTCCGATGGTTCCCCAGCTTCTACCTATACTTTCTTCTGTTTTAAACTCGTTCGCCTTGCCAACATACTTTGAGGCGTAGATCATGGCGTATTTCTGGCTTTCAATAAGACGATAACTGTTAGGATGCCGGGCAACATGCAAAGCCTTGTCAAATTCTTCTGTTTTTGTGCATTGAACCCATATCAAGGCGAGATTGAGAGCAAGTGCTATATAGTCGAACTTGTCAGGTTTGTTCCTTACGGTAATAAACATATGAAAGTGAGGGATATATTCCCCGGAGAGGTTGCCAGATTTGCGCGGTTGCCATTCACGCTTATAGGTTGCACAGAGATCAGGATATTTTTCCTTCAATATCCGGCGAAAGCGATTCAAAGTATCGTTTGAAATGTCTCTTCGCTGTTCGATGGTTTTCCCGGTCATAATATCATCGGCAAAGGTAAAGTCCTGCCAGAGCTCTATGGGCTCATTTAATTTGCACAAAAGTTTGATAAAATTACTTCTGGACTTCCGACTAAACTGGGTAATTTTCTGCTTTGAGCCGCTACTTTTCCCCGAACGAGTGCCTTTCGGTCTATTTTTCGGTTTTATCTCTGTCATATTTTTGTGAATTATTAAAGATTCTGTGCAGTTAGTGTCACGTACACGTTCTGACCTCTTAAATCTTTCTATAACTTCTAGTCTATGTTTTTCTTCTTCATG
>ENA-ORXD01001550-ORXD01001550.1-sediment-metagenome-genome-assembly--contig:-NODE-1550-length-18382-cov-3.403660_pt1 | contig 18382 bp, 14 predicted proteins | sample MGYA00237862_ERZ511471 | MGnify/ENA metagenome assembly ERZ511471
CGACTATACCCATCATCATGGTAAGAACGGCGCCGGCAAACATGGCCCGCTCCACCATAATTTTGCGGCCGTAGCGGTCGGAAACCCAGCCCCAGATGGGCGCAAAGATGGTCATGGTGAGGCTCGTTGCCGCCATCAGAATTCCGGCCCAGACCGGTACCAGCTTTTCATCCGTCACGCCGATTTCGCGGATGTAAAAGGGAATAAAAGGCAGAACAAAGGCAAAGCCCACTATGGAAAGCAACTGGGCAATGAACATGACAAAAAGCGTCGAACGCCAGGTAGAGCTTTCCCCGGCATTGGGAACAGGATCATCATTTACAGCATTTATCATTTAAAGGTTTCCACATCTCCACGTCACATAGCCGTCTTCCGCCCTGCAAGCCTCGCCATTCGTGCCGATAGGTTCTACCTTGCCGGAGGTCAGAAATTCAATGCCGGCCTGATCATCTTGCGGTACGCGGCAAATAAATCGGCGGCCTTCGGGTGTCCGGGCGATCACAATGCCGAACGAGGCTTTTCCCTGGCGATCATATATTACCGTATAAGTTTCAATTGTTCCCGGCCCCGTGTAATCTTCGTTAAAATCAGGAACAGGTGGCCGCAGGCGGTCCGCTTCGGTCTGATAATCGTAGTCTTGCGGGAAAACATTTGTCTGCGGCAAAGCGCGGTTTAAGATAATTGAATGGTTGTGGGTGGCATAGCCGCCGTTGGCGAAGATCAATCCTTTTTTTGCCCCCTGCCTAATTTTTTCCACCATACAGGCCGCAGCATGCATCATGCAGTTGCCGATTGGCCCGCCGCCGAAAGTCAGACCGCCGTAAACGCTGAGCGGCTTTGTGAGCGGCCAGCCCAGCGTCCGCCGCGCCATCTTGGTGATACAGGGGAAGCAGCTGTATAACTCCACGCAATCGAGATCATCTGCTGTCAGATTGTTGAGCTCCAGTGTTTTTTCGATGGAGACACTCATGCTGGCCGAATCATGATAGGAAGAGCGCGCAAGAATGTCATCAGGTTCATGGGCGCCGGCCCCCGGGCCAGGATAGACGAGCCGCTCCTGCGGTACGCCGCGGCGGCGTGCTTCAGCCAGACTGGTCATAATGACTGCCGCTGATTGATTAATAGCGCTGTTGGCGACCATGAATTTTCTGTAGGGATAAGCAATAAGCCTGTTTTGGGGCGTCGGGGCCAGAATTTCTTCAGGCTTCAGCGGAGTGCGCAGCCAGGCATGGGGATTGGCTGCAGCCACCTTGGAGAAAAACGACCAAATTGCCGCCGATTCGGCCTGCGCTTCACCCAGCGTTTGGTGCCAGGCTACGCGGCAGCTGTTTTCATAAAGAGGATAAACGTCTGTCGGAGTTTTCAAGCCATACTTATTGACCAGCGATTGCGCTTTTTGGCGCACCACACCCAGCAGACTGTCGACTTTTTCTCCCGGTCCTTTGATGGCAGCCTGGGCGGCAGACGTTCTCAATGCTTCCGCGCCGACCGCCGCGGCAACGACTATTTCCCCTGCACCAATGCGGTTTGCGGCGTCATTGATCAGCCTTACCGGCCGGTCGCCAAAAGGCGGCGTCAGGTCTAAAAATGGAGGATGAATGCCGAGCGCTGCGGCCAGCTGGAGATGAATATCCCGCATGTGGGGATAGGAAATCTGCCCCACCACTCCCAGCGATTGAATGTCCTTAAGCCACCCGCCGCCGGCGTCACGGTCGGCCAGCTGGAGCGCTTCCCGCATCAGTCCGAGTGGGTTCATTCCTTCGGTGTCACGCGCGGGCCGGTCATTATACTGGCCGACGCCGATAATAACCGGAATACGTGTATCATTAATTTTTGCCATAATTCATCCCTTCCCTGTGCTTTGATTGCGCTGCATGCTCATACTCTGCCTGGATGCCGCTGTCAACTCTTTACCTTTAAATTACCATCTTTGCAGAAGGGAAGCTGACGGAGATTTAACAAATACCCTGCTTTCCGCTTTTGTTCAGGGAGGATGAAGACGGATGAATAATATTTAAACATTTAATTACCGGAGAATTTGTATCTCTTGACAATCGCGACGCAGGGAATGATCAGCAGATAGGTGGTCATGGACCACGAAGGGGTAAGGAAGGAAAAGATAAATCCCAAAGTGGAAATAAACGGAATGATCAGCGATCTCATCATGCCGCCGGAAACATCTTGTCCGCTGATCTCCACGGCCGTGATATCCGGATTTCTCGCGATGTACCGCCATTTAATCAGGAACAGCAGACCGAGACAGAACATATTGAGATGAAACAGGCCGACGGCCAGCTGCAAATGGGGATAATCGCCGCTGACATTTGTCGTAAAGGGCATCATCACCACAAATACCAGAATAAAAAGCGTAATTCTCATGACACCGGAATTGATCAGGCGGACATAGTGAAACTGCCGGTGGTGAATTTGCCAGAAAGAGGCCAGGACAAAAAACGAGACCAAAAAAGAAATGAATTCGGATTGCATGGCAGAAATTTTGGCGACGAGCTCTGCTTCTGCCTCTTTAGAGGAAAGATGGGGGATAACCAATCCGGTGACCAGCAAAGTCATGGCGAAGGCAAAGATGCCGTCAACGAGGGCTTCGAACCTTGGTTTGGAGATTTTAATATCGCGATCGTCATCCATCGGCATTTCCCTTTATCATTCGAAAATTTTTCCCAGCCGCGCTTTGCACAATATTCGGCTTGGCTTCTCGCCGCCCGTTCCTGATGGGGAGGTAAATGTAATATGCAGCATTTTCCGTGCTGCGAGTATATGAAGAACACTAGGCGGTGTCAATGCCGGAATTTTGAAGCTGAATCATCGGCCTTCAAGACAATTATCTGTCACTTGTTTCCTCCGCCAAAAGCAATTGTGGCCATCAACATTTAAATATTGGTCCTGTTTGCTCGGACCTTTTTCCTCACGTAATTTGGCGTCTGAATATGGAAGTGCAGGGATTGGTCATGGTAAAAGTGTATGCGGCAATTTTTATTCTGTATGGATAGCAGGACACTGAAGCAGCAGGAGACCGTTTTTAATTGACAACTGCTTGTTATTTCTAGTGTAGTATTCATGAAGCTTTATTGTTCTCTTTGCAGCAGCAAAATGTTATGATCTTAATTAGGGCGGTAAACTTATTATTTCCGCGGCCTGTTTCTTTTTTAAGAACAGGGAAATCGAGAAGTGATCAATTGCACATTATAATAGAAGGAAGCTGCGGCGATGAAAATGCTCCGGTCAATTCTTCTTATCATAGCAGTTTTGATTTTTATCCTTTCCAATGCTGTTTATGCCCAAAATTACCGGATTGCCATCTTGCCCTTTGCCAATAAACATCATGACCCCTCGCTCGACTGGCTGACGCAGGGCATTCCCGAAACCATTACCAACGATTTGCAGGCCTGGCAGGGCATAACGCTCATTGAACACCTGCAGATCCGCTTTGCTGACGGGATAAGGCGATTGTTGCCTGAAATATTCTTTAGCCTTAAAATGAGGCGGAGGTATAAATATCAACAGGAGGGCAATAATTGGAGATGAGTAAAATACTTGCTTTTCAGGTAGAGACAATATGCCGAACATATTTTTGATAATGATCGTGTGTTTTACTCTCCTTGGCTTTGTCTTATTCTTGACAACCGCAGCAGCTTTAAGAAAAAAGAAAATTCTTCTCTCCCTGTTTCGCCTTTTGCTTGCTTTGCTGGCTTTAGCGGCGGCTTGTTTGTTGGGCATGCTTGTCATCGCAACTGCGGGCTATCGTGCGCTTACACATGAAGAGAGGGCTGCGTTCGTCAGGATAGAACCAATCGGGGCAAAAGATTTCCGTGCCAGTTTCATCTTTCCTGATGGTCAGGAGGCATCATACAGGTTGACCGGTGATGCTCTGTATGTGGATGCCCATATTCTTAAGTGGAAGCCTCTTGTCAATATGTTAGGACTTCATACCGCCTATGAACTTGATCGTGTTGCCGGCCGTTATATTGATGTCAAGGAAGAAAGGGAAAGCATCCGCACGGTCTTTCCTCTGAGGCGCAAAAAACCTTTGAATATGTTCACTCTGAGGCAGCGTTATTCTTTCCTTATGCCTCTGTTGGATGCGGAATACGGTTCGGCTTCCTTCATCAATTCGGGACAACCGGCGTACTATGAGATAAGGGTATCGACTACCGGGCTTTTGATCAGAAAAGTCGGCAACGAAGCTTTTATGGCAGGGACAAAAGGACATGGGTCATATAAGGGGTCAGGTCTTGAAAAATAAGTTTTCACAAATAAATAATTAGCTTAACAATGTCGAGATTGATGGCGCATATTTGCTTCTGGTCATTGCATTACTGATGCCGACCTGCTATTGGGCGCTGCCTGTCAGCTGAAACGATGCCCAGTAATACGGATGGGGATATTTCTTTTTGGTAGCCAGTTGGGCCTTCCGCAGGGCCTCCACTTTATCGCCGTGGGGCAGTTCCAGATAAAAGCCGGTAATGAGCTCCGCTGTGGCTTGATCATCCACTTTCCAGAGGCTCGCCACAATGGAATTGGAGCCGGCGTACAGAAATCCCCGCGTCAGGCCGACGAGATCATCGCCGTTGGCGATCTTACTTAATCCTGTTTCACAGGCGCTTAATGTGACCAGTTCGGCATCCAGTTTTAAAGAATAGATTTTATCCACGGAAAGTAGGCCGTTGAATTTGAGATCGGGCGCCAGCAGCAGCGCCGATTGAAGCGGACTTTGCGGATCAAACTGACCGTGGGTGGCAAAATGAAGATAGCGGTAGTCCTGGGCATACCGGCGCAGTGCTTCTTCGGTCGCCTCTTTGCGGACAAATGCTTTTGATTGGGGCCGAATGCGGGCCAGCTCCAGTGCTTCCTTCTGTGCATATTCCAGATCAAACCGGGGGTTGCCAAGATCGGGATTGCCGAAAATCAAAATGCCGTCGTGTCCGGCGGTCTTCTTCCCTCCCAAGTATTTCATGGCGCTGGCGCTGGGCATCATGCGGATGCTGTAGCGGTCGATGAGGTAGCCGCGGCAGTCATAGAGAGCATTCAGCGGCAGATAGTGCAGGACGCCATGCGGGACAATGATGAGCTTTTGCTTGTTCAGCGCACGCTCCAGGGGCTGGAAGAGGCGCTGATAGAGTTTCTCCGCGGCTTGCAAAAATTGCGTTGAACCAGGATGATCGATAAGTTTCCGTAAGTTCTGGACATCTTCGGCCAGCCCTGCGCTGTCGAGCTGGATGGCCTGCAAGCGGTTGTCGGCAAGGATGAACGCATACATATTCTTGTCGCGGTAATAGTATTCGATCAGAGCTTCGGAAGCGGCAATTTGCTTAAGCAGGGCCGCAGTCGGTTCATACGTAACTGTCAGCAACGAAGACAATTCCGGGGCTTTATTTTTAAGCTCTTCTTTTGTCCTGATTTGGATGCTCCGCGTTTTTGCAGCATCACCGGCTTCCAGCTGCAGGGCAATCCGGGCATCCTGGGCATCATTGGCGGCGATCAGCTTCCGAATTTCCTGCTCATTGCCGCCTTTGGAGGCAAAGTCCTTTTTTGCCGCCAGCAGATCGACGAGAGCTCTGGACTTGGCCCGCTCGACGTACTCGAAGGCCTTTTCATATTGTTTGTCTTCAAAAAGAGCCTGGATTAAGTCATGGTAAACGCTTTGCTTATCTCCCACAAAACCGATCTTGCTGCCTTCGGCAAAGATGCTTTTTCTTTGATTCTCAATGAGATTTACCGCCTGCTCCCAATGCTGAATGCTTTCCTGCCGTCTTCCCTCTTTCCGGTAAATGGAAGCCAGGTCGGCCATTGTTGACCAGCGGAGGCGTTCATAATGAGCCGACATTTTTTGCCCTAGCAGCTTTTCGTATCCTTTGCGGGCCTCTGGATAATTGCCCGTTTCAAAGAAGATCTTGGCGAGCATGAATTCGCTTAAAACCCGGCCGTGTTCGGTCCAGGCATCAAGGCTGGTGTCTGTCCCCACGTCCGCATAATGAACCAGCAAGGGGAAAACCATCATCACTTCCAGGGCCTGCGTAAAAGCCCAAAAAGCGTCGCCGGAGTACTCTTCGATCACTTTCTTCGCTTGGGCGTAATCTTTCAAAATGAAATAAATTCCCGCGCTGGCCGCGTTTTTCATTGGCCGGAGCTGGAACTCCGCCATGGAGGTCACTCTTTTAATTTTGTTTATGTAGTCTAAAGCGGTGGCGGCGTCTCCTTTGATGGCCGCCAAAATGCCGGCTGTCTCATAAACACGGATTTCGGCCATTTTAAAGCCGTTGTGAAAATTTTCCGGCGCTTTTTGCAGGAGGGCCAGGGAATAATCGACCTCTTTTTGTATTTCCGCAATATCGGTGCCGAAATCAATCATGTTCCTGGCTTTAAAGGCATGGATTTCGGCCAGCGTGGCATCCCGCGAGGTCCGGCTGATGGTGCTGACGCCTTGTGCTCTGCGGAATAATGTATCATGGCAATGATTAAATTTTTCATAGTTCTTTATTTCATAAAGGGAAAGGCAGTAATAATACAAATCGGCAAGATCGGATTTTTCCGGCGATAAATTCTTTTCGTAATATTGCGTGGCCTGATGGTATTGGCTGTTGAGCAGGTATTTTTCCATCGGTGTGGTGCAGCCGGAAAACAGCAAGGAAAAGCAAAAAAGAATAGCCAAGGGAATTGTTTTGCTCATAGAATGGTTACCTCATGAATTGTTTTAAGGATTTCCCCATGACCAACAGCTCTTTCACTATATTCATTGTTTTGGCAATTAAGTATCTAAACAGGTTAATAAAAAGGGGGATGCATAATATGTTTAAATATTTAATTGCAGGAATAATAACATATCTTCAATCGTGTTTCTATTTATTGTTGCTATGGCGCCGGTGCGGCATCTTTAAATCTCTGCGGTGAAGGTTGTATTGCCTTGGCTGGGCAGTTGGAGAAAGTTATGCGTTCCTGGCGGGGAGATCAGCGTGACATCATCCTGATGATCAGGACATGACTTACGCAAATTAATGATTTGCCTATATTGGATGGTTTACATTTCCTGCCCAAACAGTTAAAATTACCCGCAGCAAATTTTCCAAGGGCTGTATGATTTAAGTCAGCGCTGATTACGCAGCAAATATTTTAAACAGGCATAATTATAAGGATTAGCTAATGGATCAAGATATTATTAAGACCTATCGGCTGTTTCTGAAAGACAGCATCCGCCAGGCCATCGATTTTTCTCAAACCGATCAAAACCGCCGCCTGGCGCCACCGCCGCTGGAAAAGCCTTATCCGGCGGGTGCCAAAAGAATCGATCTTATCCCCGTTGCGCAGCTGCAGGAGCTGGGCAGGATCGGACTGCAGACGGCTATCAATAACCGCGAAAGCCGCCGGTCATACTCAAAGCGGCCGCTGTCGCTGAAAGAATTGTCTTTCCTTTTGTGGGCCACTCAGGGAATAAGGCAGCAGCTTGATGCCGGCCACGCCTTGAGAACTGTTCCCTCAGCGGGTTGCCGTCATGCCCTGGAGACTTATCTTTGTGTCCTGCGTGTCGAAGATCTCGAGCAGGGTATTTATCGCTATTTGCCTCTGGAGCACCAGCTTCTTTTGGAGTCTGCCCCGGAGAAACTGGCGCAGCAAATCCGCCAGGCTGTTTTTGGTCAACCTTATCCCGCTGAAGCAGCCGTTACTTTTATCTGGACAACAATTCCCTATCGCATGGAATGGCGTTACAGTCTGGCCGCACATAAGGTCATTGCGTTGGATGCCGGCCATGTCTGCCAGAATCTTTACCTGGCTTGTGAAGCGATTAGCGCCGGCACCTGTGCGATTGCCGCTTATGATCAGGAAGCGATGGACAAGCTGCTTGGCATCGATGGGGAAAATGAATTCACGATTTATCTGGCTTCTGTCGGTAAAAGGTATTGACCGGCGCAAGTCTATTGATCATGAGGATTTATGAAAAAATGCAGAAACTGTGGGCAATTATTTGATGAAACGCAAGAGGTAGAGGGAGATCCAGCCTTGGAATTAGCCCACATCTATTTGGAAAGTATCGAAACAGTCCAGAACGAACTTTGCCCTCCCTGCCGTGAAGAGTTGGGGATGATGAATCTCCTGGGCTTCATCCGGTGAGGACATCGAGCATAAGATTAATTTTCCCGCCTTCTTCTTTTCTATTACTGCACCTCTGCGATCTTTGCCGAAGAATTGATGGCCGGGCCGAATTTTGAATAAACAGACGATCGCCCGGCAGCGACTGATTCGAGCTGAGATATTTTTGCAAATAGGTATAAATTATGCTTATGAACAAATCAGCAAGAAGAGGATCAGCCGGCGCGAGCTTGTAAGTGGCGTTGAAACAAGGGGAAATTTTTTTCTTGCGCTTTTTCCTTGGTCGGAGGTAAAAAATGCTGAAGGAAAAAACATACAGCATTGCCGTTCGAGGTTAAAGAAGTTAGCTAAAATAGAGGGATAACCGACAACAACTGCGCCGATGTTTCTGACGGACAGCAATTGTCGGCAGAAAGATATGAGGTTTATCGTGGACAAAATCCTGGTTGTAGATGATGATTTAAATATTTTAAAAATTCTCAAGATGAGGCTGGAATCCGATGGTTATCAGGTGGAAACGGCTTCGGATATTGATACGGCGAAAAAAGTAGCCAGCGAAAATGAGTACGACCTGGCGGTTCTCGATCTGAAATTTTCCGGCGGCAACGGCATTGAACTCATGAAAAGCCTCCATGAAATGGACCGTGATCTGCCGGTTATAATTCTCACCGCTTATGGCACGATTGAAAGCGCGGTGGAAGCGATGAAGGACGGCGCTTACATCTATTTGACCAAACCCTTCAATTACCATGATCTTCTCCTCCAGATCAAAAACGGCATCGAGAAATTCAAACTTGCCCGGGAAGTCAAAAGGCTCAAAAGCATCATCAATCAGGGCCATAACATTCAAAATATCATCGGCCGCAGCGGGGCCATGAAGCAGGTATTTGATTTGACGGCGGTGGCAGCGCAGTCCAATTCAAATGTTTTTATCAGTGGTGAGAGCGGAACAGGCAAGGGGATGATCGCCCGGGCGCTGCATCAACTGAGCGACAGAAAGGATAAGCCTTTTGTTTCCTTTAACTGCGCGGCCATTCCGGAGACGCTGCTGGAAAGCGAGCTTTTTGGTTTTGAAAAAGGGGCCTTCACCGGCGCCGTCAGCAGCAAAAAAGGCCTGTTCCTCCAGGCCGATGGCGGCATGATCTTTCTGGATGAAATATCAGAAATTCCCCTGTCCATGCAGGGGAAGCTTCTTAAAGCTATTGAAGAAAAAGAATTCTATCCTCTGGGTGGCCAAAAGACCGTCAAGGTTGATATACGCATTATTTCCGCTTCCAACAAGGATCTTGAAAAAGAAGTGGAAAACGGCAATTTCCGCCAGGATCTTTTTTACCGGATCCATGTAATCCCCATCAGGATACCACCACTGCGCGAGCGCATAGAAGATATACCACTGCTGGTGCAGCATTTTCTGGAAAAAACAGCAGCAAAAATGAATAATAAACTCAAGAACATCACACCACAGGCGCTGAAGAAAATCATGATTTATTCCTGGCCGGGCAACGTGCGGGAGCTGGAAAATGTGATCGAATGCGCCGTCGTCGTGGCGAAAGGGGATGTGATTGACGAAGACATGCTGATTGTCGCCAATCAAAAGATAGATGAAGGCGCCTTTCGGCCATTTAAGGAATCAAAAGAGGATTTTGAACGCAGCTATCTTTTGGATCTGATGAAAGTCAGCAAGGGCAATGTCAGCCAGGCGGCAAAACTGGCCGGCAAATACCGCGCTGATCTCTATGAGTTGCTGGGGAAGTACAATTTAAATCCCACAGACTTCCGTCAGGACTGAAGGAAAAACAAGTCACCAAATACTTGCCATATTAACGGCTTTTCCCGGCGTTTGCACCCTACTCCCTGTAGGGTAAACCATACATAATATTATAGACCTTGTCGGTTTTGTTCTTGGCCATCAATAAAATTATCAATAATATCAATTATATTACTTATAATTGGCCTGTGGCATGACCATTGCGTAAACAGCTTAGCGAAAGATTTAATGAGAAGGAGATTTAAATATGAACATTAAAAAACTATGGCCGGCATGCCATCGACTTAACAATAAGTTAGAAAAATTAATAGTGGCGGCGTTGGTGGCCTTGACGGTTTTCATGTTAGAAAGCGCCTCTTCGGCTGCTGAAGAAGTGCAGCGCTATCAAATCGTTGCCGTTAATGAAAAGGCATATCTGCTTGATACCAAGACAGGCTTTACCTGGATTTTGACTCATCGCACCGTGGCCGTGGGCCGAGAGCCGATCGCCATACCGTACAAGTTTATCAAAATATCTCCTGTCAACCAAAAGGATTTCCTGGTGGAAACAGATCAAGGTACTACTATGCTGTCCAATGGAGGACAATAGCGATGCAACGGGAATTTTTCTGAGCATTAAATGAGGGGATGGATCATGAGATTATTAGTGGTGGATGATTGTGTGAATATTGTAAATATTTTAACTTGTTTCCTGGAGCTGGCCGGGCATGAAGCAGACCAGGCGCTCAACGGCAGAGAAGCGTTAGAATTCTTGCGTCAGAATTCTTATGATGTTGTGATTACCGACGCGATGATGCCCGAAATGGACGGCATCGAACTTTGTAAATTGATTAAGGCAAACTATCCCGGGATTTACGTTATAGGGATCAGCGGTTCTTGGAGAGACCTCAACAGGCTCAAAGCTGCCGGTGCCGATGTTTGTTTTGCCAAACCATTTCATATAGAAGAGGTCGAGAAAACAATTGAATCGATAGACAAGGGATTTGATTTCCTGCGGCCGGCAAAAAAATCTTTACATGCTTGGCACATAGACTGATAAGGCTCTTCAATAAACAACCGCAGTCTACTGCATTTGTAATCCCTGAAACACACAATTACGCCGCACCTCATAAAATTCAATCATCCGGCTGGACTCTAGAGAGGTGATAACCATGCTGAACTGGCCATTATATTTCTGCCGGTAACTTGCCAATAAAGGCAGTGATTTGCACAATTTGCCCATGCCTGCTGCCGCCCGCATCGTTCCAAGAGTGCGGTGATGTATGAACAAACGATTTGGCATAGATGAATAATCGATACAAACCAGAAAGAAGGGAAATGCCGGGATAAACTGCACAAATCTTCAACAGGAAGTGAGGTATCTATGGTCAAAAAAATTAGCTTATGGTAAGTGGAAAAAATTGATAATTATTCTTAATCAAAAAAGGAGACGACCAGGTGAAAAAAAATTTGATTTTTTTAACGATGCTATTAGCATTAATGCTGCTAGTTGTGAATGGTTGTGGCAAGGATGAAGGTGATGTGCAGGGAGTTATGCCGCAGGAATTCTCAGCAAAGATGATAACGAAAACAGGAAAACAGAAGGTCGCCATGAAAATTTACATGAAGCCCGATAAATATCGCACTGACAATGACATGGCTGGTTCGTCCACCATTATCAGAAAGGATCTCAACAAGGTCTGGATGATTATGAAAAATCAAAAGTCCTACATGGAGATGCCGGAAATAAAAGGCGACGAAACGCAGCTGGCCGAAGCTAAAATCAAGGGTGAGGTAAGCCGCAAGAAGATCGGTAGCGAAACCATTGACGGCCATCCAGCGACCAAATACGAAATTTCTGCGAAGGCGGATGGAAATGAAAGTAAAGTCTATCAATGGTGGGCGACAGACATCAACTTTCCGATTAAAACAGAGGCGAGTGATGGAAGTTGGATTACCGAGTATCGGGACATCAATACCGGCAGCCAGCCGGATAGTCTTTTTGAAATTCCGTCAGGTTATAAAAAAATTACCATACCCGGAATGCCGGCAGGCATGAAGCTCAAAATACCGGCCATGAACGCCAAATAAATTATTTTGTCCTAAAAAGATCTGTATAATTTCTGTGGCAGGGCTAATGTTGATGACGTAATCGATTATTCTCATTGCTTATTGGCCTAGCTTCAGCAAGTATAAAAAATGTGATTTTTATGCGTAACTTGTTGCTAGTCATATTGTTTTGTTTTTACACAGCGGGCTTTTCTTTTGCAGATGAGTATGAATGCGGCGCGACTTGGGAGCCCAGAATCGGTTTTTTTGCCTCTTCACTTTCGGTGGACAGCAGCAACAATGCGACAGTTGATCCGCCGCACTTACAAAACTGGCTTAAAGAAAACCTTCCGGACACCGGCTCCGGCACGGTCACTGTAGGAAATGTTCATTTTGTATCTTCTCAGAATACTTTAGTCAGAGTCGATGTTCTGATCACAGAGAATGTCGAACGCGACGGTAGAATAACCGCTGCGCTTCAAATTTCCAGGAAATCATCAAGCGGACAATCTGTATCGTTTTTCGAAAAAACCCTGAGTGTAAAAAAAAGAAGTGAACTGGATCAGTTTAAAGTGCCTTTTAAGCAGATTGTAAATACGATGCAAGCTTTATTAAGTGAAGAATTGAAGCCGACAAAAATTAAATACAGGATCAAAACCGGAAAAGTGCAAAGAGACCCCCATCATCCCAAAATAGAAATAGAAATTCAGGAAATCCACGATAAGTATGGAGCCATTGGTTTAGATTATGAAGGGCAAAAGCTTTATTGTTTTGCCACACGCTTTTTGGGCGAAAATTTTGTTTATTCCGGAACTGCCGCGGAAGCGAAAAGTGAACGTGAAACCATCGGCAAAACGCAAACGATAAAAATTGATCACAACATCTTTGATCAAAGCTGTTTTAAGGGCTTGGATGCCTGTATAAGGCCTATCGGCTCATTTGAAACTAAAGTGACAAAGTTATTTGGCGTTACTCAGGTCTCAAAGCTGAAAAATCTGGATTCGGAAAAAGAAAAGGTAACTTTTGTCTGCCCCGTTAAAATAGAGCAGGAACCACTTCTTGTATTTTCGCCCGGCGAAAACAAAAATGTTTCCATCAAGGCAACGGATCATAACAACAAGCCGATCTATGGATTGTGGCTGGAAGATATAGCCGTGTCGCCTTCCAATTTCGGTTCGATCAATTTCCAGAAAGACATGACCAGAGATGATGGCAAGAATCGGCTTCTGAAATTAGACGCCAATGATGCTGTCGAACAGGAACTGGCGGGTGTTCTCGTTGCCAAACTATGCAGCAGCACCGCACCTGATCTGCTTGGCTTTAATGAAAATAATCAGCCGGTTTACTGGGACCTAGCCATCAACCAAAAAATGCTGATCAGCGCCCTTCCGGCTGTTGACATAAGCGTTTATGCCGAGCAGCGCTTAAATAAAATAAACGATATGAGATTTAAAAGTAAAGATGAGGAAAAGCATGAACACAGCACATTGGTGATCAAACAAACATTGCAACTCGATTTGCCAGTCCAATTTAAGCAAAGGGTTTTTCATCCGGATTACAAAGAAGACTCCGGCTTTAAGGGAAAGCTCATAGAATATACCGGAGAGGCCCTTGCCAGAATATCAGCCGGCGAGCAAAAGCCGTCAATAAATCTCGGTTTTACTAAGGGCTGGATTAATTCAAAAAAATGCGGAATTAAGCCTTACGAATACAGGTCGCAGGAACTCATCCATGAATTTTCTTTCCCCTCGGCTCCCATTCCTGTTTATGTCTTCTACCGGCATTTCATCCCCAGCAGCGATTCCGCCATAAAAAATCATCCGCTGGAAGGGCTGACATTTATAGAAAAAAATGCATTAAGCCCGGCGATTAAATTCAGAATGGAGGGGTATTACCAGGACCATAACTTTGAAACAGACTCCTGCGCCTTGAATATTGAGAAAAATCCGGTTCCGGCAATGTTGCTGCCTTTGTTGCTGGATCATTCTTTCCCCACCATCTTTTCTCCATATTTTGAAGACGGTTACGGTTTTGAAGAAGTAACTGTGCCGTTAAAGGAAAACGATATGCCGCGCTTTCGCCGAAAAGTAGCATTGGATGGGGTGGCCTTTGATTCTTTATTTGTGGAAAAAACAATATCATTAGGCAGAAATGACGTTGCAACCGATTGGGAAATACCAGAAGATACCGAAAACACAAAATACGATGCCGAGTTGAACAGATTAAACGGAACATATATTTTAAAATCCACAGCTAAAACGATCAGAGGAAAATTTGACTTCCGTGAAAAATAAAGCTCCCTTTGGCGGGATGAAAAAACGAAGAGAAAAGCGAAACCATAAAAACTTTTCTCCGTGAAATCAATTTGGGCAAGAGCAATTTTTATTAATTTTAAAGTGCCGGGCGGTGTAATCAGGTTTGCCGCTGTGCCGCTGCCGCTCGCGCCCCTGCTAAAAAAGGGGAGGCTTCTGTGATTAGGCGTTGGGTAGTTTTGCTCCTGGCGGCGGCGTTCCTGGTTCATCTGGGCTATTTGTACTTCCAGGTAGGCCGCGGGATTGAGGAAAGAGCAGGGGGGGTATCCATATTTTATGGACGCCCCACCGAAATGCGGGCGGGAGATCATCTCGGAAATCTCCGTTTTGCCGAGCGGTTGCAGAGGCTTTCTTACCGCAAAGTCGCGGGAAAACCATCCAGCGCCGGAACTTATGCCGAAGAACAGGGACACATCCGGATATTTATCCGGGGCAAAAAAACTAAAAAGCCCGCCGAAGTCGATGGACCGGTCGATATTCGGGTTCGCCAGGGCCGGATTGCCGCACTGATTTCTCCCCGAGGCAAAGAGCTTACCTCCATCCGACTGGAACCTGAGGAGTTGGACCGTGTTACCCTAACTCAAAGGGACTCCCGACATCAGGTTACCCTTGCCGTAATTTCCCGCCATCTGCAAAATGCGGTTATTGCCGTCGAAGATGGGCGCTTTTACAGCCATAGCGGGATTGACCTCCTGGCTATAGGACGGGCGCTGTTCGTCAACCTGAAGGAATGGCGTTTCGTTCAGGGAGGATCCACTATCACTCAACAACTGGCAAAAAATTTCTTCCTCTCCCCCCAAAAGACTTTCGGGCGCAAACTGCAGGAAATGGAACTGGCGCTTGTACTGGAGATGCGTTATTCGAAAAAACAGCTGCTGGAAATGTATCTGAACAGAATCTATTTAGGGCAGGATGGTCATCAGGGCATTTATGGCGTTGAAGACGCCGCCGGCTTTTATTTTGCCAAACATGCCAAAAACCTTTCGCTGGCGGAAGCAGCGCTGCTCGCGGGCATCATTCACGCTCCCAATCGCTATTTTTCCGGCCGGCGCCCTGAGGCAGCGATCCAGCGGCGCAACTTCGTGCTGGCCCAGATGCTGAAGCGTGAACTGATCAGTCCGGATCAATTCCGGGCGGCAGCAAATGCGCCGGTGCAGATTCGGCACGGGAGATCATCTGTCCACCGAAACTCCTATTTCATTGACTATATTCAGAGAATCACGAGAGAAGAGCTGGGAACAGAAAAGCTTTACCACTCGGATTATCGTCATTATACCACACTAGATCCTTTACAGCAGGCCATCGCTGAAGAAGCTGTTATTCAGGGTATCGGGGCAATCGAGAAAATGTCTCGACCTGCCGGGGAGCCACTCCAGGCGGCACTTGTTGCTGTTGATCCGCGGACAGGGGAGCTGACAGCCATGGTTGGGGGGCGAAGCTATAAAGAGAGCCGATTCAATCGGGCGGCTGATGCGCGACGCCAGCCGGGAAGCGCATTCAAGCCTTTCGTTCTTTTGGCCGCGCTGGCGCTTTCCATGCAAAAAAAGGGGGATAAGACTCTTTCCACGATTGTATCGGGAGAACCGGTGGCCATTCCTACTCCGGAAGGAATGTGGACACCAGCGAATTTTGAGAATAAAATTTACGACAAAATTACGATTCGGCAGACAATCGAAGATTCGGTCAATACTGCCACCGTCCGGCTGGCTGTCGATATCGGAATGAACGAAGTGCTGGCCACCGCCCGTTTGGCGGGCATTACCAGTCATCTTTTGCCGGTGCCTTCGCTGGCTCTGGGAAGCTTCGAAGTTACGCCTATGGAACTCGCCTATGCCTATGCGACAATAGCATCCGGAGGCATCAGCTTTGAGCCTTTTCCACTTTTCTTTGTCACTATGGCTGACGGCGAAACAGTCATCACCAGGAAGATTAGGCACAAATGGGTGTTCGATCCGCAAGTAACCTACCTGACCGGCTATGCCCTGGAAGGTGTGCTGGAACGCGGTACGGCCAAAGAGGCAAAGAAATTGGGAATTTATTTCCCGGCGGCGGGTAAAACCGGCACGACCAACGGTAATCGGGATTCCTGGTTCGTGGGTTTTACCCCGGAAGTAGTCTGTGCCGTGTGGGTTGGATATGACTCCGGCGCCGATACCGGGTTGACCGGCGCGGCGGGAGCACTACGCATCTGGACGCGATTTATGAGCGCTCTTTACGCCCATGCCGGGCCGCCGGCTGTAATCCCGCCTCCGGGCATCGTAACGGCTCTGATTGATCCCGCAACCGGTTTTCTGGCCACAGAACTTTGCCCGCAGAAACTGCAGGAAGCCTACCTGGCAGGAACAGCGCCGCAGGAAACATGCCCGGAACATCGTGTTCATCCCATAAGGGATAACATCCGTGATAAACTGCGCAGTGTGGGGGATTTTTTTCGCAGCCTGTTTAAATAAGCAGGTTGATTTGTGAATTTTTCAAATTGTATCGATCAGTTGCAGAACTTTTTCCTCTTGCGGCGCTGATAAACCGGTTGTTGTCGTGACGAAGCGTATTTTTTCAGCGTCTTGAATTCTGTGCTAAACTATTCCAAGATCTAATAAAGGAGGTTGGTATGCGAATCTTTATGATTGCTATGGTCATGATGCTTTGGCTGGCTGCTCCGGCCTGGACGGATAATGACTTTAAAGAAGGAGCCAAGAAGGTCGGTCAGGGTATTCAGGAAGGCTCGAAGAAAGTCGGCCAGGGATTCAAGGAACTGGGCAAGGATTTCAAAGAAGGCAGCAAAGAAGGCGCAGAGAATTTCAAGAAAGATGCAAGAAAAGCTGGAGAAGAAGCGAAAAAGGCACGCCGGTCAATTGGCGAATGGTTTAAGGATACGGGGGAAAAGACCGGCAACGCATTTCGAGAATTGGGACAAAACATCAGGAAATTTTTTGAAGGGGACAATTAGCATAACTTCGAGGAAAATTAAAAAAGCGGGCCTTTTGAGCCCACTTTGTGAACTGAATTATTTATTTGCCGTCTTGCCATTTTAAGCAGCGGCAAAAATTTTAGCTAACCGCCATTTTTTGCGTTTTTTCCAGTTTCCCTCGTGATAGGCATAGCTGGCCAGGAGCGGCAAAACGGTGGTGGCTTCCGCGTAGACCATCTGTTCGCTTGCTGAATCCACTTTACCCCAGGAATTGGCTTCTTTCAAAGTGGAACTGGAGCAGGCGCCGTCACGGACATCGGCCACCGTTATTTGCACCGCATATTTGTGCATGGGCACTTCATGCCCCAGTATTTCGGCGCAGACGACGGTGTCCTGGGCAAAATTTTTCGGCACGCCGCCCCCGATCATCAGCAATCCGCTTGTTCCCGCTTTGATCTTAATCATGGTCAATTCCCGGAAATCCTTGACGGAGTCAATGGAAAGATGGTGATCGGGATGCTCCACTTGGTGCAGGACCAGGCCGAATCCTGCTGAACTGTCCGAAAAAGCGGGACAAAAAATCGGCACGTCGTTTTCGTAGGCCGCCTGCACGAGAGAATCTTTTTTCTTGGCGTTTTTCTTTAAGTATTTTCCCATCTGGGCAATAAACTCGCGCGAAGAATAAGCACGGGGCGGCAGGCTATCCGCAATTTTCTTGATTGTTTTATCGCAGGCCTGGAGTTGCTCTTCATCAATATATGTATCATAGATCCGGTCAATGTAAAGGCTGCGCAGTAATTTATCATCCACAAAAGGAGTTCCCTGATAGTGTTTAAAGCCCAGGGCCTCAAAAAAATCCATATCCACAATCGATGCGCCGGTCGCGACAATGGCATCAACCATATTGTTTTTGACCATGTCGACGTATATCTGCAGGCAGCCGGCGGCAGAGGTGGAGCCGGCCAGTGTCAGGATGATGGCGCAGTTTTTTTCCTTGAGCATGCGGTTATATATGTCGGCGGCATTGGCCAGGTCGCGGGCGGAAAAGGACATTTTTTTCATGGAGTTAATAATATCCACCGCGTTGATCTTTTTGATATCGATATGTTCAACTGTTTTCTTGAGCAAATCCTTCTTTTTCATTTAAAGCTCCCTTTGGTATTATTACGAAGCAGGCAAACTCTTAAATCATGAGCTGATAAAAGTCAATCTATTGAATTTGTAGGCAAGGAAAAATCCTAGCTTTTATTGAGTGTTGGAATCCCA
>ENA-ORXD01001551-ORXD01001551.1-sediment-metagenome-genome-assembly--contig:-NODE-1551-length-18373-cov-3.818376_pt1 | contig 18373 bp, 17 predicted proteins | sample MGYA00237862_ERZ511471 | MGnify/ENA metagenome assembly ERZ511471
AAAATAACAAAAAAATATGATCGGTAACGATCACAACGGAGGGTTGAAATGAAAACGGACGAATACAAAAAGATCATAAAGTTTGCGGTTGACAATGAAATTGAGGCCTACGATTTTTATAAGGGTGTGTCCGATAAAGTTAAAGATGCAGGCTTGAAGAAAATATTCGCGGAACTGGCTGACGAAGAAGCCGGTCATCGCAAACTTCTGGAAGGCCTGGCGTCCGGCAAGGGTCAGATGCATTTTGACGAATCCAAGGATTACAAAGTGGCCGAAACAATCAATAAGCCCAAGCTGAGTCTTAGCATGAAACCGGCGGACGCCATCGCGCTGGCGGTCAAGAATGAACAGGAAGCCATGGAGATGTACAAGAAGATGGCCGATTGTAGCACCGACGCCGAACAGAAGAAAATGTTCCAGTCACTGGCGAATATGGAACAGGGGCATAAAGTCAAACTGGAAGATACCTTTACCAATATGGCTTTTCCAGAAGTCTGGTAAATGAATTTTTAAACAGAGATTGTTGCGGCGAAATCACCGTAAATTTAAATAAACAAAAAAATAAAGCCCTTGGGGGAATTCTCCAGGGGCTTTGTAATTTTATGCGGGAATACGCATTACTCCCACTGTATGTCGAAAACTGTCGCTTCAGCTCCCTGCCAGGTTTTTTCTTTAATTTCCGTTTTAATATTTTTCCCTCCTGTCATCTCAATAAGCGTATCCAAATGTCCCAACAATTGATAGCAATAGGGTAAATTACCCGGATCAGACGGGTCGTAATTGTGTGTAACGCTCGCGTGATGGGCGTCCAGCTCCTTGAATTTGAGAAAGCTGAAATTAAAAAGCTGCCCGTACAAGTTTACAAAAGATGAAAGTGCCTTCATTGGATTGCGTTCGAATAAAATGTGTTTGTATGTTGTATCAAATAATTCTTTGGCGCGCATTTTTCCCCTCATGTGCACAATGTCCGTATTCCCTCCGGCCAGTAACTGAAAAATGGCTGCCCCGCATCGCCGGTAGGTGTCGAGCGGATACCATGCCGAAGGAAGTACTTTCCCTTTAATAATCTCCCAGTCTTCGGATTGGAGATATTTGTTCCAGTTCCTATCCTTGTTTCCCCTGATCATACGCACCAAATCAATCATCATGGTACCTTTAACTTTACGGTCAAACATACGCCACCTCCTTTTTAAAATTTAATGAGACCCAAATTTCAGAAACGAAGTGCACTGAAATTTGATGCTCGTAAATCCAAGAAAATTAATAGTTTTGATTACTTTTATGCGCTTAAAAGACCCGAATTTCAATGGTGAGAAACAGTGAATTAAAAATGAAGAAACATGTATATAAAATACACGTTACTTAAGGGACATGATATAGGCGCGAAGATTGATTTTAGAATTTCTCAAGTTCATTTTCTTTCTGATATTATTGCGATGAGTCGCAATCGTGTTGGCCGATGCGTTCAGCATATCGGCTATTTCCTTTGTATTCCTGCCTTTCATGATGAGGTCGACAATTTGAATTTCCTGCGGTGTAAGCATCTTATGAGAAGCTCGAAAATTTCTCATAAAGGGTGACAAAACCTCCCGGAGATTGCTTTCTAAAACACTGAGGTATTTTTTATTGCGATCATCCAGATTGGCCTGATGCAATTTTTTCAGGTACGGAATAACAAGTTGATTGATGTTGGTCTGTAACTTTTCCTCGATTTCCTTTTGATCTTCATCGCGGCGGTTCATCAAGACACGAAGAGCGATATTGGCGTCCTCCAGATTTTCGGCAAAGTTTCTTAACTCCTCCTCGGTCTGTTTTCGTTCGGTGATGTCGCGAATGATTCCCCTGAATCCTGTTGGTTTTCCCGCCACATCTTTCATTAACGATACCGATGCTTCAATATACGCCTTCGTTCCGTCTTTTCTGGTAATCTGCCAGTCGATTTCTTTGAGCGGTTTCCCCGTTTTATAAACGCCGTTGAACGCCTGAAAAACTTTTTTTGCGACTTCCTGTTCGGAGTATTGACGATTATTCATGCCCAATAATTCTTCTTTGGGATAACCATGAATCCTGCACATGGAATTGTTGAGAAAGGTATAATTGCCGGCGAGATCAACCTCAAAATATCCTTCCTGAATGTTTTCGAGAATGTTGCGGTGCTGTTCTTCGGTCTTTCTGCGTTCGGTAATATCACGCAAGGTGGCAATTCTCAGGTTGCGGCCGTGATGGTGATGGGGTTTGTCAACAATGGAACATATAAAAGTAGAACCATCTTTCTTTACCCCGACGAATTTATATCTTTTTTCGTGCCCCTCATTGGAAAAATGATCCCGTATCACTTTCCATGATTCGGGAATCGAGAGTTTTCTGGCATGCATACCAATCATTTCGGATGGTTCATATCCGAACATCGCTGCGGCCTGCTGGTTGGCGCTGACAACCACGCCTTTATCATGAATAGCGATGCCTTCATCCACCTTGGAAAGCAGGTGCAGACGCTCTTCGCTTTCTTTGAGATTTGCCTTGGCCTTTTTGCGCCGAAGGGCAGGCGATGTTGATCTGTGGCCATGCTTTTTATGCTTTTGTTCTTTCATCTATCTCTTCTCAATGAAATGCCGCTGGCAGCGATGTGACGTTCGATGTAAATTTCATTTTTTAAATTGTTGAATTCGTTATTATGAAAATTTATATCAGCCTGCATAATTCATCAAGGTTTTTACGCATTCCTTTTAAATCGCAGAATTGGTGCAAACCCATTTGTGCGCTTGAATTTCCCTCAACCATCACCCAGCCGTGATCTGTCAACGCCAAGTCCCAACCAATGTATCTATTTGTTGGAACGACTAATGCCAGTTTTTTTGCCAGATCCACAGCCTCTTCCCATTGTGGAATCTTAAATCCTTTAATGGGGATGCCTGTGTCGGGATGCCTTGCATATTCATTATTTGATTCATCTATACCATTCGTTCTTAATATTCCCGCCTCTGAATCAATGCTGGCCATGATTCCGCCGGCGCTGACATTATCCACAATCATGCTATTTTGTCCCATTCTCATAAACGGATAAAAAATGTGTACGTCATGTTCCGTATTCAGTTTGCCCGTTAAAATGGTTATGATCCTTACGGTGTTTACAGACGGGGGATGAAATTTTGACATGCGGTCCGCTTGAACAATAAGTTCTTCCATAATAAATGGAGCCTTTCTTAATAATTTCTGGAATAAATTTCCGATGTGGTTCTCTTTTGGGGTATCGATAATGGATACGCCCTCTCCGAATGACAAGGATAATGGTTTTAAAATAAAAACCGGATGTCGGGATGCGAATTGACGGAATATTTCCAGATCATCTTGAGTTCTGATGCAGACAATTTCTCTTTTATAGTATTGATGAAATATCTGATATGTTTTCCACTTGTCGTCAAATATAATCTTATTTTTTTGTCTGTTCAGTTTATTGTAATAGATATATCTTTTATTTTCCGTGATAAAGCTGTTCCTGTATTCTTTATTTTTATTTTCAAATTGATACAAAAAATATTCATCATATAAAGCTCCGTATTTGAGCAGACAATACAGCATGTCACGTTTTAAGTGTTTTCGATAATTGTTATCAGTTATCCTGTTTTTATCGGCATATTTGGAGATAGATGCTTCTCTGCGATTATTGAAACAATAATATAAAATCCTGATGATTTCCGAATGACACCAGACATATTGAACGATTGAACTTGTTCGAAGGTAATGTTTGTATTTATACTTCATATAGCAACGGATGCTCTGCTCTTTGCAGAATTAAATTAATGGATGCCTGCTCGTTATCTCCGCAAATATGCTCCCGCTTTTTTCTTTCAAAATGGTAAAACCTGTCTGAATGGTTGAATCGATGTATAAAATGCTTCCGATATCGGAACCCACTCCCATGGATTCAAGGTCGTGCAAATGGGTCAAATTGGCCGATACAACATCAGAGTCCATGTTGTAAGGCGGGTAGTTTTTAAATATGGCCGGCTTGAATTCTATTCCGTATTCGGATAAATAAGAAATTTTTCTAAGATAATTTTTGTTTCGCACTTTGGCAATAGACTCTTTGATGCGGTATGCAATTTGCGGTATCGACATGTTGTCGATTTCATCTCTGGTAAATTCGGCAAAACTGATGAAAATTGCGTTGCCAATATACATTGAATCGATATCGGGGTGTATATCTCTGAGAGTAACGGGACTTCTTAAGATAATTTTATCCGTATCCGGCAGGATGTGACGATGATATTTTTTCAATAAGACTGAATTGATAATTTGATTATTGGAAATTTTATCCTCTCCATTTTCCCGGACGGACTGCTTTTTCATTTCCTGAAGAAATTCATCTGAAAGATTCTCTCTTTTTGAATATATTTTTACATGACTATTGCGTTGGACGCGATGCTGAATTTCAGCGCTTAATTCGGATAACGGAGGCGTGAATACTGTGTCAATCTTGTCAGAATTAACCGGTTTCCCTTTGAATAACCTTTGCGGTGACGGCGATAAAAAATTTTTGTTTTCTGTGATGCACATCCAGGCGTACAAAAAAAGAAGAAATGAAATCCCGTCCGCTATGGCATGCGAACAGCTGATACCCGCTAATATGCCGTCTTTGATTTGAACGCCCGTAACGGCAAAAAGAGGTTCGCCCGGCAATGTTTTGACATGGACCATCATTTTTTTCAGTTCTTCAATAGGAACATCTTTAAAGGCAGCATCGATAGGCGGTAAAATAGTCACTATACATCCATCCATGCAATATTGTAATGCAAACTTGTTGTCGCCAATCATGATCAAACGGCTGGAAAAAAGATTGTAATGCTCAATGGTCTTGAAAAGACTGTCTTTCAGTTTTAATATGGGCGTGTCTTTCTTATAAAAGTACAAAATCTCTATGGGATTTCCTCCCGGCCTGATTGCATTGTCAAATAATGATAATGGCAGAATATTTTTACCGTAATTTTCCTGCAGATATTTGATTATTGATTTATTGGCGGCTTTATTAATTGTCGTCATAGGAATTTCTATAAATTTATGAGAAAGCATAGAAAACACCCTCTGGTAAGTCAAGAAAATCTTGGTCACAAAAATATCTGAACAAGTGAAGGGTGGCGGCCAGTCATTGATACGTGATACGGAACGCTATCCGTGGATTCTAATCAGTATTTTTGCATGCACTGGAATAGCAAAAACTTGCGCATAATGATCGATCAAAAGAAGGAATATTGCCCTCCCAGTGAACATTTTTTATATCATACGAAAAGATGCCATCGATCTCAATAATTTCTCCGATTTTAAATTCCGGCTCTGTGAGCATCAGGCAGGGATATATATCGCCGGACGTGTCGATGAAAATAAAATCAACGAACCGCCATAATCCCGCAAGGCAGAACCGTTTTAATGCGGAGGCCTTCTTCAAAAAATTATCTCCATAGGGGTCGGGGCCACAGTTTGCCGATGTGTTAAAATATATTTCAGGATATTTCTTTCTCATATTGTCAAAACACGCCCAGAAATTTTTCAATTCCTCTTCAGAAAGTATCCTGTCACGCAAGGTCTTGGCGCGATTCATGTTGATGTAATTCAAAAAATGAACTTCCCTGACGCCTAAAGCGTTTACTTCGCTGCAAAATTCACTAATAAATGGAAGCGTATCCTTGGTTAATACATAATTGACCACCACGTAAAATCCTTCTCTCAGTGAAAGCTTGATGGCGTCTATGGCAATGTGTCGCTTTCTTCCGGTATAGTTTTCATAAATATTCGGAGGCAGCACCGTGATTCGGATATCCGTAATGCCATTTTTTCTCAGCAAGGGAAATAGATCGCCATTGTTTTCTAAAATGACTACTCCATTGGTGGATATTTCATTGACGTTGCACTTTTTGAATATCTTGAGATAATCCCATGAATCGGGCAGCCATTCGTTGACGATTGGATAAACGATAAACCCGTCCCTGGTGAACATATCCACGATTTTATCGGCTTTCTCAAAGGACATCGCCTCGCCGTCCGACATGCCGTCCAGGTAGCAGTACTTGCATGTGGAGTTGCATTTTTTGGATAGACAAATTTGTGCGTATTTGAAATGGAAGGTCTCATCCAGCAGGGGATCGCTTAAAACTCTATGAGCCAAATTGCGCATGCCGGTGCGTTTTACCGTTAAGTTTTTTTCCTGTTCCATAGTTAACCTTAAATGAAAATCAATGCGCAGTTTACTGCATGTGAGTCCTTAAAGTATTGATTGCCCTGAACTCATTCAAAATTAAGGTTCGGTTAAGAACCATTATAACAATTTTTGGATAGCATGAGATGCCTCGGTCGTTGCAAACTCGATTAATCGTTTGCATTGGTCGGAAGAGGATATATGTTTTTGAAAGTCAGCCCAGTTAGAAAATTTCATCTTTGTAATTGAGCTACATTCTGTCCCTCCGGCTTTGGCTCTAAATCTTTTGACGATATCCTTGCCCACGCCAAAAGGTTCAGGTTGTCCCATTGGTTTTTTCAGGAGCAGATTAACATGACCGATCACAAATGCCTTAATGGTCTGAAAATATTTTGTATCACGAATATTCATGCCCAGTAAAAGATTAATGCCCATGACTGCTCCTGCAAGAGCGCCACAAACTCCTCCCTGCAAGCCCACTCCTCCATCAAAAACAAACGATAACCGCTCCAGCAGCGGATCGCCTATTCCATTGCGATCTCTTATTCCCCTTAATACAGATTGTGCACAATGTATGGGGTTCCCTGGTGTTGTATGGTCTATGTCCATTGAAAGCAGATCGTTTTCACGGAAGGTATATAAGTGTCTCGTTGCACTTCCAATATGCCATAAACACTTTCCAACCTTGTCACCCGGTAAAAAGTAGCGTAACTGTCCCAAAGCCGTATAAAAATCCACCCCGCTTCTTCCTCTGCAAAATGAAGAGCCAAAACTCTCTTCAAACCATCTGAAGTATTTCCCAACCAGAGATAATACTTTAGCCTCCGCGGTCATCGCTTGTTTTTGCAGCTCGTTATCATGCGCAAGCGCGATTCCTAAAGCCCCGCCCGTGACCACCCCGCAGGTCGAACCACTTGCCACCAGGCCGCCTTCCAGCCCGGTAACAGCTTTTAGCAAAACGTTTTCCTGTCTGCCGATCATATCCTGGAAAACTTCCAGGGAAGCCAGGGCTCAATTTAAATCCTTTAAAAGATAGAAGGAGGCTCTTCTTCCCCAATATCCTTTTTTCTTATTATTGATTGTTTTTATCATGATGTTCCCACAAACCTGTCATGTCAGTTGTACTCGGAAATGTTTGAAAAAAACGCAAAAAGTATTTGTATGCGTCAATACGAATATTTTGAAGCACCTTTATTGGTATAATACACAAAAAACATTTAATTTTGAATAATATTTTCTTGAACTGCCGGATGCTTCCGGAGAGCCCAAAAGTCAACCTTAAATTGTACCCTTATATTTTCAATTCTTTTCTGAGTGTTCCACCCGGTATCTTCTTGAAGGCACACGATTAAATCTTCAGAAGTCTCATCGCTTCTTCCATTTCTGCCGGATCTTTCAACTTTGCCAGCATCTGCGGCGATTCCTGAAAATTTTCCAGAGCGTTGAAAAATCTGTCCAGAACATCTCCGCTGTATGTGGGAATGAGAAAAAGATGTGTGTGCGGAATTCTTCGACCACGTGCGTAAAGAAAGATAAAATCCGGCTTGAACGTTTCCATCATCTTGTTGGAAACAATTTTAGCGACGTTGAATAAACTGGCATTTTCTTTGTCGGTGAGTTCATGCCACCAGGGAACATGCCGTTTGGAAATGACCAGGCAGTGCCCTTTGGTATAGGGATGAATGTCGAGAATACACATGGATAATTCATCTTCATAAATTTTATAAGCCTTGGCTTTACCCGCGACAATATCACAAAAAACGCATTCCTTTTGATCTGACATTTTAAACCTCCCGTATGGCATGGACTGATTAAATACCACTTATCATCGTTTATGTATTATGAAAATCTATTTGCGTAATAAGTAAGTCGTTTTTGTTATTGCAAAGACTGAATACCATGTTACCGCTTTCTGAGAAACGAAGTGCAAAAGTATTGGTCAAATGGATAGAAATAAATTATAATGGCAACGAAAAAACAAAAAAAATAATAATAAGAAAGGAGATTCGATATGCCCGAGGTCAGTTTCCTGACGCATAAAGGCGTTAATATATTATATGAAAATTTTGAAAACGGTAAACCCGATGAAATAATTACGTGGATAGAAAAAGCGAAAGTGGTTATTCGCAGTCAGCCGGAAAAATCCGTCCTTGCCCTGGTCAATGTCCGGGGCGCGAGTTTTGATATGTCGGTTACCGCCGCCTTGAAAGAATTTGTGAAAGGAAACGAACCCTATATCAAATGTGCCGCTGTTTACGGTGTGGAAGGTTTGAAAGAAGTGATATTCAGGAGCATTCTTACCTTTACCGGCCGAAAGAACCTTGTGCTTTGTAAAACCCTTGAAGAAGGCAAAGACTTCCTAGTGAGCCAAGCTGAAAACAAACGAAGTGAAGTTTGAAGCGTAAGGCGAACTATCCTCGAAGCGATAGCGGAGGTAGGGCGCAATCACCGATTGCGCCGCAAATTTGTTGATTTACCGGCGTGTTCAGGGAAAGCATCCGGGAACGGGGGCACGCATCCGCAATAATTTTCAGATGACTGCGAATTTCGGGAATAGACTGTTGGGTCGAAACATTTTTCACAATAAAAACTCACGGTGAAATAACACGTTTCTGTAATTATCATCAAAAAAGAAAAAGCAGCGTCAGAACGCTGCCTTTTCCCGGTTGTTTTTTGATCTGCGTCCATTAGTGATGAATAAACAAAACAGGGCTCTTGGCTTCCTCCATCACTTTCTCGGAAGTTATGCCCATAAACCGTTTTAATAAACCTGTTTTAATGTGAGAAGGCATGACAATGAGATCGACGCCTTTCTCGTCCTGTTCCTTGAGTATCTCCTCAACAGGTTCTCCTTCCCGGATATCGCTGATAACTTCAACCTCCTGGAATTCGGTAAATTTCTTAAGCTCTTGTTGCATTCTATTCTGTGTTTGAAGCATTTCTTGTTTTTTTATTTCCTGATATGTCGGAGTATCAAAACCATAATCCACGGTAACTTGTCTGATGGGGGTTGTGACGTGCAGCAGGTAAACTTTGGCATTGAATTGCTTTGCCAGTTCTAATGCCTGTTTCAACGCTTCATCGGAGTTATCGGAAAAATCTGTTGGTACGAGAATTCTTTTTGGTGCAAACATGATAAACCCTCCTTTTATGTATGAACACCAAGATTGACTCGTTCACTCACACCAACCCTTACTCTTTTTTACTGGCTTTTATAAAAGACGCTTATCACCTCCTTCATAAGCCTTATTAATCCAAATTTCAGACATGTAACGGACTGAAATTTGAAGCGCGAACTATCCCGCCAATATAGCTGGCGGAAACGTATTGCAATAGACGACACAAAACTTTTCTCGAAACTTTAGTCAAACAATTCCGGATGAGAAGCGCTGTAAATGGTGAATGCCTTATAACTATTCCGCAAAGAGAATACTGTTGAAACACAAACATTCGTATTTTAAATTACAAATATATAATAAACATTTAAAATGCAAAAATCAATATAATCGGGTATCAAAACAGGGTCGGTTCAACAGCAAAAACGAGAGATTAACAAGCGCCTCTTTTCGAAAATAGAAACACATTGATTTACTTGAATTTTATTATTGAAAAGTTTCCTGGAAGTTGTAATATTCCCACGGCTAAAGGAACGTCTATCCTTTGAAATCTATAATATATACATTTAAGCGAGAAGGACTAACCATGGCTAAAGAAAATAGTAGTGCGAGCATCGGTTTTGAAGCATGGCTCTGTCCGGGTATTTCGGATAGAATTTAAAAAAGGAGTAATGATAATGGGCAGATTTATCGATCTTTCAGTGGCGATTGAACACGGGTTGCCGAGCGACCCGCCGGTCATGATACCCAAAATTGTGTATATTGATCATGCTCTTGGCGCTGAGAGTATGAAAATCTTTTATCCGGGATTAACCGCCGATGACCTGCCGGGGGGCCTTGGTTGGGCGGTCGAAGTCATGGAGGTGTCAACGCACGCGGGCACGCATATGGATGCGCCCTGGCACTTTCACCCGACACAGGATGGCGGGAAACCTGCTTTGACGATTGATGAGTTTCCGCTGGAATGGGGCGTGGGCAGTGGAGTGAAGCTGAATTTTTCCGATTTTCCCGATGGATACAATATTACGATTGACGACGTAAAAGCAAAACTCGATAAAATCAGTCATGCACTTGCGCCAGGGGATGTGCTTCTCGCGCAAAGCGGCGCGGCGCCTTACTGGGGGACACCCGAATATCTTGTCAAAGGCTGCGGGTTCAGCCGGAAAGCAACGCTCTGGATTCTTGATCAGGGTGTTCACGTGGTCGGCACAGACGGCTGGAGCTGGGACAGGCCGCTTTCTTTTCAGGCGGAGGATTTTGTGAGGACAAAAGATGCCTCTGTGATCTGGGAAGGTCATTTTGCAGGCATTGAAAAGGGTTATTTTCAGATTGAAAAGCTCACCAACTTGGATTTGCTTCCTTCAACGGGTTTCAAGTTTTACTGCTTTCCGGTTAAAATAAAAGGGGCAAGCGCGGGGTGGATCAGGGCGGTTGCCGAACTTGAATTATAAAAGGGATAAATTAAAGGCCGGCTAAAATGTCCGTTTTTTCGGCAGGAGATCACGCTTAAAACATTTTCCATAATAAAAACTCACGTAGATTTATTTCTTGCAGGCATTATCTGCAATCAGTGCGACTTCATACCACAAACATTGGGCGGCAGAACTTTATTTTTTGTTTGTTGGCACAGGATGAGCAGGCTATTTCCAGGTGAATTTCCGTGCACTTGACCCCCTGTTCGATCCATGTTTGTTTTATTTCCATGGCCGCGCCGCAATGACAGGCAGATGGTGTAACAACTTCCAGTTCCACATCGGATACCCGGGCATGTTCAATGCGGGCTTCAAAAAGGCCGTCTTCTTTGAGGGTTGCGAGAAAGTGATGAATAAAATGAATCGTGTCTGTAGATTTACGTTCGGCAAGAGCGCGTCCGGTTTTTGTATAAAATCTGCGTGCCGCGTATCGTGCGTAGGTTAATTCTACGGTCAGATCGGTGATCATTTCGGTTGTTATTCCCCGTCCGCGCAAACCCGATTTGATGAAATAATTGGCGATACCGATCAGGCCTATTTTGTCCAGATTGTCGGCGTCGAAAAGAACCATGCTCAAGGGCGTTTGCTTGAAGTCGTCACGATAGAGCTGGCGAATCGCGTCGGCTACATCTTCTATAATATCCGGGCTTAAAACGTCGTCTTCGGCTAACTGATGAAGGACCTCAATGGAATATTCTTCTTCCGGTTTGTCATCTTCATGATATTTTCCGCCGTGAAATTTGCCCGCGTCGTGAAACAGTCCCGCGAGTTCGGCGCGCAGAGGGTCAATGCCTTCTTTTGACGCCAGACGTACAGCGTAAGCTGCCACCCGCTTAAGGTGACCCATGAGTGTGTCCGGCTCATTTGGGGATCCTTCATAAGAAGCTTCTTCTTTACGGATAAGACTGGAGAGTTGTTTATGGATGGAATCTAGTTGTGTATTGAGGACGGGCCTGTTGAAATATTTTGTAACGTTCTTCTTTTTATGGCTCATTGATTATATTTTGTCTGTTTCATCTTGTCAGTAAAAGATCTTTATCCGTGCGACAGGAAGAACCTGATCAGGTTTTATTTGTATCATCCTGGTCAAATTCATGCGCCAATTGAATGGCGCATTCCTTTTCGTGCTCGATATATTCACTGATAGATTTTTCAACTAAATCCAGGCGACCGTCCATGTAAGAAGTCGTCCCTGTCAGAAAGAAATCCAGATTTTCCCGCAGGCTGGTCTTGCGCCGGTATAAGGTTGCAAACTCCATGCGCCTTTTACTTGGCCAGAGGTTGAGGACGATTTGTTCCAGAATCGGGTTGTTTACCTTTTTCATACAAAACGATGTAAATTCAAACATTCCATTATAATATCCTTCGAAATCGGATTTATCCGCGCATTCTTCCATGGATTTTAAAATGGGAGTTATTTGTTTGAGATTTTCCTCCGTCGCGAGCGATAAGCCTTTTTGGGCGAGGCGGGTATAAAGGGCGGTCAGTACGTCATACAAATCCGAAATAAACTTTATGGAAAAACCTGAAACCACTGCTCCGCGACGCGGTTGAAATTCAACCAGAAATTGTTTATTGAGAATATAGAGAGCTTCTCGGACCGGACTGCGGCTAACCCCAAGTTCCTGAGCTATTTTTGCCTCAAAAATACGTTCCCCCGGTTTGATTTCCATATGAATGATTTTTTCGGCAAGGTATTCCGCGATTTGATCCGGTAGCTGGGCTCTGTTACCTAATATTTTGGGTGGTTTTTCTTTTTCCATCATTATTCACGTCAATGAAGATTCTTTAATAAGAAAATTTTAATTAAGTTTAATATAACACAAAAAGGCTGATTTTGGTAATTTAAAATTAAAAAGACTTATGTTAATAATGACATACGATAATTACTCATTATATTATCAATAATAACAAATAGATGGGAGAAGTGTTCTTTAATGAACCATAAAAAATTCTTGACAATAGGATATTGCTATAATAATTATATTGTCGACAGTCGACAATATTACAATCAAGTTTCTCGAAAAAATAGGGGGTACGCTATGAATAATAAATATCAGATTGAACCGCCTCAGAAATGGTTAAAAACACAAATTACCAGATTAAGTCTTTATTTTCTCGGTATGGGAATTGAGACGGCGTATAAAAATTTGCGGGAAGTAAAAAAGGAAATGGATTCTTTACCGAAGCCTTTTTCTTTTTGTTTCAGTGTGAACAACGGTCCGTCGATGATGATTTTTAAAAACGGAGATAAGGTTGAGTACGTCGGCGAGAAGGAAGGTTATCATGCCGATCTGGAATTGGTCGTCAAGAACATCGAGTTTGCATATCTGGCGATGACAGGCAGAATGAGCACGCCTGATCTGGTTTATCATAACCGGCAGTTTATCAGAGGAGAGCTCAATCACATGATGGTTATGATTAGAGTGATGAACGCCGCCCAGACGATTTTATTTCCCAGTTTTCTTTTGCGCTTCTATATTAAAGAAGTTCCGCCTCTGACCATGAAGACATTAATCAATATGGTCAAGGCATACACCAACGCGACAATCGGATTTTTCATATAACCATTTCAATATAAATATTAAGGAGGCATGTTGTGAGTACACAAACCAAAGAAGGATTGCCCAAGTACTATGAATTTTTTAATTCCGTGAAGATTATTTCAGGCTACAAGGCGCTGGAAGCCATGTCCTATGAACTTGAGCTCCTCGGGGCGAAAATGCCGATCATCATTACCGATAAGGGAGTGGTCAAAGCGGGGTTGGTTGATCATGTCATCAATAGTTTTGGAGGAACCCGGGTCAAGATCGGTGCAATATATGATGATACGCCCGTCGATTCATCGAATGTCGCCGTCAATGAAATTGCCTCTATCTACAGGCAGCAAGGCTGTGATTCAATCATCGCCGTCGGCGGCGGTTCGGTTATCGATTCCGCCAAAGGCGTGAATATTGTTATTTCCGAAGAGACGGATGATTTGATGAAGTTTACCGGAAACAACCGCCTCACCAAGCCGATGAAACCTTTTATTGTCATACCCACGACAGCGGGAACCGGTTCGGAGGTTACTATGGCGGCGGTCATCGCCAATCCGGCAAAGAATTTGAAAATGCAGTTTACCTCACCGCTCATGCTTCCGAAAGTAGCCGTCCTTGATCCGGTCATGACTGTCAGCATGCCGCCGAAAATTACCGCGGCAACGGCGATGGACGCGCTGACGCATGCGGTGGAGGCGTATATCGGTCCGCAGAAAAATCCGGTGAGTGACGCCTTCGCATTTTCGGCCATCGAAATGATTTATGAAAATATCGAGAACGCTGTAAAAAACGGCGGCGACAAAGATGTCCGGTTAGCCATGTCTAATGCTTCGCTGCTGGCCGGATTATCTTTTTCCAATTCAATGGTCGGCATCGTGCACGCGCTTGCCCATGCCACCGGCGGACAGTGTCATGTGCCGCACGGGATGGCCAATTCCATTATTTTGCCTTTCGGTCTGGAATTCTACATCAGGAAATCGCCGGAAACGGCAACGCGCATCGGAAAGCTCCTGCGTTTTCTGACAACGCCTGAGGATTACGCGAAAGTTCCGGTTGATGAAAGAAGCAAACGTACGGTGGCTGCCATACGCGGCATTACCGTCAATCTCAACAAACTCTGCGGAATGCCCCTGACGCTTAGCCAGGCAGGAGTGACCAGGAACGAGCTGGCGGCAATTGCACAGGCTACGCTCAATGACGGCGCCATATCATTCAGTCCCGTGGAAGTCAGTTACCACGAAGCCCTGGAAGTATTAAACCAGGCTTTTTGAGAATTAAGAATAATTAACTCATGTTTCGATCATCAATCAGAGGAGGCGTATCATGACTTCACCAGCATCAAGCACGGAAAAACATCTTGAGGTCTGCACAGACACTTCAGTTCCGAAAAAAGAAAGAACAGTTTGCACCAATCCCGCGACGGGCGAAGTGATTGCCATATATCCGGTTCACACAGTCAAAGATGTTAAGATCGCTGTGCAGAATGCCCGAAAGGCTTAACCCGCCTGGCAGGCACTGCCCATGAAAAAGAAAACCGAATATGTCATGAAGTTTGCCGAATACATTCAGAAGAATTCGGCAAAAGTAGCTCAGATAATATCTCAAGACAACGGGAAGACGCTTTTCGATGCCATGATGGCGGAAGTCGGTCCGGCGACGCTGGCGACATCCTATTACTGCAAAAATGCGAAAAAATTCTTAAGGGACAGAAAACTTGGATTCGGCAATATCATGCTGATCAACAAACGAAGCCGCATCGTCCGTGTGCCGTATGGCGTGGTAGGCATCATTTCTCCCTGGAATTATCCCTTTTCCATTCCCTATTCCGAAGTCGTCATGGGATTACTGGCGGGGAATACGGTGATTTTAAAGGCGGCATCGGAAACGCAGATGGTCGGTCACATTCTTAAGGAATGTGTCGAATACGCCGGCCTTCCCGAACACGTCTTTACCTACATCAATATGCCCGGCAGCAAGGCCGGAGACGCCTTTATCGATGCCGGTGTGGATAAGTTATTTTTCACCGGTTCCGTTCCCGTCGGAAAATACCTGATGAAGAAAGCGTCCGAAAGGTTGACGCCATTGGTTCTGGAACTGGGTGGCAACGACGCGATGATCGTCTGCGATGACGCGGATCTGTATCGTGCCGCGTGCGGCGCCGTTTGGGCCGGTATGCAAAATTCGGGGCAATCCTGCGGCGGTGTGGAAAGAATCTACGTGCATAAAAAAGTCTACCATGAATTTTTGGCGATACTGAAGGAAAGGGTGGAAAACCTTCGCATCGGAGATGGAAAATGCTGCGCCTCAGACATCGGCTCTATGACGACCCGAAAACAGATGAATACCGTTCAGGAACATATTGACGATGCCTTGGCAAAAGGCACCCAAATCTTCGCGCAATCCAAGGTACCGGAAAACACCAAGGGAAATTTTATGCCCTGTACCGTTCTGGTTGATGTTGATCATAACATGCTGGTTATGAAGGACGAAACCTTCGGGCCGGTTGTCGGCGTCATGCCCGTTGAAAACATTGAAGAAGCGATAATCTTGGCCAATGATTCCAATCTCGGCCTCACCTGTTCAGTCTGGTCGAAGAACAGAAAAAAAGCGGCACAAATCGGCCGCAGGGTCATGGCGGGAGCCATTTCCATCAACGATCATTTGATGACGCATGGTCTTGCCGAAACACCCTGGGGCGGATTCAAGGAAAGCGGTATCGGCAGGACTCATGGGGATATCGGTTTTGCCGAGATGACTCAACCTCAGGTTATCGTGGATGACATATTGAGCACCATGCCTTTTGTGCGCAGGAATTTCTGGTGGCAGCCATTTGAAAAGATGCAGTATGACGGCATGAAGGGTCTCATTGATATGTTTCACGGTAAAGGATTCTGGGAACGTTTTGTCGGCTTCAATAAGTTGTCACATGCCTGGTATAGATCTTTTTTAAGAAAGTAATACGCTTATAGAAAATACTGATATATTAATAGCTTAACTGTTTGGAGAGTATATTAAGAATTGGCAAATGTGTTAATTAAAACATAACAGAATCCTCTTGATTTCAATTGACAGACTGATAGTCATTGTTGTATGAGTCACTCGTGACATAAGCCATGTATGGCATATGTCACGAGTGACATCTATTTAATTTTGAAGAAGGTGGAGTTAAGAAATGGCTGATACATTTTTATTAAATGGAAAAGAGACACCCTTTGAACAGGGACAGACGATTGTAGAAGCGGCGAAGAACGGTGGGGTTGACATTCCCACGCTGTGTTATTTGAAAGGTTCAACACCCACTGGCGCGTGCCGTATTTGCTGCGTTGAAGTCAAAGGAGCACGCTCGCTGGTGGCGGCCTGTTCCACGCCGGTAACGCCGGGTATGGAGGTGTTTACTGAAACCGAGCTGGTTCATAAATCAAGGAAAATGATCGTGGAGTTCATGCTGACCAGCGGCAAACATAATTGCATCACCTGTGAAGCCAACGGCAATTGCCGTCTGCAGGATCTGGCTTATTTCTATAAAATTACGACACCGCGCTTTGAGGAAAGTGAACAACGTTACCCCACTGAAGATTTGAATCCTTTCATTGTTCGCGATTTCAGCCGCTGCATTCTCTGTGGCCGCTGCGTGCAGGCCTGTAACGAAGTGGTTGTAAACCGCGCCATCTCACAGGGTTATCGCGGCAAGAAGAGCAAGATTGTCACCGGTGGTGATACGGCGTACGACGATGAAATGAGCGAATGTGTCTTCTGCGGACAGTGCGTTCAGGTCTGTCCTGTCGGCGCACTGACGGAAAAGAAAGCCAAAGGTCTGGGCCGTCCCTGGGAAACTCAAAAAATCCGTACGACCTGCCCCTATTGTGGCGTCGGCTGTCAGCAGCTTTTGCACGTAAAAGACGGCAAGATTGTCAAGGTAACCGCCGTCGAAGACGCCCAGCCCAATCAGGGACGCTTGTGTGTGAAAGGACGCTTTGGCTATGACTTTATTTATTCCGAAGAAAGATTAAAAACGCCGTTGATTCGCGAGAAAAACGGCGAGTTCCGCGAGGCTTCCTGGGATGAAGCGCTCGATCTGGTGGCAAATAAATTCAAGGAGATTATCAAAAAAGACGGGCCGGATGCCATTGCCGGTGTCAGTTGTGCCCGCAGTATCAACGAAGATTCCTATCAGATGCAGAAATTTTTCCGTGCGGTAATCGGTACGAATAATATCGATCACTGCGCGCGTACCTGACACGCTCCCACCGTCGCCGGTCTGGCGACTTCATTCGGTTCGGGCGCGATGACAAATTCTTTCGCCGATTACGCGAAAGCAAAAATGATTATCCTTGTCGGCACCAATATCACCGAGGCGCATCCGGTCGCTTCTACGTTTGTAAAAGACGCGGTGTTGGCCGGCGCCAAGTTGATCGTTATAGATCCGCGGCGCACCGATATGGTTGATTTTGCCGACATGTTCGTTCAACTTAAAGTCGGCTCCGACGTTGCTCTGATCAATGCGTTGATGAATGTTCTCATCACTGAAAATCTTTACGATAAGCAATATGTGGATTCCTGTACGGAGGGATTTGAGGAATTAAAGAAAAAGGTGATGGAATATACGCCGGAAAAAGCGGCGAAAATCAGCGGTATTTCCGCCGATACGATTCGCGAACTCGCCCGCACGATGGCTTCCGTCAAGCCGGCCATGCTGATGTACACCCTGGGCATTACTGAACACATCTGCGGCGTCAACAACGTTATGTCCTGCGCCAACCTCCAGATGCTTCTGGGCAATGTCGGCGTTGAATGCGGCGGTGTTAACCCGCAGCGCGGTCAGAACAACGTTCAGGGCGCCTGCGACATGGGCGCGCTGCCCAATGTTTTCCCCGGCTATCAGCAGGTGGCCAATGCGGACGCCCGGGCGAAATTCGAGAAGGCTTGGAACGTCAAATCGCTTCCGGACAAACCCGGCATGATGATGCCGACAATGATGAAAAATCTGACCACCGGAAAAGTCAAAGCCTTTTATGTTTTCGGTGAAAACTTGGCCAACACCGAGCCGGATATTCA